>WNFG01015380.1_pt1 | contig 12064 bp, 10 predicted proteins | sample 5400431 | NCBI WGS metagenome assembly WNFG01 (sample SAMN13153346, study PRJNA577476) | soil metagenome | isolation source: 120 cm saprolite under Douglas fir tree site 2 hole 3 replicate 2 | place: USA:California | collected 2015-04-18
CAAATCGCCGCGCTTCATCAAGATTCAGAACTTTTGCGGCCTCCAGGTATGCCGATACGCACATGCTGTTCCAGCCGACATAAACTGTTTTATCGACATAGGGTGTCGGACGCTTCAGCCGTGCTGCGTACATCTTCTTCTTGGCTGATTCCAGAAGTTCACTAACCCGTTCTGGCCCCAGATTCAACCTGCGCCCGATCTCTTCAATCGGCGCCCGCACGTACAACACATTCTTGGCCGGATTGTGATGCATCTCGCCGACTTCATTGATGTCGTAGCGAAGTGCAGCGACCTTCAGTTCGTCTTCGGAGAGCACGGGACGCGCCTCGTCGACCGTCCAGGTGAAGTAGTCGCCATCATCATCCATGGAAATGTCGGCATCCTGCGAAGCATAAAAGCCGCCTCGCCCGCGGTCACTCAGCCACTCATCCATCCAGCGAATGATGTCGCGCGCCACCTCGGCGAAAAATTCTGAACCCGCGGCCTGGTAGGCGTGCACATAGTTTTTCAGCAGCTCCGAGTTGTCGTAGCACATCTTCTCGAAGTGAGGCACAACCCACCGCTCATCGACCGAGTAGCGATGGAACCCGCCCGCCAGTTGGTCATAAACGCCGCCGTTTGCCATGTGCTCGAGCGTGGTGACAAACAAATTTCGTAGCTGCTGATCGTCGTGGAGACGGTGGTTGTCGGCATGGTCAATGGGGCGATCGCCGCCCTCGCCTGTCGAGCCGAGCGAAGCTCCCCTTGTGGTCCGCACGTACTGCTCGATCAAAAGATCAATCGCCGACGAATGCGGAAACTTGGGAGCCTGCCCAAAGCCGCCATTGCGCGCGTCGAACATCGCAAGGGCCGACTTTTCAATGGCGTCAATGACGCCCACCGAAACGTGGCCGCTGCGTCCGGCAAACGATTCCGACTGCGCGATAGCGCTCTCGACCATCTTCGCTTGCTCGACGATGTCTCCGTGTTTCTCCTTGTAGGCGTTAGCGATGCTGGTCAGCACGCGTTTAAAGCTCGGACGCCCATAGCCGTCGGTAGGCGGAAAATACGTCCCCCCATAAAACGGCTTGCCCTCGGGAGTCAGAAAAGCCGTGAGCGGCCACCCCCCCTGTCCACTGACCGCACTGACCGCAGCCTGATAGCGGCTGTCGATATCAGGACGCTCATCGCGATCCACTTTCACCGCAATGAAGTGCTCATTCACAATGGCGGCCACTTCAGGATCGTCGTAGGACTCGCGGTCCATCACATGGCACCAATGACACCAAACCGCGCCAATATCGAGCAGCACCGGCTTATTCTCCCGCTGCGCAGCGGAAAAAGCCTCTCCGCCCCACTCATGCCATCGAATGGGCTGGTGCATGGCAGAGCGCAGGTAGGAGGAGGAAGCGCGCGCGAGCAAGTTCAGGGTTTCGGTGGTCATCGCCTCAAGTGTAAATCTTTTCCTATCGCAGAGAGCGTTTCCTGCGTTGCCGCGATATAAGCAGCCCTCCCACCCGATTCTGCGCCTACTGTCATCGCCGTGCGCCACCCCGTCGAATCGCTGGCCGGCATCAGTCGATTTTGCCGGTTCGAAAAAAGTCTCACGTCAACCAGGGCGGAATGCCCAGCCCGCATGCATTCTCGCGCCTGCACAAAGTCCGCGCTGAGGAAATCTGTGAACAGATTGCGAATGCTAGCAATCGCGTTGGCAGGACGCCGCTCTGATCAGACATCCCTTTTTGGAACTCATTAGGCCCGATCCCCTTTGTCCGGTTCCGGACATCTGATTCCATCAGCGCACAGTCCGTAGCCTTTCGATCTATGACATTGCTTCGATTGACGCCCTGAAATGAGCAGCCTGTACGGAGTGGGAGTTTGGCCCGCAGCATGCAATCGATTACTAAATGGACGCCGTAGCCATACGGGAAACGCATCGAGTGACGCCATCCGAAAGGGGCCGAGTGCTAATTGTCGACGACCAGAGGCACGTTCTGGACGCCCTACAGATGCTGTTAAGGGGCAGCGGTTTGGCGACGGAAGCAGTCACGCATCCAGCCTGCGTGTTGCGAGCTCTGGAGACGGGACAATTCGATGCTGTCCTAATGGACATGAACTATACGCGCGATACCGTCGGAGGTGGAGAAGGGCTGGAACTAGTGTCACGGATTCGTTCCATGGACAGCCTGCTTCCCGTGGTGGTGATGACAGCCTGGAGCAGTGTAGATCTGGCGGTCGAGGCTATGCGGCGCGGCGCTTCGGATTTTATCCAGAAGCCCTGGGAGAATCAGGACCTTCTGCAAAAATTGCAGAACCAACTGTCGTGGACACGGGCACAGCGGCGGGCGCAACGGCAGCGCGACGAAGAACTGCGGGAGGCTCGCGAGATTCAGGAGAGCTTGCTGCCCAAGCAATTGCCGGAAGTGGCGGGCTATGAGGTGGCCGCCTTGACACGGCCGTTGCGGTTCGTGGGCGGCGATTACTACAGCGTTGCGCGAATCAGCGAGAGACACATTGCGTTTTCGATTGCTGATGTAGCGGGCAAGGGCCTGCCGGCAGCCCTATTGATGTCCAGCTTGCAGGCGGCGCTAAAACCGCTGGTCTCCGAGAGGCTGGCGCCGCGTGAATTGTGTCACCGGCTAAACCGTATCTTGTGTGATCTAACCCCAGTGGGGAAGTTCATTTCATTTGTTTATGCTGTGCTGGACAGCGCTGACAATCGACTGACGTATTGCAACGCTGGACATAACCCACCACTGTTAATCCGGGCGGACGGCACATCCACGGAGCTAAAGGCCGCAGGAGCGGTCTTGGGACCGTTCCCCGACTGGCTTTATGAACAAAGCGAACTGCAGATGAGAAGTGGTGACAAAGTGCTGCTTTTCACCGACGGGTTGGTAGAGGCCTGCAATGCGGATGAGGAGTCGTTCGGGGAACACAACCTGATCCGCATCGCGCGGGAAAATCCCACTGCTAGCGCCGAGAAGTTGATGGGCTTATTGATCCGCGCGGCATGGCAGCATGGTGGCGAACATTTTGAAGATGACGCCAGCCTCATCGTGTTGAAGGTAATTGAACGAGCAACTTTAGGTCTGGATGGAGGGATTCAATGATCAGCTGGTTCGAGGATCTTCGCTATGCTCTCCGCCAGTTGCGCAAGTCTCCCGCATTCACCATCGCCGCCGTTGTGACGCTGACCATGGCGATCGGCGCCAACGCTGTCGTTTTTAGTGTTCTGAACGGGCTGATCCTGCGCCCGCTGAACGTGCCTCAGGCCGAAAGCCTCTATGTCATCGAGCGCGCCAGCGATAAGGACACCAGCCAATCGTATCCCGACTATCTCGATCTGCGCGATCGCAACCACAGTTTTGACAGTCTGGCCGCTTATACCCTTACTCAGGTAGCGATGAATACGGGCGAGGGGCCATCCCTGATCTGGGGCATGGAGTCGAGCGGCAACTACTTTGACGCATTGCGGATTCAGCCGTACCTCGGCCGTTTCTTCAACCGTTCCGATGATCACGGTCCGAACAGCGCTCCTTATATCGTGCTCAGTTACGCATATTGGCACAGCCATTTTCACGATGATCGCAGCGTAGTGGGCCGTACGGTTCAGCTGAACAAGCATCCTTTTACCATCCTCGGCGTAGCGCCCCCTGAGTTTCGCGGGACTGTAGTGTTCGTCTCTCCTAACTTCTTTGTGCCCATGGTGAACCACGAGCAGGTGGATGGGGTGAATGACCTGAACGATCGCGCAAGCCGGTGGGTGTTCATGGTCGTGGGACACTTAAGGGCAGGAATCAGTCTGGCCGAGGCAACCGCCGATCTCAACTCGATTGGGTCACATCTGGAAAAGACTTATCCCAAAGACGAACGCCAAGCAGGCTTTTCATTGGCGCGCCCAAATCTTTTGGGCGATCAGTTTGCCCCTGGGGTACAGGCATTCATTGCGGGATTGATGCTGCTGACAGGGTTGATTTTGCTGGCCGCATGCGCCAACCTGGGAAGCCTTTTTGCCGCACGCGCCGCTGATCGTTCCCGGGAAGTTGCTCTGCGACTCGCTCTCGGAGCGAGCCGCACACGCATTCTGCGCGGGCTGTTTACCGAATCCGTGCTGATTTCGCTGGTCGGAGGCGCCTTCGGACTATGGGCCAGCGTGGTGTTTTTGCGCTGGTTGTACGGATCGATATCAGGTCATCAAGATGGGATCAAGCGTCGGGGTTGGGCGGCGCATTACCGCCCGAGAGGTGTTGCTAGCAGTTCAAATCGCGCTCTGTGCCGTGCTGGTTACGTCTTCGCTGGTTGCTCTGCGTGGGCTAGTGCACGCCATGCACAGCAATTTCGGCTTTGAACCGCACAACTCCATGCTGGCAGACGCCGATCTGTCCATGGCAGGTTACAGCGGCGATCGGGTCCCCGCAATGCAAAAACGCATGCTCGATGCCATCGCCACCGTTCCGGGCGTAGAGTCTGTCGGATTAACCGATGCGCTGCTCTTAAATGACCAGAACACCTCGAATGTCTTTACCGACAGAACGACAGATCTGCGGTCATCGAGCGCCGCCGCCAGCGCCTACATGTACCACGTATCTCCCGACTACCTTCCCGCCGAGGGCACTCGGTTGCTGTCTGGCCGGGCTTTCACGTGGCATGACGATAAAGACTCGCCGCGCGTCGCGCTGGTGAATGCTGAGTTTGCGCGCAAAATCTTCGGCTCGGTCGAAAACGCGATCGGTGGTTATTACAAGCTGCAGAATGGAACACGCATACAAGTGGTGGGTATTTCGGAAAATGGAAAGTACGGGAAACTCACCGAAGAACCAAAACCCGCGATGTTTCTCCCGATCCTGCAATGGCCCTCCAATTCCTCATGGATGGTGGTGCGCTCAAGCCACCATCCGCAACAACTCGGCTCGGCCATACGGAGCACGCTGCACCAACTCGATCGAGGGCTGCCGGTTGTGATTGAAACGCGCTTGGACGAAATAGCCCTCGCTCTGTTTCCTCCCCAGGTGGCGACGGTGGCGCTGGGCGTACTCGGCGCCATGGGCGGGATGCTGTCCATCACTGGCATTTTCGGCATGGCGGCGTACTCGGTGGGCAAGCGCCTGCGGGAGTTGGGGATTCGCGTTGCAGTGGACGCACAACGTAAGCAAGTGTTACAGGCGGCGCTTGGACAGGCTTTCAAATTGCTCACTTTGGGTTCCGCACCAGGATTGCTCCTCGGACTTCTGGCCAGCAGGGTCCTGGCTCTCGTCGTCTATCAGGCAACTCCCCGCGATCCGATGGTGTTGGCTGGTGTTGTTCTCGCTATGGCGCTGATGGGGCTGCTAGCCACGTGGATTCCGGCCCGCCGCGCGCTGTCGGTTGATCCCATGATCCTGCTGCGCGAGGAGTGAACCAGCGCGGCACAGGCTGGAATATGTTCTTCGCCTCGCAAGATGAAAGCCGCCCGTTTTCAAATTCAGCCCGCGAGTTGCTTCGCGATCTTCGAGTACAAATCAATTGCGTCAGAAAGTTGCTGCTTCTCGATGTACTCACCCTCAGTATGCGCGACGTGAATCGATCCTGGCCCGATCAGCAAAGGCTCCTCACCCTCAGTATGCGCGACGTGAATCGATCCTGGCCCGATCAGCAAAGGCTCACCCCAGTTGCCGAGAAAGGGAATATCGGTAGTGAATGCGGCAGTCATCGTAGGCAAGCCGTCAACCGTGCGCAGGCGCAGGAAAGGAATTTCCAGAGGAAAGTCTGTCTTCACCTCGTGGCCCGCAGTCGCCATAATCTGGCCGCGCAAGTCCTCGGACGGTCCGATAAGACGATAAAGCAAATCCGCATGAGCATAGTCAGCAATCACATTAGGCGCGCGCCCACCTTTCATGAGTCCGATATTCAAAGTGCACGGACCAATCTCCGGATCAGAGGGCAAGGGCATGACACGAAGACGAGCGAGAGCGTCGAGCAGCTTGTTAATCGCGGATTCGCCCAGCTCAGGATATGCCGAGTGCGCCATACGGCCCGAAGCCGTCAACTCGACGCGCAGTGTGCCCTTGGAGGCCAGAGCCATGCGATTTTCGGTGGGCTCGCCATTGATCAGGTACTTGCAGCCAGCCGCTCGCTCGTTCGCCACTTTGGCGCCCAGGCTATCGCGCTCCTCGCCCACAACGAACAACATGCCGACATGAAGGCCCTGCTGCCGGAGGCGTTCCGCGGCGGCAATTTGCGCCGCGATTATGCCCTTCGCGTCGCAGGCGCCGCGGCCGTAGATGCGCGCCCCATCCTCGGAAGAAGGAATGAATGGAGGCACGGTGTCCATGTGCGTGGAAAAACAGACAACGGGATGCAAATTTTCGGGCGAGGTCGCATAGACATTGAATCGCTTGTCTTCGACCTCCATCTTTTTTGCCTGATAGCCGAGTCGACAAAGTTCGCGATAGAGAAAATCTCCGACAGCAGCCTCATTGCCGGTGATGGACTCAATGTCAACCAGTTGGCGCGTAAACCCGACTGCGTCCATGGAAGAAGGATAAACCACCAGCCGCCGCTGAGGCCGAGTCCGAAAGTCGTGCGCTTCACAGAGCGAGCAAAGCCCGGTATTCATCCTGTAGTCTGAACGCTGTGTTAACTCATAATTCGACCATCCAGGCTTTTTTTCTCGACGGGCGCGCCGGCCGGCTGGAGGCGTTGCTCAACGCGGGCGCGGAGCACGCGACCCATGCCGCCCTAGTTTGCCATCCCCACCCGCTGTTTGGTGGCACGCTGCACAACAAAGTCGTCTTTCACACCATGAAGGCGCTGAACAGTTTTGGTTTTCCCGTGTTGCGCTTCAATTTTCGCGGCACGGGTTTGAGCCAGGGTGAACACGATCATGGAATCGGGGAAGTGGATGACGTACGCACGGCGCTCGACTGGCTCGATAACCAACTTCATTTGCCGCTCATATTTGCTGGATTTTCTTTCGGAGCCGCGGTCGGCTTGCGAGCCGCGTGCGCGGATGCCAGAGTGAAAGCGGCGATCAGCGCAGGAACCCCGGTAGTTCCCGTGGCTGCTGATACCGAGTTGCCCCGCACCTACACGTTTGACTTCTTGCACGAGTGCGCCAAGCCGAAGCTGTTTGTCAGTGGAGCGCGTGATCAGTTCGGCCCGCGGACTCAATTGGAAGCTCTGGTTCGAGCGCTGCCGGAGCCGAAGAAATTGGTTTTGATCGAAGGCGCAGATCACTTTTTCGAAGGACGCTTGCGCGAATTGCGGGAAGCCATCGAGACGTGGGTAAAGGAAGCTGTCGGCACTTCCTTATAATCCTCTGCATGCCCGATGCCGAGCAGGAAAGCCAATTCCCCCTAATGCGCGAGACCGCGATCGGCATCTTCCGCTATGCCCTTGCCGAAGCCTCGATCGCCAAAGCATTTGCGCGGCACTTGCGTTGTGAGCGCGGGACTTTACGCATCTGCGAGGACCTGTACGATCTGCAGTCGTATTCGACTGTGCGGGTCATTTCGATCGGTAAGGCTGGCCATACCATGGTCGAAGCGTTGGCGGAGCTGGTGGGCGCGTCTGCGCTCGAGGGCATCGTAGCCAGTTCGCTCGAGCCCGCGTCGCAGGTGCGCGGCTTTCGCTATTTTCACGGCGGACATCCTATGCCGAATGCTGAATCGATTCAGGCGGCGAGCGCGATGCTGAAGTTGCTACAGGCGCAAACTGCGCTTTCGCTGGTCATCTTTCTCCTGAGCGGAGGAGGATCTTCCGCTGTCGAAAAGCCCATCGATGACGAGATCCCGCTTGACCATTTGATTGCCAACTATCGCGCTCTGGTGCATTCCGGCGCGCCCATCGCCGAGATCAACGCGATTCGTAAACATCTCTCCGCGGTCAAAGGCGGACGCCTGGCGCAGACAGCGTACCCTGCGCAACAGGTTTCGCTGCTGGTTTCCGATGTGCCCGACACGACTCCCGATGCCTTAGCGTCCGGTCCGACGATGCCCGACTCGACCACCGCCGAAGACTGTTATCGTATCGCGCATAAATATGGCCTGCTCCATGAAGGTCAGTTCCCCCCCTCTACGCGCGGGCTGTTCGAGCGCCACGCACTCGACGAGACTCCCAAGTCGGACGACCATGCTTTTTCCCGTTCGCGTTGGTGGACTGTGCTTTCCAGCGGAACCGCGGTGGCGGAAGCCAAAGCCGCGGCCGAGCGTGCCGGATTCGTCGTCCGTGTCGACAACAGCTGTGACGATTGGGATTACCAGCCCGCAGCAGATTATCTGTTGAAGCGCGCGCGCGAGTTCGGAAAAGACTCGGCGCGCGCATGCCTTATCTCCGGCGGCGAAGTGACAGTGAAAGTAAAAAACGGCGGTGTGGGAGGGCGCAACCAACAGTTCGCGCTGGCCTGTGCGCGAAACATTGCGGGAGAGAACACTACCGTCTTGAGCGCGGGAACGGACGGCATCGACGGTAATAGTCGAGCAGCAGGCGCCGTGGTGGATGGCAGTACGCTACGACGGGCGCAGAGTCGCGGGCTCGACCCTGCGGTCGCGTTGGCGCGCTTTGACGCGGATCCGTTCTTCAAGGCTCTCGGCGACGCGATTGAGACCGGTCCGACCGGAAATAATTTGCGCGATCTGAGGATTCTGTTGGTTTACTCGTGAGTTCTGTGGGGAGTACCCGAGCCAGTTTAAGCGCCTCATCCCTGGGCGAACGCCCGCGAGGAAAATGATGGTTTCGAAAGGGTCGGCGGCGCGGCTCGAAAGCCGCGCCCCTTCAAAGCTGGCCGCCCCCTTCTCTCAGAAACCAGCCCGGCCCTTACGCGCTCTTCGGCATCTTGGCCATGGTCTCGTCCATTCCTTTTTTCATCTCTTCCGCGGACAGATCAGCCTTATGGGTTGCGATCGACCATTTGTGGCCGAAGGGATCACGCAGCTTGCCGTAGCGATCACCCCAAAACATATCGTCCACTGGCATTTCAACCGTCGCCCCGGCTTTCACGGCGCGATCGAAGGCGGAGTCTACGTCTTCAATGTAAATATGAAGGCCTGTGCCGGAGCCGCCGGTGCCCTGGGGTGACAAAGATCCGAACTCGGGAAATTCATCGGCGAGCATGATGATGGAATCGCCGATAACGAGTTCAGCGTGCATGACCTTGCCATCCGGTCCTTTCATGGCGCCCCTTTCCTTGGCGCCGAAGGCTTGCTTGTAGAACTCAATGGCGCGAGCGGCGTCGCGCACAGTCATATATGGTGTGATGGTGTGGTAACCCTTTGGAATGGCTTGAACCGACATGAAGATCTCCTCATTTCGAAAGTTTCGCGGCAAAGAAGTTTACACCAAAACCGGGTGCTTCGATCGTCAAAGAACGGTTACAAGACTAAGGGTCGGAACCCAGCGAAACAAAACACTTCGAAACAAAACACTTCAGGTTGGGGATCGCCTCAGAAGAATCTGGTCACACCCTCTTGCATCACCACCACGCGGTCGCTGATTCCAGCTGCGCGCGCTTCTTTTTCGAGCAACTGCAGCGGCTCATCCATGGGCTCGTGCGACAAGCGGAAGGTGCCGTAGTGCATAGGCACCATCCAGCGGGCGTTGAGATCAAGAAAAGCCCGGGTAGCGTCGGCGGGATTCGTGTGAACATTGCGGAACGCCGGTGGATTGTAGGCTCCAATGGGTAGCAGCGCGAGTTCGGGGGACAAGCGCCTGCCGATTTCGCCAAAGCCGGCAAAGTATGCGGTGTCGCCAGCGTGGTAGACCGAGTGCTTGCCCGCCTTTAGAACAAAGCCACCATACCCCCGATGCGAATCTTTGAGGATGCGGGCTCCCCAGTGGCGTGAAGGCACATGAGTGATGGCGAGATTACCCTGGCGGGAATTGTTCCACCAGTCCAGCTCGATGATCTCCGAGAATCCCAGGTCAGAAACCAGGTCTGCAACGTGGCTAGGAACGATAATGGCCGGCGTTGTCCCGCTCTCCCGCAGCGTTTGGTGCACAATCGCCCGCAACGATGGGCGATGAAGGTGATCAAAGTGGGCGTGTGAGACCAGCACCAGATCGATCGGAGGTAAGTCGCGAACCCGCAACCCAGGTCGGCGCAGACGCTTCAAGACAAAAAGCCACCGCGCGAAGTTTGGATCGATCAGGACGCTGCGCCCGCCAATCTGAACAAAAAAACTGGCATGCCCGATGAAGGTGACGGCGAGTTCTCCATTGACCGCAAAACGGGGATGGTGAGTCTCGCCCGAGAGCGGGGTCACCGCGGAATGACGCACCAAACGCCCGAACTGCGTAGCGCGCTTGCGCAGAGCCCGATTGCGGAGAGTTGACTTAATCATCCCAGTGCCGCGCCGACTGGCGCCTATACTTTGATGTCAGCGGGGAAGCCAAGCTCCATTCTAGTTCAGCCGGGCGCGCTGGAGTAGGTTTGCAATCGGGTAAGCTAATTAAGACGAGTCTTACCGAAAAGGCGCCGTAAAGCCCCCGCCCTTTCTGGGGATATAAGGCGTATTTCGCGAAGCAAAACCGATTTCGCTTGTATTCGATAGATGCCGGTTCAAGCATGGCACTAGAAGGGTCCAAATCGAACAATAATGTGGTGTATTCCAGCAAATATCATTGCGTGTGGACGCCCAAGCATCGGCGCAGTGTGCTGGTTGGTCCGATTGCAAAACGCTGTGAACCGGTGATGAGACAGACCGCTGAAAAATATCGGGCTGAAATCATCGCCTGGGAAATCACGCCCGACCACGTGCCTGTGCTCGTCGAAGTGGACCCGGCAGTTCGGCATCCACAGATTGGTCAAGAATCTCAAGGGAGTTTCCTCGCACCCATTGCGGCAAGAGTTTCGCACATGGAAATCACGGCTACCAACAGTTTGGACGAATCGCTATTTCATATCCACGGTTGGCGGGGCAGCACAATATGTTGAAAATCAGAAAGACGTTTAAGTACCGCCTATACCCAACCGCAAGCAGCGGGAATGCCTGCTTGCCACGTTGGACGTGTGTCGCGATTTGTACAACGATGCCTTCCAGGAGCGCCGCGCGGCTTGGAAGCTTTGCCGAAACTCAATCCCATTCGCCATGCAGTCGGCACAGTTGCCTGCCTGCAAAGAAGCCGATGCAGCCATGCGAGGCGTGTATTCGCAGGTACTGCAAGATGTGCTGCACCGGGTGGATAAAACGTACCAGGCGTTCTTTCGCCGTGGCAACGGTTTCCCGCGATTCAAGGGCAAAGGCCGGTTCGATTCCTTCACCTATCCGCAAGCCGGTTTCCGTGTGGCAGGAAGCCAAGTATCACTATCGAAAATCGGCAATGTGAAAATCAAGTTGCACCGCCGGCTTGCTGGCGAAGTAAAAACGCTCACCCTGAAACAGGAAAATGGCAAGTGGTATGCCTGTTTCTCGTGCATGGTGGAGGTAGAACCCCTCCCGGCCAATGATTCTGTTGTGGGCATAGATGTTGGCTTGGAATCCTTCGCTGTCACCGGCGATGGGGAAATCGTGGACAACCCACGTTGGTTTCGTACTGCGCAAAAGAAACTGCGGGTTGTGCAGCGCCACGTATCCCGCTGCAGCAAGCGGTCTGGAGGCTGGCGTAAGGCGTGTAGGTTGGTTGCTCAACTGCATCGCCACGTATTCCACCAACGCAACGATTTCCAGCACAAGCGATCTCGTGAACTGGTAAACAATCATGGCTTCATTGCCGTGGAAGATTTGCATGGGAAAGGCTTGGCTGGGGGAATGCTTGCCAAGTCCGTACAGGATGCCGCGTGGTCAAGCTTCATCGCAAAGTTGTCCTATAAGGCTGAAAGTGCCGATAGGCTGCTGGTGAAAGTGAATGCCCGTGGAACCTCGCAACCATGCGCTTGTGGTGCGCCTGTGCCCAAGAAACTTTGGGACCGGTGGCACCAATGCGCGGCTTGCGGTTTGAAAACAACCCGCGACCACGCATCGGCATTGGAGATTTTAAGGCGTGGACTGCGCCTGAGAACCGAAACGCCTGCGATTGCGGGCGTGGCTCTTGAAGGCCCTAGCTTTAGCTATGGGGCGTAGTCACCCTCGCCCTCGAACTCTGCTGCTGCTATAAACCGCACAGATCG
>WNFG01034026.1_pt1 | contig 12062 bp, 9 predicted proteins | sample 5400431 | NCBI WGS metagenome assembly WNFG01 (sample SAMN13153346, study PRJNA577476) | soil metagenome | isolation source: 120 cm saprolite under Douglas fir tree site 2 hole 3 replicate 2 | place: USA:California | collected 2015-04-18
GAAGTAGTTCTTTGGCAAGAGTGTCTGCCGGGCCATTACTGTTTCCGCGCTTCGATCCGTAGGGGTGGAGGTGCGCGGCCTCGATGCCCCCACTGTCACGGGCATCGTGAAGCGACTCGAACAGAGCGGCCTGGTGGAGCGCGTGCATGATCGGCAGGATCGGCGCATTGTGAAGGTCAATCTCACCGAGGAGGGATGGGATAGCATGCGCTTTCTGCCTCACACAGCTCTGGCCTTCAATAATATAATGACGCAAGGATTTTCCGCAGTTGAGCAACGTGACTTGTTAGCAAAACTGCAGCAGATCATCGACAACGTTTCCGCAGTGGGACCCGGCACAGGTGATCGCTTCGGCCTGCTGCCCCGACAAATCCATCTGGAAGAGGAATCGTTGCCCTTTGGAAGGGGCGTCGTCAAGAAAGAAGGAGAGTTATGAGTAAAGAGATGGTTGATCTGTGTAAGTCCTTCGGAAAATTCCAGGCCGTGGACCACCTCTCGCTGACCGTACAGCAAGGGGAGATCTTTGGGCTGCTGGGGCCGAACGGATCGGGAAAAACAACAACTATCAACATGGTGAGTGGGCTGAGTGTGCCTACCAGTGGTAAAGTGAGGGTGATGGGCTATGAGATTCCCCACGATGCCCGTCGCATACGGCAGATACTTGGTTCAGTGCCGCAGGAGACTGCGCTCTATGAAGAACTCTCTGCCTGGGCCAACCTGGATTTTCATGCTGAACTCTTCGACATTCCACGCAAAGAAAAGAAGGAACGCATCACTAAGATATTGGAGTTGGTGCAATTGCTGGATCGCAAAGACTCGCGTGTGAGCACCTTTTCCGGTGGCATGAAGCGCCGCCTGGCACTTGGACGCGCTCTGCTGCATGATCCTCAACTGATTTATCTTGACGAGCCGACGCTCGGTGTTGATGTGCAATCGCGCCGGGCCATCTGGGACTACATTCTTTCTTTGCGGGACCAGGGCAAGACGGTTTTAATCACGACTAACTACCTCGAAGAGGCACAGGCCCTCTGCGAGCGTATTGCCATCATCGACCATGGTAAGCTCATCGCCGTCGACACGCCCGATCATCTCAAACAGACCTACGGGGGCAGTGTGGTCGAACTGGAAACGGCGACGCCCAGCGCTTCGGTCGATGCAATAGGTGCTCTGGAAGGAGTCAAGCAGGTCAAGCAAGATGGAACCTACCTTACTATCACGACACAGGGCATCACCAACGTCGTGCCTCAGATCATCAACATCATCTCCCAAGAAGGCGAGATACGCAATATAAGCCTACGCGAGCCAAACCTCGACGAAGTGTTCCTACGCCTGACGGGTACCGCGTTACGCGATTAGGAGGTTAGTATGCTGCAAAGACTGAATCACGACCTGCGTGTGATCTGGGCTTGCGCGAAAAAAGATATCAAAAGCGCACTGATCGAACGCACGTTTACGATTCTTAGTGTGTTTCTACCGGTGAACTTCCTCATTCTGATGAGCCTGTTCGTGTTAGGAGGGAGCCAGGCTCCCACTGCCGTTGTCATGCAGGATACAGGTCCCTATGCTCAACAGTTTTACACGGCCATGAGTCACGCCCATTCGTTTCGTTTACAGCAGGCGACTGCTGATGAGGCGAACGATTTGATCCAGGCCGGCAGGATTGTAGCAGTGGTAACGATCCCGCCCGACTTTGATCTGCGCATCCGGCAGAACCAACCTGTGCAGGTCGATGTGCAGGTCAACAACCTCAACACCGATTTCACCAATGACATTCGTCGCGCCGTGCCCCTCTCAATTACGAGCTTCTATGCCCGGGCGTTTCCCAACGCGGTCACCGTGGTCCCGAGAGAGCATGATTTCTACTCACAGGATACCGACTACCTTCCCTACCTGGCGGTATCGATCATGGTGGTGGCATTTATGCTCGGTGCGCTATTGCCAGCGGGTACCGGAGCAGCACGTGAGTGGGAAAAGGAGACGATGAAAGAACTCTTGCTTTCGCCAGCCTCTCGTTGGGCGATGCTGGCCGGGAAAATGCTAGGGGCGTTCCTGATGAGTTTAGCTTCCGTTTCGCTCGTGCTGGTCGTGTTGATAGGAGTCGTTGGCATCTGGCCTGTTCACTGGGGCGAGATGATCGCTTTTAGCCTGCTGACGCTTGCCATTTTCATTGCACTGGGCACGTTGTTAGGCACATTGCTGAAACAACGCCAGCCAGTTGTCTCACTTGCATTTGGCGCATCTATCCCGCTCTTCTTTTTGAGTGGTGCTTTTGGGCCAATTTCCTTCACTACACCGGCGGTCCAGTTCCTTGCGCAGCTCTTTCCCGTCTATTATGCGATTGTGTTACAACAGCATGCCTTTCATAATTTCACGCTCAATACGCTTGGGACGGGCGTGAACGTGTTGATACTGTGTGGCTATGCTCTGGCAGTAATCGTGTTGGCAACTTTCGCGTTGCGGCGGAGCGCCATGGCACATTAACAAAGGAGACCGAATATGTTACTTACAATTTTTCGCACCGTCTGGGCGATTCTCAGGAAAGATTTGACCGTCTGGGTACGTCAAAGGTCCACTGCCGCCGCAACGGTTATACCTCCCCTGGCGTTTTTGTTGATCAACGCCTTGGGGGCAGCGGCCGTTGGACGCAGCCCCGTGGCACTTGTGACGCTGGATCATGGGCTAAAGGGAATACAGATGCAGCAGATTTTTCACCAGGCTGACGTCTTTCGCCTCACCGATGCGACCCCGCAACAGGCGCAAATGTTGCTCAAGAACCTGACTGTGGTGGCCGTGATCGCCATTCCTCCTGACTTTACCCAGCGTGTCGAGGCGCACCAGACTGCACCGGTCGATGTCACGGTCAACAATTTGAATCTCGACTTCACCAACGACATACGCCGCTCGGTACCTGATGCCATTACGCAGTTTTATCGAGCTCAAGGGCCTGGCAGTCCTATCCACATTGCTGTGCGAGAACACGATCTGCGTGCCCGTGACGTGGAGTTTTTTCAGTACAGTGTCTTGCCCACGATTGTGCTGCTGCTCACCATCAGTGGTCTTATTACCAGTGGTCTCTCTGCCGCTCGCGAATGGGAGTCGAAAACGGTCAAGGAACTATTACTCTCCCCTACGACGAGCGCAGCCATTATTGCAGGGAAGGTACTGGCCGGCTTTGTGATCTCCTTCGTGCTGGGGTTGCTCGTGCTTGGCCTGGGCTATGTCTTGGGGTGGACGCAACCGGTAGGCGTCTACTGGCTCACAACGCTGCTCACGTTGGCGGTGGTGGCGCTGTTCAGCGCGGGGCTCGGTGTTGCCCTGGGTGCGGCTATCCAGCGGGTGCAGCCGACGATTCCCATCTCGATTCTCACTGCGATATACCTGTTCTTTCTGGCTGGCGGCACAGGCGTTCTCGCTTTCGAACCTATCTGGTTGCAAAATATTGCTGCCTTTGTGCCTCTGACCTATGGCACCCATGCGTTGCAGATGGCGATTTTCTATGGCTCGTCCGATCAGTTGGGACGGGATGTCGCGGTGCTTGTCGGCTCGGCCCTTGTAACGCTGAGCCTGGGCGTCATTGCCATGCGTAGGGGGATTGCACAGTAGCAGGAGAAGCTGGATTATGCGGGCATTCCTACAGTCATCTTAGGTTGACACAAGATGGCTCGTTGATTATACTCACTGTAGATCAGAAGTTCAGTTTAAGGAAGGAAGATAATTATGAGTAATTTCACTCCAGCGGAGATCGAGTATTTCAAGAGTCAACGCCTGGGTCGATTGGCAACGGTGAACGCGGCAGGTGAGCCGCATGTTGTGCCTGTCAGCTTTCGCTACAACGCCGAACTGGACACCATCGATATTGGTGGCCTCAACATCACTCAGAGCAAGAAGTTCCGCGATGTGGCACGCAACGGGCGAGCAGCCTTGGTGGTGGACGATGTGTTGCCCCCCTGGCAGCCTCGCGGGATCGAGATACGCGGACGTGCAGAAACTGTCGCCACCGGCGGTCAGGAGATCGTGCCGAGTTTTGTGCCAGAGATCATCCGCATTTTCCCCAAGCGTATCATTTCCTGGGGTCTTGAAGGCGAAGCCTATCACTCGAATAGCCGGTCAGTCGGATGATGTAGTCACAAAAAAGCACCTTGAAGGATGTAGACCCCCCTGTTAGTTCATCAGCCCCCAGGGTTTGGCGCGACGGCGTGCCTTCTGTGCCTCCTGGGGGTTGCCTAATGTTTCGTAGACCTCGGCCTTGAGAGTCCAGGCGTGTGTATAGCCGCGGTCTAATTCGGTCGCCTCGTTAAGCGCATCCAGGGCAGCGCGATTATGGCCAAGGCGGATCAAGGCCTCTGCCTTGTTGCACCATGTCACGGCACTGCGCGGGTTCACAACGAGTGCGCGGCTATAGGCATCGACGGCCCCGGCGAAGTCTCGCAAGGAGGTGCGTGCATTGCCAATGCCGTGCCAGGCCTGAAAGCTCTTCTGATCGTGGGTCAGGGCCTGTTCGTAGGAAGTGAGCGCCTCGCTGGGCATATTCATATCAAGTTGGGCACCGGCTTTGCCGTTCCAGGCAGCGACGTTGTGGGGTTCGATAGTCAGCGCTCGTTCAAAATGGACCAATGCTTGCTGATAGCGTTGCAGGCGATTCAATGCCAACCCTGCACTTATCCAGACCACGGCGCTCTCCGGATCGATCTCAGTGGCACGTTGATAGGCCTCAAGGGCTTTTTTGTAGTTGCCTTGATGGTAGAGTGCGGTCCCCTTGCCATTCCAGGCATGGAAATTACGTGGGTCTATACGCAAAGCTTCCTCATATTGAGCGGGCAGAAACCTGCCCTGCCCCAATCACTGGCTGCCGACCTGTCGGAGTGTTAGGGGTGTTCCTCTCGCTATTCCCCTGCCCCGGCTGCCCCCCACGCTCCTTGTGGATAGCAGGTGCCGAAGGATTGGTCAGGCCTCGTACCCGTAGAGGCGGCGTTGGGTCGGGTAGGGACCCTTGCGGATACCCATCCCCCAGATGGGGTGCTCTATCTGGGGGATAGGGATGCCCTTGGCGTGTGTCGGGCGATGCGTTCTGCGCGGGAATGCGCAAGCTAGAAGTTGGACGGCAGGATAGATCGAATTGTTGCATAAACTCTAGCATGTTGGCGAAGCGATCCTCCGGATGGATGGCAAGGGCACGCACCACCACGCTATCCAGGGCGGCAGGCAAGTTACTATTGAATATCGATGGTGGCAGGGTAGGTCCGCCACGGGGATCAAGCGGATGGTAGCCTGTCAGCATCTCATACAGTACAACCGCACAGCCATACTCGTCGCTACGTGGATCAACGATGCCGTTGGCCTGCTCAGGTGCCATGTATCCGACAGTGCCTCTGACCGTAATGGTCTTTCCCACTCGTGCTCCAGGTTCGAGTGAGCGGGCGATGCCAAAATCGGTGATGTGTAACGCGCCTGCCAGTTGGTGGAAATTGTGGATAATCTCAGCTGTTGGCAGGGGCCCATTGGCGCTCGCCAATCGGGTACGCAGTGATCCTGCTGTGTAGAGTGGCATCACCAGGAACACGCAGGTGCCATCCCTGCCATAATCGAGAATGGGTGCGATGTTGGGATGATCGAGTGTGGCAGCAATACGTGCCTCGCGCAGGAAATGCTCGCGTTCGCCGGGGGTGGTTCTACTCGGCAGAAGCACCTTGATGGCAACAGGACGAGAGAGGTTCTGATCAACACCACGGAACACTACTGCGTACCCGCCCTTGCTGATCAGTGAATCGACCACGTACCGTGTCAGCAGTGCCGTACCTAGCAAGGGCAATGCACATGCCCGGCAGAACAGGTCACTATCCCGATTATCGTACCCGCAATCGGCCAGGTCAGCGCAGCGTCGCATGCCTTCTCCTCGTTTCTAGGGTAGAGTCTGTGAATTATCCTGGCGGGACTCGCCCCCACCAGAGCTTTACGAAGCTGCCTGCTCCTGTCCCTGCTTTTCCAACGAACGTGCCCATTCCTGACAAGATAGTGCTTCCTGCACCCTGCCCAGCTTCTCAAGCACAATGGCCTTATTGTGCCAGGCATCTGGCTCTTCTGGAGCAAACGATGTCGCTTGATCGAAAGCTGCTAGTGCCTCCTCAAGGTGTCCTAGTGCAAAGAAGGAAAGCCCTTTATTGTTCCAGGCAGCGATGTCGTGTGCGTCTATGGCCAATGCACGATCAAAAGCGATCAATGCTTCCTGATTACGTCCCAGCTCGTGCAGCAGGCTTCCCTTATTATACCAGGCCGAGATCAACCCCTCATCGTAGTCCAGGGCACGATCGTAGGACGCTAATGCATCCTCATACAAATGCATGGCAGCTAACACATTTGCTCGATTATACCACGCGCCGGCCAGTCTAGGGTCAAGAGAGAGAGCTTCGTCATAAGCTACTAATGCATCTGAAAAGCGTCTAAGGTCGCGTAAGTCATTTGCCTTATCGAACCATAGTGTTGCATTGAGTGGGTCGAGCAAGGTTGCGCGCTCATGCATGGGCAGTGCCTGCTGTGGGTTCTTCATGCGGCGTAAGATGTTCCCTTTGGTGTCCCACAATGCAACATTGTTAGGGTCAAGTTCGAGGGCGCGCTCGACAGCAATCAGTGCCTCATCGTAGCGGTTCAGGCTGTAGAGCGTATCGCTCATTGCTTGCCAGATGACGCTCTGTTTTGGATCGATCACAAGAGCGCGGTCGAATGCTAGCAGGGCCTCCTCAGGACGATTTAGCTCGGCCAATGTCATGCCACGCCCGCTCCACGCATAGACATAGTTTGGGTCTCGTGCCAGGGCCTGGTCGTAGCAATACATCTCCTCCTCGAAGCGCTTTAGTTCATGCAGCACGTTAGCACGCGAGTTCCACAAATCGGGATCATTTGGGTGCAGCGAAAGCGCGTGATCAAAGGCGAGCAGCGCCTCTTCAGCATTCCCTAGATGGAGCAGCGTTGCGCCTTTGCCGCTCCATGCTTCTACTGACACAACGTTTTCTGCCAGTGCCACTTCATAGGCTGCGAGCGCCTCTTCGTAGTGTTGGAGTTCGTAGGCCCGGTTGCCTTCTGCCAGCCAAAAATGGTTTGTTACTCGAGCGTTATTTTGCGCAGGAGCCTGTGTATGCATACCCTCCCTGGTTCTCTTGAGTGTAGTCGGAATGAGTTGAGTGGGCAGGTCGCTATTATAATCATTGTCTAGTTCATCGGTGGGGAGAGACGGCTTAGTTGGCTCGACTATATCATTGGCAACGCGCACGGTCATACGTGGCTTGGGGGAACGTATGTCGTTAGCCTCTGCGTAAAACGCAGACTTCACCAGGAAGAACACCGGTCCATCTTGTCCATAGTCTGTCACGCGGATGCTGCCGGGGTCTTGTATGTGACTGGAGAACGCGGCGGCCAATTCTGCGTCCTGTAGAAAATCCTCACAGTCATTTACACTCGCCTGCCTGGGGATAAGAGCGCGTACAGTTACAGGCAAGCCTTGATGGCGATCAACGGCACGTAAAGTCACGCTGGTGCGATCCTTGCCTATCAAGTCTTGGATTTCATATCGTCCCTGGACTAGTGATCCCCGTGTCGGAATGCCACAGCTAGCGCAAAAGCGTGCTTTTTCTCGGTTCTGAAATTTGCAATCCTCAGTATCCAGGCATATCTGCATAGAATCTTCTCACATCGTTGCCCAACATAATTATTGGTGATATAAGGCATTATGTATTGTACCACACATGGTAAATAAGCCCATCCTGGTCGCTACTAATAAACATAGACCCATCTAGTGCAAAGGCTATACCTGAGTTCCCGTGCTACGAGTAGGTTGCACAGTAGGATTAGGATGAACAGAAGTTGGGGAAGTGCATCCCGATACAAGCAGGATCGAGAGAATGAACCATATATACACAATGCGTAGGCGCATAAGGTGTATGGAGCTCATAGTATTATCGATCCTTTCTCTGTCCGGTAGTCACTGATGGTTAACTGAGTGGAGTATAGCGAAGGAAAAGGTGATATGCAAGTGCGACGGGAAAATTAGGTGTCCGTCAGATTTTTGCTTGAAGCCTGGCACCCGCAAGGGATGCCACTACGCTCGAATATGCCAAATGGGAACTCGTCCAAGCGTAGTGGCATCCCTTGCGGGTGCTCAGGTCGACGACCCGACATAAAACTTTGACTCTCACTCTGGAAAATTAGCAAGCCCAGGTGATCGTATGCGTGTTGATTGGCCCTTTGAAGAAGAATAAACCTGGTGTGCAGGCATTGAATGGTACCGTGATCGTCACCAGCACACTCTGACCGGGGGCAAGCACCCCACTTTGCGGACTGAAAGTAATATGTCCTGGTACATTCGTAAATGCAAACCAGTGTAGATTACTTTGAGCATTCGGTCTGGAAAGCACTCGTGCGAAGCAGACGTATGCCCCGTTTCTCTGGCAGTCGAGATGCCCAACGATGCTCATCGACAATGGCCGCAGGTCCAGGATCGCTGGCGCTCCTGTAAGTGCTGGCGGAGGCGGGGATGACGTCGGCTTAGGCGTTGGCGAAAGAGTGGGCGTCGGGGTTGGGGTTGGTGCGATAGTAGGCGTCGGAGTCGGCGCAAGGGTTGGTGCCGACTTAGGCGTTGGTGCCGATTGCACTGCTGATGCTGCCGAGCCGCAGGCCGCAAGAAAACTGCCGACGATGACTGTACATAAAACAGCTACGATAATTCTCATGAGTGTGCCATTGCGAGAATAGAGCGTGGATAGCTTGCGAATTTGGTCGTGCGACATTTCAGACCTTCCTGATATAAATTCTTTAATCTATTTATTACGCAATACAATTGAGTTTAAAATATGAAAAGTCATTGCAGAGACCTTCCAGAGATAGATACGTAGAAGGTTACTCAAGTATGGTCGTGAAATGTTTTGGAAATATCATATAATGGGCAGTAACAGATTTAGGCAACTTGCTCCAAATATATTTCAAGAGGATGGTGTTATGACAGCTCACAACGATATCTTCGGCGCACGTACAAAACTAGAGAACGCCCAGGGTACAGTCAGCTATTATCGTCTGGAATCGCTCCGCGAACGTGGTCTGCCAGGCCTTGACCTGCAGCGATTGCCGTTTACCGTCAAGATTTTGTTAGAGAATGCCCTGCGTCATGCCGGCGGCGAACTCGTTAACGAGGACGAAGTTTTGTCCCTGGCGCGCTGGATTCCTGGGCAGGCATCGAAGTCCGAGGCAGAATATCCTTTTCTGCCAGCCCGCGTCCTGTTGCAAGACTTTACCGGTGTCCCTGCAGTAGCAGACCTTGCCGCCATGCGCTCCGCAGTTGCCCGCATGGGAGGCAACCCGCAAAAGATCAACCCATTGGTTCCCGCGGACCTGGTCATTGATCACTCCGTCCAGGTGGACATTTTTGGCTCCACACTCGCATTTGCCCGCAACGTTGAGCGTGAGTACGAGCGTAACAGCGAACGCTACGCCTTGCTGCGTTGGGGGCAGCAGGCATTTCACAATTTCCGTGTAGTGCCGCCGGGCACTGGCATTGTCCACCAGGTGAACCTGGAGTACCTGGCCTCCGTTGTAATGACGAAGCAAGAGGATGGCGAGCTTGTTGCCTTCCCTGATTCACTCGTCGGCACTGACTCTCACACCACCATGATTAATGGTCTGGGGGTTCTTGGCTGGGGTGTCGGCGGCATAGAGGCGGAGGCGGTGTTGCTTGGTCAGCCAGTGTACCTGCTCACTCCAGAGGTTATTGGCGTACGCCTCACCGGTTCGCTGCCAGAGGGCTCGACCGCCACCGATCTCGTATTGACCGTGACGCAGATGCTGCGCAAGCGTGGTGTTGTTGGCAAGTTTGTCGAGTTCAGTGGCCCTGGCCTCAGCTATCTGACATTGGCAGATCGTGCTACCATCTCGAATATGTCCCCCGAATTTGGTGCGACCGCGACACTCTTCCCCGTCGATGCCGAGACGCTGCTCTACCTGCGCAGTACCGGGCGCAGCCTGCAGTTGGTTGACCTGGTCGAACGCTACTCGAAGGCACAAGGACTCTTCCGTACTGACGATGCACCTGAGCCACAGTTCGATGATCTGCTCGAACTCGACCTTGGCACCATCGAACCGAGCCTTGCCGGGCCACGTCGTCCGCAGGATCGTGTTCCCATGCAGAATCTCAGCCAGGTATTCCGCGCAGCCTTCGCCGATCGTTTCAGACCATTGGTAGAAAAAAGGGTCACGGAGGATGATCTAATTCGCCTGGGAACCGAAGGGGGACAACCCAACCCTGACCCTGTTGTTCAGAAGGAAGATGAGGAGAAGAAACTAGCTTATGGCCATGGTAGTGGCCGTGGCAATGGGCATCTCAAAGATGTCCTGGTGACCATGGGTGATACACAGACGCACATCACAGATGGTTCCGTCGCGATCGCCGCCATCACCAGCTGCACCAATACCTCCAACCCCTCGGTGATGGTGGCGGCGGGCTTGCTGGCAAAGCGTGCCGTAGAACGTGGCCTCTCTGTCAAACCGACTGTTAAAACTAGCCTGGCCCCTGGTTCGCGGGCGGTGATCGATTATCTGACCAATGCTGAGTTGCTGCCATACCTTGAGGCGCTCCGTTTCCACCTGGTGGGGTATGGCTGCACCACTTGCCTTACCGAGGGAACGCCGGTATTGCTTGCCAATGGCACCGCGCGGCGCATCGAGCAGATGCCGGGCGCTGGCGGAGCCGCGCTACTCGCTCCCACTGCGGACGGCAGGCTGGGCACAGCGACGCAGGCCGAGATGATGGTTCAGGGCGAGCGCGAGTGCGTCTCGCTCGTCCTGCAAGACGGGCGCACGTTGGTCTGCACTCCTGACCATGAGATCCTCTGCACGGACGGTCGCTGGGTGCGCGCTGACCAGCTCGTACTGGGCCAGGATCGCGTCGTGGTTGGTCTTGAGGCCCCGTTAGACGAGCCTGGTGACGACGAAGCCGGTTACGCGCTGCATGTGGGCAACCTGACATTCACGATGGACACATCGCATGAACGTCTGCGCACACTGGCGTTAGCGCGCCTGCTCGGCCATCTGCTTAGCGATGGCTCGATCAGCCTCTTGGGGCAGGGCCGGATGCACGTTGGGCAGGTTATGGATCGCGAGGCGGTTCTCGACGATGTTGAGCTGCTTACCGGCTATCGTCCTGCGGCAACGCGCTACGATCAGAGGAAGTGGACCATCGTGCTGCCGAAGCCGCTCACTGACGCCATCAGCACGTTGCCCGGCGTGCGCACTGGGCGGCGCATTCAGCAGGCGCCGACGCTCCCGGCATTCGTGTTGAATGAAAGCTGCCCTCTCACAGTGGTGCGCGAGTTCCTGGGCGGGCTCTTCGGGGCGGACGGTCACGCACCTGTCTTGCACCGTTGGGGCGAGCGCGAGGAGGAGGCAACGCTTCAGCCGCCTGCCTATTCCCAAAGCACCGTACCAGAGCATGTGGAGGCTCTCAAGCAGGTTATGGACGGTGTGATCCGTTTGCTGGCGCGCTGTGGGGTGAAAACCAATGGAGCCAACATCTACGAGTATCCCACGCGCCGTGCAGCTTCCTCGTACCCGGCAGCGCAGGATGGTATCCCGCGCGTGGAGGTTCGCCTGGAGCTTCCAGACGGCCTCTCGTTCGTGGAGCGCGTGGGATTCCGCTATTGTATAGACAAGGCCCTGCGAGCCAGCGCAGCGGCGGTGTATTGGCGTTTGGTGGACCAGATTCATCGGCAGCGCCTCTGGATGTCGGACCGTCTGGAGGAGTTGCATCAGGCAGACTACGAGCTATCGTTCTCCCGTGCACGCAAGATAACGGCGGTGGAGCTGATGGAGCGCGAGGCAGTAGTCTTCCCTCACTACGCACTATTGGAGGGCCACGACCGCTTTTCGCGGCTGCCACAACCGGCGGCACGCAAGTTCCAGCCACTGCATAGAGATTCCTGCGACTTCCCGTCGCCTGTCGAGCTGTTCAGCGAGATCGGCGCGCGCGAGTGGTTTGCGCCGTTGCGCTCGCGTGCGGATGCAGAGACTTCAAAGCGCTACTGCAT
>WNFG01004222.1_pt1 | contig 12061 bp, 8 predicted proteins | sample 5400431 | NCBI WGS metagenome assembly WNFG01 (sample SAMN13153346, study PRJNA577476) | soil metagenome | isolation source: 120 cm saprolite under Douglas fir tree site 2 hole 3 replicate 2 | place: USA:California | collected 2015-04-18
ATTGCGCCTGCTGGGGAGATCAACCATCTCCTGAACAGTTCGAACGGCTTGCCCCGCATTTTGTCCTCCTGAATTTAACTGGCTCGTAAGGCGCGTTTTCTACCTGAGGACGTCGCTGTCCTGCGCGGCCTGCACGAACGACGCCGCGTCCTCCTCGAGGAGGAAGCGCTCCCTGACCAGCTCCCTCCCCGCCTTCTCCACCGCCCTGACGAATCCGGCGTGGTCCCGGTAACGCTCCTCGAGAGACTTCCGCTCATCGCCGCTCGCCAGCCGTTCGGCCTTCGTTTTCGCGAACGGAATGAAGGACCCGCTCAAGCTGCACAGGTCCGGCGCGCGGAAGCCCGCGCGGATGTTCCAGCCGACGTTGGTGCCGATCGGCGCCCGCGTCCACATCGTGCGGATTCCCGCAAGGCCCGTGCCGTCGGCGTCGGGCCTGGGCACGAGAACCTGGTAGCGGGCGCCATGGATCGGAGGCAGCACCGTCTGCAGTCCGCCCTCCGGGCCGAAGAAGGGCCCGAAATTCAGCACGTCGAGCGTGTTCATCACCGTCGGCGGCGCGGCGTTCGGGATCGCCGGGAACTCCCGGCGATACTGCTCGAGGGTGACGAGCGTCCTCGTTTCGAGACGCGGATAATTGCTCTCGGGTGGAGCGATGCCTTCGTCCGCCCAGTCGTCCATCACCTTCACGAGGGCTCTCGGGGTAACCGAAACGGAGGCGCCACCCTGCGTGCTGTTCTGGCAGATTCCCGCCGCCTCGGGGGGCGCGAGCAATCCCGCGGCGCGGATGTGGCCGAAGCCGTTCTGGAAATAGAGGCGCGCGTTTTCGGGAATACGGATGGGATTGCCTGCCGAGTCCGCCACGTTCAGCGTGGCCTTCCATTGCCAGAACACCAGCTCCTCGTCGGTCTCGAGGACGAGCGGGTCGATCCTCGGCCGCTTGAGGAGGCCGTCGCGACGGCCCGTCACGGGGTCCGTCGTGACCGCGAACGTGAACGGCGCGATCGAGTTCGACGTGTAGTCGTGGTGCTGATCCTGGCCGGAAAAGAAGGTGGGATGCGCGAACTGCACGTTGGCGAAGAGCCGATGCGTCGCTGCGGAATAGATGGTGACGCCGTCAAAGACCTTCCGGTGCGATTCGTCCTCGTTGAAGCCGAGATAGAGGAATTCGCGCTGGTACATCCCGGTCGAGGAGGTGCCGGACGAATACGCGCGGCGGATGCCGGTCTGCTCGCCGCGCTCGTCATCGTCTTCGCTGCCGCCGAAGCCGCCGCGCTCGTCGTCCTCGGCGGCTCCCGGTACGACGAGTGGATTCGGATTGCCGGCATCGTCGTGCGTCCGATACCGCAAGAACGATCCGATGTCCCGCGTCACCGCGTAGGCCAGGCCCATCACGATCGGGTTCTTGGCTTGATAGATCAGCTCGTAGATCTTGAAGGCGGAGAACCCGTCGAATAGGCAGAGATCCGTCGTCGTGCGGATGAGGCTGGCAGCTCCCGTCGGGCACCTGCCGAACGCCCACCGATCGGAATGAATCGTGACCTTCGGAGCGTCCGCGCGGTCGCGCACCGTCAAGCTGGCATGCATCGTGTTCGTATCGGCAGCTTCATAGGGCCGCCATCCGGTCACGAGCGGCTGCGTAAAGGTGTTCGCCGACGGCGTGTATTCGAGCCGGAGGGGCCCGACGATCGCGCTGCCATCGCGGTTCGTGGCGACAGGGAAGTTTGGGAAGAGCTGATTCGGGTTCTGGATTCCATCGCCGTGCCAGCCTGCATCAACCCAGGTATAGCCGTCGCGCAGGAGGACGTTGTTTGTTCCGGCGTGGGCCGCCGTCAGTGGATTGCAGGTGGATGCCCCCGGCGGAAAGGCGCGAAAGCTTAGCTCAATGCAATTACCGCGATTGTTGATGCCATACCAGATCTTCCGGTTGCCGCGCGCCATGTCCACCGGCTTCAGGATGAGGAACGGAGAGCTGTACTCCACCATGCCCCGAGCGTTCCTGGGCGCCTTGTCGAGGTTGACGATGACCGCGTTCAGCGGATCGCGGGGATCCACCTCCATGTACGCGGTGCCCTTCAGCCGCTCGTAGGGACCGGCCGTTCCCCACTCCACCCCCACGGCGAAAGGCACCTGCTCCTTGACCACGAACCGGGTGACCCGGGCCTCGGCGGACCTCGGAATGGCAGCTACCGAGAGAAATCCAATTGCAACAGACAGGCTCCCTTTCAGGCTCGACTGGAATCTCATTGGGCACTCCTTCCTCTTCACCGATCGCGCAGGGATGCAGCCGACCGTCGCGGATGGCCGACCGGCGCGCTCGGCAAACGCCACAAGAGCGAGTCTGCCCGCACCGCGAGCTCGCCTTCTTTGATCTCTACTCCCCGGGGCCATAGAACGGGATGCGTGCTGGCCCCGAGCCGCCAACGCGCTCATCGCAGGCTGAAGTCAAGTCCGGGTGCGTAGCACCAACCATCCTCGGTCCAGTCCACCTTGTCGGCACTCCGTCATCACCGTCGAGGGACGTGGCCTGCTCCTAGCCGGCGGCAACGAGATCGCGACGAACGCCGGAGCCCACGTCCTCGCCACGGCGGCGCGAGCCCAGGAGTGTTGCCGCAAGGTGGGTTTAGCGGTCGTCGCTATCGCGGCCCTCGGAGGCGGGCACCGCCGGCGACACATCGACCTTGGTGCCGGACAGCACCCAGGCGCGCTGGCTGGGAGCGAATCGCGGCGCGATGTATCCGTCGTTGATCTCTCGCGTGACCGCAAAGCGGTTGTAGCTCCTCGGCGAGAGATAGAGGCAGGAGTTGTCGCTCACGGCGCATTGGTCGCTCGGCGTGGCCGGGAAGCAGTTCGAGTTGCAGGTATCGATATCGCCCTCGGTGGCCGAGATGATGCCGTCGTGGTCGGTATCCGCGACGCTGAGGGCCGCTTTGTAGCCCTCCACGAGCCGCTGCTCGATGTTGGACACGTCGGGGCGGAATGAGTCGAGCCGCTCGAATGCGTTGAGGAACACTTCGCGCGCCAGCCCGCTCGGGATGAACCGCTGGCGGAACTCCCGCTGCGAATCGATGTCGGCGTCGAAGAGGTCCGGATCGCGGGGCCGGTTCGGGTTGTCGCCGAACTTGACCGTCCGCTGCCGTTCCTGGTTCAACCCAATCCGATCGCCCGGGACGATCGACGCCTCGCGACCGATTTCGCCATCCTGGTAGGTATCGGCGGGATCAGTTGCGCGAAGGTCCGGGAAACCGCCGGTGAACGGCAGTTCATACAGCGGATGAATCCAATTGGTCGTGTAGTTGAACTCCCAGTACTGGTGCGCGTCGGATTGCTGGAGCGCGTTGTAGGCACCCATGCTGAGCTGGATCGGCACTACGTTCGTGACTCGATCCGGAAAGTGATCGCTCGCGCTCGGGAAGTGCGGCGCGTTTCCATCGACGGTGAAGAAGTGGCCGGGAACGTTGTTGCCGCCACCCATCTGGGCCAGCCGCGCGGCATCCCCCGCAGTGACCGTTCCGAACCGCGCGTGTCCGTCGGAGAGAGGCGGCGCCACCGGCGCCACGCGCAGGTCGTGAATCATCCATCCTTCGTACCAGCCGCTCTCGTTGTTGATGACGAAGACGCCGGAGATGTCGGTGATGATGTCGATGAAGGCGCGCGGATCGTCTGGGTTGGTCGGCAGACCGGCCTTGGGCTCCACGACGAGGCGTACCGCGGCGACGGTCGGCAGGCCGCAATTGGCGCCGGTCGTCGTGAACATCGCGGTGTCGTTCACGCCGGGGATCCGCGCGGTGAAGACGTTGGGCTCAAAGTTCTTGGTGTCGAGGAGGTAGTACTGGAAGAGCTGACTCGGGCTGTCCGCTTCGCCGTAGAACTGGATCGGCAGCGTGCTGTGCGGGCGGCAAGCCAGGCGCGTGAGCGTGTTCTTCAGCGGCGCCGGCAGGAGGGCGACGTCGCCACGGGACATGACCGCGTTTCCGTCGGCGGCGAAGTTCGGATTGCCGTGGCAAGACGCAGGGTGTTGTGGCGGGTTCCCTGCCAGCGGAGCGGCCTCGGCCGCGCAGTCCGGCGGCAGCGACTGAGATGCAGCCGCGCTCCTTGCCACGTGGCTGCTTTCGGAGCCGGCCTGCGCCCCCACGGAGGCCATCACGGCGACAGCCCCGATACCGAGGATGGCGCCGCTGATCCAGTGCTTCCAGGTTCGTGCTCTGCTCGCAGACATGTTTCCTCCTCGGGGCGAACGCCCCGTCAGCGCTCCCTCACTGCAAGCGCCTCACTGCGAGGAGTTGTGCCAGGAATGATGCTCGCGCGTGCTGAGGGCACGAGCTTCTCGCATGGTCCCGCTACTCCACAGGCGTCTACCTGGTCAAGGTTGTGTGCGGCATCCTCTCAGCCCGATCCTACGGGGCCCGCGCAGTCGTTCATCAACTGGCAACTAGTGCTCTGACCGCGCCGTAGCGAGTCCGCCGTAGCGGAAGACGCGGCGCGCGTCGTTGACGCGAAATCTCCAGTCGATAGTCCGGCGAGCTTTCTGCGCCGCGAGGCGCCACGCGCTGACGCGTGAAATGAGATCCACGAGTGAGGCGATGCGCTGCCGGCCGAGGCACTCGCGAGAAACGAGGCTGGCCTCGATCTCGGCAGCATTGAGCCAGCTGGCGTGCTTCGGGGTGTAGTGAACCACGAAGCGACGCCAGAGCCTCCGGCCCTCGAACCCGCCGAGGACCTGCACCAGCGAGACCTGAGAATGAATGTTCAGGTTATCGAGCACGAGATGAATCCGCCGCGCGTCGCGATAGCGCCGGGCGATCTTTCGCAGGGCGCGCACGAAGGCCGGTCGTTTGCGATTGGCCGTGGCGAACGTGAGCCGGTTTCCGGTCAGAGGCTCGACGATGCAGAAGATGTTGGCAGTGCCGCAGCGGACATACTCGTAATCTCTGCGCGCCAGCCTGCCCGGCCTCATCGGGACGCCGGGCTTCGCGTCTTCGTGGAGAACGACCGGTCGCTCGTCGAAGCACACGACCGGCTCCAGCGGATCCAACTTACGGGCGTAGAGCCGGAGCACGTCCTCCATGCGGTCCACGAACTCGTCGCTGATCGTCGGCACGCACCACATTTTTTTCCCGCCACGGCTTGAGGCCATGGTCCGCAAGAGCCATCCGCGCTGTCTCTCGGCCGAGCTGCGGCGCGATCCCTCGCTTCACAGCCTCAAGTGCGACGAGTCGGACGCTCCAGCGTGCCCGGCCCTCAGGCGGCGGGCCGCAGACCATTGCAACGACCGCGGCCTCTTGCGTGCTGTCGAGCATAGGCACCGGCTTGGGACGCGGATCGTCACTCAACGCGTGCTCGAGCCCGCGCGCTAGGTAGCGCTTTCCGATCCGCGCCGTCTCGCGTCTATAGCTGCCGACAGCCTCGGCTGCCGCGGTCACTGTGTAGCCGCGGTCGAGCAGGAGCAGCGTGCGCACACGGCGCCACGCTCTGGCGCTCATCGACGTGCGGCCGGTCAGCATCTTTTTCAGGCGCGCGCGATCGTCCTCGGCGAGCTTGAGCCCCGCAAATCTCGCTGTCGTCGGCATCTCAAGCTGTAGATCAGAAACTGATCCGCCTTGCAAGAGCGACGATGGATCACCACGCGCCGGTCAGAGCACTAGTTGTGAAGTCTCAGGCCCCCTTCGCGTCGAGCGAGACTGAGCCCTGGAGCCACGCGGTATTCGGGTCGGAAGTGGCGAGATCCGCCGTCCTCAGTCCTAAGTCGCGCTGGCCGGGTGTCAAGGGCGGTTTCCGCGGCGGAGGATGCAGAATTCCATCTCTTGACATTTCCCCCCAGGGGAGCGTAGGGCGTCTAGTGGAGTCGTGGACGCGACCTCGACGAGTCCCGCACCTGCCCCGAGTCCCGCACCTGCCCTGCTCCTCATCCGTCGTCCTCGTGCCCGCGCTTCCATCAGCAGGCGCGGTGTACTGCCGTGCCTTTCGCTAGCAGGAGGAACACCATGAACGACGGACCGAAGTGGAAGGAGACGGGAGGGGAGTGGCTTCCGGACCACACACTCCTGAGCGACGACCAACTCGCGAAATGCGCGCGGGCCTACGATGCGGAGGACGGCGACTTCCCGTCGCCTGTGCCGACCCGGGTGGTCTCGAACGGCGAGTACATGCCGCCCCCGCAGAGTACGAACCAGAAGAAGGTCGAGGCGAGGCTGAAGGAACTCGCCGACACGGCCGCCAAGAAGCTCGGTGTCAGCCGGCGCCAGTTCCTCGGCTCGACTGGCGGCACGGCGGCTGCGTTCATCGCCATGAACGACGTGTTCGGGACGTTCTTCAACGTTGAGAAGGACGAGATGTTCGAGCCCGCTGCCCACGCCAAGAACGGCCCGCCGAAGGACCTGTTCGTCGTTGACGACCAGCTCCACTTCGTGCGTGGGAGCAGGACGGACGTCGCCCTCTCGCTGCGCGCCATCGCGCAGGGGCCGACCACCCCGGGCTTCACCTCGAACCCGTTCAACCCCGCCGGGGTGGGCGACGAGTTCGGCAACCCGTGGGGCGTGTGGAACCCGGCGCTGATCGGCATGCCGATCACCCCGGACATGTTCCACATCGTCCAGTTCATCAAGAGCATCTACTTCGACAGCCAGGTCTCCGTCGGCCTCATCAGCAACGTCACCGCCTTCGTGGCGCTGGGCCCGGGGGGAGTGCCGTTCATTGCGCGCAACGTGAGCGAGGCGCGCACCGGCGAGGTCCTCACCGCAGCGCAAACGGCAGCCGGGCGCGACTTCATCAACCAGCTCGCCGGATCGCGGCGGGCGATGGCGCACGGCCTGCTGTACGTCGGCAAGGGCAACCTCGACTACATCCAGTACCAGATCGACCATCATCACCCCGATGCCTGGAAGGGCTACAACATCTCCCAGGCCGCGAAGGTGGACACCGACCCGAACAGCCTGATGCGGCAGTGGCAGCACGACGACGAGAACGTGGCCTATCCCACCTTCGAGCTGATCACCAAGAACGTGAACGCCGGGCGCCTCGGCAAGGGGGGGAACATCATTAGCGTGCACAAGGGGCTCGCCAGAGGGCTGCCGCCGTTGGCGCACAACGGCTACCCGTCCGACCTGCCCAAGGCGCTCAAGGACTGGCCCAACCTGAACTTCCTCACCTACCACTCCTGCATCCAGGACTCCTTCTTCGACGATCAAGCGCTGGCGGAGATCCGGGCATCCGAGGCGGGAACCCGGCCGCTCCTCAACGGAGTGCCGAACATCGACTGGGTGACGCCGTACGCGCAGCTCACGGGTCCGTTCAAGAACTCCTTCGGCGAGATCGGGACGACCTTTGCCTCGTCGGTGGTGACGTTCCCGACCGTGACGGCGCACATCCTCGGGCAGCTGCTGCGCTACAAGGGGCCGAAGCAGATCGTCTTCGGATCGGACTCGCTCTGGTACGGGAGCCCGCAGTGGCAGATCGAGGCGCTCTGGCGGTTCCAAATCCCCGACCGCATCGCGGAGCGCTGGGACTACCCGCAGCTGGACGAGGACGACAAGCGCGACATCCTGGGCCTCAACTCGGGCAAGCTGTACGGGCTCACGCCGCGCAGTGGGGACGCAGATGCGTACCGCCCGCTGCCGGCCGACTTCGAGCAGCGGATCCCGAACGATCTCAAAGTGCTGCTTGAGTTCCCGCCCAACCCACCGAACCAGACTGCGGAAAAGGACAACCTCTCCAGGTACCGGGAGCGGTACCTGGCCTTGGGAGTGGAGCCCAGCCACACGCGCTACGGCTGGATCCGCGTCTCGCCGTAAGGCACCTGGGGGGCCGCCGCCAAGGCGGCTCCCTCGAGCGACGGCAGCACAAGAGCGATGGCCAAGACGACCGTCCCTCGGGGTCTTCACGAGACCGCCGTGCTGCTGCCGGATGGCACGGTACTCGCCGCGGGGGAGAATCGAGAAGACTTGATGAAGCCCGACGACCCAGCGTTTCCACTGGGTGGGTTCCCACGTGGGGATCCAGATCTCGGGGTTCCCAACGGACAGATCTTCAGGCCACCCTTCTGTTCAGCAGAGACGGCAGCCTGGCGGCCCGACCGGTCGTCACGGAACCGCCCGAGGAGATCTCCTACAGAGAGCCTTTCGAGGTCTCAGTGGGCGGGAGGAGTCCGACCAGATCGCGTCGGTTGTGATCATTCGCAGCGACCATAACACCCACAGCTTGGACACTGGTTCGCGCTACGTCAGGCTCGCGTTTCACCCGAAGGACGAGATTCGTGAAGGGGAGTTACGGGTGAACGCACCTCGGCTGCCAGCCCAGGCGATCACTGGAATCTACATGCTCTTCGTCGTTGACAAAGCGGGCGTCCCCAGCGTTGGGAGGCAGCTCCGCCTGAACGAGGAGGACAACGAGGACAACGAAAACCGTCGCGGCCGCCTTGAATAGCTTGAGGGTGGGCCATCACGCTGGAAGAAACCTGCTTGAAGGAGGATACCCTATGAAACGCCTAATGATGATCATACTCCTGCTAGCTGTTCCCCCGCTGCCGTTGCATGGCGCTCCGCGCGGACGAGATGGGCACGAGTTGCGGGCGCGCCTGACGGGCTTTCAAGAAACCCCGTTGACACTCGCCTCCTCGGCGCGCGGGCAATTCCTAGCCACAATCAGTGAGGATGAAACCTCGATTGACTTTCAACTTAGCTATCAGGGTTTCGGTACGGACGTTGGTGCGGCCCATATCCACTTGGGCCGGCCGGCCACCAGTGGGGGTGTGACCATCTTCTTGTGCGGTGGCGGCGGCAGGCCAGCGTGTCCGGTGCGCGCGGGAATCGTACAGGGAACGATTACGGCTGCGAACGTTCTGCCCATTCCGACCCAGGACCTTGCGGCTGGTGACCTCGCGAGCATAATCGCGGCGATACGCGAAGGGGCGACATACGCGAACGTGCATTCAAGAAAGCGCCCCGGGGGCGAGATCCGCGGGCAGATACTTACTGACGAGGATGATGATAGGTAAACCCGGAATCACGGAGACTAACCCTTGCGGTCGAGGCCGCGCGAGCGGGGCCGCCAAGCATTCGGTGGCCCCGCGTCGCGAAGCGAACGCCGCAAGTTGCATCGACTGCCGCCTTCGCCTTCGTGAGATACGCGCCCTTGAGTCTTTCCTGCGCGCTAGGATGCGCCCTCCTGATTGCAGCTCGCAAGCTGTGTCTTAAGTCCGTCAAGCTGCGCGAGCGGTTGATCCGTCAGGCTTCACTGGCGCCACCGCGTGCGACAACCGGGAGCTGTTTGAGCGTGCGGACGGCTGCGACTCCGAGGCTGAGGTACTGATGCGCGAGCATCGGCGCATATGCGGCGGCGGTACTTGGCGAGGCAGCGCGAAGAAAAGGTGCGGTCATGAAGAAGAATCTTCCTCTCCAGTACGCGGCAACGATCAGAGAAGAGCATGCCGCCTGGGTCGTGCGCCTCGCGGAAGCGCGGACCAAGCGGCACCTGCGGGACGGCGATGCCGACGAAGCGGAGGAGTACAAGAAGAAGCCGGTGCAGCTGGTCGAGGTGCTGGACGAGGCCCTTGGGATGGGCCTGCACTTCATGCGCCTCCGCGACCTTGGAGACGACACCGCCAAGTCGGATGCTGCCGTTGGTGATGAAGGCAACCGCGTTGCGGCGCCCCCAGCGGAAAGGGGTGCGGTCATGAAGCGCACCCGCGACGCGCCACGTTCGCCTCTCCATCTTGCGCCACCGCCTCCAGAGCCGACCAGCATGGAGAGGTTTCTAAAGCTGGTCGATGAGCAGGACACGCGCGGCAGGAAGATCATGCTTCTGACCGTCATGCGCATGTGCGATCAGTTTTACAGGGAGAAGGGCCGCGCCGGCTGGGGCGGCAACATTCGCGCGCTCAGGAAGCGGATCGCAGAAGTGGAACACGAGCTGGCGACAGTCAGCCACATCCACTAGGGGAGATGGCTGCGGCCAACAGGGTAGCATGAGGGTCTGACACCGGGGCGGCGCCAGCACGGACCGCCCCCTTCTACCGATACGGTTTCTCGAGAGCTACGAAGATCGTCGCTGGCGGCATAGGGCTGCTGCGCAGCTCTGGGTGTACAGCGAGCGATGTGATGACCCAATCCTTCTCAAGCCATTCTTGGAGAGTGCGCCCCTCCGACTTGCCGCCCCTGATCCCGACTACCTTCGCCACGACCCCAGCCTCGTCCACGAGCAATAGGGCAGATGCCATAGGGTCCGTCCCTTCTCCTTTGAATTTGCAATCGGTGCTGCAATGACGATCGACCTGAACTACCGGGAGCAAGCCATGGTCGAGGTGTTTCGCAAGCTGGACGACTATCACAGAGGGGTCGCGTGGCAGCAGTTGGTGATCCTTTCGAAGGAGCCACCGTTCCGCCGTTCTCGAGACGCAGCCGCCACAGGGCGGCCAAAGGTGGAAGCTGGCCAGTCGGCGAAGGTGATCCAGCTCTTCCCCGCGCAGGAGTAGACTCGGAAAGACCGAGAGCGGCGCTGCCTGACCGCAGCCCGCCCTCGTGATCGGAACCGGATGGAGGCCGGCGCCGAATGAAAGACAGTCTACACGACAAGCACGACGGGCGAACACGTTTGGCCGACGCACTCCCAGCAGGTCCGGAGCGCGAGCGAATTGAGCGGGACTTGGGCGGGCTGGCTGCGCAAGTGGTCGGGTCTCGGAAGTCTCCGGCGCCACGTGCGGTTTTGGGCCGCGTACCTCGCTATCTCCTGGGGTTGCTCCAGGGCGCATCGCCAAAGGTAGCCGCGCGAGCCGCTGTCCACGTCGCCAGCCACATTGCCGGCAGCGCGAAGCCGGGCACCCGCGCCCCTTCTTTAGATTGCATCGAGCATACGCGACGCGAAAATTTGGGAGTCGCTCAGGCACCCGCGTCCGAATGATGCAGGGGCCTCTTCGGTTGCCGCGCAGCGCGGTGTAGACTCGCGTCGGCGGCGTGGAGGGCACTGTGCCCGTGCCAGTGTTTGCAGAGTTGCGGCGAAGGCGCGTGTTCCGCGCGCTTCTCGGGTACGGCATCGCCTCGTTCGCCGTGCTGCAGATCATCGAGCCCATCATGCACGGGCTGCATTGGCCCGACGCCGTGCTGTCTTACGTGGTGGTTCCCCTCGCGGTCGGTTTTCCGGTCGTCGTGAGCCTAGAGGACGACGTTCGAGACCTTCCCCTTCCCCTGGCCGCTGAACATGCCGGAAGCGGAGCTGATGGAGGAGCAGCGCGCGCACTGGGACGCCATCGCCTCGGCGGCGAAGGAGCTGGATGAGAAGCGCAGCATGTGGTTGAACCCGCCGGAGCTGGTGAAGGTAGTGCAGGATCCGCCGCTGCCGCCTCGCCTCGTGCCGGTGGACGAGGCCGCCGAGAAGGAGCTGAAGGAGCGGACGCTGACCAAGCTCTACAACCAGCGGCCGGCGTGGCTGGCTCTGCTGCACGAAGAGCTGGACCGGCAGGTGCTCGCGGCGTACCGGCTGCCCGACGATATCTCCGACGCGGACCTCCTGGCCGAGCTGCTGCGGCTCAACCAAGCTCGCGCCGGAGGGCTGGTCCCCGCCGCGCCAGCGTGACTGGCACCGCGGGCGCGTCGGCGCTCGCGCCTCACGGGGGAGGGGGAGACTGCTCTCCGCTGGGTGGCCGAAGGGTGATGGTTGTGGCGTCGGGCTGTGCAGCGGTGCTAGATCGAACGTTGTGCGCGGGTTGCTCGCGAGTGCTCTCCTGACTGGATGCGTGGGCAGCGCCGAGACATGCGTGATGGACCGGCTCACGTATGCGGGCGCGGCAAGTGGACAGGTGTTCGTGAAGGTCTTGTACACCGATGCGAGGGGTGTCGCTGGGCAAGGAATCGGCGTCTACCCGAGCGTGCAGATGGCGATCTCCCGGCCGGCCCCCGGAGCGATTGTCGGCGGAGGCTTCTGCTGGGGCTCGCGCATTGCCCGTCACGAGACGGCCGATGCCACAGCGTGGATCGATGTTGGCGCGCGCCTCCCCAACGTCTGCGACGGCGTGCCCTTCGAGAAGTGCGATCCCCAACCGGGCGATCCGCAGGGTCACGCGACCTTCGCAGTT
>WNFG01006554.1_pt1 | contig 12061 bp, 12 predicted proteins | sample 5400431 | NCBI WGS metagenome assembly WNFG01 (sample SAMN13153346, study PRJNA577476) | soil metagenome | isolation source: 120 cm saprolite under Douglas fir tree site 2 hole 3 replicate 2 | place: USA:California | collected 2015-04-18
GGAAAGCCCGAGATTCTCGATGCCCTGAAGGCTCTTGCTCCCGTCGTGGCTGTGCGAGGAAACGTTGATCAAGCGGATTGGGCGGCAACGTTGCCCTCGGCCGCCGTCGCTGAAACTGAGGCCGCGACCTTTTATGTTTTGCACAATCTTCAGCAGCTTGATCTCGATCCGAAGGCCGCCGGCTTCCATGTCGTTGTGAGCGGGCACACGCACAAGCCAAAGCACGCCACGCGCGGAGACGTGCTCTACCTGAATCCGGGCAGCGCGGGGCCGCGGCGATTTGATCTGCCGGTGACCATCGCCAGGCTCGACCTGGGGCAGAGGCCTTGGAAGCCGGAATTCCTTCACCTGTCTGAGAAGAGGTAACTGTTGTAAAGAAAAGAGATAACCTGTCGTCAGGACCAAGAACAGGCCGATAGAGCAGGGCATAGGGTTGACGCTATAGACCCGCGCTGCCCCAGAGGGAGCTCATGGAAGCCCTCGGAATCCCGATGACGGGGACGGTCTTGGCGGGGAAGTACGAGAGTACTGTTCTCCATTCGCCGATTGTGGTACCTTCCCGCTATTGCTTTGAGTAGGTGGTGGGCACAAGATGGCGAGCATGCGGAAGCCATTCGACATGGTTTCCGCCTTTGTTTCATCCAGTCGTTTCAGTAGCCGGGGAGCCGTGTCCCGTTGCGCAAGCTAGACCGATGTTGGTGAGTCCGGAGCCTTAAGTTTTAGGACAGCTGGAAAGGTCCCCGATTTCTATGGCCATTATTCATTTTCGCTGCAAGGAAAGACGCCGCACGTTGCGGGTATCCATTACGGTTGCATTGACGGTCCATGGCACGACCGACGACGGCGAGAATTTCAGCACCCGCGCGCGGTCGCAGTCGGTAAACCGCAATGGGGCGCTGCTTCACCTTGATCAGATCGTGGTCGTGGGCCAGTCGCTGGTGCTGGTGAATGACAACAGCAATCGGACTGCAGAGTCTCGAGTCGTCTCGATTAAGCGCGATCGCGAAGGAAAGACGCTCGTAGCCGTGGAATTCGTGACGCCGGATGCCAACTTCTGGCACATGACGTTCCCCATTCCGGGAGCGAAACCCCTGCGCCGGCCGATTGTTTCGAAAGTTTCCGCCTAGAGAAATCCCCGAAGAGTCCGAGCGTCAGGCCTAGCCGAATTTCACTCTTTCATCTTCAAGAGAATCGCGCGATCCCATCAAAGGCTCTGCCTCAAGCGGATTAAGTGGCACAGGAAAGATGCGATAGGTGGTAGACTGCGCCCATGAGCGCAAAGAAGAAAACCCGGAGGAAGAAAAAGAGGGCGAAGGCAGCCCGCGTGAAAAAGACCATGCCGAAGAAGAAAGCCTCCGGAAAAAAGAAGGCCGGGAAGAAAAAGACGCTGAGGAAAAAGAAAACTCGGGTCCGCGGGAAGAGCGAGGTCGTGGACACACTGGTGTTTGAACCGAAGGGGCTTGGACCTCGATCCGGAGGCCAGTCGGGCGATTTGCAGGGATTGTCTGAGCTTGAGAGCGCAGGTTCGGAAAGTGTGGGAGAGTTGCTCGAGGAAGGGAATGCCTTTGAGGCTGAGGTCGTGAAGGGCGTGGAGGACGTTCCCGACGCAGATAAGGAAGAGGTGGCGACGCACGAAGTGCCGGAGGACGACATTCCGGAGGAATATCGCGAAGAACGGTAGAAAGTTTTTTTCTTTCCTGAAAAGAGATCGGTCTGACAGGCCTCGCGTTCGCTTTCATTGCTTCAGCACCCGCCGCGCCGAACGCACCGAGCGAAAAGGCAATTCCAACGGCAACCAGCCAGCCGGGTACAACGGCGGCAGATCCTGCTGAGCCGCATCCTCAAATCAGAGAAGCACTAGGTGCGTTGCGCCGCGCGAAAGAAACAAGGAACTTGGAACACGCGGCGCACGATTTTGGCGGACACCGCGTCGAAGCGCTTCAGGCAACAGACGAAGCCATTCACCAGCTTGAGATTTGCCTGAAGTGCGATAAGGACTAAGGGCAAGATTTCGCAGTTTATAGAGGCCGTATGCGGATGCATGCGGCCTTCTTCTTTTCATCGCTGCATCGCGAAAATGATTCCGTTCGAGTGCCAGCCTGCCGAAACAATCCGCGTTCCTCCACGACGCTGGAACTCGACGCAAGACAAAATGAATGGATTTTCAGTTGTCCTTGGGCCTCGGAAAAATTTCACTTCTTAAATAAGGCGCGCTGGCGGTGGAGCTTGAAAGCTGTGGTGCGCAGAGTTTCCGGGACGTTTTTGTTGGTCGTGAGTTTCTTGAGGTCCACGGCGTTGAGCATCGGGAGCATGTGGAGAGAAACGTCGAGGGGCGTTTTGGGATTGTTCATGAGATTGCGGACGACGGAATAGTTTTTGCGGAAATTGCGGTTGTTGGCAATGAGGCGAAGGATTTCGTCGGTGAGGCTGGACATGGAGGCGAAAGCTTCGACTTCCTGCTCGGTGAGGCGCGGAGACTGCAGGACGGCGCGCTGGACGACTTTGTTGGCATCGCGGATGAGCGTGCGCCGCGCGTCGGAACCTCCCTTGATGGCGAATTGGACGCGCTGGGCGACGGTCATCTTGGCAAGGCGCTGCAGCAGCGTTTGGCGCCGCGCGGCGTCCGGCTCTGCTTCGGCGGCGGCTTCGGCGAGAGCGGCTTCGTCAATGGAAGAGCCCATGAGTTCGTGAAGTTGATTTTTCTGGTCGGCGGTCAGGGAAGTGGAGTGCTCCAGGGCGGCGGCAAGAGCAGGGGAATCACTGACTCGGTCGAGCTCTTCCATGAGGGCCTGAATTCCGAGAGCCGAAAGATGCCGGACGACAGGCACGAGAAATTCCGCCGGACAATTTTTGTTTTCGACCATGGCGTCGCAGACACCGGGCTTGTCGGCAAGATTTCTTGCGGAGTACGCATAAAGAGCAGGCACCGCGTTTTCACGCTTCAGCGCTTCGACGAAAGTCTCGTGGGGCTGAGAGAGGAGCGCTTCTTGAGCCCGTTCGGCAACCATTTCGTCGGCATCGCCTGCCAGCACAGTGAGTACTTCGGCGCGGTCGGCGGGCGAGAGGTGTGCGCCGCTGGAGCAGACAGCGAGTTTACGTTCTCGCGCAGCGCGGCCGTGCCGCAGATCTTCGATGACTTCAGGGGCGAGAGGTTCCACCGGGTGCCTGCCTCAAATCTTTCTGGCTAAGCACTATTGTACCGGAAGCGCCGGGAGCGCCGAGCGGCGGCATGGCCTGGCCGTTCAATTCCAGCAACACCGCCGAGGAGTCGCCCGCGGAGACTTCAAATTGTTGGCTGGCGGAGAAGTGGCGTGTTTCGCTGGCGGGAAGCTCAGTGTCCAGAAGCAGCTTGCCGTCGGCAATGATGCGCACGCGCGTAACGGCGGAGGTGGAGACAGAAAGATCTAAAGCAGGGACTGCGGAACCAGCCGGGCTTGAGGAAGCCGAGGAGGGGTCTGCGGCTAAAGGGTTAGGAGCGCTGGATGGCGACGGCGGCCTCGATACAAGCGTCGAAGCCGAGGATTGTTTGGCGGCGCGGTAAGCGGAGTAGCGGTGCCAGCCGTAGCGGCCCGCGTAAATGAGTCCTGCAAGAATGGCGAGAAACACGAGGATGCCAAGGATGGGAATCCACCTGGGCGGCCGGGGGATGGCGTTTTCGTACGGGACCGGGGCTTCAATTTTCTGTTCACCGTGCGCGAGATCATATTCGGCGAGGAGATTTTCCTCGTCGAGGCCCAGGTAGCGGGCGATGGCACGGACAAAACCGCGATTGAAAATGCCTCCGGGAAGTTTGCCCCAATCTTCGTTTTCGAGGGCTTCGAGGAAACGTCCACCGATTCGTGTGGCGGACGTGATTTCGCTGGGCGAAACCTCGCGCAATTCGCGCTCGCGCTTCAGACGTTCCCCAAAATTTCCCCTGGCCATGATCTGAGACCTGTACCTGACGACGTAAGTGCTGCCACAAACAGGCAGGGCATCTGTGGAAACAAAGTATTCCGCACGGCTGCGACCGCAAAGCGACCGGCGATGGGCGGCGTAGGATCCCTCGAAGGCACTATAGGCGCGGGTGTTGGGCGGTGTCAAACCACGCGAGGGAGAAGGCGCAAATCAGGGGAACAGCCGGAGGGCCGCGAGGATGGCAAGATGGCAACGCCTGTACTCCGACTATGTTGCGTTGGATTTTGGGAGGCGCCTATACTGGCGGGGACTCGCAGAAGTATCGCGATAAGTGTGCGCCGGGTCCGGTGCCAGGGACCGCCCGACAAAAATCTACAGAATCGGGTTCAATCGAGCGTGGAAGAAGTAAAGCAGTTTCCAGCCGTCGAGCGCCGCCGCAATACCGCCGTTCCCTCAGAACAGCGTGAAGCGGGCGAGATTGCTGTCTTCCAGGAATTAGGGAAGGCACTGACGTCCTCGCTGCAGCTTGATCAGGTTCTCCGGACGATCATGGAGAAAATCGACGAGTTTTTGCGGCCAGACAACTGGTCACTCTTGCTGTTGGATGAAGCCAAGCAGGAACTGTACTTTGAACTGGCAGTGGGAAAGGCGTCGCACGCATTGAAGGACGTGCGGATCAAGGTAGGGCAGGGAATTGCGGGTTGGGTGGCGCAGCACGGAGAAGCGGTAGTCGTCGCGGACACTTCGAAGGACACGCGATTCTTCGGCAAGGTGGACGAGAAGACGAAGATGGAGACGCAGTCGATCGTGGCGGTCCCAGTGAAGTTTCGCGATACCTGCCTCGGGGTGATCGAACTGATCAATTGTCTGGGCCCCGACGGGTTCGATCAGCGGGATCTGAAACTTTTAGAGGCGCTTTCAGACTTTGCGGCGATTGCGCTGGAGAACGCTCGGCACGTGAAGCGCATTCACGAGCTGACGATCACCGACGATTGCACGACGCTCTACAATGCGCGGCACATGGGATTCATCCTGGAAACCGAGATTTACAGGTCGCAGCGCTACAACTACGAATTCTCCATCGTCTTCATCGACCTGGACCACTTCAAGATGGTAAATGACACGCATGGGCATCTGATGGGTTCGCGTTTGCTCGCGGAGATCGGCAGTGCCATGAAGATACATTGCCGGCTGATCGACTTCGCATTCCGCTACGGCGGAGACGAGTTCGTGATCCTGCTTCCGCAGACTTCGAAAGACAATGCGTTGAACGTGGCGCGGCGGCTACATCAATTAATCCGCGAGTCGGTGTGGCTCAAGGCGGAGGGATTGAATGTACACGTGACCCCCAGCGTTGGCGTAGCCTCCTACCCGGTGGATTCCAAGACGAAGGAAGGGCTGTTGCACTTGGCGGACGAGGCCATGTACCTGGTCAAAAATACGAACAGGGACAGCGTGGCGGCCGCGAATATCGGCATCCTGCCGCCGCTGCCCGCGGCGAGCGCGGAGTCCGCTGGTTAGCAATTTCTTCTTTTGCGTTTACCTTCTTTCTTTCCTATCGGTCATTCCTGCGAAGCTTTGTGAGTGAGCTGCTTTCCATTAAGAAGCGGGCTTCTATACACCGCGTGGAAATTTTGTTTAACTGAAACCATGAAGAGAAGCGAAGCGGCGCGGTATGCGCGCTGGTCGGCAGCGTTGGCGCTGCTGCTCGCGGGCACGACGACCGCCGTGTATCTGCAGCGCGGATGGCTGAGGCGGATCGAAAAAAAGAAAGCGCCGCCGGCGGCGCCACATGATGTGACGCGGCTCTCCAGCGGGTTGACCTTTTCCAAGGTGGAGCAGAATCGGACGATATTTACGGTGCAAGCGTCGAAATCGACGGAGTTCAAAGATAAGGATGCCAGCTTGCTGGAAGACGTGAAGATCACGATCTTCGGAAAGACGGGCGAACGACACGACACGATCCACACGCAGAGCTGCCAGTACGGAAAAGAAAAAGGCGACATCCTATGCAGCGGCGAGGTGCAGATCGATTTGCAGAGCGCAGCGGACGCAGAACGCGCGGCCGCGAATCCTGGAGATGCGGCGGCGAAGGTCATACATGTGGAAACACACGGGGTGACCTTTGACCGGGCCAGCGGAACGGCGAGGACGGATCAACGAGTCCTGTTTCACTTTCCGAGCGGGAACGGGGAAGCAGCCGGCGTGGAATATAACGCGGAAGAAGGCAGGGCGCGGCTGCTGCGGGATGTACGAATGACGCTGACGGGTTCGGCGTTGCGGCGAGGTAAGAAAGATAGTGAGAGAGATTCGTCGCCTGAGGAAGTGCGCGTGAAGGGAAGCCGGCTGGACTTCGGGCGGGGCACGCGCACGATGCACTTGAGCGGACCGGCAGAGGCGGAGACGCGGGGCCAGAAATTGACAGCAGGCGAAATCACGCTGGCGCTGGACGGGGCTTTTCATGCCGAAAGAATGGTGGCGACGGCAGGCTCCAGCCCAGAGAGGCCAGAGCTGACGTTTCAAAATGCACGCGGCACGATGGGAATGAGCGCGGACACACTGGCGGCTCAGTTTGCTCCAGAAGGATGGGTAACAAAAACGGAAGCCACTGGGAATGTGCGCGGGTCGCGGAAAGCGGATGGAGAAGAAGACAACTTTGGTGCGGACTCGGCGACGTTGGACGTTTGGCCGAAAATAAGCGAGCCGAAAGAATTGAATCTGAACGGCAGCGTTTCTTTGCAGTCGCAAATGGGCAAGACTCGCGAGACTCGGATGGTGCAGACAAATGCTCTGCGCGTGGCATTCGACGGTGGAAAAGCGGGTGAAGCGAGCAAGCCGCAGCGAGCGGAGACGCTGGCGCCGGGAAGTATCGAATGGACGGACGCGGCAGCACAGGCAGGGGGGGCTGCGCGCACGAGAGTGCAAGCGGACAAACTGGCGATGGAGTTTGGGACGCAAGGCAAACCAAGAGAACTCCAAGCTACAGGGAACGTACAGATGGAACGTACGGTGCCGGGACGCCCGGTGCAAACAGCGGCGGCGAGCAGCGGAGTGGCGCAATTGCTCGCGACGGGCGGATGGTCACGGATGGATTTGCACGGACAGGTGAGGTTAAAAGAAGGAGACCGAAGCGGCCGTGCGGAGCAAGCTGTGTTCCAACGGGCGGCCCAGACGGCGACGTTGACGGGGCAGCCCGTCGTGCGGGATGCAACGACGGAGACACGCGCGGCGCGGATCACGTTCCTGCAGGAGACGGGAGAGATCCGGGCAGAAGGAGGAGTCCGATCAACGGATTTTTCGGCCAAGGGAAGCGCGGTACAGATGGCGCCTGTCCCGGTCAATATTACGGCGGATGGATTGCAGGCAAATTCGAAAACGGGACGCGCGCTGTATTCGGGGCATGCGCGCTTGTGGCAGGGCGACGCGGTGCTGGAAGCAGACTCGATCGAATTGCTGCGGGAATCGAAGATGCTGAACGCGGCGGGAAATGTCCGGGCAGTGTTTCCTCAAGCGGAGAGACAGCCGGGCCCGCAGATGGGTGCAACTCATAGGGCGGCGAAGAAATCACAATTGTGGCACGCCTCCTCGGAAACCTTGACATATTTGGAGACGGAGAACCGAGCGCACCTGGAGCGCAACGTGACGGTACAGTCGGCGGAGCAATGGATTAAGGCCGCAGCACTCGATTTTTATTTCACGCGCGGTGCAGTGGCGCCGAATGAAACTAATGCCAGCGCCGGCGAGGGGGCCCAGCAAATTAGCCGAGTGGTGGGGACAGGCGGCGCGATCGTGGAGCAAGGGAGCCGCCGGGCAACTGCAGAGCGTGGGGAGTACACGGCTACAGAGGGGAAATTTGTCATGAGCGGAGGAAATCCCACGCTGTTTGACGGCGCCTCGGGCACAACGACGGGGCGTCAATTGACCTTCTTTTTAGCGGATGATACGATCATCGTGGACTCTGAAAATGGTTCACGGACGTTGACGAAGCACCGAGTCGAGAAATGACGAGGTATGCTGAAGCTTCAGGGCGTCGCGCTAAGCAAGTCCTATCGCGGTCGCAAGGTCGTTGACGACGTTGAGCTGGAGATCGGACAGGGTGAAATCGTTGGACTGCTAGGTCCCAACGGCGCAGGGAAAACGACGACCTTTTATATCCTAGTGGGTCTCGCCCGGCCCGATTCCGGCCGCGTTTTATTGAACGGCGACGAAATCACCGACCTTCCGATGTACCTCCGGGCCCGCAGTGGGATCAGCTACCTTCCGCAGGAACCCTCGGTCTTCCGTCAGTTGACGAGCGAAGAGAATCTGCTCGCGGTATTGGAAACGCTGCCGCTAACGACGGAGCAACAGCGCGACCGGCTGGAGGAACTGCTCGTGCAAATGGGATTGGAAACTGTCCGGCAGAGTAAAGCGTATACGTTGTCCGGCGGAGAGCGCAGGCGGCTGGAGATCGCCAGGTCCCTGACGCTGCAGCCATCGTTCATATTGCTGGATGAGCCGTTCTCGGGCATCGATCCGTTGACGGTAAAGGATCTACAGGAAATTATCCGCGACTTCAGCCGCTCCGGGATCGGCGTGTTGATCACCGATCATAACGTGCGGGAAACTCTGAAGGTGACGGACCGCGCATACATCGTGAATCATGGGAAAATATTCCGTGCGGGCCGGCCGGAGGAATTGAGCAATGATCCGGAGGTACGGCGCGTATATCTGGGCGATCATTTTCGATTGAATTAGGAGCTATCGAGAGGACAAGACGGAAAGACCATGGCCTGGCAGGGACTCAAGCTCAACCTGAAGGTGTCGCAGAAGCAGATTCTGACGCCTGGCCTGGTGCAGATGGTAAGCGTGCTCGCGCTGAACCGGCTCGAGCTGCGCGAGATGATCAACCAGGAGATGATTGCCAACCCCGTCTTGGAAGAGCTGAGCGAAGAACCCACGCAGACCGACAACTACAGCGACGAAACATTTCTGAAGGCGGAGACGGAAAAGGTTCCGGAAAAGCCGGAAGCGAATCCATTCGATGAATTCGATGTCGGGACTTTTTTCAACCAGTACCTCGATAGCGGGGGCGACGGCGGGCGATCGCAGGAACGTGAAAATTCCGAACGGCCGTCATTTGAAAAGTTTCTTTCCTCGCCCAGCGGGCTGACCGATCATCTGCAGTGGCAACTCAGCGTGACCATTTGCTCGGAGACGGTGAAAGAGATCGCGGATAGCATTATCGGAAACCTGGATGAAAACGGATATTTGACGGCGTCGATGGAAGAGCTGGCGCAGGAAGCAAAGTATTCCCAGGATGATTTGGAAGATGCGCTGGCGGTAGTGCAGGACTTCGATCCGATCGGCGTGGGCGCAAGGGATTTACGCGAGTGCTTGCTGCGGCAGTTGAAGGCATTCGACCCGCAGAATACGCTGGCGCACCAAATCGTGTCCGAGCACCTGAAGCAGGTGCAGTCAAACCAATTAAAGGAAGTGGCGCGCGCGCTGAACCGTCCCCTGGAAGTCGTGAAGCGGGCGCTAGAGGTCATTAAGAAGCTCGACCCGCGTCCCGGGCTGCGCTACAACAAAACGGAGCCGCGCCTCGTCGAACCAGACGTGTATTTCCGGAAAGTAGACGATCAGTGGGTGGCATTCCTCAATGAGGATGATATGCCGCAACTGCGGTTGAGCCCGACCTACCGGCGGCTGCTGGTGCGGGATGCCGCGGACCGCGACGTGCGGAATTACGTTAAAGAACGGTTCACCGCTGCAATTCAGTTGATGAAGAACATCGAACAGAGGAAGCACACCATCCTGCGAGTGTGCCAGTCAATCATCGCGCGGCAGGGCGAATTTCTGGACCAGGGGCCGGACGCGCTGAAACCCATGATGATCAAGGAGGTAGCGGAGGAAGTCGGCGTGCACCCCCCAGGGAGTTTTGGAGTTGCGGTCGTTTTTCAGCGAATCCGTGAACGGGCCGGAAGGCAGCGGGATGTCGCTGCTGACTCTGAAGCGGGTGGTAAAGAAGATGATTGAGGAGGAAGACGGCACGAAGCCGCTGACCGACGAGCAAATCGCGAAAAAACTGGATGATGCGGGCATTCACGTGACGCGGCGGACGGTTGCGAAATACCGAGAGGATATGCGCATCCCCAGCACCCACCAGCGCCGGGTAAAGAGCTAGGGCCGGCACAACTCAGTGAAACACCGAGCCAGACAAGAGGGACGCCACCTCGTCATCCTGACCGGGCTCTCCGGCTCAGGGAAAAGCACAGTCCTGAAAGCATTCGAAGACATGGGTTTCTATTGCGTGGATAACCTTCCGGTCGAGCTAATGCCCATTTTTGCGGAGCTGCATGCGGCGGGCGAGGGTGATTTTGCGCGTGCGGCGCTGCTCGTGGATGCGCGAGAAGGAGCGCAGCTCGAGAAATTGCCTCCACTGTTGCGCCACTTGCGGAAAGATCATCCCGTCACGCTCGTGTATATCGATGCAAGTGAAGACGCACTGCTCCGGCGATACAGCGAGACGCGGCGGCCGCATCCGTTGGGGAAAGATATCTCGGTGCGCGAGAGTTTGCGGCACGAACGGGCAATGATGGAGCCGATCCGCAAGCTCGCCGACGTAGTGATTGATAGTTCCCAGTTCAACGTGCACGAGCTGCGGCAGTTCGTCACGACGCGATTCAAGAATCCGGATAAACGGCCGATGCTGGTGTCGGTGGTGAGCTTTGGTTACCGGTATGGCGTGCCGACGGATGCTGATCTGGTTTTCGACGTGAGATTTCTGCCGAACCCACATTTCGTGCCGCGGCTGCGCCGATTCACCGGAAAAGACCCTAAGGTGCGCCGTTATATCCGGTCGTTTCCCCAGACGGGAGAATTTCTGCGGCGCATCGAAGGCTTGCTGACCTACCTGATCCCGCATTACATTCGAGAGGGCAAGAGCTACTTGACGATTGCGTTCGGCTGCACGGGCGGGAAGCACCGCTCGGTGATGCTGGCCGAGTCCATGAAGAAAGCGCTGGGGAAGCACGAATTGTCCGCGAAGGTAATTCACCGAGACATTGAAAAGTGAGTCCAGCACAGCGCTGGCATTCGCGTGCCAGGCGGGCTGTAGAAACTTGACACGCCGTGAAGCGGCGAATAGCGTACCAAGTGTAAAAGTCAGGGGAGTCCGAGGCGTGGCGGAATTGCTTTCACCACAATTGAAACGGTTGCTGAGTTATGTGCGGCCATACACTTTCCGGCTGATGGTGGGCGTTGCGCTGTTAGCGCTCGTGGCGCTGGCCGAAGGTGGCGTGGCGCTCATGATCAGGCTGGCCGTGGACTTCGTCCTCAACCTTAGCGCCGCTAGTTCGAGGTTGCCTCTCGGCGCAATTCCCTGGAGCGGCAAAGTCATTTATCTCAACGATTATTTTCCCGCGCGAATCCACAACGTCTGGACCGTCTTCGCCATCTCTCTCGTCGTACTCTTTTTTACAAAAGCCTTCGCGGAATATATCGGCACCACGCAGATTCAATATTCCGGCCTCGCTGCCGTCACCGACCTGCGGAACCAAGTCTATGCCCGCATCCTTCGCCAGCCCATCGGTTTCTTCCAGCACAATCCCACGGGACGCCTGATTTCCAACGCCATCAATGACGTCGAAAGAGTACGGTTTGCCCTGAGCGAATGGCTTGCCGACCTTTTCCAGAGAAGTTTTACGCTGATCGTATTTGTCGCTGTTTTGCTGAGTATCAATTGGAAGATGGCTCTTGGTTGCGGCTTTCTGCTGCCGCTTGTCGTATGGCCGGTAAATAAATTTGGCCGCAAAATCCGGCGTTCCGCGGAAAACAGCCAGACTCGCCTCGGTGATTTGAGCCAAATCCTGCAGGAGACCGTGAGCGGAAACCGCGTGGTCAAAGCATTCGGCATGGAGGATTTTGAGATTCGCAGGTTTCGCGAGGCGGCGCGAAGGCTGCTGCGCGAGAACATGCGCTGGGTGCGGGCCGGGGTCAGCACCGGACCGCTGATGGACCTCGTCGGCGCACTCGCCATTCCTCTGCTGCTCCTTTATGCCCGCGATCAAATCCGCCTTCACCTCATGACTGAAGGTCAGTTCTTTGCGTTCCTCTATGCCATGTTCAATGCCTACATGCCGCTGAAGCGCATGGGCTATGTCTATCAGCAGTTTCAAGCGGC
>WNFG01004224.1_pt1 | contig 12058 bp, 13 predicted proteins | sample 5400431 | NCBI WGS metagenome assembly WNFG01 (sample SAMN13153346, study PRJNA577476) | soil metagenome | isolation source: 120 cm saprolite under Douglas fir tree site 2 hole 3 replicate 2 | place: USA:California | collected 2015-04-18
CCGCCGCCTGGGCCGCCGCTTCGCGCACCACGGTCGGTGCGGCGATCGACGCCACGGTGGCGTTCTTGTCGCGGCTCACCACGCGCACGCCCTCGGGGATCGGAAGCGAGGCCAGGTGGACGGAGTGGCCGATCTCGAGGCCGGTCAGGTCGACCTCGAAATATTCGGGGATGGCGTCGGGCTTGGTGCGCACGGTGATCTCGTGCAGCACGACGTTCAGCACGCCGCCGCGCTTGATGCCGGGCGCCTGGGACTCGTTCTTGAAGTGGACCGGCACCTGCACGGTGATGATCGAATCGGGCCCGATGCGCAGGAAGTCGAGATGCAGAGGCTTGTCCGTCACCGGGTCGACCTGCACGTCGCGCGGCAGGACATCATAGTCCGTGCCCTCGACGTCGATCTGGAGGCGGTGGTTGAAGAAGCCCTCGCTGTGCAGCTCGCGCTCGATCGATTTCGGCTCGACCGCGATCGACATGGGGGGCTGCTTGTCGCCGTAGATCACGGCGGGAATCAGTCCATCGCGACGGCTGGAACGGGCGCCCCCTTTGCCGGCCCGGTCCCGCTTCCTCGCGACGACCTTTGTCGTCTCTGCCATTTCAACTCTCCTTAAAGGTTTGCTCTCTCTCACTCGCGGCGTGGCCTCCAGGGGTGCCCAACGCCGGATCTCCAAAACTCCTAATCAAACAAACTCGAGACCGACGTCTCCTCGGAGATGCGCTTCATCGCCTCGGCCATCAGCGAGGCGATGCTGATCGGTCGCACGTTAGGCGACACGCGCACCGCCTCGGTCGGCTGGATCGAGTCGGTGATCACCATCTTCTCCATCGGCGAGGCGGCGACCCGGGCCACCGCGCCGCCCGACAGCACGCCGTGCGTGACATAGGCCGACACCGACTTGGCGCCCTGGTCCATCAGGGCGACCGCGGCGTTGCACAGCGTGCCGGCCGAATCGACGATGTCGTCGATCAGGATGCAGTCGGCGTTCTTGACGTCGCCGATTACGTTCATGACCTCGCTGACGCCGGCCCGCTCGCGGCGCTTGTCGATGATCGCGAGGTCGGCGTCAATGCGCTTGGCGATCGCACGGGCGCGCACCACGCCGCCGACATCGGGCGACACCACGGTAAGGTTGCGGTTTGTCAGGGTTTCCTTGATGTCCTTGCTGAACACAGGGCCGGCGAACAGGTTGTCGACCGGGATGTCGAAGAAGCCCTGGATCTGCGCGGCGTGCAGGTCGAGGGTCAGAACGCGGCTGGCGCCGGCATGGGTCAAGAGGTTGGCCACCAGCTTGGCCGAGATCGGCGTGCGCGGGCCGGTCCTGCGGTCCTGGCGGGCGTAGCCGTAGTAGGGCAGCACCGCGGTGATGCGCCGGGCCGAGCTGCGGCGCAGCGCATCGATGGTGATCAGAAGCTCCATCAGATGGTCGTTGGCCGGAAAGCTGGTCGACTGGAGCACGAACATGTCCTCGCCGCGCACGTTTTCCAGGATCTCGACGAAGATCTCGTTGTCCGAGAAGCGGCGGATGTTGGCCTTGACCAGCGGCAACGCCAGCTTGGCGGCAATGGCTTCCGCCAGCGGGCGATTGCTGTTGCCGGTGAGAATCTTCATATCGCGACCCCTGCGCCGGGCGGGTGCTCGTTAAGTCGTTGATTTCAGACGACAAAACGGCCATTCCCGGCCGCGACGCGGCGGACCATACCAATGCGGGGCAACTCTGTAAACGGCCTGAAATATCGGGTTTTGTGGCTCGTCGCTTAGCGACGTCGAGAACTGCACCCGTGCACTTACAATTCCCCAACTAGCCGCACCACTGCGCGTGTAGCGCCGCCGCCAACTGGAAGCGCGCCGGGTTTAGCGGCGAATTGGATCGCCGAGATCAACGGCGCAGCGATCGATGTCCCTCTTCGTGCCCTCGGCTTGAGCTCTAGCTGCATGCGCGCGTGCAGTCGATTAGCGCTTCATTAGGGTCGGCGGATTTCGCGCCCGATTCAGAGAAACATTTCCTTGATATCGATGGTGGAACGCTCGCCGATGGCGTCGAAGTGGGTGGCGATCCAGCGGTCCGCGACCTGGCAGCCGATCTCCTTCAGATGCAGCAAGAAATCCATTCGGGCATTGAGCTTGCTCGACACGCCCAGTCCCTTCATCTGCTGTTCGGCTTCGATCCAGTGCACGTTGATGCGCTTGTACTGGTTGGAGTCGAGCTTGCCCTGGTCGACGAGGTCGGTGACGAACGAAATCGCCCGCATCTCGCGCATCAGCGAGGAGTTGAAGCTGATCTCGTTCAAGCGGTTCATGATCTCGGTCGCCGTCGTCGGCACACGATCGCAGCCCAGCGGATTGATCTGGACGATCACCACGTCGGCGCTCTCGGCACCGTAGATCAGCGGAAAGATCGCCGGGTTGCCCATGTAGCCGCCGTCCCAGTAGGGATCGCCGTCGATGGTTACGGCCTGGAACAGCAACGGCAGGCAGGCCGAGGCGAGAAGCACGTCGGGCGTGATCTCGCCGGACTTGAAGATGCGCACCTTGCCGGTCTTCACGTTGGAGGCGCTGACGAACAGCTTGACGACGCGGCAGGTCTCGAGCCGCTTGAAGTCGACCGACTCGTCGAGCACGCGGCGCAGCGGATTGAAGTTCATCGGATTGAACTGATAGGGCGACAACATGCGTGTCAGCATGTCGAAGGCGACGAAAGCGGCGGAATGGTCGAGGTTCCAGCCGTTGCCCAGCCGGTCGAACGGGCTTGGCTGCAGCGGGCCGAGCTGCGAGGCCTGGCTGATATTGTGCCAGAACACCTCGAGCGATCGCTTGGCCTCGGCGCGCCCGCCGCGGCCCATGCCGTCGGCGAACACTGCGGCGTTCATGGCGCCCGCCGACGTGCCGGAGATCGCCTCGACCTCCAGGCGCTCCTCGTCGAGCAGACGATCGAGCACGCCCCAGGTGTAGGCGCCGTGGGCGCCGCCGCCCTGCAGCGCGAGGTTGATGCGTTTGATCTGCACGGCGCCCTCCCTCAGTGAGCAGTCCAGCCGCCATCCATGGGGAGCGCCGCACCGGTCACCGAAGCGCCGTTGTCGGTGCACAGGAACAGCGCCAGGGCGGCAAGCTCGGCCACCTCGACGAAGCGCTTGTTGGGATGGTTCTTCAGCAGCACGTCGGAGATCACTTTTTCACGCGATATCCCGTGTGCTTTCGCTTGGTCGTCGATCTGCTTCTCGACCAGCGGCGTGCGCACATAGCCCGGGCAGATGGCGTTGCAGGTGATGCCGTCCTCGGCGGTCTCGAGCGCCGTCACCTTGGTGAGGCCAAGCATGCCATGCTTGGCCGCGACGTAGGCCGCCTTGTAGGGCGAAGCGACCAGGGCGTGCGCCGAGGCGACGTTGATCACGCGGCCCCAGCCCTTGTGGCGCATTCCCGGCAGCACGAGCTTGGTGGCGTGGAAGGCCGACGACAGGTTGATGGCCAGGATGGCATCCCACTTCTCCTCGGGGAACTCCTCGATCGGTGCGACGTGCTGGATGCCGGCGTTGTTCACCATGATGTCGACTGAGCCGAACGTGTCGGCGGTCTGGCGCACCATGTGTTCGATCGCCTTGGGCTTGGCCATGTCGGCCGGCGAATAGACGATCTTGGCGTTGGTGCGGTGTGCCAACTCCGACCGCGTCTTCTCGATCTGCATGGCATCGCCAAAGCCGTTCAGCACGACGTTGGCGCCCGAACGCGCGAAGGCTTCGGCGATGGCGAGCCCGATGCCGCTGGTCGAGCCGGTGACGATGACGGTTTTTCCGGTGAGCATGTGCGATCTCCTGATTTCTGGTGATCACACCTTGCGCGCCGCTGCTGCGCCGCTGAAATGCCGAGTGCCTACCGATTCGATAGCGCCGAGACATGACTCAGCTCGCGCAGCGAGGCCAGCAGCTCCTCGGGTTCGGGCCAGCGCGCGGAATCGGCGTCGCTGAAGGCGAAGGCCACGCGGGCACTCGGCTCGACCACGAACACCGCCGGCACCGGCAAGCGCCAGGTCACGTCGCCGTGCAGGGCGGGAAAGTCGCGGCCGCGCACGCGATGGATGCGGACATGGCCCGGCGAGAGATCGTAGGTGAGACCACAACTGCGGGCAAAGCCATTGGCCGGGTCGCTCAGCAGCAGGTAGCCGAGGCCGCGCCGCGCCACCGTATGCGCCACCTGCTCTTGCCGGCCGGGCATGATGCCGATCGCCGTGGCACCGAGCGCCTCGATCGCCGGTCGTGCCTGCTCGAGCGCCGCCATGGTGAGAGCGCAATAGGGGCACCAGTCGCCACGGAACAGGGCCAGCACCAGCGGCCCGCGGTCGAGGAGCTCGCCCGAACTCCAGATCCGGCCGGCGCCGTCCTGCAGCTCGAAGTCGGGAAGATAGTCGGAAACGGTCAAGCCCTCTTCGGCGATCCGGAGCATGCGCAGACGATCCAGTTCGTCCTCGACCTCCGCGCGCTCGCGCGCGGGAAGGGCCGCCATATGGTGACGGCTGAGCTCCAGCAGGGTTTCGGTGAGCGTCATGCCGGCCTCAGTCTGGCCGGGCCTGTAAAAGAACGGAAATGCCTTCGGGTATGGCGGTCGATAGCCGTAAGCTATGGTGTTTTAGGGCACAATGCGTGCACCTTTTGGGGGCTGCTGCCGTGGAAATGCATCAGATCCGCTACTTTCTCGCGGTCTGCGAGACGCTCAACTTCACGCGTGCCGCGGAGAGCTGCAACGTGTCGCAGCCATCGCTGACGCGCGCCGTCAAAGGGCTCGAGGACGAGCTCGGCGGGCCGCTGTTCCGCCGCGAGCGCAACAATACCCATCTGACCGGACTGGGCGAGATGATGCGGCCCCATCTCACTCAGGTGCTGATCGAGACCGACGCCGCCAAGGAACGCGCCAAGAGCTTTTCCAAGCTCGACGACGTCGAACTCAAGCTCGGGATGATGTGCACCATCGGCCCTCGCCGCTTCGTGCCCTTCCTGCAGGCCTTCCGCGAGCGCCATCCCAAGGTCAGGCTGGTGGTGCAGGACGGCTCCCATCCGCAGCTTCAGGAACGCCTGTCGCAGGGCGAGCTTGATGTTGCGGTCTACGGCCAGCCCGATGAGGTCGACGAACGCTTCCACGCCCGCCGGCTATACGACGAGCGCTTCGTGATCGGCGTCTGCCCCGGTCACGCCTTCGACAAGCAGAATGCCGTCAAGGTCGCCGATCTCAACGGCCAGGCCTACGTCAACCGCCTGCAGTGCGAGTTCTTCGATCATGCCGGCCGCGTGTGGCGCGAGAACGGCTCGAAGGTGAAGATGGTGTTCCGCAGCGACCGTGACGACTGGGTGCAGAGCATGGCGATGGCGGGGCTGGGCTTCACCTTCATCCCCGAATATGCCGTGACCATGCCGGGCTTGCGCGTACGTCCGTTGATCGACCCTGAAATCACCCGCACTATCCAGGTCATCACCGTGCGCGGCCGCCCGCATCAGCCCGCAGTCGGCGCCTTCGTGCGCGAGATCCTGGCCTTCCCGTGGGTGAACGCCGGCGGCTAGGCGAGTCATCGCCTGCGGCTATCGAACCGATTGCCACTCGGTATTTCAGCTTCGTCGACCCTACGCTGATGCTGTCTCCATCGCCGCGACCGTTCCGGTCCCGGCCTCAACCAGATGGAGATACCCATGTTTTTGAAGACTCTCGTTGCTTCGGCCCTGCTCGCAGGCGTGGCCTTGGCTGGCCCTGCATTCGCCGGCGAATGCCCGGCCGGCCAAATGCGCGCCGACGCCACCAAGCCGTCGACCGCTGCCGCCAAAGCCGTCACCGACAAGGTGCTGGCCCAGATCGATCTCGCCGACGAAATGGTGGCGCTTAAGGGCCACATGATGCGCGTTCGTCGCCTCGAAGTGCAGCCCGGTGGCATCGTGCCGTGGCACAGCCACGGCGATCGCCCGGCGCTGATCTACATCGTGGCCGGCGATATCTACGAAAACGCCAGCAACTGCGCCGTGCCGATCCTGCACAAGGCGGGCGAAGTGGCGCGCGAGACACATGTGACGTCGCATTGGTGGCAGAACACCGGCAAGATTCCGGCGGTGCTGCTGTCGTTTGACATCCTGCACGACCCTAACGACCACAACATGTAACGCCGCCTCATCAACGGAGACGGACCATGACCGGTGCCCTGCGCGCGTTCACGATCGGCCTCACCGCCTTCCTGACTGTCGTCGATCTGTTCGCGACGCAGGCCATCCTGCCCTCGCTCGCCCAGGCCTATGGCGTCACGCCGGCGGCCATGGGCTTCGCGGTCAATGCCAGCACCATGGGCATGGCGATCGGCGGCCTCGCCGTCGCCCTGTTCGGCCGATCGATCGACCGGCGGCTTGGCATCCTGGCGAGCCTCGCCATTTTATCGGTGCCGACGGCGCTTCTGGCCACCATGCCCGACTTGCCGATCTTCACGCTGCTGCGCGTGGCGCAAGGGCTGTGCATGTCAATGGCGTTTGCGCTGACCCTTGCCTATCTCGGCGAGCACACGAGTGCCGCCGACACGGCGAGCGCCTTCGCGGCCTACATCACTGGCAACGTCGCCTCCAACCTGATCGGCCGGCTGGTCGCCGCAGGCCTGGTCGATCACTTCGGCTTGGCGACCAATTTCTGGGTGTTCGCCGGCCTCAATCTCTCCGGTGCGGCGCTGGTATGGTTTGGCGTCGCGCGCACTCAGCCGATGCCCCGGACGGACACGAACCACAGCTCGCCTTTGACGAGTTGGCTCGTCCATCTCGCCAATCCCGCCCTGCGTGCCGCCTTTCTCACGGGCTTCGTCATCCTGTTCGCCTTCATCGGTACCTTCACCTACGTCAATTTCGTGCTGACGCGGCCGCCCTTCTCGATCGGCATGATGATGTTGGGCGCGGTCTATTTCGTGTTCCTGCCCTCGGTGATCACCACGCCGCTCGCCGGCAAGGTCGCAGCGCGCTACGGCACGCGGCCTACCCTGTGGGCGTCTTTTGCGATGGCCGCCGCCGGCCTGCCATTGCTGCTCAGCGCGCAGTTCGGCGCGGTGCTGCTGGGCCTTGCCCTCGTCGCGGTCGGTACTTTCTTTGCCCAGGCGACCGCCACCGGCTTCGTCGGACGTGCCGCCACCACCGAGCGCGGCGCGGCGAGCGGCCTGTACCTCGCGAGCTATTTCCTCGGCGGCCTGGTGGGCAGCGCCGTGCTGGGCCAGATCTTCGATCGCTTGGGCTGGACGGCCTGCGTGATCGGGATCGGCGTAGCGCTGGTGTTGGGCGGGCTGCTGGCCGTCCGGCTCGAGATTCGGCCCGCTGCGCGGCCGTTGCCAGCTCACGCGTCATAGCTGCCGGCCATCGACCTGATGCTCCAACGGCATTTCCAGCAGGCCGCGCCGCTGGCGATGATGGCGTCACGCAAGACGGCGTTCACAACGACGGAGATACAAATGTCCAATTACATCACTCAGATCTGCGCCGCGGCCGTGCTCGCGTTCTCCCTGATGGTATCATCGACGGCGCCCGGTTCCGCCGAAGGCATCAAGCCTGCGGTTTCCGTTTCGGGCGTCTTTGCTGCCAAGAGCGCCTACGGGGTGGAAGAGACCGTCGACCGCCTGAAGAAGGACATTGCTGCCAAGGGCATCACCTTCTTCCAGGAAATCGACCAGGCGGCGCTCGCGGCCAAGGCGGGCATCGAGTTGCGCCCGTCGATCCTTCTGATCTTCGGTAATCCTCCGCTCGGCACGCAGTTCATAACTGCCAACCCGCAGGCCGGCCTCGACTGGCCAGTGCGGCTGCTGGTCTATCGCGACGACAAGGGCGCCGTCTGGACGGCTTACACCGACTTCGCCTGGATCGCCCGACGCTACGGCGTGCAAAGCCGCGACGCGCAATTCCACATGGCCTCAGAAGTCGCGGCCTCGATCGTATCGAGTGTCGCCGCCCACTGACGCCAAAAACGCCGATTGCAAGGAATCTCGACCATGAACGCCATGCCGCCCGCCGCTTCGACGCCTCAACCTCAAACCACGACGACTCAGGCGAGGGAGCGTCCGATCAAGGAACAGGTGGTTCTGGTCCTGCAGGGCGGCGGTGCCCTCGGTGCCTACCAGGCCGGCGTCTACGAGGCGCTGATGGAGGGCGGCATCGAACCGGATTGGGTCATCGGCACCTCGATCGGCGCCATCAACGGCGCCCTGATCGCCGGCAACGCACCAGGCAATCGCATTGCCCGCTTGCACGAATTCTGGGACGGCGTGGTCAGGAAGAGCCCGCTCGACCAGCTCTGGCCATCGTCTATTTTCGGCAATTCGCTCGCCAACCTGTCGACGGTCATGTCGGGCATACCGGGCTTCTTCACGCCCAATCCGCACGCGCTGTTGGGGGCGAGCTTTCCGCTCGGAATAGAGAAGGCGTCGTACTACACCACCGACCCGCTCAAAGAGACGCTCGGCCGCCTGGTCGATTTCGACTACATAAACCGCAAGCGCGTCAGGCTCTCGGTCGGCGCGGTGAACGTTCGCTCCAGCGAAATGCGCTACTTCGATTCGGGCGCCATGCCGCTGGCGCCGGCGCACGTCATGGCCTCCGGCGCGCTGCCACCGGCTTTTCCCGCGGTGACGATCGAGGGCGAGTCCTATTGGGACGGCGGCATCTACTCGAACACACCGATCGAAGTCGTGCTCGACGACGTGCCGCGGCGCAACTCGCTCATCTTCTCGGTCAATGTCTGGCAGCCCAGCGGAGCGGAACCAACGACGATCCAGCAGGTGATGGCGCGCCACAAGGACATCCAGTTCGCCAGCCGCGGCAAGAGCCACGTCGCGCGCCAGGCGCAGATCCACCGCCTGCGCCATGTCGTGCGCGAACTCGCCCGTCGTTTGCCGGCGGAACTGCGCGCCGACCCGGTCGTTCGGGACATGGCGGAATATGGCTGCGGCACGCTCATGCATCTCGTGCGGCTGCTGTCGCCCCGGCTCGATGGTGAGGACCACACCAAGGACATCGACTTCACGCGCTCGGGTATCGAGGGCCGCTGGAAGGCAGGCTACGACCATGCGCGGAAGGTTCTCGCGCAGAAGCCTTGGGAAGGCGAGGTCGATATGCTGGCCGGCGTGGTGATCCACGAAGCCAGCGAATGACATTTTGTATCGCGGGCGACGGCTAAGAACGAAGGAGGAGAAGATGTCATTGGCAGACAAGCTGTCGGCAACGCGCGCCGCGAGCGTCGGCCGCATTCCACCGGACAAGCAGGCGATCATGCATCGGGCAACCGAGGATCTGAGGCGCTCGGGCATTCTCGATCGCATCGTACCGGTGGGTGGCCAGATGCCGGCATTCGACCTTGCCAACTATGACGGCCGACGTGTCACCTCGGCCGACCTGATCGCCCACGGCCCGCTGGTCCTGTCCTTTTTTCGGGGATCGTGGTGACCCTACTGCCGGCATGAGCTGGATGCTCTGCGAAGTGTTTACGCCGACATCGTGGCCCTCGGTGCCTCGCTTGTCGTGATCTCGCCGGAACGGCCGGCTCGCACGGCAGATATGGCCACCAAGCAAAAGCTTGCCTTTCCGATTGTCTGGGACGAGCTGTCGAAGGTCGCCGGGAATTTTGGGCTCGCCTTCGCGCTGCCCGAGGATTTGAGGGAGGTTTATCGAAGCTTCGGCAACGATCTCGAGATCCGCAACGGTGATCCGTCGTGGCGGCTACCAGTGCCGGCGCGGTTTGTCATCGACCGCGGCGGAATCGTCTGCTCGGTCGAAGCCGACCCCGACTACCGCTACCGGCCGGAGCCGGTCTCGACGCTCGAGGTGCTGCGCAAGGTCGCCGCGGGCTGAAGGCGCAGGAGGGGCTATGTCTCAACACGACTCGATCAGCCTTTGCCGGGAACAGCGCGTCGATGTCTTCGGCGCCGACGGCCGGAAATTGATGATCGTCGACCATCCGCTGAATTCGCCGCTCGTCGGCATTCCGGCCCAAGTCGCGGTCGTGCGCGAGGCGGACTTTTGCCTGCAGCCGGGCAACAAGACGATCGCGGTTTATACCGCCAAGGCGGGAGGCTCGTTGCGGATCGCTACGGCCAGCGCCATGAGCCGCCGAGGCGGATCACTCAGTCTGACGGATTGGCTGGTCGAGACGGGCTTCGCGCACGAACCCACAGCCGCGGAAGGCTGCACCGCCCACCGGGTCGTCAAGTCGGGTTGAGGAAGGCTAATGCGTGCCCGGTCCGGTGATCAGCCGTGCGCCGGATTGGAAGGTCACATACGACCACATCCAGTCGAGGATCGCGACGGTGCGGTTGCGAAAGCCGATCAGGAACGAGACATGGACCAGACCCCACAACAGCCAGGCGAGCGTGCCGTCGAGCTTGATCCAGCCGAGATCGGCAACGGCGGCGCGCCGGCCGATGGTCGCCATGGTGCCCCAGCTTCGGTAGCGGAAAGGTTTGGGTGCCGGCTTGCCGGCCAACCTGGTACGCAGCAGGCGGGCGACATAGGCGCCCTGCTGCTTGGCGACCGGCGCAAGACCCGGCAGCGGTTGGCCGGCGGTATCGAGCGCAAGGGCGGTGTCGCCGATAACGAAAATCTCGGGGTGTCCGGGCAACGACAGGTCGGGCCCGACCACGGCGCGACCGATCCGATCCTTCTCCGAATCGAGCCATTGCGCGGCGGCGGAGGCCATGACGCCGGCTGCCCAGACGATGGTCGCAGTTTCCAGGCGTTTATCGCCAATGGCCACGCCCTGGATGTCACATTGGGTGACGGGAACGCCAAGGCGAACCTCGACGCCCAGCTCCTCGAGCGAGGCACGGGCGGCGTTGCTCAGCAGGACCGGGAAGGCAGGCAGCAAGCGCGGGCCGGCTTCGACCAGAACGATGCGCGCTCCGCGGGCGTCGATGCGGCGAAAGTCGTGACGGAGGGCCGCCTCAGCCAGCTCGGCGATGGCGCCGGCCATCTCGACGCCGGTCGCGCCGCCGCCGATCACCACGAAGGTGAGGAAGCGTCGCCGCGCCTCGGCTCCCTCGGCGGCTTCGGCGTTCTCGAAGGCTGTCAGGATGCGGCGGCGAATGTCAGTGGCGTCGTCGATCTTCTTCAGGCCGGGCGCGGCGCCCTCCCACTCGTCGCGGCCGAAATAGGAGTGACGCGCACCGGTTGCCAGCACGAGATAATCGTAAGGGATCTCGCGCTCTTCGACGGTGACGGTGCGTCGGCGCTTGTCGACGCCGCTCACCTTGCCCAGCATGACGCGCACATTGGCGGCCTTGCGCAGGATGGCTCGGATCGGCGAGGCGATCTGTGCCGGCGACAGGCCAGCCGTCGCCACTTGATAGAGCAGCGGCTGGAAGAGGTGATAGTTGCGCCGGTCGATTACCGTGATGTCGGCAGCCGCACCGGCCAGGGAATGGGCAGCGCTCAGGCCGCCAAAGCCCGCGCCGACAACGACGATGTGCGGCCGGGCCATGGTGAGGTTCCTTTAGGCGCGGCCGAACAGATTGAACGCGACGATGCGATCGATCGACAGCGCACCGGCGCCCCGGCTCAGGACATAGGCCAGGATCGACGCCCACATCAGATGCTCCGGCCAATTCTCGGGATAGACTAGGAATTGGATGGTGAGCGTCATGAACAGGAGTGCCGCGGCGCCGAAGCGGGCGAACACGCCGAGCACCAGCAACACGGGCGCGCAGAGTTCGACCGTCGTGCCCATGTAGGCCGCGATCTCCGGCGGCAGCAGCGGCAGGCGGTATTCGTCGCGAAACAGCGTAATGGCGGTGTCGAAGCTCTGGTACTTGTTCATGCCCGAGCGGAAGAAGGTGGCGCCGACCGCGAGCCGCATGCCGAACTCCAGCAGCGACAGCGGAAAGCGGCGGGCTGTGGCGCGCAGCGCCGCGAGGCGGTCAACAAGGCTTGGCATGGACGGCTCGTGGTCGAGTGTGAGGGATGTCACGGCGAAGTCCTCCGAAGGGGGTCGGCCGCCGGCCCCGTCATCGCCCGGGGTTTCCGGATGAACCGACGTTGGTATGGGGCGGGGGAGCGCCGGCTGGAAATGCCGAGGCGCGGCG
>WNFG01004230.1_pt1 | contig 12051 bp, 10 predicted proteins | sample 5400431 | NCBI WGS metagenome assembly WNFG01 (sample SAMN13153346, study PRJNA577476) | soil metagenome | isolation source: 120 cm saprolite under Douglas fir tree site 2 hole 3 replicate 2 | place: USA:California | collected 2015-04-18
CAGGCGAAGCAGGACTATTGGGCGGAGCAAGTAGAGATCGAGCGGAGCGCGGCGGCGGCCTGGGTGGCGTATGCGGAGGACAAGAAGGATGAGGCCCTTAAGTGGATGCGCTCTGCGGCCGACCTCGAGGACAGCAGCGAAAAGCACGTGGCCATGGAGAACCGGCTCTGGCCGATGCGCGAACTTCTGGGAGAACTGCTTCTGGAGCTGAATGAACCGGCGCAGGCCCTCAAGGAGTTCGAGCTATCCCTGCAGGCGGCACGAAACAGGTACCGCGGATTCTACGGCGCCGCGAAGGCGGCCGAGCGATCGAGCGATCGGCAAACGGCGCGGGCATTCTACGAGAAGCTCGTGGCGCTCTGTAGCCACGCTGATACTGAGCGGCCTGAGCTCGTGGAAGCAAAGACATATCTGGCTCAGAACTAACACGGTGCTGAAAGAGCGTCTTTGGCGCCGCGTGCCAACTTCCTATGTTGGCGCGACCGGCCCAGGGAACGCACCGATGCGAGGCCGCACGGACCCGCAGGGGATCTTCCACTACTTCCAGCCCGACGACCTGATTCCTGCCGATCACGCGCTGCAGCGCGTCAAGTGAGCTGGGCAAGGGCAGCCAGGGAATCTTCGGGTCTGACGCACCGGATCGGTCCTTCTCAGTGCCAGGATTAGTGCCAACGCCGGCGTTGTCCAGCGACGCCGGCGTTGGTGGCTCAGAGCTAAGTCCCTGAAAATCAACAAACGCTTCAACGCCGGCGTTGCTCGGAGTGCGCTCCAAAACCGGTGGTTGCAGGTTCGATTCCTGCCGGGCCTGTTGGCGGACGTGAAGTCTCGTAGGGAGTCATGTCGCTACGAGACCTGTCATTGTCGGGGCTAAAGTTTGCACGACGGTGGCGCCGTTGCAGCATTGAAAGCCCACGACGCCGCGAACCTGCTCATGGCTGCGGCGGCCCTGCGGCGGCGCGAGAGCCGCGGGGGCCACGCGCGGGTGGACTTCCCGCAGCGGGTTCGCGCCGTCGGCCTCTAGCGCCCGCCCCGCCCCCCGTCACTCGGCCGTGGTGTGGTGCCGCCGCTCGGTCCCGCGGCGCCGGGCTCCGGTACGCATGGGAAACCGATCTCAGTGACTCGCTGGAGCGTCAAGAAGGCCAGCGGTCCGTGCTCCGCAGTGAAACCGGACGGCCGGGGGCGCTTGCGCTGACGCTGCAAGCATTCCAAATACCACGTACTGCTGTGAGACCGGGTCCGCCGCTGGCGGAAAAGGGCCCGGCTTCGGTCTGTCGCCGTTCGTCGACGCCTCCGACTCCGAGACCCTCACACCCCCCAGAGCAGGGCTCGCTCACGCGCTTGCCAGGGAGGTGTGCATGAAGATCGGCAAACCGCAGCGCGAATTCGACGAGCCCGCGCCCCTGCCGAAGATCGAGCCCCAGCCAGAGGCGGCACCCGCGATCGAGCCTCGGCCTGCCGTGCCGGAGCCCGCGCTGCCGGCGTGAGCATTCGCGCCTGGCGCTTCTGGCGCGTGATGGAGTATGAGGGCGAGCCGTGGCTGTGGTCGGTGTACATGGACGTGCGCTGGCCGGGCCCAGTGTTGCACGCCGACGAGCGTCCCACCTGGAGCAGCCAGCACGGCATCTACGCCTATCGCACGCCTCGCTCCGAATGCGAGGTCTCGAGGGGGGACGTCAGACTGCCCGTGCGGGAGCTCGGGATGCTGGCGGGGTGGGTGGACCTGTACGGCCATGTCATGCAGCACGCGGACGGCTACCGCGCCGAGTCGGCGCTCGTGGCGGGTCTCGTCGCGACCGATCGAGCGTTGGTCCCGTTGCTGCCAGCGTTCGAGCGGCGCTACGAAGCGGACGTCAGAACACGGTAGGTGCTTCGTCGTGGAGAAGCATCGGGTCGTCCGCGACCTCGGTGTTTGAGTGTCCGTACGCGTGAAGGATCATTTCGCGGCCTGACTTATCGCGGCGCTCCCCCTCGGCGCAGCGCGCCGTGGTGCTGGAGAATGACGGTCACCTCATCCAGGGGGATGGCCTCCACCGTGTACCCGTTGCTCGATACGGTGGTGGCCATGAACAGCGAGTTGTAGATCGCCTCTTCGGTGGCTTCCACGACCGCCGGAAACAGTGGTGACACGGCGTCGTTGCCGAGCTCGATCGTGGCGAAACGCGCCGCGCCGCGTGGACGCCGCACCCCGGGGTTCGTCGAGAACGCGATGACGTAGTCACCCGAGCCGTTCTCCGCGAACGAGCCGGTGCGGCCTAAGCCGATGATCGCCCGGGCGGCGAGCCGCCGCAGATTCCGGTCGGAGAGCGGCGCGTCGGTGGCCACGACGATCATGATGGACCCTCGCCCTCGCTTCGCGTCTGCACGCCGACGGACGCCCGCGCGCCCTAACTCCTGTCCCACGGGGACGCCGAGGATGCGGAGATCGCCGCCGAAGTTCGACTGCACGAGCACGCCGACCGTCCAGCCGCCCTGCGAGTCTGGGAGCACACGCGAGGCGGTGCCGATGCCGCCTTTCCAGCCGAAGGCGATCGTTCCCGCCCCCGCCCCGACCGAGCCTTCCTGAACCGCTCCCGTGTCCGCTGCCTGCAGTGCCTGCCGCACGTCCGGCTCACTGATTGGGCGGGAGCGGATGGCGTTCAGGAAGCCGTCGTTCGTCTCCCCCACGACGGGGTTGATGGACCGCACTTGCTCCATGCCCGGCTGCGCGAGCAGGACACCCACGAGGGCATCGGCGGCTTTCCAGATGCACAGCGTACAGGTGAGAAGAATCGGCGTCTCGAGTTCCCCGAGTTCCGTTACCTGGGTCGCGCCGAGCAGCTTCCCGAAACCGTTGCCGACATGGATCGCGGCCGGCACGCGGTCGAGAAAGAGATTGCCGCCGTGGGGCAGGATCGCGGTCACACCGGTGCGGACGGAGTCGCCTAGCATCACCGTCGCGTGCCCCACCCGCACGCCGCGCACGTCGGTTATGGCGTCGCGCAGTCCGGGAGGGAGCATCCCAGGAACGACGCCGAACGCGCGCGCGCGCATGCGCGCCTGGCCGGCGAGGGGTGAGACGAGGACGAGGAGCGCGGCGCAGACGCGACGAGCATGCACGTCAAACAAGGTGCTGTCGATCCCCGAGGCGGGCAAGCGGACTCTCTCTCCCCGCTGCGTGAGACCTCCTCGGCACTCGCAACGCAGCCGACACTTGTGTGAGATACGTCACGCGTGCGCCTGGTACGCTTTAATACATTGCGTGCCTCGTTTCAAGCCAACATTTGGACCTCTTGCAGGGCCGCCGGCGCTCACCGTGTTCATCCATGCGGCATGACGCTTGCCAGCTCCATCGCGCGCCGGCCGCCACATGTGCCGCAGGCCCGGCAGTGTTCACTTTGGGAGGTCCGCCCGTGCATGCTCTGCTGCGATCACTGCCGCGCCTACTCGGTGTGGTCATCACCGTGCTAGGGGTCACAGGGCCCGTGAGGGCCCAGACACCGGCACCTCCTGCACGCCACAAGACAAGCAAGCTGTGGCACGCCATCGGCACCCTCCGTGTCGAGGAGCAGGCCAACAGCAACGTCTTCCTCCTCAGCGACGCCAGGAAGGCCAGTCTGGACACGCTCACGACGACAGCTTCCCCGGCCACCCGCTTCGCCGACATGCAGAGCGCGAACGATTACATCACTGGGGTGGACGCCGGGCTTGGCATTGAGGGTGCCGGGCTCTTGGGACGGACCCTGTCGATCCGGTCCGATGGTCGCTATGACTTTTACGCGCTCAATGCCAAGCGCCGCAACGTCGACCTCGGCCTGACGATCGGCCAAGTCTTTCCGCATCACGGACGACTGCAGCTGCGCGGCAGGTTCACCCCGAGCTATTTCTATCGCAACTTCATGGCCGACGCGACTGACCTCAACGGTGACGGCGTCATCCAGTCGAGCGAACGCCAATACGCCGCTGGCACCTATCGCGACGGTCGGCTGCTGGTTGGCTATCGCCAGCGGCTGATCAGGTCGACGGAGACTCATCCGTTCGGCGCCGCCCTTGAACTCGAAGTCGGACATGTCGTCCGCACATACGAAGCGCCGTTCAGCTATCGGAGCTACCGAGGACCGGTGGTGGATGGCACGCTCGCACTTGATCTGACCCCATCGCTCGGGCTCGACGTCGGCTACACGCGCGCCTCTTTGAACAGCACCCCGGACACGGCCGTGTTGCTGCTCAACGAGCCGGATTTCAACCGGGATTTCAACGGCAACGGGACCACGACGGACCTGCGAGTGCGCTCCGTGCAAATGGTGGACTTTTCGCGCCACGAGCAGGACCTCGATGTCAGGCTTCGCGCGGGAATAGCAGCCGGGGTCGCCGCTCGAGCTCATTACCAGCACCGCTGGCGCAGCTTTCCCTCGGCCCAGCCATTCGACGTGCTCAACAATTCGCGTCGGGACAGGCGGGACTTTGTGGGTGTAGAGTTGAGCTTTCGCGTGGGACCGCGTGTGCACTTCAGTGTCGGCGGAGATGTCGAGACGCAAAAGGTCACCCGGTCGCTCGTCCCCAGTGTGACCGGCGAGATCACCGACTACAGGCGGAACCGGTTTTACGCGGGTTGGCGGTATCACCTCTAGGATGCGCGGCACGGGCTTCGTCGCGGGGCTGCGGTCGAAGATCCAGCCGGTCTGATCACTACACTCAACGGCGAGAGGATGATGAAGAGCCATCCGACTAAGAACCTCGAGATGGGGAGGCCGCTGGCCGAGCACATCCGGAGTGCCATCCGCGTCTCGTATGTGCTGCGCCGGGTGCCGGCGTCGAGCTTTCAGCGGCTGCTGCCGCGCCCCGAGCCCCCGCACGTGGGGGACATCGTGCTGGCGCGCGTCGAGTCGATCGGGAAAAACGTGGCGCTCGACATCACCACGGGCCGTCGGTGCGGGTTGCATCCGGGCGACCTCGTTGCGGTCGTCTTCGGGAATCGCTACGCCACTCTGCAGTTCGAAGGCTACGCGCGGTCCGCCGGCGACCGCTGCGACCTGCTCTCGGTGGGCGGCCTCTGCGGGCTCGTCGAGAGCCGGCACGACAGCGTTCCCGAGCCGAGCAAGCTCCGCATCGAGGGCGCGCTGGGGGACGCGAACGGGCTGCCCCTGCGGCTGCAGGACTTCGCTATCCCCGAGGTGTCCCGGGCCGGTCTGGCCGGCCCGCGCATTGCGGTCGTCTTGGGAACCTCGATGGACGTGGGCAAGACGTACACGGCGCGCAGCGTGATCCTCGGTCTCCAGCGACACGGCATCCGGGTGGCAGGCGTCAAGCTGACCGGCACAGCGGCCGGGCGCGACACCTTCACGATGCTGGACGCCGGGGCATGCCTGGCCCTGGACTTCGTTGATGGCGGGCTGCCGTCGACGTACCGCTGCTCCCTGACAGACCTGCTCAACCTCTACCGGCTGCTCGTCAATCATGCCGCTTCCCAGGGTGCTGAATCGGTCGTGATTGAAATCGCGGACGGGATCATCCAGGGGGAAACCGCCGCGTTGCTAGCGAGCACGCGTTTCGCCACGACTGTGCACGCCTGGCTCCTCGCCGCCAACGACGCGCTCGGCGTGGTTGGCGCCGTTGGCATGCTGCGCCGCATGGGGATCACGCCGCTGGCGGTCTCGGGCGTCGTCTCCCGCAGCGCCTTGGCCAGGCGAGAGGTCGAGGCTGCCACAAAGATCCCCTGCCTGACGGCCGCGGAGTTGGAGGAGGGCGCGTTGAATGAAAAGCTCAAGGCTGCAGCTCCTCCCCCCGGGCTCAAAGTGCTGTCCGGCGAACAGCCGGCGGTCAGGTTGGGATGAATCGCGGACGCGTCTATCTCTGGACGCCAGAGCGGAGCCGCTCGCTGGGGGGGTATGTCACCCCGTCAGTGGTGTCGCTCCCCCGCCTGGAGAATGGTGGTGGCAAGGACGTTCGATTGCGCGGGCGGTTTGTGGTCGTGCGGAATGGCGGCGCCGTCAACGAGCCTGACGCCCAGAGCGGCGGGGTGCGAACGAGCCGCCTCGGAGACGCGGAACCGAATGCCGAGGGGGCCTTTCTCTTCGAACCGGGGCGAGGGGGCGGCCGCCTCGACAAGGTCGTCCTGGCGGAGCCCGACTTTCGCTGGCGTTACATCCAGGCGGCGCGGTTCGGAGAGGTGAACACGTACTTCCACGTCGACCGCATTGCGGCCTATGTGGACACGCTGTTGCATGATTTGGGGGCCGCCTCGCTGCCACGCGTTACCGCCGTTGTGACCGCCCACCCGGCCGCCAGCGAGTGGCAGGGGCTCCGCGACGGCGTCAGGCGGCCGAGCGGCCGCTGGTTTCCTTTCCAGGGCGGCCACTACCGTCTCCCCGCTCGCCAGTACACCATCGCAGAGCACGAGTTGCTTTCTCCCAGCGGCGAGATTCATCTCGGACCGGGGTGGATGCTCCTCGAGCAGGGCGCGCTGGTCGAGGCCGCTGGGGGGCGTTACCGGGCCAACGCGTCCCACAACGCGAGCATCGTCTATCACGAGTATGGCCACCATATCGCCCGGCACACGGCCGACTTTGCAGCGAACGCCCGGCGCCGTCCCCACCGCCAGCGCAATCGCAAGTCCGCCATCGAGGAAGGAACGTGCGACTACTGGGTCGCGACGCTCCTGGAGACGCCACACATCTGGGCGTGGCACCGGCGTCATGACGATCAGTGTCCTCACCGCCGCTGCCTCACCTCGGCGAAGACGATGCGGGACTACGACGCGCGGCCCGGTGCAGACCCGCACGCCAATGGAACCATCTGGGGTGGGGCCCTGTGGGATCTCCGCGGCCGCTTGAGCGGGGCGGAGGGCGTCCTGGCCGCGGATCTGCTGGTGCTCGAGGCGCTCCTCCTGCTCGGGCAACTGCAGCCGCCCGACGGACGACACCCGGGCCCCGCCAGCCTGCAGCGAGTACGGAGCCGTTTCCCGGCAGGTCTGGCCGCGCTGCTCCACGCGGACGAACTGCTCAACGCAGGTCGGCATCGCGGGATCATCGTGAGCGCGTTTGCCGCTCGTGGTATCCAGCCCGACCCTTCGGTGCAGCGATCGCTGGAGCAGGGAGCGCCGTCCGGCATCCGGCACAACGGGCCGGCCCCTGCATCCCGCGCGATGCCGGCGCGGGGGAAGCCGTGACGGGCGTGCAGAACCGGAGCGGTCAGCTGTGTGGGGCGCCCGTCGATGCCGGTTTGGCAGTCGCTTTACAGGGTCTCCTCAAGCACGTCACCCGCGAGGAAATCCCCGACTCCCAAGACCTCTTCATGGCCGCCGCGTTGGAGGCCGACCTCGAGGCGCGCGCCGAGCGGGACCTGTCGGTCATCGTCGTCGGCGACATCATGCTGGACGGCCGCGCAAAGCGGGTGATCGCTGAACGAGGGGCGGACTATCCGTTCGACGCCGTGCGCCCGCTGCTGCGGCGGGCGCCCATCGTGCTGGGCAACCTGGAAGGCCCCTTCGCGCGCATCGCCCGACCCGAGCGGCGCAACCATTCCTACCGGGCGGATCCTGCGCTCGCCGGCGCATTGGCGCGGGCGGGGATCAATATCGTGACCCTCGCGAATAATCACTTGGTCGATTGTGGCCGCGCGGGCGTGCTCGAAACCCTGGAAGCGCTCGAGCAGGCGGGCGTGGCCCCGGTCGGGGCGGGTATCGACAAGCGGGCGGCCCACCGCCCCGTCATCCTCGAAGCGGGAGGTTTGCGGGTGGGGATCCTGGGCTACTACTGGAACCGTCGGTGCGCCGCGCGCGGCAACCTCCCAGGGAGCGCGATGGATACTCCCGAAGCCCTGGCCGAGGACATCGGCGCGCTGCGCGCGCGGGTCGACCGGGTCGTCGTGACCTGCCACTGGGGCGTCCCCTACGAACGACAGCCCTCGAGCGAGGATCGCGCGAAGGCACGCTGGGCCGTGGATTGCGGTGCCGATGCGGTGATCGGGCATCACCCTCACATCGTCCAGCCCGCCGAGGTTTACCGCGGGCGCCCGATCTTCTACAGCGTGGGCAACTTCGCGTTCGGCTCGGGGAACAGCCGGGCCGAAGGCCTGGTTGTCGGCGTGCGGTTCGAGGAGCACCTGACCACCGTAGAGACCTACCCGCTGTACGTGAAGAACCGGGATCCGCGCGTCAACTACCAGCCGAAAGTCCTCCGCGGTCGCGGAGGCGAGCGCGTGCTGAGCCATCTCGTGGAGATATCAGCGCCGGCACGCGACCTCCTGGAGATCGAGGACGCCCGGATCCGCCTGACCCTGCCGCGGGCGGGCGGCTGGGGGCTCGGCCATGGATAGCGCGCGGGCGACCCGGGGCGCCCGAATCGGCGCGTGGATGCACGACCTGATCCCCCTCTTGCGCCCGTACCGCGTGGCGTTAAGCTGGGCGACCGTGGCGATGGTGCTGGACGCCGCGCTGACGGTGCTCCGGCCGTGGCCCTTGAAGGTCGTCATCGACCTCGTCCTCTCCCACCGACACAGTCGCGTGCCGCTCCTGAGCGGCTGGCTCGAGGCCGCGCGCGCGACGCCGATGTCCATTGTGTACGGCGCCTGCGCGGCTACCCTGGTAATCGCCCTCAGTACCGGCGTCCTGACCTACGCGTACACGCGCACGCTGGGGGAGATTGGGCAGCGCTTCGTGTTCGTGCTGCGGCGGAATCTCTTTGCCCACATGCAGCGTCTCTCACTGCGGTTTCACGACCGGCAGCGGACGGGCGACCTCATTACCCGACTCACCTCGGACATCCAGGCTCTGCGGGACGTGGTGAGCAATGGGTCGATCCTGCTCGTGAGCAACGGATGCTTGCTGGCGGGCATGGTGGCGATGATGGTGTGGCTCAATTGGCAGTTCGCGCTCGCCGCGCTTTCCGTCGCGCCACTGCTCTTCTGGACGGTGTTCCGCTACACCAGTCGCATCAAGGCTGCAGCGCGCGACGCCCGGGCGAGCGACGGGCTGCTGGCCTCCGTCGCCCAGGAGACCCTGGCGTCGATCCGCATCGTGCAGGGCTTGGCCCAGGAGGATCAGCAGGTCGAGCGATTCCAGGTGCAGAACGCCGGGAGCCTCCGGGCGTACCTCGAGGGAATCCGCTATCAGGCGCGCGTGGCGCCGCAAGTGGACTTCCTCGCCGCGCTGGGGCTGGCAATCGTCATGTGGTACGGGGCGACCCAGGTGCTCGCGGGCGTTCTGACGACGGGGGACGTCGTCGTGTTCTTCGCGTACGTCACAAACCTGTACAGCCCCATGAAGGCGCTGTCGCGTCTCTCGTCCTCCTTCGCCCGTGCCGGCGTGGCGGCTGAGCGGATCGCGGAGGTCATGCGCGTTCGCAGCGAGGTCGTGGAGGCGCGGGGCGCACGGGCGGCTCCGCGGTTCGCGGGACGGATCGAGTTCGGGGAGGTCTCGTTCGAATACACTGGGGGGCAGCCCGTGCTGTCCCACATCGATCTCCTCGTCGAACCCGGCACCACTGTTGCCATCGTGGGGGCGACCGGCGCCGGCAAGAGCACACTGGTGAGCCTCATCCCGCGGCTGTACGACCCTGCCGCCGGGGCGGTGTGTATCGACGGCGAGGACATCCGGCGCTACACCGTGCAGTCGCTCCGCGACCAGATCAGTCTCGTGCTCCAGGACTCGCTGCTCTTCAGCGGGACCATTCGCGAGAACATCGCCTTCGGCCGCCCCGACGCCAGCGACGAGGAGATCTGCCATGCGGCCCGCACGGCCAACGCCGAGGAGTTCATCTTGCCACTGCCGGACGGCTACGACACCGTCGTCGCGGAGCGAGGCTCCACCCTGTCGGGCGGCCAGAAGCAACGGATCGCCATCGCGCGGGCCATACTGCGCGACGCGCCAATTCTGATCCTGGATGAGCCGACCAGCGGGCTGGACGCGGCCTCGGAGCGCACCGTCTTGGACGCGCTCCAGGTCGCCGCCGCTGGTCGTACCACGCTGACCATCGCTCACCGCTTAAAGACGGTCCGCTTCGCGGATCGGATCATCGTCCTGGAGCGCGGGCGCATCGTGGAGGCGGGGACGCACGCCGAACTCCTCCGCCGCCGGGGGAGATACGCCTCCCTCTGCGAGCTCCAGTTCGGCAGTGATTGAAAGGCGAACACACCACCTCATTCGGGGGCACTGTCTATGAGTCGGTTGCTCTTCCTCACAATCCTTGGCGTTGGGCTATCCGTCCGCGCCGTCGCTCAGGGGGCCAGCGGTGCGCCCACTGCAAGTCGCGGCCAAGACACCAGCGCGCAACAGGCGGTTCGACAGGCTGAACGCGACCGCCGCGACGCCATGCTGCACGGCGACGCTCAGGCGCTCGGTCGCCTCCTGGCGGACGACTACGTCGGCACGGGTGCGCACGGCAAGGTGAGGTCCAAGGCGCAAGTGTTGGCGGAGTACAGCTCTGGTGCCGTCAAGTACGAGTCGATCAGCGAGGACGACGTCGTGGTGCGGGTTTATGGCAGTGCGGCCGTCGTCACAGGCCGGACGAGGTCGAAAGGAAAGGAAGGCGGGAAGAATGTCGAGGCAGAGCACCGCTTCACACGGGTCTGGGTGCAGGGGCCAGGACGCTGGCTGCTCGTCGCCAGCCACTCGAGCCCGGTCGCGGCGCGCTAGCGCTGGCGAATGTTCCGTCGACTGAACGGCTCAGAGGCGAATCACATCCCGAGAACGCTGCTCCTTTGTGCGGGCCTGCTCGTGCTAATCGCGTGCGGTGGAGGCTCCACCGGACCGGTCGTTGGGTCCGGACCGGTGGCCCCGGTGTCGGTGGCCCCGACCCCGGCGATAGTGGTAGTGGGCGGCACGGTGCAGTTAACCGCCACGCCCAAGGACGCGGCAGGTAACCCGCTCACCGGCAGGATCGTGACGTGGGCAATTAGCGCGTCGGCGGTGGCATCGGTGTCGGCGACGGGACTGGTGACAGGACTAGCGCCTGGTTGGGCGACGATCACTGCGACGAGCGAGAGGCAGAGCGGGTCAGCCGCGATCACCGTCGGCTTAGTGCTTGCTGCGGTCAGCGCGGGCCTCGAGTACACGTGCGGTCGTATCACCAGCGGGGCGGCGTACTGCTGGGGGCTGAACGCAAGCGGCCAGCTTGGCGAAGGCTCGACAACGAACAGCTCGACCCCGGTGGCAGCCCTGGGCAGCCTCACCTTTGCAGCCGTGGGCGCGGGGTAATCACACCTGCGGGCGCACAACGGGCGGTGTCACCTACTGCTGGGGAGATGATTCGTTCGGCCAGCTCGGCAACGGTTCAACGACCAGTAGCGCGGTTCCCGCAAAAGTGTCGGGCCAGCCGTAAGGGGAGAGACAGCGCTCGGTCCGTGGCTCTGTGGCTCGGGTGTTCGTCATGAACGCTAAGGGCACCCGCTTGCGAGGTCACGACCACCGGTCGAGGCCTTGACTCCCACTGATCGACATTGAGATCTGGACGCGGCCGTGGCGCCTGCCAGTGCCGGGATTAGTGCCAACGCCGGCGTTGTCCAGCGACGCCGGCGTTGGTCGCTCAGAGCCAAGTTCTTGAAAATTAACAAACGCTTCAACGCCCGCGTTGCTGGGAGTGCGCTCCAAAACCGGGGGTTGCAGGTTCGATTCCTACCGGGCCTGTTTTCCACTCTGTTATCCCACCGAGCCAGGTGTCACGCTGCATCTCCAAGCAGCGCCGGCGCTCACCGTGGCGAATGTCATGGCGTGGTGTTCAATTCCTCGCGCTGCGCCCAAAACAGATCCCCGTTCGCCTTTTCGATACGATACTGGGTGAGCTGGCCGGGAGTACATTGGGCAGCGATGACAAGACCCTCGTCGTAACTAGTCCGAACGTGAGTGCCGAGTTTTAAGACGAAGCAGCCAGGCGGGCTCGTTGAACTGGGGCGGCTTGGCTCTGCAGCGGACGTTTCAAACAGGACGCCCTTTTCCGTGAGCTCATACATGGGCACAACCCAGTGTGTCGTAAAAGGTCCGATCCCATGGATCTGGATAATCGTCTCCGTCTTCGAGAAGGCGAAGTGCGCAATTTGCTTCGGCACGAATCCGTAGGTGCCGACTTGCATTGGTTCGAG
>WNFG01004685.1_pt1 | contig 12051 bp, 9 predicted proteins | sample 5400431 | NCBI WGS metagenome assembly WNFG01 (sample SAMN13153346, study PRJNA577476) | soil metagenome | isolation source: 120 cm saprolite under Douglas fir tree site 2 hole 3 replicate 2 | place: USA:California | collected 2015-04-18
CCGAAAGCCTATTACCTGGCCGCCGCGAGCGATGGTTCCACCCATCTCGCCGTCCTCAATGTCGTTCGGGTTGGAAATAACCCGATTGGCGTCGTGCAACTGTCGATTCCCACCGCCGTGATCGATCAGACGCTCCAGGCCGACCGCCAGTTGGCCATCGTCGGCTCCCTGCTCGTACTCGTCGTGGCTCTGCTGCTGAGTCCGCTGATCATCGGCCGCGCATTACGCCCCCTCGAGCAGATGTCGAGCACCGCCGGCGCGCTGGCGGCCGGGGATTACAAGCAACGCGTCAGCGTGCCGCGGACCCAGGACGAAATCGGAAAACTCGCCGTCGCCTTCAACCAGATGGCCGTGGGCATCGACCAGGCCTTCGAAGTGCGGCGGCAGTCGGAGGCGCAGATGCGGCACTTCGTCGCCGACGCCTCGCACGAGCTGCGTACGCCCCTGACGTCGATCGCCGGCTACATCGATGTGCTTGGGCGTCGGGAGGTTGTCGACCCCGAGACGCTCCAAACCTCGCTCGCCGCCATGCAGCAGGAGAGCGCGCGGATGACTCGGCTGGTCAACGACCTGCTGACGCTGGCGCGCTTCGAATCGGGCAAGGCGCCCAGCCGCCAGGCGGTCGTGCTCGACCGGTTCGTCTCGCAGGCGCTCGACGAGCTGAGCCTGCGCGACCGGGGGGCTGTGGAGTCACGCGACCTGCAGCCGGGCGTCACCGTGAGGGCCGACCCGGAAGCGCTCAAGCAGGTGGTGAACAACCTGGCCCAAAACGCCCTGAAGTACGCGCCTGGCGCGGGACAGCACTGGAGCGTGTTTCAGGAAGACGGGCGAGCCGCCATCCGGCTGCAGGACACGGGCCCTGGGATCTCGCGGCACGACCTCCCCCATATTTTCGAGCGCTTCTACCGCGGGGAAAAGGCGCGCGACCGATCGGCGGGCGGCTCGGGGCTGGGGCTGGCCATCGCCAAGTCGATCGTCGAGGCGCACCAGGGGACCATCGAGGCGTCCAGCGAGCCGGGCCAGGGGGCCACCTTCACCGCGTGGCTGCCGCTGGCGGCTTAGGGCTTGAGGCGGATGATCGCCGAAATCTCGACCGGGACACCAAGCGGCAGCTCGCTGGTCCCCAGCGCCTGCCGAGTATGTCGCCCGCGTTCCCCAAAAACCTTGTAGATCAGGTCGGAGGCGCCGTTGAGGACCTTCGGCTGCTCCTCGAACCCGGCGGCCGACCGGACGAAGCCGCTCAGCTGGATGAACTGCTCGACTCGGTCGAGCGACCCGGCGTGCTGGCGAATCAGCGCCATGATGTTGAGGGCGCAGATCTCGGCGGCGCGGGCGGCGTCCTTGATGCTGACGTCGGCCCCCACGACGCCGCGAAACTGGACGTCGCCATTCCAGCTCGGGATGACGCCGGACGTGTAGAGGAGCTCACCGACCTGCTGGACGGGCACGTAGGAAGCGAGCGCCTTGGGCGGCGACGGCAGCTCCAGTGCCAGCGTCCGCAGCGTCGCCTCAGCGGAATCCATCAGCAGGACTCGCTTCGACCGGGTCGTGAGCAAGCGCGATCGACCTCCTGAGCCCGCCTTCGACGGGCCGCAGCCATGAGGGTAGCGGCGTCGGGCGCCCACCGCCAGCCTGAACCGGTGAAAAGATGGTTAACGGGGGAGGCCTGCTTGTGACGCGGAGTCACGGGCGGTAAATCCGCTGGTCCTCTCGGCGCATCCGCCAGCGCCGGGCCGCGATCACGGCGCCGAGGGCGACCAAGACGGCCAGGGCCACGGCATAGGGCGCGAAGGCCGGCGAGTTGGTGGCGCGCCGGACCGGGGCTGGGGCGGGCTCGATGACGCGCGGGGTGGCGGAGGCCCTGCCGCTGGTGGAGGGAGCGGGCGTCGGTGTTACCCCAGCAACCGTGGCGGTGGGGTCCTCGATCCGATAGGCCCCGGCCGAACCATCGGTCGGATTCCAGGTCGCCGCCACCACCTGGGCGGGGTTGAGCGGCTGCAGCGCCAGAGCGGTGACGCGGGGCTTCGACGGGAGACCAGCTCCGAAGGTGCTCCAGCTGGCGCCACGATCAAGCGATCGAAAAACGCCGCCATTGCCCTGGTCGCCGTCGCTGCCGACGTAGATCTGGTCAGGGTTGGCCGGATTGAAAAGGGCGAGGTTGAAGTCTGTCGACGGCAGGCCGGCTAACGCGTTCCAGGTCACACCGCGATCGTCGCTGCGAAAGACACCCTGCGAGGTTCCCGCGATAACCGGCGGATCGGTGCCACCCGACGGAGCCGACGCCACCGCCACCGACGCGACCACCGCGTCGGCTGGAAACGTCCCCTTGACGACCGCCCAACCACCGGCCAGTCCTTCGCTTTTCATCAAGAACGCAGCGCCCACCGGGCCGTTGTCGATCCCGGCAAAGAGCGTGAAGCCGTTGGTGCTTGGGAGCACGCCGACCGCGGCGATCGACTCGGTCTCGAGGCCGAGGGCATGCCAGGAGACGGCGCCGTCGCTCGAGTCGTAGACGCCCTGGGCGGTCCCCGCGAGAACCAGCCCGGTGCCGAAGGCGATCGAGCGGACATCCATGTTGTTGAGTCCCTGGCTCTGCGCCGTCCACGTCTTCCCCTCGTCGAGCGACTTATAGAGGCCGGCGGTCTGCGTGCCCGCGTAGGCCGTCGCCGGCTGCTGCGGATCGAATCGCACTACCCACGCGCCCTCGATGCCCGCGATCGCTGATGTCCAGGTCGCGCCCGAGTCTGTGCTGCGCAGCACCCCGCGGCCTTGCGTGGCAGCGAGCAAAACCGTCGGATGCGCCGGTGATACTGCGATTGACCAGACGGGACGGTCGGGCGACCCGGGTTGCTGGGGGCCGGTCGACGTCCAACGAGTGTCCGACGCGGAAACGGCGACAACCGTGGCGAGCAACCCGGCGGCCAGCGTGATGGGCGTAAGCAGCGAAATGCGGCGCGGCAATTTCACGTGGGTGCCCGGAAAAACGGAGTAAGGATAGCAGACGTTCTTCGGAGGGTCTCCACCGTGACTTTGGACGGAGCGTCCAAGTCTGGGCCAATTTCGCTCGGAGCTCGACTACAATGCTCGACGTGCGACAGCTCTGGCGAGCGCTGCATGGTGTCCCGCAGCTGCTCCTGGTGCAGCCGGAGCAGCTCAAGTACGACCTCGCCTACGCCCTGGCACTCCTCCCGCTGGTCATCGCCGGCATCATCTTCTTCCTGCAAGATGCTCTCCTGCTCTTCGCCATCTCCTTTCTCGCCGGCATCGTGTGCCTGCTCGCGCTGCAGCTCGCGCGACTCACCTTCGGGCTTCCCGCGTGGATTGGCTTCAAGGCAACGCATCCGCTGGTGGCGAGCGTGCTGGTCGCCTGCTTCTTTCCGCCCCGGACGCCCGCCTGGGTCGCCGCCACCATGGTGATCCTCTTCATCGTGATCGATACCATCATCTGGCCACAGCTCCAGCGCGTGATGCTTCATCCGGCCCTGATTGTGTTCGGCATCCTGTTCTTGATCCAGCGACAGCTCGGATTTGGCTACGTCAATCCATTCGACGGACGGCATCTCGATGATCCGCTGACGCTGTGGTACAAGCTGCAGCTCGTCATCGACCCGGTCAAGTTGTACGTTGGCAATGTCCCAGGACCGATCGGCGCCAGCTCGGCTGGCGTCGTCCTGGTTGGCGTCATCTATCTGTGGTACACGCGAAAGATCTCCCTCGGAATCGTTACTGGATTCCTGTGTGGCATTGCCGCGGTCGCGCTCGTGATCCGATCGGACGTCGGCTTCCAGCTCGCCTCGGGACCGTCGCTCTTCCTCGCGGGCTATGTAACCGCGGATCGTCGACGCGTATTGATCCCGGAACGGTTGACCTTCGCCTTTGGCCTCGCCGCAGGGATGGCAACGATGATCCTCCGCTGGTACGGCGAAGGACAACAAGCTGCGTGGCAAGGGCTGTTACTGGTCGGCGTGGTGGCGACCATCGCGTTGCGGGCTAGGGACGTCCTGCACGGTCGCCTTCGACTTGCCAGGCCGAGCCGGCAGCTCCGTACGCTTTCGGTCGAGTCCGGCGAGCCGCCGGACCCGCACAAGCTTTGGGCTCCGGTGCGCCAGGAGGCGCGGCAACCCGTGATGGCGATGTCGCCGGTGGCAAGGGCCTACAGCCGCGCCGCGAGCACCCGCCCGGTCCGAAGCTTCGACCTGCGAACGGACTCCAACGATCTCGTGCGGCAGATGCGCCGCGCCGCTACCCGTGGCGGGCCAGCGCGGGGCGGCATCCGCAGTCCGCTCGCCATCGGCCTCGCGCTCGCGATCATCAACCCTGTTGGCCTTCTCCTGACCTGGACCACCCAATCGCTCAATCGCCCGACCAGGCTGCTGCTCACCGGCGTCTCGCTGATCTGGTATCTAGCGGCGGCTGGGTTGGCCTTCCTGCTGCTGACGCACCGCTAGATTTCCGGGCCCGCCCTGCATCCAGATCGTCTGGTCGCGGGAAGGCCCGACCGACACGATGTCGATAGGCGCGCCGCTGAGCTCTGCGAGCCGGTCGATGTAGCGGCGAGCCGCCTTCGGCAAATCATCGGGATGGCGCACGTCCGCGATCGATGAGCGCCACCCCGGCAGCGTCTCGTAGAGCGGTTCGGCGTGCTTGAGGTGGCTGATGTTCGACATTGGATACGACACCAACTCGCCCTTATTGAGGTACCCGGTGCAGATCCGAATCGGATCAAACTCTCCGAGCACATCGAGCTTGGTCAGGGCGATCGAGCCGATCCCGTTCAGCGCCACACTGTAGCGCGCGACGACCGCATCGAACCATCCGACACGGCGGGGCCGCCCGGTCGTCGTCCCGTACTCGACACCAACCTCTCGGATCTGCTCGCCCAGCGCATTGTTCAGTTCGGTCGGCATCGGACCGTACCCGACCCGGGTGATGTAGGCCTTGAAGACGCCCATGGTCAGGTCGACGGCGGTCGGCGGAATGCCGGAACCGGTGAGCGCGCCTCCGGCTGTCGGCGACGATGAGGTCACGTATGGGTAGGTGCCGAAATCGAGGTCGAGCATGCTGCCCTGCGCGCCCTCCAGCAGGACCCGATCGCGCCGCGTCAAGGCCTCCTGGACGATCGGGAAGATGTCCTTGATGTGAGGGCCGAGGCGTTCGCCATATGCGGTGTACTCGGCGAGCACCGCCTGCGGGTCGAGTGGCGGCACGTGATAGAGCTCCTGAAGGATCGGGTTCTTGATCTTGTTCAAGACGAATCCGAGCTTCTTCTCGAGGAAGCGCGGCTTCAGCAGATCGCCGGCGCGGAAGCCGATGCGCCGGATCTTGTCGGCATAGGCGGGACCGATGCCGCGCCAGGTCGTGCCCAGCCGGTCATCGCCGCGCTGTTCCTCCTCGAGCTTGTCGAGGATCGGGTGCCAGGGCATGATCAGGTGGGCGCGGTCGGAAATAACGAGTTGGTCGATGCTGATGCCGCGCGAACGCACCTGCTCCATTTCCTCGAGCAGCACGCGCGGATCGAGCACCACGCCGTTGCCGATGACGCAAGTCGTCTGGGGATAGAGAATGCCCGACGGAATCAGGTGAAAGCGAAATTCCTGCCCGGCGTTGACGACGGTGTGTCCGGCATTGTTGCCGCCCTGGGAGCGGATCACCATGCTCGCGTTCTCGGAGAGAAGGTCGATGATCTTGCCCTTCCCCTCGTCCCCCCACTGACCGCCTACGAGGATCGTGACCATGGGCTAGCTCCCGCGTCTCCGGTCGAGGTTGGCAAACTTCGTTTGCTCATCGATAAAGAGAAGCTCGAGTTTTCCAGTCGGTCCATTGCGGTGTTTCGCGATGATGATCTCCGCGATGTTGCGCCGGTCTTCGGCGATGTTGTCGTTGTAGAAGCGTTCGCGGAAAATGAAGAGAACTAAATCCGAGTCCTGCTCCAAAGTGCCACTTTCTCTGAGATCTGATAGTTGAGGCCGATGATCGGGTCGTTTCTCGGGCTCGCGACTCAACTGTGAGCACGCGATGACAGGAATCTGCAATTCTCGCGCGAGGCTCTTCAGTCCACGCGAGATATCGGACACTTCTTGCACACGATTCTCCTGGTTGCGACCCTGCATCAATTGCAGATAGTCGACGATGATCAGTCCGAGGTTGTTGGCCGACTTCAGACGACGCGCCTTCGTCCGCATTTCCATGACGGAGACGTTTGGCGAGTCATCGATGTAGATCTGCGCTTCGGAAAGGGCACCCATCGCCTGAGCAATCCGGGGCCACTCGGCGTCCTTCAAGAGTCCCGTGCGAAGGCGATATGAATCGACGGACGCCTCGCTACAAAGCAATCGGGTAACGAGCTGCTGCTCGGACATTTCGAGCGAGAAAATCGCGACTGGAATCTTGTACTGGATCGATGCGTGCTGTGCGATGTTGAGTGTCAGAGATGTGTTATGGAGGAGGACATCTTCCGCGACGAAATTCGCGCCCGAAGGGACCGAGAGGTCATAGACCTGATGGTCGCCAGTCGGCTCGATGGTCATGATTCGGTCCCAATAGACCTCAGGATTAGCGAGCTCGCTAAGCCACCAGTCTTCGAGCACCTCATTGAAGATTCCGAGTCGTCGCTGGGACAGGCCGTGGTTCGTACGAGGGTTATACGTTTCGTACTTCGATGTTTGGGCTCTTTGTCCTGATAGCACTGCAAGCTTCGACCAACTGAGCCCCTGCACTGCTGCTGCGGTTCCCACCATGTTCCATACCGCGGTTGGAAGATGACCGTTGTTGCTACGGAATTGCGCCAAAGCCTTTGGGAACCGACCTAGTTTTTCGCCAATCCATCCGATCTCCGCTTGATAACGGGCAACGGACTCAGAGTCAGTGATTTGGACACGCCAGCACCGCTCTGACTTCCTGTAAAGGCGCGCGACGATCCCAAACCGCACAAATGCGTGGTGCATATCCTTCGCCAGCCCTTCCGACGCAACTCCGAACTCGATTCGCGGCCGACCATTTTGGGTCGCGAAGATGCTGCCATCGCATGACATCAAGCCCACAACGAATGCACGGAGTGTCTCCTTGTCCCACCGCCACGTCGCATCCGGGAAGCGTTTGAACTCAGCTTTCTTGCCCCACAGACCGAATCCCTTAAGCCAGCGGATAACCGGATTGGGTTGGCGTGAATAGGGGCGAGTCCGGAAGAACCCACAAACCGTGTAATGAGGTCCGTGCTGGTTCACGTGACATGTTGGGAAATGCGACGCAATGGTTGCGTTGAAGTCAGCCACAATCTGTGGATCGACATTGATGAACTGGGGCGCACTACCTGATAGTGCGCCGTCGCCCGTGAAGTAGCCGAGTAAGCGCGCCAGCTCTGCCGGAACTCTCTCCTGGCCAAAAACGGGCAGGCTGCGCGGTACGGCGATCGCGTCACCAATCACGAGATCGTGTAGAGGCTGCCAGCCGGAGACGGTGAGGAATGGATGATGTCCAGTAACCTCGACCCGCCGGCCTGTCTGGGTCGTGACTGCGAAACATGGCTTGACCCCACTGTCGATCCACGCCCCGATGCTTCGCAGCTCGACGCGGCCTCTTGGCGAAAGGCCGAAGACAAAAGGACGCTCGAGTTTTACAAACTCTTCAATCGTCAATCGGGAACCCGTCTCGGGATCGTCGATAAGCGTATTTGCGCGGGCACATTTCCCGACGCCTGGTCGTGCGGCAATGATGATCAGGTCTGACTTCTGGAAGCCGCCGGTTTTGGCATCGAGGTCGTTGAAACCGCTCGGCACGCCGGAAATAACAGACGAATCCTTGTGGATCTGTTCGATCTGATCCCAGGTCGTCTTGAGAATGTCTTTGAGCGCGACGAAGTCCTGGGTGATGCGTCCTTCCGCGATGTTGAAGATGACGCTTTCCGCAGTGTCGAGCGCCTGGCTCGCGGGCGTGCTCTCGTCGAAGCCGAGGGCCGTGATCCGTCCTCCCGCGCCGATCAACTTTCTCTTGGTCGCGCCTTCCTCAACCAGGTGGCCGTAGTACTCGACGTTGGCCGCGGTCGGGACACCGCTCTGTAGCTCGGCGAGGAACGCTTGGCCCCCGATCCGCTCCAGCGCGCGCATCGTTTCCAGCTCGGCGGCGATGGTTAGGAGGTCGATGGGATCGGCGCGGTCATAGAGATTAAGGACCGCCCGGTAGACCTGGGCGTGATGGTCGAGATAAAAGTCTTCGGGTCGCAGAAAGTCGGCCACCCGCACGATCGCGTTGCGGTCCAGCATCAACGACCCGAGCACTGACGCTTCCGCCTCGAGGTTGTGCGGCGGCACGCGGCCGCCGGCCGCCGGCGGGGCCGGCGAACGTCTCAGGTCAACCGTCAAGCGGAGGCGACCATCAGCGGGATGCGAGCCGTGACGTCACGGTGCAGCTTGACGTGCGCGCTGCCCGGCCCCATCGCCTTGACCGGTTGCTCGAATTCGATCTTGCGCCGGTCGAGCGTGATCCCATGTTGCTGCTTGAGCGCCGACGCGACATCGGAATTGGTCACGGCGCCAAACAGCTTGCCGTCCTTCCCGCTGCGCAGCTTCAACACGACCTGGGCGGCCTCGAGCCGCACCGCCAAGGCCTTCGCATCCGCCAACTCGCGCTCCTCGCGCTTGCTTTCGGTGACCTTCTGGCGATCGACCTGGTCCTGGGCGCCGCGGGTCGCCTGTTGGGCCAGCTTTTGGGGGAGCAGGAAGTTACGGGCATACCCGTTGGCGACGTCTTTCGTCTCGCCGGCTTTCCCGGTGCCTTTGACGTCCTGGATCAGTACTACCTTCATGATGGATTCCTCCGAGCGCGGGCGACGACCAGTCGGCCTCGTCCCCGCAAGTCATTCAGCCGTGCCCGTAAGCCTTCGCGGCCGTTGCGAAGGTCCTGGTCGAAGACGCTCGTCCCCAGTGCGATCTGCTCCTCGTGTTCAGCCACCACATCTTTGGGCGCCTTCTCGACGAAAACCCGCACCGCGAGCACCGTCAGCGCCACCGCGTCCATCTCACCAAAGATCGGCAACCGCAGCGGCACGTCGACCACCGGGTTGAGGATCAATGCCATGGCCGCCGCCAGCGCGATCTTGTTGCGCTGCGGGACCCGCGAATCGCGGTAGAGGCAATAGGTGAGTTTGCCGTAGCGCGGAAGTTCCCGTGCGATTCGCCGGAGCAGCCGAAGACTGAGCAGCATGATTCCCTATGTCCGCGAGCCTTCGGTCGCGTCGAGCCTGCTCCGACGCGTCCGTGGCGACGCAGAGTTTATCAGAGCACCAGGCTAACGAACCGTTGTGACAGCTGTCTGTCGCGACTCTTCCACGACTTCCACTCCACACCTGTGGATAGCCCTTGGACAACCGCCGCGAGGGGGCTCAGCGCAGGATCGCGACGATGAAACCCAGGTAGCCGATGATCAGTACCAGGCCGCTCCATCGACTGAATCCTCGCGCCCAATATCCAAGCGCGATAGCAACCAGGGACAGCGCCATTAGCCAGCCGAACTCGGCCAGGGCGCCGGGTGCCGAGGCCAGGCCGCCGATCAGGACGGCGGGCAGGCTCACACCTGCCAGCAGGTTGAGCGTGTTGCTGTTGAAGGCGAGACTCACCACGGTCGTCCCGTTACCCGATAGCGCGATCCGGGTGGCCGCATAGGCATTGGGAAGGCTCGTAATCGCGGCCAGCGCGACCGCGCCCAAGAAAATTCGCGATAGGTGCCAGTGATCGCCAAGGACCAGGGCGCCACTGACCATGGCGAAGCTCCCAGCGACGATCGCGGCAATCGACGGCACGATCCACCAGACCGGGCCCCATGAATCTCGGGTGGGTGCGGTGCGTTCGAGATCACCGTGAATCATGCGGGCGGCCGCCGCCAGCCGGTGTCGCGTGTGTCGCGGAAGCGGCAAGTGGCCCAGGCGATGGGGCTCGGCCGCCAGTAGAAACAAATAGAAAAGGAAGACGCCGAGCAGGAGCACCAGTGCGACGATCGGCGGGAGCCCGAGCAGGAGCATCGCGCCGACCACCATGGTCGCCCACAACGCAACGCCACCGTCGAGCGCGAGCAGTATCCGGCGAAAGGAGACCCGGCCGGCGACGACCGCGCTGAATCCAAGCAGCGCCGCGAGGTTGAAGAGATTCGAGCCGAGGATCACACCGAGACCGACGTCTTTCGCGCCCGAGAGCAAGGCGGTGATCGCCGACGAAATCTCCGGGGCATCGGCGCCCAATGCCGTCAGCAGCCCGACCAGACCGGCGGCCAGTCCGACATTCGTACCCAGCCGGCCGAATCCGCGTACCAGGAACTCGCTCGCGCCGAGGCTCACGACCAGCCCTACCGCGAAAACGATCAGGGCAACCCCGGTGGACACTAGTCTTCGAGCAGCTCGGGATGCGCGTCGAGGTAATCCCACGCGGCCTGCGGGTCCGACGCGAGCGCGCCATCGATGATCGCCTCTTCGAGCGCCGACTTGACGCGCTTGATCCACGGCCCGGGTGGACGTCCGAAGCGTTTCATCAGCTCCTCACCGGTGAGCGGCGAGCGGATGGCGGCGATGGCGCCGGCGTCGAGCCGCCGGATCCGCGCCTCGAGGTCGTCGATTTTCTTGACGTCCGGGTAATGACTCGCCCGCATGTCGGCGCGGGCCAGCGCCAGCAGGCGGTCCAGCTGGTCACCCGCATCGCGAACCAGCCGGCGCACCGCCTTGTCCTCCCAGCCCTGCGGGTCGTACTGGATGGGTCGCATGTGCAGGCGAATCAACGTCGTGACCGCGTCGGCCATTTCGCCCGGGTAGCGCAGGTGCCGCAGCGCATTGCCCGCCATGACGGCACCGACTTCCTGGTGCCCAATAAAGGTTGGCTTTCCCTCACGCAGCTCGTGGACGGCGGGCTTGCCGACATCGTGCAGCAGCGCGGCCAGCCGCGTCGTGAGATCTGGCGGGGCGAGCGTCGCCGCCAGCAGCGCATGGCCGAACACATCGTGGCTGTGCCATCCGCCCTGCTGCATACCCTTGCCCGCCTCGAGCTGGGGCAGGATGCGGACCAGCAGACGGGTGGCATCGAGCAGCTCCAGTCCGCGCCCCACCTGCTCCGCCACGAGCAGCTTCGAGAATTCATCGCGGATGCGCTCCATCGAAACCTTCGGTGGTTGGAGCCGGGCCGATTGGTCCCGAATCGCTGCCTCGACCGAGGGGTCGAGTGTGAAGTCGAGCGTCGTGGCAAATCGGATCGCGCGCAGCATCCGCAGCGGATCCTCGTCGAAGGTGGACTTAGGCTCGAGCGGCGTGACGATACGCCGCGAGGCGAGGTCGGCCAGTCCGCGCCCGGTCAGATCGAGCACGGTGCCATCCCAATCCATCAGCAGCGTATTGACCGTGAAGTCGCGCCGCATGACGTCGTCTTTGAGCGTGCCCGGGCTCACCTGCGGCTTGCGGCTCGATGGGTCGTAGGTCTCGACGCGGCTGGAAACGAATTCCAGGGCGCGATGACCCTTCCCTTCGACCAGGATGTCGACTTCGCGAATCTGCGTTTCTCGGTCTGCACCGAGCAGGCGGTCGCGCACATAGCCGCCGACCACCAGCGCCCGCAACCCGCGATTGCGGGCCTGCTCTCGCACCGCCTCGAACGCCGGCTCCCATCCTGGAAGCGCCGGCGGATCAAGCCGGACGGGCATGCCCCGCGCGGAGTCGCGCGAACTCGACGGCACCGATCAGTCCGGCATCATCGCCGAGTGCCGGCCGGACGATCCGGAGGCCGCGGCGCGCGGCCTTCCACGACGACGCGACCATCGAACGACGCATCGGTGTCAGCAGCGGCGCACCAGCCTTGATGACGCTGCCTCCGAGCACGATCAGCTGCGGATTGAAGAGGTTGACGAGCGTCCCCAACGCGATCCCAAGGTAGGTGCCGGCCGTGTCCAGGATGCCGATCGCCAGCTGATCGCCGGCGCGCGCCGCCCGCGCGACCTCCACCGGAGACGGCGATTCGAGCCGATGCAGCGCGCTCGTGGGGGTTTGTGCCCCCAGCTCACGCGCGGCCCGGGCGATGCCGGTGC
>WNFG01018400.1_pt1 | contig 12051 bp, 8 predicted proteins | sample 5400431 | NCBI WGS metagenome assembly WNFG01 (sample SAMN13153346, study PRJNA577476) | soil metagenome | isolation source: 120 cm saprolite under Douglas fir tree site 2 hole 3 replicate 2 | place: USA:California | collected 2015-04-18
TTCGATGAACAACGGCTCGCCGGTTCATTCGCCTGGGGTGGCGGCGCCCAGCGCGCAGGCCTTCGGAAATCGGCCGACGGGCTCTCCAGCGCCCGGATCGCCCTCGGCGGTTCATTCGCTTCCGCCTCCATCTGGAGCGCCGGCTGGCGTGACGACACGTACGGCCCCCTCGACCGGAGAAGCGCATTGGGGTCGTCAGCCAGTTGGTGACGCGCCTCACTGGGGTCGCAGCGGTGAAGGCTCGGCTCAATCACAGTCGATGGGCCCGCCCGTAGGCCACCCGATTTCAGGCAGCTCAGTTGCTACACCATATGCGGCGCCGCCACCCAGCTTTGGTTCGCCCTCCTCGGGCGGAGCCGTTCATATGTCGCCGCCACCCAGCTCGTTTGGCTCTACGTCCTCGGGCGCAGCCGCTCCGCACGCGGCGCCGCCGCCCAGCTTTGGTTCGCCCTCCTCGGGCGGAGCCGTTCATATGTCGCCGCCACCCAGCTCATTTGGCTCTACGTCCTCGGGTGAAGCCACGCCGCATGCGGCGCCTCCTCCCGGTTCGTTTGGCGCTCCGTCCTCGGGCGGAGCCACGCCGCATGCGGCGCCGCCTCCCGGTTCGTTTGGCGCTCCGTCCTCGGGCGGAGCCACGCCGCATGCGGCGCCGCCTCCCGCTCCACCCGCCGGACACCCCGCTTCGGGCGGTTTCGTTCCGAAGGCGCCTCCGGGGGGCCAAGGCTTCCATGCTGCTCAGTTTCAGATGGGTCAGCCCGCTCCCCGCTTTTCCGCCGCCCCTCGAGTCAACGCCGCGCCCCCCGCGCCCGCCTATCGTCCGCCCCCAATGATGGCGCGACCGTCCTTCGCCACGGCTTCACGCGCGCCAGCCCCGCGCGCGATGCAGGCCGGTGGATTCGGCGGCCGAGGCCACAAGTAAATCCATTCCACCCTCCCCGGCGCCCCTGGAACGCTCCGGCGTTCGAGCCGACAATTGGACATGGATCCCCAAGGCGCTCTGGGTTTGAGTTTGAAGCCCCGAAGCAGCCTTAGTAGAAGGCTGCGCATGCGCACCTTGATTCGCTTCTTGCTGATTGCGTCGGCGGTGGCCTGCTCCACGCAACGAGCCGCGGTCGCCCCCGGCGGCGATTCGACCGCCGATTCGCATCCTTCCACCGGACTGTCGTTCATCGAGGATGACTATCCGCGAGCGTTGGCCGACGCCAAAGCGCGGCGCGTCCCGATCTTCGTGGATGCCTGGGCTCCCTGGTGACACACCTGCCGCTTCATGCGCGCGAACGTCCTCAACGACGCTGCGCTCATGAAGCACGCCGGGCGGTTCGCCTGGCTCTCCATCGATACCGAGAAGCCCCAGAACGAGGCATTTGTAGCGCGGTTTCCCGTCGACAACTGGCCGACGTTTTTCATCATCGATTCCTCGAACGAGGGCGCAGTGCTCAAATGGCTGGGCACCGCAAATGTGGGGCAGCTGGAAAAGCTCTTCGACGATGGCGAGCTCGCGGTGCGCACGCACGGCGGCAAGAGCGCGGAGGAGCTGCTCGCGGTCGCGGACCGAGCCCACGCCGAGGGAAATCCCAAAGACGCGGCCAAGCTGTACCGGGAAGCGCTCCAGGCCGCCCCGCCTAAATGGGAGCGGCGTCCGCGCGCGGTCGAGTCGCTCGTGGTTGCATTTCAAGGCGCTCATCTGCCCGAAGAGTGCGCCCAGGCTGCGCTGAAGGCGGTTCCCACGTTGCCTCGCGGCTCTTCGTTCGCCAATGCGGCAGCGACCGGCCTGCAGTGCGCACTGAACGCGCCCAAGGATGCGCCCTGGCGCCGAGAATCGATCGCCGCATTGGAGCCCTGGGTTTCGAGCGCGCTTGCGGTGCCCGATCTGCTCGCCGACGATCGCTCGGGGGTCTACGACGTGCTGGTGCAATCCGCGGAATCCAGCGGCGACAAGCAACGGGCGAAGAAACTCACCGGCGAGTGGCTCGCATTTCTCGAGGGGGAAGCGGCGCGGGCCCCGACGCCCGAAGCGCGCGCCGCCTTCGATTCGCATCGCGTCCTGGCCGCATTCAAGCTCGAAGATCCTGCACGGGTCGTCCCTGCGCTCCAGGCGTCCGAGCGCGATCTGCCTCGCGACTACAATCCTCCGGCGCGATTGGCGTCCGTTTACTTGCGGCTCGGGCGCTACAACGAGGCGCTTGCGGCGGCGGATCGCGCACTGTCGAAGGCCTACGGGCCCCGGCGAATCGGCATCGTTGAAACGAAGGCGAACATCTACCTGAAAGCAGGCGATAAGTCCGCCGCGCAGCAAACTCTGGTCGAGGCGCTGCAACTCGCGCAAGCCCTGCCGGACGCCCAACGCCGGGAGCGAACCGTCGCTCGAGTTCAGAAGTCGCTCGACCAGGTTCGCGGAACCGCCGCCGCACAAGCTCGCTGACGCCAGCTATCCGCAAATTGGCCAGGTCGGCGCGCGGCGCAAAGCGATGGCTTGCTGCTGCGCACACCCGCCGACTTCGAGGTGGAGGGGGAACCGCCGGTCTCACACGACGGGCGGCCTTTTGGCCCATGGGTTTCTGAAGAGATGGGCTCGGGAACTATACTGGCTCGGCGATGCCCCCATTTCGAGGAGCCGACGGATGCGAAAGATGATCTTCCTGGTGGTGGCGATGGCCCTGGGGGGCGGCGCCGTCTACCTGTACCTCAACAAATTGGCCGCGGTGAACCGGGACGCCATTGCCTCGGAGACGCCTTCGGTCCCAAAACAGAGGCTCGACCGGGTGCGCCACGTGGCCAAGGACATCGAGCAGGACACCCAGAAGCGGATCGACGACCTGGCGAAAAGGTCCGAGTAATCAGCGGTCGGCGGGCTTTTTATATCTCGCCGTCACCGTCGTTTCGATCCCACCGCGCACAAAGAAGCGGCCCTCCACGGTGGCCAACCTCGGCTTCACCGCCGAGACCAGATCATCCAGGATCCGGTTGGTCACCGCCTCGTGAAACGCTCCCTCGTTGCGGAAGGACCAGAGGTAGAGCTTGAGGCTCTTGAGCTCGACGCAGAGCCGATCCGGAATGTAGTGGATCTTGATGTCCGCGAAATCCGGCTGGCCGGTGAGCGGACACAGGCAGGTGAACTCGGGGCAGTCGAAGGCGATGTCGTAGTCGCGGTCCGGAGCGGGGTTCTGGAAGGTCTCCAGCGCCTTGGAGGGTGTGGTTGCCATCTGAGGGACTCATTACCGCAACTGCCCGCTTTTCGTCTAACCGGCGAGCGCGGTGAAATCGGCGACCTTCACCTTGGCTTGCTTGAGGAGGGCGGCGGCATCGGGGTGAATGAACGTCTGCAACTCGACCTCGCGCTGCTGTGAATAAGCGCTGGGAATGGTCAGCGGGGAGAAGCCCGGATGGCACATCAGCTCGGTCACTCCCTCGGGCAGCGATTCAATCGCCTGCCGCAGGCGGGGCAGAGTCCAGTACGCCTCCTTCCCCGCGTCGCCGATGAACCCATCCGGGGTGGCGATCCCCCGCGCCCGAAGGGCCTTTCGCATCGGCTCGTCGATCGAGCGGACCGGCAGACCGCGTATTTTCGCCGCGGCGCAAAGCCCATCGAACACCGCCGGCCAACGGTGCAGGTGCTTGTGCACATCCACGTGCGTCGCCGGACGGCCGATCATCGCCGCCAGGCGATCCAGCTGCGACAGCGCTTCCTGCTCGACGACCTCCGCCGGCAACTGGCCCGCCAGCGATTCGGAAAGCTCCCCCGAGACGAGGTGAGCCGCCGGAAAACCGCCGCCCACCGGGGCGAACCGCGCCAGATTGAGGTGCAGTCCAATCGCAAGCCCCTTCGCGGACGCGGCCGCCTGCTCCGAGTGGGGTGAGTTGACGATCAGCGTGGTGGACGAAACGACGCCCCCCCGCATCGACTCGAGGATTCCCCGCGTGACCGCCGGGTCGTACCCGAGGTCGTCTGCGTTGATGATCAGAATCCGGTCGGGCATCGGTGGTTTTCCGTCGAAGTGCTACGGAGCGCAACGCGCCTGGAGAGCCAGGGCCTCCCGCGGAAATCGGGTCGCCAGCAGCCGCTTGACGTCCTTGACGCCGGCGGCATTTCCCCGTCGCGCATGCATTTCGCAAAGGGCGCTGAGTGGCCTCGGATCCTCGGGCGCGATCCCATCCGCCTCTCGGTATTCCCGCTCTGCACCTTTCAAATCTCCCTGCGCAGCCAGGGCAGCGCCCAGATAATAGTGGCCTTTCGCGAGCCGTGGGTCCTTTCTCACCGCCCGGCGCAGCAAACCGACCGCCTCCGACGTTTCCTTCTGCCGCAACCGCACATACCCGAGCTCCGCCGCCGAGTCGGCATCGAATCTCTTCTGCAGCACGGCGGCGAGCGCCTCGGCGGCCTCGCCCAGGCGACCGGTCTGGGAAAGCAGGTAACCCTGGCGCGCGACGAGGATCGGCGAGTTGGGCCGCTTCCTCACCGCCCGATTGACCGCTTCGAGTGCGGCGCCGAGGTCTCCTTGTGCTTCCCGCAGCTCGCCGAGGAGGAAATCCGGTTCGGTGTCCATCGGGCTGAGCACGGCCGCCTTCTCGATCGCCGCTTGCGCGCGTTTGCCGAGGCGCAGCTTGATGCTCGCCCGGGCTTCGATCAGCGGGGCGGCCTCTTCGAGCGGAAACCGCGCCGCGAAGCGCTCGGCGATTTTGAGCGCCGCTTCACTTAAACCCGAGGTGAGGAGGAGATTTCCGGCCTTCTTGAACTGGTGCGCGGTGGTCCGCGCGTCCTCGCCGAGGGGCTCTAGCAGTTGCGCTCGAAGGAGGGGATCCGCGGTGGCCTGGGCATCCGCAAGCCGCCTGGCCGGCGTGTGCCCCGGGTGCAGCTTCCAATAAGCGACCCCACCGGCGGCAGCACAAAGAAACAAGCCGGCGCCGGCGAGCCAGGGCCAGCGGCGATGGGACGCGCGAAGCTGAGGGGTGCCCGCCAGAGGAGTCGGAGCGGAATCGGGGGCGACGCCTGCCGATCCCGGCGGTGCCGAGGGAGTCGGAGTGGAATCGCCGGCGACGCTTGCCGATCCCGGCGGTGCTGAAGGAGTCGGAGTGGAGTCGGGAGCGACGCTTGCTGATCCCGGCGCCGCCAGAGGAGTCGGAGTGGAATCGGTGGCGCCGCTTGCCCATCCCAGCGGCGCCGGTTGCGGCGTTCCCGGCCGGATTCCGAACTGGGCGATTGGGAGCGAGGGATCCGCGGCGCGCGCGCGGAGCAGTGCCTGCCGCTTGGGATCCTCATCGGCGGTAAACATCCGGCTCACGTAGCCGCCGACCTCTTCACGGGTGGCGACGTGCGCCGCGCCGCCCACCGATTCGATCGCGTGGATGAATTCGCCCAGGTTGGCGAATCGCTTCTCCGGCTCGCGCGAGAGCGCCATCAGGCAAATCGATTCGAGGACAGGCGGGACGGAGGGATCGAGCTCGACCGGGCGGCGCGGCTGCCCCTCGGCGATCCGGGCGAGGACCTCATCCGGTCCGGAGCCGGTGAAGGGACGCCGAGCGCAGAGCTGCTCGTAGAGCATGACCCCGGCCGCGAAGATGTCCGCGCGGTGATCCACCGGGCGACCGGTGATCATCTCCGGCGACATGTAGAAGTACTTTCCTTTCAGGATCCCGGGCTGGCTCGAGGAGCCGACGTTGTCGGCTTTGGCGATCCCGAAGTCGATAACCTTGATGTCGCCGGACACGCCGACGTGGATATTGTCCGGAGTAAAGTCCCGGTGGACGATGCACAGGAGGCGCCCCTGGTCGTCGACGGCGCGGTGCGCGGCGTCCAGACCGCGGCAGGCGTCGGCAAGGATCTTGAGGGTGATCCCCAACGGAACCCGCTGGACGAGCTGGGCGGCGCGGGATCGAAGCTCGGCGAACGAGTGCCCCTCCAGAAGCTCCATCGCGATGTACGGCTCCCCGTTTTCGTGACCCAGATCGAGGATCCGCACCACGTTGGGGTGGTTGATCTGCGCGGTGATCTTCGCCTCGTTGAGGAACATCTGGACGATCGCGCTGGGTAGCGCCCGACGTACACCTCCCCCATCCCGCCGGTCCCGAGGCGGGCCGTCAGTCGATAGGGTCCAAACCAGAAAGGGCTCTGCAGCGGCGACAAGTCTTCCCAAGACTACGGGAACGGACCGGCCTTTCCCACCGCGGAACGGACGAGTCTGAAAGCGTGCCTGGCTCGCCGATGTGTCACTTCGGGCGCACCTGGGCAGGGCGCTCGGTCCCACTCACGCCGAGACGCGAGTCGCCCGCCAGCTCGCGGAGCTGGAGATCCCGCTTCGGTGATCCTTCTTGGGGGCGATTTGGCGGCGATTTGGGCCCTCGCGAAGAACGCGACCTTGCAGTGAGCGACTGGCGGGGAACTATTCCGCTATTTGTACCGGAAACCCATCACTTGGATCGTCCCGCAGGTCCCCATCGCCGCGCCGGTGTAGTTTGCATTGGTCGGCGGCCCATCGAACCCGAAGAAGCCAATCCATCTCTGGGCAAAATTACCGTCGCCCGGACAGCCAGGGCTCCCGTCGAATTGTGTTCCGCCGTACTGCGCGCAATCCCAATCGTACGCGCCGAAATCGCAGACGGCGTAGTATCCCTGCGAACCGTCGAGCGGATCAATTTCGCCGAGGTGTCGCAAGCAGCACATTGCGCTGAGATGATCCTCGATCGAGCTCAAGCTCATCGGATCAGACGACCATCCGTCCGTCGGACAACTGGCGCATGTGCCGTAGGCGTCGAGAGAGGAGGCAGTTCGTCCCAGCTCCTTCGGCCCCTTGACATCGCCGCACGCGGCCACACCCACCCCTGCGAGAAGGGTCAGGAGTTTCCATCCGGTGGATCTTCCCGACGGACGCGCGATGCATGGGTTCTGGATCATTTGGTCTCCCTCTCTGGTCGCTGTCTCGGCGCTGCATCCCCACCAGCCCGTTTCGTTGCTGCTGTGGCGAAGCTTCGTTAGCCCTACGGCCCTTCGTCATCCCTCGTCAAGGGGATTCAGGGCGCGTCCCGAGTGGCCCCTCGGGCGAGGACCTGGGGAAGGACGCTCGCCAAGGCCGCGGCGCAACCAAACGCCAGCGACACTCCGGTGATCGCGTCCACGTATCCCGCCGCATCGCCGAGCAGGGCGAAGCGATCAGCCGTTCGCGCAGGGGGCCCGCAGAGGTGCCCGACGAGCCTTAAGGCGCCACGCTCTCGATCAGCCGCACGCTCTGAATGGCTGTCCCCGCGCAGTAGACCGGGGTGGATGGGAAGCTGTGAATCTCCACGATGTTCGACTGGCCAAAGTTGATCGCCGCCGTGATGTCCACGTCGATGCGCGACGCCAGCGCCCACGTGCCAGCCCCGGCGTACCACTTCCCGTTGACGAGCAGATCGCTCGCGCCGGTGCACACCTGGAAGCGGCCCGAGAGGAGGACGCGGTTTCCACTCCACTCCGCCGGTACGACGATCTCCCGCGAGATGGCGCGAATGCCCGCGGTCCCCTGCCCCCAGGGTCCAGGGACGCTCGTCCCTCCGCCGAACGAAAACCTGTCCGCGGAGGTGCTCCAGGTGCCACTCAAGTCGATCGTCGCGATCGGCGCCGGGACATGCCGCAGCCAGCTCGTCCCCCGAACCCCGGTGATCGGCGTGGTGCCGCCGCTCACACTCACTTCCACGGTGTGCGATCCCGGCGGCAGATTCGCCGTGACGTCCAACCCCATGATTGCGGCGGAGGTCGGGCCGGCGACGCTCTGCCCGTCGATGGACACGGTCCCCTGGGCGAGAAAGACGTTGTCGCCCGTGTCTGCGATCCACAGCTCGATGCGCCCAGTGGCCCAATCATCCGGAATGGACACGGTCGAGGAGAACCCGGACCCCGACCCGCCCACGCTCAAAGGGAATTCCGGTCCGAAGGGCATCTCGTTGCCAGAGAGGTGGTCGTAGGGTGCCTTTCGCGGAGGCGTGGTCCCCTGCCACCAACCCCGCTGAAGCTCGAACCAGGCTTGCGGAGCGCGGTCGAGGGCGTTTTTGGGCGTCAGGTACATCCGCGTGTCGTCAGGGTTCAAGTGAACGGGGCCGAGCGTCGCCACGTCACCGCTCATCGCCAGCGCGACAGTGTTGCCCGTCAGCACGTCCAGGGCCGTCGTGGGCAATGGCGAAGTCCTGAATTCCAGGTCCACGTCGATGGCCGTCGCTCCGGTCGACACCGTCCAGACGTCAAAAACCCCATTGTTGCTCACCGAGTGCCGGAAGAGGTTGGGACCCCGATACCGCTGACGGGTCGCGTGATTGATCATGTCGCCCGCCACCCGAGAGACTCCCGCGTAAGCCAGGAGCTCTTCGAACATCGCCACCGTGTCGGCCGTCGTTCCCCACCAGATGCGGTCGTTGGCGAACTTCGCGCCGAGCGTCACGACCTGCCCGGCACCCACCGGCCGCATTCCTACCGCGGTGGTCATGTCCGGCCACTGAAGGACGTCCTGAACGTCAGGCGCCTGGCGCTGCAAGTGGATGCCGTTCGCCGTGCGGCCACCCCAGCGGTGAGACAACAGCGTCTGCCCGGGCACTTCCGTCAGCGGCGTCGCGGGTGCGGGCATATCCTGGACGTAGTGGTCGATGCTCTGGACCCCGTAGCCGGTGAGCGACGCGATCGGCCAGGTGTCGGCGCCCGCGATCCCGTGACGTCCGGTCTGGATGAAGGTGATGAACGTCCCGCCCGCACGCACCCACGCCTCAATGGCCGCCACCGTCTCGGGCGTCATGAAGGAGGTGTTGCTGTCGATGATCACCCGATAGCCAGCCGCGTTTCCGCGCGTGAAGTCGAGCTCGGTGACGCTGTCCATGTCGAGCTCATCTGCGAGGAGGAAATCCAAGGCCCAAATCGGGCTTCCGTTCCGCAAATTGAGATTGGGATCACCGCCCCAGGGAAAGCTCTGCGTCCGGAGGGACTGATAGCCCTGCAGTTGCGCCACCTGGCCGTGAGGAATGTGGTGCTTGCCGAGCGCCTCCAGCATCGGGAGGTTCGCCCGGTATTCGGCTTCAATCGCGGGATTGCCGATCACGTCGCCGATGTGGAGGAGTAGTTGATTCCGTTGACGCCCTCGGTGAGCCAATGGGCGATGAATCGCTTGAAGCTCGGAACGTCCGGCGCCGGGTTTCCCGGCTCGACCGATACCGGCAGGTTCGAGGAGCGCATCAGCCCCGGCAGAAGGTTGATCCAAAAGCCGGACATGAAGCCCGTGTCATGGAAGCTGCCGCCAAAGTCCTCGGCGTCCGCCTTGAGGAGGTCCGCGAAGAGGTTGGGCGCCATCAGCTCGATCGGCTTGTCGGGTTGGACTTGCCGAATCATGTTCATCCCGTTGGCAACCGAGATGCCGTGGGCTGCGGCATACCAATCGTCGAAGTCAACCCAGCGCAAAATCTGTTGGGGGGGCAGCCTCGGGAACCGGCTCGGCGCCGTCGAGGAGAAGTACACGCGGTAGCCCAACGGATGGCCGCCGGTGCATGCGGCCGTCGCGAGGGCCAGCAAATGGTCGCCCGCCGAGACCGATGACACCCCATAGCCAGCCCAACCGGGCGCATCGGGAAAGACCAGCGGCAGCTCCGAGCCGTCCATGAAGGCCCGCGTCACTGAGCCCGCCGAGCAGTTCCAATTCTCCTGCCACACGTACAGGAAGGAGAGGCTCTGGCCCGCTGCGGTGAAGGAGGCGCGCAGGGCCAACGCGCCGGTCGGCATGAAGAGCAGGTGGTCATCGTTCGCGACGTTGGCCCACTGCGAGTCATCGAAGTCAGGAGCGGCCCATGGGGGCACCCCGTTGCCGGTGGGCTGCGAGGCCGACATCCGCCACGGTCCACTGACGTCGAGCGCCTGGGCGTCTCGACCGGCAAAGTCCGCGAGCTCTGGCACCTGCACCGCGTCCCAGGAGGAGACGGCGCCCGGGTCCCCATACCACGCTGTGCTCAGCGCCGAGATGGACGTGTAGCGCGTCTGGAGAAAGGCTCGGAATTTCGCGTCTCCCGCGGGGCCGGACATCCCGAAGATCTGGGTCGCCGTTTGGCTCATCTCTGCGTGCGGCTCGAGGATGCTGACCACGTTGGGATGAGAGCCGTAGGTCCGGATGTCGGCCTGCACCGCCCCCAGGACGTCGTCCTCCACGATCCCGCCTCCCCACGGCAAGGTACCCTCCCCAAAGTAGGTGCTGTACTGATTTCCCCCGGGCGTCCCGTGAAAACCGTTCGAGCGCTCCGGCAGCACCCCCATCCCCTGGTAGCGGTCTCGAAGGTAGCGAGGCATCGAGTAACCCAGCGCGGCGGTGTTCAAAATCACCGGCAGCCCCCTCGTTTCGGCCGCGGAGATCGGCCACAGGGAGGCGTTGCCCGTCAGCCCGTTCGCCAGCCGGAGCGGGCTGTCCCATACCGCGAAACCGGTTCCCCCATGGGCTTGCGCGTAGTCGAAGTCTGAAAGCGGATTCGGCTCGCCGAATGCGCGGTTCGTCGCGTAGTAGAAGTTGAAGCCGTGCTTGTCCCACCGGTCGAGGTACGGCGGAACGGGAACGCTGGCCCGGAAACTTCGCACGCTCGGCCCCGAGAGGCCGCCGTAGAGGGAGATCACCTCGGCCGGCGTCGCGCCGGTGAGAATGGCCACGGAAGTGCCCGCCGCGAGCGCGAGCACGTGACCCCGCCCTCCCGCGCTCCACCCGGGAAGTCCGGCAAGGTCCTCGGCTGCGACTCCGCCCAGCGACTGCAAATCGGAGAGGTACTTCGCGTGAGTGAGGGCGGCGTGCGACTCGTCCTGCGTGAAAATTATTAGGACTGAGCCGGCGCCAGCGTCGGACGTCAGCGTCCAGAACTGGCCCGCGACGTTTCCATATCCCCGGAGGAGCTGCCACGGATAGTCGAGCGGTGCGCCCCCATCGAAACCCGGGGGCACGACGAACGTCAGCGCGCCGGCGCCGCAATCCACCTTCGCGCCTGTATTGGCGGGCTCGGCGTGAACGCGACCAGAGAAGGCAGCGGACAGGAGAAGAAGGCTGCCCAACGGCCGAAGGCGCATCATCGAATTCGGTGCAATACGGCATCATCGAATTCTGTGCAATGCGAGGTCCCCCGAGTCGCGCACCAAAGAAAAAGCCCCTGAGTCGTGCGGGCTTAGGGGCTCGTTTTTCCTGAGCAGGAAGAACCGAAGCGATGTAGCCCCCGAAGAACATCCCGCCAACGATGCCTGCCGGTATTGGTCAGCGACCATGCATGGCGAACCTGCGGCAGCGGTGCAGCGCAAACGCCGAAAAGCCCGAGCATCGAGCAAATATGCGCGGCAATTCAACCGCTCGACCAAGTCGGTCCGTAATGGCGATCGGACCCCACGCGCAGCCACCGGCTCGAACTGTATGACATTTGGGTGCCGTTAGGACCCAAAATGTCACACACTTCGCCCAAATCAAGCGGTTGATAGAGCTGGCATGGAAGCAATTCGGTGTAGTGACGACAGAAGACTGTACGGCGTGTCGGGTGTCCGGCAGGTGGATGCGCCGTCGGATCGAAACGAGAGAGTGGATACCCAGAGTAAATTAGAAAATTACAGCTCGCCGGGCCAGGCCGGCGGGTGGCTCTCTATGCGGAAATTAGGTGCCGCTCCGCGGAGCGTCGGTGGCGTGCGTCTGGGCAAGCACCAGTGCGCTGGCGAGATCGTCGGTGAACAAGACCTTGGCTCGGCGGTTTTCGAGATTGCTTTTTTTCAGCAGGACCGCCGGCTGCCGCTGCAGGCCGGTGATGATCGTAAGCACATCCCGCTTCTCGAGTTGATCGAGAGCGCTTTCCAGCGCCACCAGGCCAGTGGAGTCAATCGCCGGCACCGAATCCATGCGCAAGATGACCGAGCGGGTGACCGCCGACACGCGGTTCAAGGTGGACATCGCCTTCTGCGCCGCCCCGAAAAAAAGCGGGCCGGCAATGTCGTAGACGATCACCCCTTTGGGCAGTGGTGTTTTCGCAGCGGGGTGCTGCTCCTCGGAGATCTCCCCATGCGTCACCTCCGCCATCCGCCGCATGAAGAGCAGCGCG
>WNFG01004231.1_pt1 | contig 12050 bp, 9 predicted proteins | sample 5400431 | NCBI WGS metagenome assembly WNFG01 (sample SAMN13153346, study PRJNA577476) | soil metagenome | isolation source: 120 cm saprolite under Douglas fir tree site 2 hole 3 replicate 2 | place: USA:California | collected 2015-04-18
AGCGGCATCGTCTGGAATTGCTGGACGGGCGCGTTGGCGCATCTGGGAGCGGCTCGTGCCAACGCCTTGGAGTCGAGAACATCGCGGGGAGCGGATGCCGATTCCGCCCGCGTCCGAGCACTCGCCGCCTATAAAGATTTCCTCCCACTCTGGAAAGACGCCGACCCCGACATCCCCATCCTGAAGCAAGCCAAGGCGGAGTACGAGAAGCTGCAGTAGGTGCGTAGGTCACTCCCCACTAACCATCGTCCAGTTCGTCTGGCTGAGATGACGATGAAAGGATGACCTTCGTGCTGGGCAATCTGGTATATCACGCAGATATTGGGATGGCTGAGGGCAGAAGCGGCCCGCGCCTCGCGCTGGAAACGGGCCAAAGCCTGCTGGTCGTTCGCCAATTCTTCCGGCAGAAACTTCAGAGCAGCAAAACGATGCAGCGTCGTGTCCCCGGCCTTGTTACACGACGCCCATCCCTCCACCGCCCAGCATTTTCGATGACGTGGTAATGCAAGATCGTCTGGCCGAGCAAGTCAAGGGCGCCCACTCCCTGCGGGGCATGGTAGGAGACTGAAGAGCCGGCGTCAACCGGAGCGCGGGTCAGGCACCTGGGGAATTCCCGACGAGCAAGCCCTTCATGAAACTTCGTGCCCTTAGTGGTTGATCGTTTTTGTGGGAGCCATTAGTCAGTCGCGGATACACGGCAGTGCTTTATAATCGCGCAGCCCGATGCCATCGAAAAAATCTGCCAAGCCGCACCCTCAGCCCACCGACGCGCTCGTCTACCCCCGCTTCTCAGGGCTGTCCACCTTCATGCGTCTGCCGCACATCCCTCGAGCTGGCGAACTCGATCTAGCGCTCATCGGTGTCCCATTCGACGGCGGCACCACTTACCGTCCCGGCGCCCGCTTCGGGCCTCGGCACGTACGCGAACAGTCCTCCATCATTCGTCCCTGGAATCCGGTGTTGAACTGCAATCCGTTCAAAAAGTGGCGTATCGCAGATTATGGCGACCTCTCGCTCAACCCGCTTTCGATCGAAGACACGTTCCGCCGCATTACTGATCAGTTAAGTGCGGTCTTGGCCGAGAAGACCCACCCCGTCTGCGTGGGCGGAGACCACTCCATCCTTCTGCCGATTCTCCGCGCCATTCACAAACGCCATGGACCCGTAGCCCTGGTCCAGTTCGACGCCCACAACGACACCTGGAGCGGATACTTCGGCAGTCCGCACTCGCACGGAACACCAGTCCGCCGCGCGGTCGAAGAGGGTCTTCTGTTAGAAGGCGGCGTGTTGCAGGCGGGTTTACGGGGCCAAGTTTACTCCCAAGGTGACTTCAGCTTCGGCCGCGAGCATGGCTTCCATGTGATTACTTCGGAGGAAATCCACCGCTCGGGCGCCGCATCCGTCGCGCGCGTCCTGAAGAAATTCCGAGGCAAGCCGGTATATTTCACTCTTGATATTGACGTCGTCGATCCAGCATTCGCTCCCGGCACGGGCACTCCCCAGGTCGGTGGACTTTCCAGCGCGCAGATCCTCGACCTGGTGCGCTGTTTGAAAGGACAGAACCTTGTCGGATGCGACCTGGTAGAAGTCTCGCCGCCCTACGACAACGGCGAAATAACGTCGCTGCTCGCGGCCAACCTGCTATACGAGATGATCTGCCTCTTCTGAACGTTTTGCGTTAACCATGCCCCAACTCGCCCGCAAACTGCGCGTCACCGACTACTTCACCCTGGGCTGGGGGACCATGGTGGGCGTCGGCTGGCTCGTCATCATGGACGACTGGCTCTTGCGCGGCGGTTCTCTGGGAACAGTACTTGGCTTCGCCATAGGGAGCGCGCTGTTATTTCCCATCGGTTGGGTCTACGGCAAGCTGGTGATGGCGATGCCCGACGCCGCTGGCGAAGTCGCCTACACCTCGGCGGTTTTTCCCCGCCCCGTCAGCTTCGCCACGGGATGGATGATGACCCTCGCCTACTTCATCGTCTGTCCGTGGGAGGCTGTAGCCGTCGGCCGTATCGCTGGCTACATTTTCCCCGCGCTCGACTCCATGGAACTCTATCGCATCGCCAGCCGTCCCATATTTCTTCCCCATCTGGTCATTGGCCTCGTTCTTACCGCGCTCCTCACCGTCCTTAACTACCGCGGCGTTAGGCTGAGCGCGACGTTTCAAAATTGGACGAGCTTCGGCACTCTGGCACTCTTCATCCTCTTTATAGCCCTGGGTGCGAGCCGCGGATCGCCGCGCAACTTTCCCCCATTGTTCACGCACACTCCGTTTGTATCCATTTTTCTTGTTATCCAAATCGTTCCGTACTTCATGACAGGATTCGAATCTGTAGGAAAAGCCGCCGAGGAAGCCAGCCCAGAATTCGGCGCCCGCAGCTTCTTCCGTGCCATCTGGATGGCCATTGTCGTCGGCGCCGTCTTCTACGGCGTGATCGTCGCCGCCGTCAGTTTCGTAGCTCCCTGGCACCAGTTGATCGGCGAAAAATTTATGACTGCAGTCGCTTTCCAGCGCGCACTAGGCGCCCGCTGGATCGTTAACATCATCCTGGCCGCGGCCCTGTTGTCGCTGTTCAAATGCTTCAACGGAAACTTCGTCGCCGCCAGTCGCTTGCTCTTTGCCTTGGGACGCCGCGGCATGGTCCACACTCGTGCCGGGCAGATTCACCCCAGCTATCAGACTCCATCTCTCGCCGTGCTCTTGGTCGGGTTTGCCACTGCTGCATGCATGCTCCTGGGAGACGCGATTCTGGTTCCGATTACCGAGGTCGGCTCCGTTGCCTGTTCCATCGGTTGGTCAGCCGCCTGCGCGGCCTGTCTAGCCCTCGCGCGCCGAGCACCATCCGGCGGCATCACGCTCTCCATAGCTGAAAGAAGCGTGGCTATGTTTGGATTACTCGTGGGAGTCAGCATGATCTTGATGAAAATCGTCCCGGTAGTGCCCGGCCACTTCACCGCATACGAATGGCTGGCCCTGGGAATCTGGATTGCCCTAGGCGCGATTGCAGCCGCGGTCCGCGGTGGTGCGGTTCAGTAGCGCCGCCGTCCCGGCGGCCGTGCATGCCCCATTTCTCGCGTCCTTTGCGAGAAGTGGGGCTGGTTGACAGCAAGGAGGAACGAGGAACAGTATGGGAATTCGCACTTTTTCAACGCTCAAGAAAAAACGCTTCGTCTGCATTTTACCGCTCCCTGCTAGCCCTTGCTTGGGCGCTCTCAGCCCAATCCCCAACTCCCGCCTTCGATCTCGTCACCACCGACGGCCACATCATCGACGGAACCGGCTCCCCGTGGTATTCCGGCGACCTCGGCATCCGCGACGGAAAGGTCGTCGCCATCACTTTGTGATGGAGTACGTGCCGGGTGTGCGGATCACCGACTACTGCGATCAGAAGCGGCTGAAGACTCGGGAACGGTTGGAATTGTTCGTCAAGGTCTGCGAAGGAGTCCTGCACGCGCATCAGATACTGCAAGAATCATCAGGGCTTTCTTGGGGCTGCGTCTTGCCAAAGGAGCAGCCCCGAGACTTTAAAAAACTTATCGCCGAAATTCTGGTGGTAACGTACTTTCAAATTCCCCGTCGACATCGGGTCCACGATGCCGTGGCTCCTCCGATATTCCCACGTATCGAGGGCGAAATAATTTTCACGAGTGGGCGGAAGTTTTAGCTGCTTCATCTCGTCGAGTAATGGATATTCTGTAGTCATAAAAGTCTCCTAGATTAAGTAATCAAATCACAAGTCGCTGATTACAGGCTTCTTGCTGCCCGTAGACAATTTTTCCTTATCTCACCTAACTAAGCGGCATAAAGATACCCCGTCGGGGATGCGAACCGTCCAAGCGGCCCTCTCAGCAGGGTCTTCTTCGTGGTAAGCCGTTAATAAATCAGCCCATAGCTGCGCGTTGGAGTGTTCAAAGAAGCCCCAATCAGGGTGCCGCTTGATTCCTTCAGGGAACAGCAGGGTTTGGAGTTCCTGCCGGTCACCAAGGCTGGACCTTTCACCACTTCTCAGCAGGTGTGAGCAATACACTCCCGTGCTCTCCAGCGCCACATGGGTGCAGCTCTTCAGAGAGCAACCATTTGCGTAAACCGACCAGCTACTTCCGATTACTTCACAGCTGTCTCCTGCCGAGGACGTTTCGAGTCAAGATCGAGGTTCAACTCCAACACGTTGACGCGAGGCTCGCCTAAGAAACCAAGTTGTCGACCTGCCGTGTGCTTAGCGACGAGCTCCTGAACTTCATCCGCGCGCATGCCACGTTCTCGTGCTACACGAGGCACTTGAAACTCGGCCGAGGCCGGCGAGATATGAGGGTCAAGGCCGGAAGCAGAGGTTGTTACCAGATCAGCGGGTACGGACATCCCGGGATTCTCGGCCTGCAGAGAAGCGGCGTCCTGCCGCACGCGATCAATCAGCTTCTGGTTCGTGGGTCCGAGATTTGTGCCGCCTGAGTTCGCAGCATCGTAACCGCTCCCTGCGGCCGACTGGCGCGAGTGGAAGTAGCCGGGGCCGGTGAAGGCCTGGCCGATGATTCGTGATCCGATGGGTTTCCCGTCACGCTGGATCAACTGGCCGGTAGCGTTCGCTGGAAACAGGACGGTTGCGATTGCCGTGACCAAGAGCGGATAGGCGACCCCGAGCAAGATCGTGGTCGCGATGGTCATCAGCACGGCTGTAACAAGATTTTTCTTCATTTCTCGAATCCTTTAAGCAAGCCCAATCTGCGTGATCAGCATGTCAATCAACTTGATTCCGAAGAAGGGCACGATGATGCCGCCCACGCCGTAGATCAGCAGATTGCGCCGCAGCAACTCAGCGGCTGGCATCGGCCGATACTTCACTCCTCGTAAGGCCAGCGGGATCAGGGCAATGATGATCAGCGCGTTGAAAATCACGGCCGACAATACGGCCGACTGCGGTGTTTGTAAATGCATGATGTTCAGCGCATTCAGAACCGGAAATGTTCCCGCGAACATCGCAGGGATAATGGCGAAGTATTTCGCGACATCATTGGCAATTGAAAATGTGGTGAGTGCGCCGCGAGTCATGAGAAGCTGCTTGCCGATTTCGACGACTTCAATCAGCTTGGTGGGATTGGAGTCCAGGTCCACCATGTTTCCGGCTTCCTTCGCTGCCTGCGTACCGGTGTTCATGGCGACACCGACATCAGCCTGAGCCAGCGCTGGCGCGTCGTTGGTGCCATCGCCAGTCATGGCAACCAGTTTGCCGCCCGCCTGCTCGCGCTTGATTAAGTCCATTTTGTCGCGCGGGGTCGCCTGCGCCAGGAAATCATCCACTCCGGCTTCCCGCGCGATGGCCGCGGCTGTAAGCGGATTGTCACCAGTGATCATTACAGTACGAATCCCTATGGCGCGCAGTTGATCGAAACGTTCGCGCATTCCACCTTTGACCACGTCCTTCAGTTCAATAACGCCGAGTGCACCGCGACTCTTCTCGGCAACAACCAATGGCGTGCCGCCGGAACGAGCGATCTGATCCACGTGCTCCTGAACTGGCTTGGGGAAGTCGCGACCATTCAAGGAAACATATTTCTGAATCGCATCTACCGCGCCCTTGCGGATCTCGAAGCCGTCCAGGTTGATGCCCGACATGCGAGTCTGGGCCGAGAATGGAACGAACTGAGCTTCGCGCGAGGACAACTCGCGTCCGCGAAGGCCGTACTTCTCCTTCGCCAGCACAACGATTGACCTGCCTTCAGGCGTCTCATCGGCCAGTGAGGAGAGCTGCGCTGCATCGGCAAGTTCTGCTTCCGTAATGCCGGGCGCGGCAATGAACCGTGATGCCTGGCGGTTTCCCAGCGTGATGGTGCCAGTCTTATCGAGAAGCAGAGTGTTCACGTCGCCAGCGGCCTCGACCGCACGGCCCGACATGGCCAGAACGTTGTGCTGAATCAGCCGATCCATGCCGGCTATGCCAATGGCTGATAGGAGACCGCCGATGGTGGTGGGAATCAGACAAACCAGAAGGGAGACCAGCACGAAAACCGTTTGCGGAGAGCCGGAATAGATTGCGAACGGCTGGAGTGTAACCACCGCCAGCAGAAAAATAATGGTTAGTCCTGCCAGCAGAATGTTCAGCGCAATTTCATTAGGCGTCTTCTGACGTTCGGCGCCCTCGACGAGTGCGATCATGCGATCGAGAAACGTTTCCCCGGGGTTGGAAGTAATTTTGACCCTAATCTGGTCTGACAAGACGCGCGTGCCGCCGGTCACCGCCGATCGGTCTCCGCCACCTTCGCGAATGACGGGTGCGGATTCCCCCGTGATCGCCGATTCATCCACCGAAGCGACGCCCTCAACGATTTCGCCGTCGGAGGGAACGAACTCACCGGCAGAGACCATAACGACATCCCCGGTGCGCAGGTTCGAGCTTGGGACCTTCTCGATCTTGCCGTTTTCGAGCAACCGGTTGGCAACTGTTTCCGAGCGTGCTTTGCGCAGCGTGTCGGCTTGCGCTTTCCCCCGGCCTTCCGCCATTGCCTCAGCAAAGTTGGCGAACAGCACGGTGAACCACAGCCAAAGCGTGATCTGTACGTTGAACTTGAATGCCCCACCGCCGCGAAGCAGCAACGCGGTGGTGATGACGCTGCCGACTTCGACCACAAACATGACGGGATTGCCCATCATCTTGCGTGGGTTGAGCTTGAGGAATGCATCCCATACCGCGCGCTTAACGATCTTCCATTCCCAGACAGCTTTTTTCTTCGTTGCCATATTTAAACTCAGAACGTCTTGCCTGCACCCATCAGCAGGTGCTCCAGAATCGGCCCAAGGCTCAGAGCCGGAAAGAAGGTCAACGCGCCCACGATCAGAATCACGCCGATGAGAAGCGCCGTGAACAAAGGCGTGGTGACCGGGAAGGTCCCGAGCGAAGGTGGAACATATTTCTTGCGGGCCAAGTTACCCGCGATGGCGAGTATGGGCAGTTTCATCAAGAAACGCCCGGCCAGCATCGTGATGGCGCCCGCGATGTTGTACCACAGCGTGTTCGTATTCAGGCCGGCAAACGCCGATCCGTTGTTGCCTGCCTGTGAGGTAAACGAATAGAGAATCTCGCTCAAGCCGTGTGGGCCGGGATTCAATATGCTGGAGGTGCCGAATCCTTCGACGGCTGAGATGGCGGAGAATCCCAGAATGACCACCGGGAAGACGAGCACGACCAGCATTGCCATTTTCACGTCGTAGGCTTCGATCTTCTTTCCCAGGTACTCCGGCGTCCGGCCCACCATAAGACCGGCGATGAACACGGCCAGCACGATGTAAATCAGCATGCCGTACATGCCGGCACCGACGCCGCCGAAGATGACCTCGCTGAGCATGATGTTCACCAGGGTCACCATTCCGCCCAGCGGCGTGAAGGAATCGTGCCAGCCGTTGATTGCGCCGCAACTCGCATCCGTCGTAACCGTTGCCCAGAGTGCCGTGTTGGCGATTCCGAAGCGGACTTCTTTCCCTTCCATGTTGCCGCCGGACTGAAGCGCGGTCACGTGCTGATCTACCCCGGCAGCCAACAGCGGGTTCCCCCGAGCCTCAGCCCGGTAGGTGACGCTCACCCCGACCAGGAACAGAATCGCCATGGCAGCCCACACCGCCCAGCCATGACGCGGCGAGCCGGTCATTCGTCCCAGCGTGTAGGTCAAGCCGGAGGAAACCGCAAAAATACAGAACAGCTCAATCAGGTTCGACAATGGGGTCGGATTCTCGAAAGGGTGCGCGCTGTTCGCGTTAAAGAAGCCGCCACCGTTCGTGCCCCATTCCTTGATGATCTCCTGCGAAGCCACAGGCCCTTGCGCGATGGTCTGCTCTGTCACCGTGTCCATCACGGGCTTGCCATCGGAGCTGACAACGGGTTTCCCGCTGGCGTCCACTTTCGGCACGTGCTGCGGTTCGATCAGCTTCACCGTGTCGTAGGGCTTCAGGTTCTGAACGACTCCTTGCGAGACCAGCGCCAGCGCCCCCACGATGCAAAATGGCAGCAGCACCCAAAGGCATGAGCGGACCAGATCAACCCAGAAGTTGCCGATGGTTTCCATTTCGCGCCGGGCGATGCCGCGAATGAATGCGATTGCGACAGCGATTCCGACAGCCGCCGATACGAAATTGTGATATGCCAGGCCTGCCATTTGCGTGAAATAGCTCATGGTGGTCTCGCCACTGTAGTTCTGCCAATTCGTATTCGTGGTGAACGACGCAGCGGTATTGAACGCGAGCGCAGGCGCGACACCGCCCAACTTCTGCGGATTGAAGGGCAAGAAACCCTGCACACGCTCCATTACATACAGCACCAGCATTGAAACCACACTGAACAGCAGCATGGATACCGCATACTCTGTCCAGCGCATTTCGTGGTTCTCGTCAACGCCGGTCACGCGATATAGCAAGCGCTCGAGCGGTCGCAGCACCGGGTCCATGAATGTCTTTTCGCGGTTGAAGACACGCGCCATGAAGACACCCATTGGTTTGGTCACGGCCAGAATCAGCAGGAGAAAAAATGCGACCTGAAACCATCCGTTGGCAGTCATCAAAACTCCTCCGGACGCAGCAGCGCGTACAGCAAGTACACGATCATCAGCACACTGATGACGAGCATAATGATTGATTCCACTGTCATAGCTGCCTCACTTCACCCAGTCACAGAAGCGTACGTAAGCAATCGAGATCGCAAAGAACGCGACGGTCAGCACCACGAAAACAAAATCTCCCATGCGTCCCTCCGCGCGAGATTCGAGAGTTCAGTGATAAAAGCTGGAATCGAGCATTACGGCAACCGTGACAAGCAATACTGAATTCCATCAGCCCATCCTGACCCCGCTTCGCGTCGCCCCTTTTGGCCCCTTTTGCCGAGCGGCTTTTATGAGCCTATCGCTCACAGCGGAGGTTGTCAGTCGATGGACATTCATTTTTACGAACTTTTTATAACTTTCTGTCTTCCCCGTGAAACTTGACCAAAATCGCCTGGTTCAGCCGGTCCTCGTCTCTGCGGAGATCCGGGATAAAACCCGAAACCAACGAATCCCGGCGAGACAGTGTTGCCACCCGGAGGGGCGATTCTGTTCGTCCCGGAAAAATAAAGGGACACTCGCAGCCCGATAGTCACACTCCCAGCGGAAAGTGATGTATTGGCTGGGCATGTAATCGAAGTTGCCGACGCCTCCCAAGCCTTGTGGGGATCGCCGGGATTCTCACTGCGCCGCCGGTGAGAATGACTATTCAGGAGAATTGCAGACATCACGCCTCTTCGCGGAGCAGGGCCGAATCAGATCGTCCCCGCCAATTTCCAACACTCCATTCGATACTTCTGTGCATAACCTTTGGATAAAAGCTTCATAAAAAGTTCGTAAATTCGCTTAGTGCCTGGTTTTATGGTTTCGTTGCCGAGTTCGCGGAATGGTTGCAAGGTTACCCGGCCGGGATCGCCAGACTGAGTTAGCTCCGTATGCGCGATCGTATGCGAAAAGACTGACTATCGCTGTTCGCCTTTAGGATTGAAGCGATATCCGACCCACGGTTCAGTGGTGATGTAGCGCGGCGAGGCTTCGTCAGGCTCAAGCTTTTTTCGCAAGTGGCCTATGAAGACGCGAAGATATTCCGGTTGCTCTGTGCTGTTGTCGCCCCAGACGGCCGCCAGCAACGCGCGGTGTGTTACCACGCGCTCGGAATGTCGCGCAAGGTAGTTCAGAACGTCAAATTCCTTCGGCGTCAGCCGTACGTCGCGGCCTTTGACCTGCACGCTGTGGGCCTGCGTATCGATGCGGAAGTGACCAACTTCGACCACGTCCGATTCGAGCGGCTGTGTTGCCGAAAGGCGCCGAAGCCCGGCTCGGACCCGTGCCAGCAATTCATTCACGCTGAACGGTTTCGTGACGTAGTCATCGGCGCCGGCATCGAGGGCCTCGACCTTGGTGCGCTCCTCGTTTCTTACCGAAAGCACGATGATGGGAATTCCCGACTTGGCTCGAAGATGGCGGCAAAGCTCGACACCGTCCATGTTGGGCATCCGCAGGTCGGTGATCACCAGGTCGGGGGTCCACGATTTCATCACCTGCAACGCATCGTCGCCATCGGAAGCGGTTCGGACCGAATATCCGCGCGCGGAGAGCGTGGTTTTGAGGACTCGCGCAATCTGTGCCTCATCATCTACCACCAGGATCTTTGGTTTCTCGCCCACGGCAGCCATCGGGCTACCTCACCTCCTGCGTCACGATGTGTACGTCCACCGCTGGCGCGTCACGCAGGAACTTGTGGATGGCGGAAAGGTAAAGATACTTTCGCCAATTGGACTGTGCCGAGCGGCCAAAGACAACCTGAGTAATATGCTTGTCCCGCACCACTTTGGCGACCTCTTCTGCCACATGTTTGCCTTTCGCGCGCAGCAGCTGTGCGCCCAGGCCTTCGGCAAACCGGATGTTCTGCGCGAGAGTCCGTTGATCTTCCGGGCTCTCGTCTCTGCCGATATCTACATAAATCACGTAGAGCTCCGCATCAATACGTTGCGCCATGCGGGCGGCGCGCGCGACTAAATACTGCGCCGCAGGGTTCGAGCTGATGCATACCCCGAACTTCTCCCGCACCGCCGCGTGCGGTGCAACCCCTTCCTTTTGCAAGTACGATTCGAGACTGCGATCTACTGCGCGGGCCACCTGCTGCAGCGCCAGTTCGCGCAGGGAGATGAGATTCGCGGGACGAAAGAAGTTGTCAAGCGCACGTTCGGCACGTTCAACCGGATATATATCGCCCCGGCGCATGCGTTTTTGCAGGGCCTCGGGTGTGAGGTCGACCAGAACGATCTCGTTGACTCTTTGAATGACCCAGTCGGGAACGGTCTCCCGCACCGGGACGCCCGTGACCTGTTGCACCAGGGGCGTCAGGCTCTCGATGTGCTGGACGTTTACGGTCGAAAGCACATCAATATTGGCATTCAGCAATTCGAGCACATCGTCATAGCGTTTGCGGTGTTTGCTGCCTTCAATGTTGGTGTGTGCCAGCTCATCCACCAGCGCAACCTGCGGCTTGCGGGCAAGGATAGCGTCGACGTCCATTTCCTCGAAGTCCGCGCCCTTGTAATTCAGCCTTCGGCGCGGCACCATTTCGAGTCGGGCCGCGAGCTCCGTAATGCCTTTGCGCCCGTGAGTCTCCACCAGTCCAGCGACGACTTCTTCGCCGCGGCTGGCCCGGCGAATCCCTTCGCTCAGCATGTTGAAAGTCTTGCCCACTCCGGGCGCGTAGCCGAGGAAGAGCTTAAAGATGGCTAGCTTCTTCTGCGGAGCAGTCTCCTCCAGCCATTGCTCAGCTGTCTTCTGCTCAGGTATTTTCGCCATCGAGAATATTGTTCACCGGGAAGGCGGATTTGTCGAATCAGCTACAATCTCGTCGTGAAACGATGGGTCAAGCAATTGTTGCGTTACTTGGTGGTTACGGCGCTCGATACCCTGATTACCTGGGTCTGCTTCCACATCCTGAACCGGAACACGACCACAGTCGGTTTTGTATTCCTGCTGGCCATTCTTGTCGTATCGGCGACCTGGGGACTTCGCTATGCCATCTTCATGGCGGTGTATGCGACGCTGCTCTACAATTTCTTTTTCCTGCCTCCTCTGTTCACATTCACGATCGCTGATCCGCAGAACTGGATTGCTCTAGTTGCGTTTCTCATCACAGCGATTATTGGCAGCCAGCTCTCCGAGCGCGCCCGGCGCGAAACCCGACAAGCAACTCAGCGGCGGAAGGAGGTGGAGCGTCTCTACGCATTAAGCCAACAGCTTCTCGTCTCCGAAAACGTCTTTGAGGTCCTGAACAAATTACCCGCTTACATTGCGGAAGTCTTCGGCGCCGCCGGCGTCGCCTTGTTTCTGGAGAATAAGCAAAAGATCTACCTTTCTGACATCAACGTGCAGCCGCTATTTCCGCAAGAACAGTTGAGTGCAGTTAGCGCGCGGGGCGAGCCCATGTTTGACCGCGATCACCGTTCAGGCTACATGCCTATGAGGATGGGGGTTCGCTCAGTCGGAACGCTGGCGGTGGTTGGATG
>WNFG01005812.1_pt1 | contig 12047 bp, 13 predicted proteins | sample 5400431 | NCBI WGS metagenome assembly WNFG01 (sample SAMN13153346, study PRJNA577476) | soil metagenome | isolation source: 120 cm saprolite under Douglas fir tree site 2 hole 3 replicate 2 | place: USA:California | collected 2015-04-18
GCTCATCGACGACCAGGTGGGCCAGCGAAGGCGTCGGGGGGCCGGCGCCGAGCAATTTGCCAAGCGACTCGCCCTGGTCGAGACCGAAAGCGGCGATGTAAACGAGCGCCACGACATTCGGCGCATCGGCGCCCAGGGCAGTCATGACCTGCCCGCCGTAGGAATGGCCGGCGACGATCGTGGGCCCCGTCTGGCGCTTCAGCACCTGGCGGAGGCGGGCCACGTCGGCGGCAAGCGAGGTCAAAGGAAACTGCGGAGCGGTCACCGTGAAGCCTGATGCCTGCAACGCTTTGATCACATCGCTCCAGCTCGAACCATCCGCCCAGGCGCCGTGGACCAGTACAACGTTCGGTTTGTCACTCATGTTGAAGATCGTCCTCGCGGAGCCGCCTGCTTCGCATGAGTCAACCGACTCGTTTCTTAATCGCGCACCCGGTCCGCAAATGCGTCCCGCAATTGGGCGCGCGCGGTGATCTCCAGCTTCGGAAATATTCGGTAGAGGTGGCCACCGATGGTTCGCGGTGACAGGAAGAGGCGTTCGGCGATCTGACGGTTCGACAAACCTTCGGCGGCGAGCTGAGCGATCTGGACCTCCTGCGCGGTCAGGCGGTCGCGGAGATCGGGCGCACGCCGCCCAACCTTCTGTCCGGTAGCGCGCAGCTCCTGTCGCGCTCGCTTGCTCCAAGCGGAGGCGCCCAGCGCATCAAAGAGAGCCACGCTCTCCATCAGCGGCGACCGCGATTCGGCGCTTCGCCGTCGCCGTCGCAACCAGCGACCGAACGAGAACAGCGTCCTGGCTCGAAGGAACGGATAGCCTGCCAAGTCCTGAGCGAGCGCCGCGGTGAACAAAGGCTCCGCCTGATCGTCCCCGGCCAGGAGTGGCCTCGCGCACGCCAGGTTGAGGCGGAGCATCGGCGGCTCTGAATGCATTGAGATTGCTTCGAGGTCCACGATCACGTCGGTGAGCCGGCTGGTCTGTCCGCTGCCGGCGGCGGCTTCGACGAGGTCCAGCAAAGCCGGCCAGCGCATGAAGCGGTGGAACGCCGAATCGGTCTCGTCGAAAACGGGCCACAGGTGATGGAACGCGTCCTCGTGCCGCCCATCGCCGATGGCTGCGGCGCCGCGGGCAAAGTGCGCGGTGGCGAGTAGTGGTCCACCCTTCATGGCAAGCATCGCCCGCTCTGGTTCAGCAAGAGCTGATTCGATGTCTGGCTCGGTTCCGCGTAACGCTGTCACCAGAGCGCCGACCAGCTCTCCGGTGAGCCCGTACTGAGGCTGTGTCGTGTCGCGCGCAAGGCCGGCTGCCTCGTAGGCTGCCGCAGCGGCCGCCGGCCACTCGCCGGCGTGGATCGCCGCCCATGCATAGTGCACCAGAGCCTGCGTCAGAGGGACTAACCGCACCTGCTCACGGAGACCGTCGATCGCGGAAGCCAGAAACCGCATTCCTGTCGCGATATCACCGGCCTTCTCGGCAGCGATCCCCACAAACATGGCTGCGGTTGGGTCGGTCATCTCGTGCAGTCGCATCCGCGAGACTCGCTTGAGGATCGCCGGCCCTGTCTCTTCCGGATGGGCAAGACCGACGACCGCCAGCACCCGCGGGTCATCGTCCGCCATCCCCATGGCCAGGGCGGCTTCGACGAGATACTCCCGGGTCCTGGTCTTCGTTCGCGTCCACCAGCACCGATGTGCGATTGGCACCAGCGAGCGCAACGCCATGTCAGCGTCGCCGCCGTCGCGCAGCTGTTGGGCGATCGTGACAAAGGTCCTGGCGGCGCCGGACTCGAACCAGACGCTGCCACTGAGGATTTGACGGAACCACGCAACCCGCGCTACATCGCGCGCGCTGAGATCGAACGACTTCGCCTCATCGACCAGCCGGCGGGCGCTTTCGACGAGACCGAGCTCGTAGGCGACCTCCGCGGCGGCCACAAGACGCGCTCCCTTGCTTCGTGGGTCCGCCGTCAAGGCGGCCGCGCGCTCGAGGGCCGCGCCGGCAACCGTGACCGCGCCACGAGCGGCGGCCATGCGGGCGTGCTTTTCGAGCGCGGAGGCGATGCGCTCGTCGGGTCCCTTGGCTGCCATGGCGCGGTGCCAGAGCTGACGCTCCGGATCGGCGACGACCCTGGCGAGAGTTGTGTACATCTCAAGAACTTGCTGGGGGGAGGCCGCCTGACGGACAGCCGAGCGGATCAGAGGGTGTCGGAAGCGCACCCGGTCGTCGGCGATCTCGACCAGGTTCCCTTCAACAGCGGGCTGGAGAGATGCAAGGCTCTGTCCACTGGATCGCGCGATCTCGTCCAGCGACGCTCGGCTGTCGAGCGCCGCCGCGAGGAGGCCGGCGCGAGTGTCCTGGCCAAGGTCGCGCAGCCTGCTTGCGAAGGCGCGCTCGAGCCGAGCCGTCAAGGTGGCGGGCCCGGGAGAAAGGTGCTCGCCCGATCGCCCCATGCTGCGCGCCAGCTCAACGAGCGCAAGGGGGTTGCCGGACGATTCTGCAAGGACCCTCGCGCGGAGGACCGGATGCAGCTCCGGCGTGGTGCGATCCAGCAAGCGTGCAGCCGCCGATGCGCTCAGGCGCTCGAGATCGAGGGTCGATAGGCGAGCATCGTCCAGCGGTGTCGACTGCCCGCTCCTGATCGCGGCGACGAGTGCAACGTGCTCGGCTTCCAGCCGGCGGCCAATGAAAGCAATGACGCTCAGGGTGGACTGGTCAAGCCAGTGCGCGTCGTCGACGATCAGAACCAGCGGTACCGAGTCAGCTACTTCGCAGATGAGCTGAAAGGCCGCGACTGCAACGCGGTACGGATCAGGCTTGTTGTCGGCGCCCAAACCGAGTGCGGCCTCGAGGGCCTGCCGCTGCGACTCGGGCTGCTGCGCCAGCGCTCCGATGACCGGACGCAGGAGTTGGTGCAGGCCCGCAAAAGCTAACTCGGCTTCTGATTCAACGCCGACAGTGACTAACGGTCGGGCACCCTGCGCTTCCGCTCGCCGGCGCACTCGTTGGAGCAGCACCGACTTTCCGATGCCGGCCTCGCCCCGGACCACAACCGCTCCCCCACCGTCGCGAAGACGATCTACCAGCGCGTCCAGGACTGCGGACTCCCGCTCGCGCTCGATCAAGTCGGGGCCGGCGGCGACTAGAGGCGCCCCGCTCATCAGGCGAGTATGAGCGCTGCGCGCTGCTCAGTTCAGTGCGGAACCGGGCGAGCCGACTCTACCGCAATCTGCCGCCCGCAACTTGCGGCTTCAGAGATACAGAAGGTGGGTCGAGAGCGGACTGTAAGCCGGGTTCTGTGTCAGCGAGTTCGCCTCAACCATTTCGAATGCAAAACGACACCTAATGACACCCTCTGATTGAGAGCGGCTGCGTACTGGATGCGTACTGGTACGCCGAACTTACTGTCTCCAAGTTCAGCCTTGGAGCACGAAGTTCATAAATCCCGTCGAGCACGAGCACCAGGGGAGTGACGAGTCAGAGCATCGATCCGATGTCTGAACCGCTTGTCGGGTATGCGTAGACCATGTGCCTGAGTTCGTTCGCCGGCATCCCGCTCCGGATCGCCAGAGCAAACAAGTTGATCACCTCCTCAGCATGGAGACCGAAGAGGTGTGCGCCCAAGACGCGCCCTGTCCCCTCTTCGACGAGCGTCTTGTAACCGCTATGAGGCAATCCGACCCGCCGCGAGGAATACCAGCTTGAGGTGTCCTCATGGTGCGTCACGAAGTGCAGACCCTGGGCGTGAGCCGCTTCTTCTGTTAGACCCGCTCGCGCCAGGGGCGGGGTGGTGAAGACCACACTGGGGATCCCTGTGTAGTTGACCGTCCGGTGATTGCCCTTCAGGAGGTTGCTGGCTAGGATGCTCCCTTGCATCCCGGCGACCGGAGTCAGTGGAAAGCCGCCGCCACTGACCGCGTCCCCTGCGGCGTAGACCGCCGGGTTGCTCACGCTCTGCAGGTACTCATTGACTGCGATGCCCGACTTGTCGTGGGTGACCCCGGCGGCATCCAGGTCGAGGTCGTCGATGTCAGGAACACGCCCGGCCGCATGTACCACCAAGTCAGCCTCGACCAGCTGCTCCTGGTCGCCAGTCCGCGCGTGAATCAGCAGGCCATCTGCCTGACGTTCGACAGCCGTGACTTCGGTTTGCAGGCGAATCTCGACGTCGAGCTCTCGGGTGGCTTGGGCCAGCATCGCGACCAGGTCCGGGTCGAACTGTTCGAGTGGACGGTCGCCGCGATGAAGCACGTGGACCTGGGCACCCGAGCGAGCCGCGATATGCGCGAACTCGAACGCGATGTAGCCACCACCGACGAAGGCAACGCGGCGCGGGAGCTGATCCAACTCCAGGAATTGCGTGCTGGTGGTGAGAAGTTCCTCACCTGGGATCCCCAGCGTGGCCGGCCGGGCGCCAGTCGCGATCACCACGCTGCGACCGACAAGCCGTTCGCCGTCCACCTCGAGGCTGGTTCGGTCCACGAAGTGTGTACGGCCGTGGAATGCGGTGATGCCCGCTTCCTCGAAGCTCTGCTCGTTTTCATGGGGCACCGGGTCGGTGAAGGTGCGCTTGAAGCGGATCAGATCCGACCAATCGACGGACATTGCTGGCGCGGAGGCGCCCTTGCGCTGCATGCGTTGACTCCAATCGATAAGTTCGGATACCCCCACCAGGACTTTCTTGGGATCGCAGCCGCGGAGCTCACACGTCCCCCCAAAGGGCAGGGAGTCTATGACGGCCACGCTTCGTCCGGCTTCGCGGCAGGTGTACGCCACCGGCCGTGCCGCCTCGCCGGTTCCGATCACGATCACATCAAGATTTGCTGTCAAGGTCTACCTCCCCGCCGTTGGTGAGTGATTTCCACTCTTCGGTCGCCAGCTCATTCGCCTTTGTGAGCGTCAGGACTCGACCCTGCAAACCGTGCTCGGTCGCCCACTTCTGAGCCGAGGCGCGATCCGCGAAGAGATTGCTGTTCGGACACCATTCTTCATAAACGTTCTCGCAGCAGCTCATCAACTCAGTGTCCGGCCGAAACAAAACGGCGTTGCTCTTCTGGGGCCGGCCGCCGGTGAAATCGAGGTGGATCACATCGCGGGTGCCGGGAATCGGCGAAGAGGCACGACCGGTCGCCTGCAACGCACCGAAAATGCCGAGAATGTCGTAAGCGCACCAGGTCCAGAAGCGACGACCTTCGATCTCGATCTCGTGGCGGTCAGGCACGACGCTCAGTCCGGCCGAACCGACAATCCGCCCGGCCTCATCGCGACGAATGCGGCCGGCGCGATCCAGATCGTCGCACAGCACAGCCAGCCGATCACCCGTGATCCCGGTCACCTGCGCAATTGATTCAAGAGTGATCGCTTCGCCACTCCTGATCAGGAGCCGAAACGCGGCGGCTCGAACCATCGCGTCAAGGTCGACTAGCGGTTCTCCTCCCAGCTCCGTCTTCATGCTGCGCAGCAGCTCAGTTTGCTGACGTCCCGCTTGAAGGTCTGAGCAGTGAGCTTGAACGCCTCCGCAAATGTGAGGTATGGCGCCCAGGTGTTGGCGACGTCGTCGGTGGTCAGTCCGAACTGGATCGCCAGCACCACGCTGTGAATGACGTCGCCTGCTCCGTCAGCAACCATGCTGGCGCCGAGGATCTTGCCGCTGCCGGCTTCGGCGACGATCTTCATGAAGCCTCGCGTGTCACGGTTGACGAGTGCCCTGGGCACGGCCGACATGGGCAGGACGCGACACTCGCAAGTGAAACCGCGGGCGTTGGCCTGCTCGTCGGTCAGCCCGGCGGCGGCGAACGTCGGCGAGGTGAATATCACCCGCGGCAATGAATGGAAGTCGACCCTGCGGCCTTCAGCCTCGAGTGCATTGCGAGCCGCGATGTTGCCCTCATAGGCCGCGGCATACACGAACTGCCGGTGCCCGGTCACGTCGCCGGCCGCCCAAACTCGAGGGTTGGTGGTCTGGAGATCGTCGCTTACCTTGATCGCCTGACTGTCGGTGAGCTCGATGCCGGCCTTCTCCAGGCCCAGACCCTGTGTATTCGGCCTGCGCCCCGTCGCGACAAGGGTCTGATCAACCTCCACTTCTTGCCGCCGACCGGCTTCGCGGAAACTGATGCGCCGTGCGCCGGGGACACTCTTGACTCCGATCACCTCCGCATTGGTGACCACATGCGCACCCTCCTCTTCGAGGACAGCCCGAAGCGCCAGCGAGGTCTCCGGCTCCTCGCGCGGCGCCACTTCACCGCGAGTGATGAAGGTCACCACACTGCCCAGGCGCATGAACAGTTGGCCCATCTCCAGTCCGACCGGACCCGCACCCAGAACCGCCAGCCGCTTCGGCGGCTCGCGAAGCTCGAGTGCCGTCGTGCTAGTGAGATAGCCCGCATCTTTTAGACCTCGTATCGGCGGAATCGCGGGCGACGCACCCGTGGCGACGATGTATTTGCCGGCGCGGATCCGCTCGCCGCCGCACTCGATGGTCTGTGCGTCGACGAACTCGGCCAGGCCCCTGCAGATCGTGAAGCCGTAGATCTCTGCCAGGTCGATGTACTTCTCCTGGCGAAGCTCGTCGACCAGCGCTGCCTTCGAATCCACGAGTTGGCCGAGATCGAACGCCGGCGTCACGCGTTCGATGCCAGCGAACTGATGGTGGCCGGCGCGGTACAGCTGCTCGGCGGGGGCAAGCATCGCCTTGGAAGGGATGCAGCCGACGTTGACGCAGGTGCCGCCGACCACGTTGGACTCCATCAGGGCCACTCGAGCTCCTGACTCAGAGGCGTATATGGCGGCGGCGAAGGCGGCCGACCCAGAACCGATCACCACCAGGTCGTAGTCGTGGGCCTTGTCGCCGACCACAGCCTTAAATCCGCTCTTCACGCGCTTGGCATCCTGGATGGAGACGACCTTGTAGCCGGCCTCCTCGATCGCTGTCTTGAGCTGCTCATCAGTCGCGTTTCCGACGTCGAGCGTGGCCCGACCGTCGCGCCAGTTGGCTTCGAATTTGGAAGCCCCGACACTGGTCAGGGCCTCCGCAATCGTCTTCTCGCAATGCACGCAGGTCATGCCTTCGATCTGCATGTGCTTGGTCGCCATTCAGCTCTCTCCTCGCGGTTCCTGCGCTTCTCGAATTACTTGTTCTGTTGGCCGAACACGTCGGGATAGACGAAGTCGGGGGCAAACCGTCCCACCTCAAACGCTTCCTGGACCGTGAGCAGAGTCGTGCCCTCGTGCTCGGCGACCCAGCTCCGTCCGGACTCCTCAGAGCCGAAAAAGAGCACCTTGTGGCAGAAGCTCTCGATCACGTCATAACCAAAGGGCCCGTTTGGGATCACCATGGAAACCACGGCTCCTGGCGGCGTCACCTCGCGCACACCGTTGCCGTCCACCACCAGCGACACGCGCTGGCCGTTGACCGGGTCCGTCGCTTGCACACTGACGGTCTTGCCGACGAGCGGGGGAATGAAGAGGGTGTCGAGAGCGCACCAGGCGTATGAAGTCTTGCCGTCGATCTGCAGGCTGTACTCCGGGTCCTGCGGCATGATGGCCAGGCCCCAGAAGCCGGCGACATGGCTGGCGTCGTCACGGTAAACGCCCGGCCATGACTCGAGCGCAGCCTCCACCCGCGCCGCCGGAACGCCCACCGCGCCGGCAATGGCTTCAGTCGCCACCGGCTTGCCCGCCGCAAGCAGCCGATAGGTGGCAATAGCGATCTGCTGATCGGTCGCGTCAAGCGTGGGCATCGCCGCGCTGATGCTGCGCGCCAGCTCCTCCACCGAGACTTTCTCGCCGTCTTTCCTTTCTTGTGTCGTTGCCATCGTCCGATTACCTCCAGTGCTGATGCCGCGACTTTGCGGCTGGATTAATGCCTATGATATCCTGCTAGCCAGATATGAATTCCATGATTTTCGCTGAGACTGACATGACCGCGGCAGCTCGCTTCTTCCGGGTTCTGGGCGATCCGACCCGCCTGAAGATCCTGGAGTTGCTCGGTGAGCGTGAGCGCACGGTCGGCGAGCTGGTTGCCGCGGTCGCGCAGCCGCAGCCCCGGGTGAGCACCCACCTCGCTTGCCTGCGTCACTGCGGATTCGTGAGCACAGAGCGGCGCGGCAAGGAGGTCGTATATCGCCTCGCACTGAATGGTCTTGACGCCATCGTGGATCGGGCTTCGGAGGCGATGCTACCTATCAGCGAGCGACTCGCCACCTGTACTCGTATCGGACCGGACTGGGTGTGATGGAAAGCCGCCGATACGACGGGCGGGCCGAGACTCCTGAGAGCATCGAAGCGCCCGCTCGCGCTAACGCTCGTGACGCCAGATCCGGCCTCGAAGGCCGCCTCGCAAGCCGCGCGATCGTGATCCTACTCGTCGTCTGCTGTGCCGGCCCGCTCCTGCTCGGCGTTCTTGCCGCGAGCGGGGCAGGTGCTTGGCTGGTTACCCACGGATCCGCGATCGGTGGCGCTGCCGCGCTGGGGGTGGCAGGCATTCTCGCGTGGCGCATCCGCGTGCGTATTAGCCGGGAATGAGGCTCGTTCGCGCTGGCTTGCCCGGCCCTCATTACCTCCGCGTGCGGCGCCGCATCCGCGCCGGCGGCTCCGTCGTCTATTACTGGTTGACGATCGGCGGAATCCTCTTAGGCATCGGCTAGAGCCTTGCCTCGAGGCCGCTGAGGATCAGGTCGAGACCGAGCTCGAACTGGTAGTCGATGTCGCAATCGCACATCAATCTCGCCACCTCGACCAGGTGGACGGGCGTTTCGCGCGGCAGCGCGCGGGTCAGCCTAACTATCTGCTCCAGTGGAGTTGTACCCGCCGCGGGAGTCGCCGACAGCTCGAGCATCCCATAGCCGACTGCGTACGAAAACAGCTATTTTCGCACCGGATGCCTCACGGTCCTGACCCGTGCGTCCTCAGGCCTGAAGTAGGGGCGTTCCAAAATTGCTTGGCGTCGGCTTCGACTATCTCGGCGGATCAGAACTCTCCCCAAATGCCCGCTTTCCGGTAGCCCACAAACATCGCAAGCGCAATCAGAAACTGGGCGACTCCGATCGCACCCTGCACTGCCTCGTACCATGTGGGACCGCCGGCCGGCAGGATCCCAGCGATTTGCAGGACCGAGGCTGGAAGTCTCAACACGCCGAAAAAGAAAGCGATCAGGACCAGCCAGAAAGTCCATCGCCAACGACGGAATATGCCGACCACCAGCAAAGCGATGAGCGCCGAGAGCGCAATTAGGAACGAGGCCTCGATCGCGCGGTTGTCACCGCCCACCTGGCGCAAGGCCCGCGCATAGACCTGAGGGGAGAGGAGCAGAATCGCGACGAGCGCGATCCAGACAAGCACAAAGAAGCCAATCACCAGCAGTTGGGTGCGGTTGAGAACCATGGTGTAACTTGGGCCTGTCGCTACCGCCGACCCACGTTGGGTGTTGAACCAGGTGCCTCACGGTCCTGGCCTTTACGACTCACACTAGCCGCGCTGACGAGTTCAGATTGACCATCGAGAGTGACATGCCTTCACCCGAGTCTCGCGCGGATAGGACGATCGGGGCCAGGCCCCCGCGCCGAGGGCCTGGCCCGACCCGCGATTACGAGGTCTGGATGAAGACGGTGTCTCCACCCACCGACTTGTTGAAGTTGATCACATCTTTGACGTTGAGCCGGAACCCCTCGTCAGCGCCGCTCGGCGGGCTGCCGAGCACGCACGTCACCTGAAGGATTCCGTCGAGCTCGATCGTCGCTGACGGATCGCTGGCGGGGTGCGCCACGATGTGAACTGCAAACGCCGCGCGCCCGCCACAGAGAAAGTCGGGGAGCCCGTCTCCGCCACAACCGTAGAAGCTAAAGTCCATAAGCCGGGTGGCGGTGACGGTTCCTGTTGCGAGCAGCGCGCCAGCCGAATTTCGATGCTCAAACGTGCCGCCTCCCGAAGCGGCGCCAGTCGCGGCGTTCATGTCACCCTGCGCCCTCAAGGTGAGCGTGTCGCCATTGCTGGCCATGGCCACGTCTGGGCACGCCGTTGGCTCCACGCCGCATACATCTGCGGCGCCAGCCTCCCAATGGAAGGTGCCGCTGCTGGTGGTCGCATTTGCATTCGCCGTGCCCGAGAAGAGCATCAGGACAAGCGCAGCGACCAGTAGCAAGGGTCGTCTCATCCGTTTTCCTCCTTCCGATACAAGCCGTGGCGTTGAGTGCCCGCCAACCCGTAGCACCACCACCTCCCTTCTTCGAGGGCGGGCCCTCGATACCGGTCCCCTGCCAACGCCAGAGGGGAGCCGCCCACACTAAGGCTACTCATATCCGGGCAAGCTAACAATGGGAAGTTTGCCCCAGGACTTCTCGCCGCGTGCTACTCGACCACCCAAACGCCCCGGTATTGATCCGTTCCGCTCGTCTTCAACCGCGGCGAAGATCACGCTCCATGGCGGTTGCTCGGGTTGAGAGTGCGCCGGCCGAGTATGGCGAGCATCTCGAAGCTGTCATAACCGGCCGGCTTCGGAAGGCGCTTCTCCTCACGTTCGTCATTCTCGCGGTCGCGTCACTACCGACATCCTGGCCCTCGCGCTGACCGCAGTCATGCGGACGGCGCCTGTTCGAGTCCCCGACATTGAGACTGAACCAACCGCCGTTGCAGTGGGGTCACATTCTCAACCTGGATCGTGGTGTGACCGATACAAAAGTCCGCGCAGAGCCTCTCTTCAACGGCGCGCATGACGCGCTCCGACTGGGCAGGGATTGATCCCCAACCACGATGTGGCAGCTGCACGCTACGTTCTCGGCTGAGATCGACCAGATATGTAGATCGTGCATAGAGTGCACGCCCTCCGTACTCCTGATCGCCGAAGCAATTCCTTGCGAGCTGACCCCCGCGGAGTTCCCTCCAAGAGGATGTTCACGGTCTCGGTGACGATCTTCAGCGCATTCCATCCGATTAGAGCCGCGATCAGTATCGAGACCAGTGGATCGATGAATGTCCAGCCGGTGAAAGTACTACCGCGCCGGCGATGATCACTCCGACCGATGCTGCGAGATCTCCGAGGTCGTGAAGCAGGGCAGCTCGGATGTTCAGGTTCCTACTTTGGCCGCGCATGCTCAATGCCGCGTAGCCGTTTACGGCAACCCCGGCCAACGCGGCCACGATCACGATCGCGCCCTGCGACTGGTTCAGGACGCGTTAGGCGCTGTACCGCTCCATACGCGATCACGGAAACAAGCACGACCAGCGTTGCGCCGTTGGCCGTGGCCGCTAGGATGCCGGCCCGGTGGTTGCCAAAGCTGCGCTTGTCGTCGGCAGGCCGCTTTGTCTGCTCGACCGCAAACCACGCCAGGCGACCCGTGTCGCCGCATGACCTACTGGCTCCTTGCGTGTCTTATCCTCACGAACCCGCCCGTTTCCGCGAATGGGTGAGATCTGGACGCGCGCCGGATCACAGCCGGATCACGCCTTGCCACGAAGAGGCCGAGCACCTGATGCACCACAACCATCCTCATGTCCGGCTGGCCGAACTTGCCTTGGAGGGACGCCGGAGGACACCCCTGTCGCGGCGCCGTGCAGCACGTACTCCTCCGGTTACGCGCTGACCGATTGCCCCAAGACTAGATAAACCACAATCAGCAACTGCCGTCGACCTTGGAATCTGGACGGGGTGCCTAACGGTCCTGACCCGTGCGTCGTCAGGCACTACCGCGCGTGGGTGCACAGAAGGTTGGCCAGCGACTTACTGTTGAGGCGGCACCGTCGTATCGAGTCCGCCAAGCCTCGCGCCGTTGCTAGACGTGAAGCAGAGACCGCAATCTGCGGCCCGCAACTTACGGCTTTAGGGGATACAGAAGGTGGGCCGAGAACGGCGCGTAAGCCGGGTTCTGTGTCCCTTGCGGGACGGCGACCATCTGTCTGGGACGCCGGTTGTCCGGCGCCTCTAGCGACCGATACCCGAGGGCTCGGCGAGCCGCCGTGAACGCCCTCCTATTTGGTCTTGCTCCGGGCGGGGTTTGCCTGGCCGGCCGGTCACCCGGCCGCCGGTGGGCTCTTACCCCACCATTTCACCCTTACC
>WNFG01004234.1_pt1 | contig 12045 bp, 11 predicted proteins | sample 5400431 | NCBI WGS metagenome assembly WNFG01 (sample SAMN13153346, study PRJNA577476) | soil metagenome | isolation source: 120 cm saprolite under Douglas fir tree site 2 hole 3 replicate 2 | place: USA:California | collected 2015-04-18
AGACGAAGAAGACAACGACGACGAATCTCCCGGGAACGCTGCGGGCGCCTGGAAAGACGCCGAGGACGCCTGGCCGCGCTGAAAGCGGTTAGGATCCGACGCCCAGGCCGTCGAGCACGTGCTTGCCCCGGTCGTCGTCTGCGACCGGGACGGGGTACTGCCCGTCGAAACAGGCGCGGCACAGTCGGCTCTCCGGCAGCGTCGTCGCCTCGATGAGTCCTGCCAGCGACACGTAGCCCAGTGAGTCCGCGCCTATCGAGGTGCAGATCTCCTCGGGCGACAGGCGCCCGGCGATCAGTTCGGCGCGGGTGGCGAAATCGATGCCGTAGAAGCACGGCCAGCTCACCGGCGGGGACGCGACCCGGACGTGGACCTGGTTGGCCCCGGCCTCGCGGAGCATCGCGACGAGCGCGCGCTGGGTGTTCCCGCGGACGATGGAATCGTCGACCACCACGATCCTGCGGCCGGCGATGGCGTCCCTGAGCGGGTTCAGCTTCAGCTTGATACCCCGCTCCCTGATGGTCTGGCTGGGCTGGATGAAGGTCCGGCCAACGTAGGAGTTCTTGACCAGCCCCTGGCCGAAGGGGATGCCGCTGGCTTCGGCGAAGCCGATCGCGGCAGGCGTCCCCGACTCGGGCACCGGGATGACCAGGTCGGCGTCCGCGGGATGCTCGGCCGCGAGCTGCCTGCCGACCGCGACCCTGGTGGCGTGTACGCCCCGGCCGGAGATCGTGGTGTCGGGTCTGGCCAGGTAGACATACTCGAACAGGCACCCGCTCGGCTGCGGTGCCGCGAACGTCATTGACCGCACCCCGCGCCCGTCAATGCAGACGAGCTCACCGGGCGCGATCTCCCGCACGAACCTGGCCCCCACGATGTCCAGCGCGGCCGTTTCGCTCGCGACCACCCAGCCGCTGTCCAGGCGGCCGAGCACAAGCGGCCGGAAGCCGTGCGGGTCCCGCGCCGCGTACAGCGTCTGCTCATCCATGAAGACCAGCGAGTACGCGCCCTTGGCCAGCGGTAGCACCGTCGCCGCCGCGCTCTCTACCCCGCCGGCGGCCCGGCCGGCCACCCCGCCGGGCGCCCGGTCCGCGCCGATCCCGGTGAGCTCGGCGGCATCGCTGACGAACAGCGCCGTGAGGACATCGGTGTCGGACGTCGCCGCGATGCCGGTACCGCCCTGGCCGGCCCCGCCGAGCAGGGCGGCCAGCTCGCGGGTATTGATCAGGTTCCCGTTATGCCCAAGCGCCAGGCTCGTCTTTCCGGTGGAGCGGAAGGTCGGCTGCGCGTTGGCCCAGACCGAGGCGCCGGTGGTCGAGTACCGGCAGTGGCCCACGGCGATGTGGCCGCGGAGCGCCGTCAGGGCGGGCTCGTCGAAGACCTGGGCGACCAGCCCCATCTCCTTGTGCACCATGATGCGGCTGCCGTCGCTGACCGCGATGCCCGCGGACTCCTGCCCCCGGTGCTGCAACGCGTACAGGCCGTAGTAGGCGAGCTTGGCCACGTCCTCGTTCGGGGCCCATACACCGAACACGCCGCATGCGTCTCTTGGCGGCCGGTCCTCGGGGATGAGTTCATCCGTCAGACGACCGTCGGGGGGTGTCACTGATTCAGTTTATTCACACAAGGGGCAGGTAAGCGGCAAGATCGGCACGCGGGCCGCTCGCGTGAACGGCACCGGACCGAACCGCGTCGGCCCAGTCGAGCCGGCCGGCGGCCAGCCGGATCCAGGTGAGGGGGTCGGTCTCGACCACGTTGGGCGGCGTGCCCCTGGTGTGCACCGGCCCGGGCAGGCACTGCACGGCCGCCACCGGCGGGATCCGCACCTCAAGGACGCGGCCCGGATGGCGGGCGGCCAGCGTGTACAGCAGGTGCCTGGCCGCGATGCGCTGGGCTTCCGGATCCGGGGCGGTGCCTGCCTCCAGCGCCCTCAGCACGGCCGCGACGCTTTCCGGTCCGTGCGGATCCTGACGTCGGGGCGGCACCTGGTCAGCCGAACAGCGCGGGCAGCGTCTGGGTGTGCACGGCTTCGAGTTCGGCCAGCGGGATGGCGAAGCAGCCGTCCACCACTAGGCTGTCGCCGCCGACGGTGCCGATGGTCTCGCCGGGCACGCCGTGAGCGTCGCGAAGCTGGCCGAAGGCCGCCTCCGCGCCCGGGCGGACCGTCACGATGGCGCGTCCGGCCGATTCGCTGAACAGAGCGGTGAAGGGGTCACCGGGCAGCCGTACCGTACAGCCGGCCCCGCCGCGCAGGCACGATTCGGCGAGCGCGACGGCCAGCCCTCCGTCGGACAGGTCGTGCGCGGCGGACAGCAGCCCGTCCGCGGCCGCCGCGGCGAGCAGGCCGGCGAGCCGCCGTTCGGCGTCCAGGTCAGGCACCGGCGGACGGCCGCCGAGATGACCGTGGAGCACGTGCGCCCAGGCCGAGCCGCCGAACTCGGCCGCGGTCCGGCCCAGCAGCACGATGCCGTCGCCCTCGGCGCCGAACGCCATCGATACCCGCCGGCGCACGTCGTCGTGGACGCCGAGTACTCCGACGACCGGGGTGGGGTGAATGGCCACCGTGCCCGTCTGGTTGTAGAAGCTGACGTTCCCGCCGGTGACCGGCACGCCGAGGGCGGCGCAGCCATCCGCGAGCCCGCGCACGGCCTCGGCGAACTGCCACATCACCGCGGGATCTTCAGGTGAGCCGAAGTTCAGGCAGTTCGTCACGGCCAGCGGGCGCGCACCGGTCACCGCCACGTTCCGGTAGGCCTCGGACAGCACCAGCTGGGTACCCAGGTAGGGGTCGAGCCGGCAGTAGCGGCCGTTGCCGTCGGTGGCCAGCGCGATGCCGAGCCCGGTCGCCTCGTCCACCCGGAGCAGCCCGCCGTCTTCCGGCATGGCCAGCACGGTGTCGCCGCGGACGTACCGGTCGTACTGGTCCGTGACCCAGCTCTTGTCGGCCAGGCCTTCAGACCCGAGCAGGGCCAGCAGGGCCGCCCGCAGGCCCGCGCCGTCCGCCGGGCGGGGCAGCGCGGCCGGGTCGTCGGCGGCCAGCGCGTCCTGGCTCGCCGCGCGTTCGGCCGGCCTGGCGTAGACGGGACCTTCGGCCGCGGAAGAGGGCGGGATGTCCACCACCGTCTCGCCGTGCCAGGTCATGACGAGCCTGCCGGTGTCCGTCACCTCGCCGATCACCGCGGCCCTGACATCCCACTTGGCGCAGACGCCGAGGAACTGATCCACGCGGGCGGGCTCGACGACCGCCATCATGCGTTCCTGCGACTCGCTCATCAAGATCTCGGGCGGTCCCAGCGACGCGTCCCGCAGCGGCACCGCGTCCAGCCGGACCAGCATGCCCCCGGTGCCCGCCGCCGCGAGCTCCGTGGTCGCGCAGGCGACCCCGGCCGCGCCGAGATCCTGGATGCCGACCACCAGGCCGCCCGCGAAAAGCTCCAGGCAGCACTCGACCAGGAGTTTCTCCAGGAAGGGATCCCCTACTTGCACGCTGGGCCGCTTGGCGGCGTCGCCGTTCGCCCCGGAGCCCGGCCCAGACCCTGCGACCGCAGCGCCGCCGAACGCCGCGCTGGCCAGCACCGAGGCCCCGCCCACGCCGTCGGGACCAGTGGTAGACCCGAACAGGATTACCTTGTTCCCTGGCCCGCTGGCCACCGCGACCTGCAGGTCGCGGTGCCGCATCACCCCCACGCAGAGCGCGTTGACCAGCGGATTTCCCGCATAGCTCGGGTCGAAGTCAAGCTCGCCGCCGATGTTGGGCAGGCCCAGGCAGTTCCCGTAGGACGAGATGCCGCTGACCACGCCCGGCAGCACCCGGCGGGTGTCGGGGGCCGAGGCCGGGCCGAACCTGAGCGCGTCCATCACCGCTACCGGACGCGCGCCCATCGCGAGGATGTCGCGGACGATCCCGCCGACGCCGGTGGCCGCGCCCTGATGCGGCTCCACGTAGGACGGATGGTTGTGGGATTCGATCTTGAAGGTGACCGCGTAGCCCTGGCCGATGTCCACCACTCCGGCGTTGTGGCCGATGCCCGCGAGCAGCGCACCGGACGGCGGGGCCTTGGCCGAGAACTGCTTCAGGTGCGCCTTGGAGGACTTGTACGAGCAGTGCTCGCTCCACATGACCGAGTAGAGGGCCAGCTCGGCGCTGGTCGGGCGGCGTCCGAGGATGGCCAGGATCTTTTCGTACTCGGCCCGCGTCAAGCCCAGCTCGGCAAACGGCTGGGGCTGACCGGTCGTGGCGTCCGCCCGCGCCATCGTGTCCGCCCCCGTCATGCCATGACCTCCGCCACCACGGAGGCGAAGAAGCCGAGCCCGTCGGACGACGGGCCGGTGAGCTCGCTGACCGCGTGCTCGGGGTGCGGCATCAGGCCGACCACGTTGCCCTCGGCGTTGCACACCCCGGCGATGCCGGCCGCCGAGCCGTTGGGGTTGCCGCTGGCATACCTGATGACCACCTGGCCGGACGCCTCGAGGTCCGCGAGCGTGGCCGGGTCGGCCACGTAGGCGCCCTCCCCGCTCTTCAGCGGCACCACGATCTGCTCACCGTCCCGGTAGGCCCGGGTCCAGGCCGTCTGCGTGTTCTCCACCCGCAGGCGCAGGTCCCTGGTGATGAACCGGAGGCCGGCGTTGCGGGTCAGCGCGCCTGGCAGCAAGTGCGCCTCGCACAAGATCTGAAACCCGTTGCAGATGCCGAGCACCGGCAGGCCGGCCCGGGCGGCGGGCACTAGCTCGCTCATCACCGGCGCGAACCTGGCGATCGCGCCGCAGCGCAGGTAGTCGCCGTAAGAGAAGCCGCCGGGCAGGATCACCGCGTCCACGCCGCGCAGGTCGCGGTCGCCGTGCCATAGCCCGACCGGTTCGGCCCCGGCGAGCCGGACGGCCCGCGCCGCGTCCCGGTCATCCAGTGACCCGGGAAAGCTGATAACCCCAATCCGCACGCACGCAGTTTATTTCCCTCGCGAGCCAAAGGGCCGCGGCGTTGCCTGGACTGACGAGCGAGGAACGAGCGAGGAGGGAAGGCGACGCAGTGAAGGGGGATGGGGAGGTGGGCGGGGGCCCGGAGGCGAGCGAGGAGGGCAGTGGCTAGCTGGCCGCCCGGAACTGCCGCAGCGGCGCGTCCCTTGACCACCTGATGTGCTTGCGCATGGTCACGACGGTCCCGTGTCCCGGGCGGCTGTCCAGCGTGACCTTGTCCACGCAGGCTCGCATGACCGCCAGGCCCCGGCCCGACTCGGCCAGCTGGGCGACCGGAATTTCAGCTCCCTGTGGCGCGGCCTCCGGCGTAGCAGGCATGCCAATTCCCTCGTCCGCCACCTCGACCTGGCAGCCAACCGCGCCGAGGCTGGTGACCACCGCGTAGCCCCCGGCTGGCCGGCCGCCGTGGGTGAGGACGTTGGTGCAGGCTTCGGTGGCCGCGAGCAGGATGTCATACACGGATTCCTCGTCTACGCCCAAACCGCGCAGGGTGTCGCCAAGAACGCGGCGCATGACCGGCACGCTGAGGGTCTCACACCGGAACACCAGGCAGAACTTCACATCAGGAACCGATTTCACTCGCATCTTGCAACCCAAACTCACAGTTCGAGTGATTCCCCGTTAACGCAACCGAAACCAGGCCTTAGGTCCCGAAGACCCGGGCAGAGCACCCTGACTCAACCCGCATGCAGCGAAAAGTCCTCTATGACCGGGTTAGATAGCAGGTCGCGGGCCAGGTTTGTGATAGCTGTCACAGCGGCCTCGTCCGCGGGCCCGTCGAGCTCCACCTCGAACCGCTTTCCCTGCCTGACTCCGAGCACCTGCCCGAACCCCAGGCGATGGCACGCGCTGGCGATGGCCTCCCCTTGCGGATCATGTATCTCCGGCTTGAGCATTACCTCCACGATCATCCGCGCCACGTATCCTCCAGGGCGATCAGGGCATATATCGTCAGGTGAGGAGCGTCCCACGGGGAAGCGGACGCGTGCGCCCCACCGGGCACGCAGCGTACGCGACGCTCCGCGAAAGATGCGTCCTGCGAACCCAAGGCCGTCTGGCCGGCGCTGGTGATCCCAGCCCCGGCCGGGAAAGGAGTGGCACGTGACCGTCGAATCCGGCGCCGCGACCACAGCCGCATTGCCTAACCAGCCGCTGCCTAACCAGCCGCTGCCTAACCAGGCACTGGCCGACCAGCCCGCCCCGGAAATGCCCGACCAGGCGGGCGAATTCATCCAGCTGCTCACCCCGGAGGGCGAGCGGATCGACCATCCTGACTACCCGCTCGAGCTCTCCGCCGCCAACATCAGGGATATGTACCGGGACCTGGTGCTGGTCCGCAGGATCGACACCGAGGCGATTTCCCTGCAGCGCCAGGGCGAGCTCGGCATCTGGGCTTCGCTGCTCGGACAAGAAGCCGCCCAGATCGGTTCGGGGCGTGCCCTGAGCCCTGACGACATGGTGTTCCCCACTTACCGCGAACACGGCGTGGCCTGGTGCCGAGGCATCGACCCGGTGAAGCTGCTCGAGCTCTACCGGGGCGTCAGCCACGGCGGCTGGGCGCCCGAGGAGCACAAGTTCCACCTGTACACGATCGTGATCAGCAGCCAGACCCTGCACGCCACCGGCTACGCGATGGGCATCCAGCGCGACGGCGCGGTCGGCGGGGACCCGGATAACCCGAAGACCCCGGAACGCCCGGGCGAGGCGGTCATCGCCTACTTCGGCGACGGCGCCACCAGCCAGGGTGACGTCAACGAGGCGTTCGTATTTGCGTCGGTGTTCAACGCGCCCATTGTGTTCTTCTGCCAGAACAACCAGTGGGCGATCTCCGAAACGGTGGAGAAGCAGAGCCGCATCCCGCTCTACCAGCGGGCTCGCGGCTTCGGTTTCCCCGGCGTGCGGGTCGACGGCAATGACGTGCTGGCCTGCTACGCGGTGACGCAAAAGGCCATGCAGGCGGCCCGGGAAGGCCAGGGCCCGACCCTCATCGAGGCGTTCACCTACCGCATGGGCGCGCACACCACCACCGACGATCCGACCAGGTACCGGCTGGCCAGCGAGCTCGAAATGTGGAAGCTCAGGGACCCCATCGAGCGGGTCAGGGCGTACCTGGCCCGCTCCGGGCTGGCCGAGCCCGGCTTCTTCGCTGACGTGGACGCGGAGGCGAAACAGGTGGGCGCCCGGGTCCGCGAGGCGTGCCGGACGATGCCCGATCCGCCGCCGCTGGCCATTTTCGAGAACGTGTACCGCGAGCCCACCGCGATCCTGCGAGCCGAGCGCGATCAGTACGCGGCCTACCTGGACTCCTTTGCGGGCGAGGAAAACGGGGGTGCCGGGCGATGACCACTCTCACCTTGTCCAGGGCGCTCAACGAGGGACTGCGGAAGGCGCTCGAGAACGACCCCAAGGTCCTGATCATGGGCGAGGACGTCGGCAAGCTTGGCGGCGTCTTCCGCGTGACCGACGGCCTGCAGAAGGACTTCGGCGAAGCCAGGGTGATCGACACCCCGCTGGCCGAGTCCGGCATCGTCGGCACGGCGATCGGCCTGGCGCTGCGCGGATACCGGCCGGTCTGCGAGATCCAGTTCGACGGCTTCGTCTACCCGGCGGCCGACCAGATCATCAGCCAGCTGGCCAAGATGCGGTACCGGTCCCGCGGCCATGTCAGCCTGCCGGTGGTGATCCGCATCCCGTTCGGCGGCGGCATCGGCGCGGTCGAGCATCACAGCGAGTCCCCCGAGGTGATATTCGCGCATACGGCGGGCCTGCGGGTGGTCGCCTGCGGGGACGCGGCCGACGCCTTCGCCATGATCCAGCAGTCGATCAGCTCCGACGACCCGGTGATCTTCTTCGAGCCGAAGCGGCGCTACTGGGACAAGGGTGAGGTCGACACGGCGAACGGCGTGGCGAATGCGCTGCCGTTCGACCGGGCGAAGACCGCGCTCGACGGCACTGATGTGACTTTGCTCACATATGGCCCGCTAGTGCGCACCTGCCTCGAATCCGCCATCGCGGCTCGCGAGGACGGCCGCAGCATCGAGGTCATCGACCTGCGCTCGCTCTCCCCGCTCGACATGGACGCGATCAGCGCCTCGGTGCGCAAGACCGGCCGCTGCGTCGTCGCGCACGAGGCGCCGGTGTACGCGGGACTCGGGGCCGAGATCGCCGCCCGGGTCACCGAGCAGTGCTTCTACCACCTCGAGGCGCCGGTGCTGCGCGTCGGCGGCTTCGCCACCCCCTACCCGCCGTCCAGGCTGGAGGATCATTACCTGCCCGACCTGGACCGGATCCTGGACGCCGTCGACCGCACGTTCGGTTACTGAGGACTTTGAAGGGTGAGAAGCGATCATGACCGAGGTCAAGGAGTTCAAGCTTCCTGACGTAGGCGAGGGCCTGACCGAAGCCGACATCGTGGCCTGGCACGTCAAGCCGGGCGACCAGGTCGAGGTCAACCAGATCATCGTGGAGATCGAGACCGCCAAGGCGGTGGTCGAGCTGCCGTCTCCCTGGGACGGCACCGTTGCCCGGCTGCTGGCCGAAGAGGGCCAGACCGTCGACGTCGGCGTGCCGATCATCGCGGTGGAGGTGGCGGGCTCAGGCGGCGGCCAGGCCGGACCCGCCGCAACCGCGTCCGCCGCAGGACAAACCGATTCGGCCGAACGAGCCGGCGATTCGCCCCCTCCGGAACGTCAGGCCGTCCTGGTGGGCTACGGCGTCAAGGCCTCGTCGACCACACGGCGCCCGCGCAAGACGGCATCGGCCGTCGCCGCGGCCGCGGCGCGCCCGGAAACGGCCGAGGTGCCCACAGGCCCAGAGGTGCCCGCGGAAGTCCAGGCGCCTGCGGCCCGGGCGCTGGCCAAGCCGCCGGTGCGCAAGCTGGCCAAGGATCTCGGCATCAGCCTGGCCGAGCTGGCGGGCAGCGGCCCTGACGGCTCGATCACCAGGGATGACGTGCAGCGTGCGGCGGCCAGTGATACCCGGGCCCGTTCGGAAAATATTGTCTTGGAAAACGGGGCCCGGACCGGCCAGCTAACCGCCGCCCTCAGCCCCGGCGGGGAGGAACGCATCCCGGTCCGGGGTGTGCGCAAGCACATGGCCGCGGCCATGGTGTCGAGCGCGTTCACTGCACCCCACGTCACCGAGTTCCTGCAGGTCGACGTGACCGAGACGATGGCGGCGGTGCGCCGCGTGCGCGAGCTGCCCGAATTCGCGGAGCTGCGGGTGTCCCCGCTGCTTTTCGTGGCCCGGGCGCTGCTCATCGCGGTGGCCAGGCACCCGCTCATCAACTCCTCGTGGGACGCCGCCGCGAACGAGATCGTGGTCAAGCACTACGTGAACCTCGGCATCGCGGTGGCCGCCGACCGTGGCCTCATCGTGCCGAACATCAAGAACGCGGGCGCGCTGACGCTGCCCGAACTGGCCCGCAGCCTGCAGGCGCTGACCGAGACGGCCCGGGCAGGCAAGGCCACCCCCGCCGACCTGGCCGGCGGCACGATCACGATCACCAACGTCGGGGTGTTCGGAGTGGACGCCGGCACCCCCATCCTCACCCCCGGCGAGACGGCCATCCTGGCGTTCGGGCAGGTCAAGGACGCGCCCTGGGTGGTTGATGGACAGCTCGCGGTGCGCCGGGTGAGCACCTTGTCGTTGTCCTTCGACCACCGCATCGTGGACGGAGAGCTCGGTTCCGCCGTCCTGCGCGACATCGGCTCGATGCTCGAGGACCCAGTTCGCATGCTCGCCTGGGCGCTGTTAGCCGGGGGGACGACCCCCCAAGACCCCCCCGCTCACGGGGGGGCTCCCCGCCCCCCCGTACCCCCCTGGCCCCTTGGGGGGCTAGAAGGCGCCCTCGGGCAGGTCCATCAGGTCCAGGGTGGTCTCCTGGACGACCGTGCGCTCGGTGGCGAGCCTGGGCAGCACCGTGGCGGCGAAAAACCGGGCCGCGCCCACCTTGCCCGCGTAGAAGTCGCGATCGGCGGAATCGGCGGCGATCTCGTCGAGCTTGCGCTGCGCGATCTCCGCGTGGGTCAGCAGCAGCCATCCGATCACCAGATCGCCGAGCGCCATCAGCAGCCTGGTCGTGTTCAGCCCCACCTTGTAGATCTCGGCGGGCTGATCCGCCGACGCCATCAGGAAACCCGCCATGGCGCCCGCCATGGCCTCGACGTGCGCGGCGCCGTCGGCCAGCGCGGCCCGTTCGGCCTTGAGCCTGCCGTTACCGCCTTCGGCGGCGGCGAAGTCCTTGATCTTGGTGAGTAGCGCCCCGAACGCCTTCCCGTTATCCCTGATGATCTTGCGGAAGAACAGGTCCAGGCCCTGGATCCCGGTGGTTCCCTCGTACAGGCTGTCGATCTTCGCGTCCCTGATGTACTGCTCGATCGGGTAGTCCTGCAGGAACCCGGAGCCGCCGAGGGTCTGCAGCGACAAGGTGAGCATCTCGTACGACCGCTCGGAGCCGACGCCCTTGACGACCGGAAGGAGCAGGTCGTTAAGGCCCGCGGCGGCCTCGTCGGCGCGCCCGGAGGCCGCCGCGATCTGCAGCGTGTCCTGCACCGTGGCCGTGTAGAGGACGAGCGCCCGCATCCCCTCCGCGTAGGCCTTCTGCAGCATCAGCATGCGGCGGACGTCGGGGTGGCGGATGATCGTCACGCGCGGCGCGGTCTTGTCCGTCATCTGGGTGAGGTCGGCGCCCTGCTTCCTGGTCCTGGCGAAGTCGAGCGCGTTCAGGTAGCCGGTGCTCGCGGTCGCGATGGCCTTGGTCCCGACCATCATCCGGGCGTCCTCGATCACCTTGAACATCTGCCTGATGCCGTCGTGCACGCCGCCGACCAGGGTGCCGACCGCCGGGCGGTCCGCCCCGAACGTCAGCTCGCACGTGGTCGACGCCTTCAGGCCCATCTTGTGCTCGACCGTGGTGACGAAGACGCCGTTGCGCTCGCCCAGGGTGCCGTCCTCGCCGGTCAGGTACTTGGGCACGAGGAACATCGACAGCCCCTTGGTGCCCGGGCCGTGGCCTTCCGGCCTGGCCAGCACGAGGTGGAAGATGTTGTCCGCCAGGTCGTGCTCGGCGCTGGTGATGAACCGCTTGACGCCCTCGATGTGCCAGGTCCCGTCCGGCTGCTCGATCGCCCTGGTCCGGCCGGCGCCGACGTCGGAGCCGGCGTCGGGCTCGGTCAGCACCATGGTGCCGCCCCACTCGCGCTCGATGGCCAGGTCGGCGAACCGCTTCTGCTCGGGCGTGCCGAGCTCCCACAGCACGCGGGCCATCGTATGCCCGCTGGAGTACATCCAGATCGCCGGGTTGGAGCCGAGGATCAGCTCGGCCATGGCCCAATTCAGCGACCTGGGCGCCTCGGTCCCGCCCAGCTCCGCGGGCAGGGACAGCCGGTACCACTCGGCGTCCATGAAGGTGCGGTAAGACTTGCGCAGCGACTCGGGAATCCGCACCGAGTGCGTGGCCGGATCGAACACCGGCGGGTTCCGGTCCGCATCGGCGAACGACTCGGCCAGCGGCCCGGTCGCCATCCGCTCGAGCTCGCTGAGGATCCCGCGGGCCGTCTCCTCGTCAAGTTCCGGGTAGGGGGGCTCACCGAGCAGATCCTGGCGCCGCAGCACCTCGAAGAGATTGAACTCGATGTCCCGCAGGTTGCTCTTGTAGTGGCTCATCTGCTGCTCCGCCGTATCGCCGTTCGCCCGTACCTGCTTTCTATGCTACCCGCTAGTAACAAGTTCGGCGAGCGCGGGGTCCCTGCCCGTTTACGGTCGGCGGACACAAATGGCTCCGCGCGTCACTATTGGCGGCATGTCCTATTTTTTATGAGTTTTCACAAATTGTTGATCACCGGCGACTACGCTTCGCTTGTGTGACAGACGTTCGCGACTCCTCGACGGGCCTGCCCGCGCGACGGCCGGGAGCGGACGTACCGTCGGACATGCCGTCACTGCAGGGGCCGGGACGGGGAGCGATGCCGCCGCAGGGTCAATACTCCACCGAACCCAGTTCGCAGAGAGCCGGCTTCCCTGGCTACGGTCAGGCGGAGACGGACGCGCTGGCCCGCAGACAGCCAGGAA
>WNFG01004235.1_pt1 | contig 12045 bp, 6 predicted proteins | sample 5400431 | NCBI WGS metagenome assembly WNFG01 (sample SAMN13153346, study PRJNA577476) | soil metagenome | isolation source: 120 cm saprolite under Douglas fir tree site 2 hole 3 replicate 2 | place: USA:California | collected 2015-04-18
GCGTCGAGCACCGGCAGAGTCAGCGCCTGAGTCTTCGACGCTTTCTCGCTGACCGGCGTGGGCGAGATAGTTGCTGTCGGCGTGGCCAACGCCGCGACACTGGCATTACTATTGGCCCGGTTCGTTGGTTCCACAACGCACCCCACCGCGAGTATGCAAACCGCAATGAAAAGCGCCGATCCTAAGTACCGTTTCATTTCTTGCACCCTCCTCTTTGTTTCTTAGCTGTTCTATTTGGCAAGGTGTGTGCCGCGGGGCCAGATTATCTCTGCGTCTTAAAATATTTTCCGCGGCTTTGCGGGAAACATCAACGCCCGGAAACCAATTTCAGGCAGAGGCGGTAAGAAAATCCCAAGGCGCCAAACAAGAACGCGATGCATGCGCCCAGGTACTTAATCGCGTTGACCTATAAGCGAACGGTGCGTTGAGAACTTTCGTTCAGATTCGCCCTGACGCCGTCGGAACAGATAAGCTTACTTTCGCAGCAATGGATAGGGATTGATATTGATGCCGTGCCAGAAATTTTTCGGGTCAGAGATCTCCGCGACTGAGAAGTGCAGATGATAGTTTCCCGCGCCGGCATTTCCACTATCGCCAACGTACGCGATCGTTTCGCCTTGTTTCGCGAAATGGCCTTCGGACAGACCGTCCGCATATCGATCGAGGTGTGCGTAGTAATAGACAAACTTACCATCCGTGCTCAGTTGATAAATGGTTGTGCCACCGCGTTCGCTCTGAAAGAGTTTCACGATGGGCCCATCCGCCGCGGCAATTACGGGAGTACCACGCGGCGCTGTGATATCAATCGCATCGTGAACGCGCCCTTCAGAGCGCGCTTCAGAGAAGGTATCTCGCAACTGCTCAGGCCGCACTCCGACAACAGGGATGACCAATTTCGCGGGCGACCCTGACGGCGCCGTGGGACCAGCCGAATTAATGTTGTTGGCCGGAGAACCGATCACCGGAGGAGTCGGCTGAATCTCGGCGGAGTTATTTTGCGCCTGGGATGGCCGAGGCGCGATCGGTGACGCCTCCTTTTGAAGTGTAATTATGGTCGATCGGCGCTTCTTGGAAATGGCGCTGAGCAGCGCGACCAGGGCAACGACCGCCGCCACGATTGCGACTGAGACGAGCAGAGTTCGAGCACGCCGTTTCGTTGCCCACTTCATTTGGCTCGCCTCAAAACAATCTGTCCGCTACTGAATCGCCTGCCCAGAGGATAAGCGCAGTAAGCAAGGGGCACAACTGTTCGCGCTGTTCAATAACAGAGTTCTGGCGTGGATGGGTCCGGGGAGTCGCGTGCTGAAAGCGGCAATCGAGCCGAGGTAAAAGATCCTGATGAGCCCGATTCATCGGGCTTCCCCGTAGGGTTTCTAGACCAGCGCCTTTAGCGCTGGTTACGTCCGCCACGGTTTTAAGTTAGCGCGCTTCAGCGTGCTTATTTCTGATGACCTTCGAGAGAAGCCCGCTGAAGCGGGCTCAGATTGTTCTTTGCTGTCGTGCCCCAGCCGTAAAAACGGCTGGTCTAGTAACCGGCACCCCACGCGGGCTGCCCGCGCGGGGACCCCGCCCCTGCGGGAAAGCCGCGTGAACGTGGCTCGATCGGTTCTCTGTTTTCTGCCTTCTGCCTACTGCTTTCTGCTTACTGCTGGCTGCCTTTTCACGGCTCAGGCTTCCATTCCGGAATGCGCCCCGGCGTCCAGGGGGCTCCGGCGGCTTCCATCTGCTTCTCCAACTTATTCAAATCAACTTCGATCAGTTGCCGCAGCTGCTGGAGCGCTGTTTCGAAGTCCGCCGAGGCCGCCGCGTATTGATTCACGTGCGTCTGCGTCGGCCGCGCGGTCGACATTCGTTGCGAGCCGACAATCTCACCGACCCGCTCTCCAATCGAAGGCGGCAGATTCATGTTGCGTTGACGAAGCGGCGTATCGCCGCGCAGAGCTCGCAGAACTTCATTCGTGCGCTTGTCTAATGCCGAAGCGTCCGCCAGCAGGGACTCTCCCGCCGATGGCGTCTCCAAAAGCGCGCGTCTGATTGCGGCGAGACGCGGCTTGAGTGCGTTCGCAGCTTCGGTTGCGCCGCTGACCGCACGTTGCAAGCGCGCGACTTTCTGCTGAAACTCGACCAGCGCCGCGCGATCGCCCGCGGACATGTTTTCCTGGCCGTCGACCTTGACCTGGAACTCCTGCGGTTGCCCGAGCGGCGTGATCACGCCACCAACTCTCCTGGCGACCGAGACTTTGTATGTGCCGGGCATGACCAAAGGCCCCGCCGGTCCTTCGTTGAATGGATCTTCGGTTTCCGGATTTGGCGGTGGCGGCAAAGACGCAGGGGGATAACGCAAGTCCCAGGAGACGCGCTGCATGCCGGCGGTAATCGGCCCGGTCAGACGACGCACGACGTGCCCGTTTGAGTCGGATACGGTGAAGATAATCGCCGGCGCCTCTTCTTCTTCTTCAGCCGAAAGTTCAGAGCGGCTCGGCATCGCTGTGATCGGCGCCTTCTTCTCGGCTTCCTGTCGCTTTTCCTTCTTTGTCTTCAGCGCGTCCTTCAAATAGTAAGTGAACGTCGCGCCGAACGGCGGGTTTTCAGCTGTGTAGTAAGACTCGCCCTGAAAACTCTTGCCGCGGCCGCCGATGGGTTGCGCCTGGATGTACATCAACGCGTCCTTGACCGGAAACAGCACGGCCTCCTGCTTGAGCGTCTCGGGTTTGATCGAGCGCAGCGCGGTGTAGTTATCCAGGATGTAAATCCCGCGCCCGAAAGTTCCGACGACGAGATCATTCTCGCGTCTTTGAATCGCCAGATCGCGCACCTGAATCGTCGGCAGTCCGCCTCTGAGTTGAATCCATTTCTGCCCGCCGTCAATCGTGAAGAAGAGACCAAACTCAGTGCCGGCGAAAAGCAGATTCGGATTGACCTGATCTTCGGCGATTGCCCAGACGGGATGATTCGCGGGCAGATTGCCCTTGATCGACGTCCAGGTTCGGCCGGCGTCCGTGGTCTTAAAGAGATAAGGCTTGAAGTCTGCGTTCTGCCGGTTCTCGAAAGCCACATAGGCGGTGTTCGCATCCATGCTCGACGCGACGATGCGGCTGACATCGGCGAGTTCAGGGACGTCCGGGAGCTTTTCAACTTTGCGCCAGCTCTTGCCGCCGTCTTCGGTGATCTGAATCAGACCGTCATCGGTGCCGACATAGATCAGCCCTTCTTTCTTTGGCGATTCGGCGAGCGCGGAAGCGTTGCCAAAGAAAGCCGTCGAGGCATTCTTCGCTACGGCGTCGATGCTCTGGATCTTTCCCATGACCGGCAGCTTGTCGCGATCCAGACCGCGCGAAAGCTGGCCGCTGATCATTTGCCAACTGTCGCCGCGATCGTCGCTGCGGAAAAGTTTGTCGGCGGCAAAGTAAAGGCGCGTGTGCGAATGCGGACTGATGATGAAAGGCGAGTCCCAATTCCAACGCAGAGGTTCTTCACCGCGGCCGACTTGCGGCGTAATACCCAGGCGCTCGCCGGTGCGTTTGTCATCGCGCACCAGGTTGCCGTTTTGCAGCTCGGCATAAATCGTGTTCGGATCCTCCGGATCGACCTGGCTGCGGAAACCATCGCCGCCCTGCGTCACGAACCAATCGCTGTTGACGATACCAGAGGCATTGCGCGTGCGCGACGGACCGCCAAACGCGAAATTGTCCTGCGCGCCACCGAACACGTTATAGAACGGCGTCGCGTTGTCGGTCGTCACATCATAGAACTGCGTTACCGGGAGATTGGCTTTGAAGTCCCAGTTGGCGCCGCGATCAAAGCTTTCGTACACACCGCCGTCACAGCCAACGAGATAGTGATCGTTATTGTTCTGATCGATCCAGATTTCGTGGTTATCGACATGCTTGGATTTCTCGCCGAGGCGCCGGATGGTGCGCCCGCCATCGTCCGAGACCATCAGAAAGACGTTCATCACATAAATGCGGTCGACGTCCTTTGGATCGGCAACAATGCGCGCGTAGTACATCGCGCCGGCGTCAAAGTCGTTACGTTTTTCCCAGCTGCCGCCGCGATCGTTCGAACGAAAAATTCCGCCCTTGCGATCAGCCGCTTCAATGGTCGTGTAAACCACATTTGGATCGACTGGCGAAATCGCGATCCCAATCCGACCCATCTCCGTCGTCGGCAATCCGGTGCGCACCTTGTTCCAGGTCGCACCGGCATCGGTCGATTTATAGAGCGCGCTCTCCGGCCCGCCGTCGACGAGCGTCCACATGTGACGACGACGTTGGTACGACGCCGCGTAAATCGTGTCCGGGTCGCGCGGGTCGATCGCCACATCGGTCACGCCGGTGTTCTCGCTAATCTTCAGAATCTGTTTCCAGGTCTTGCCGCCATCGATGGTCTTGTAAAGACCGCGCTCTCCACCCGGCCCCCACAAAGGCCCCTGCGCCGCAACGTAAACGATGTTCGAGTCTTTTGGATCGATTGCGATGCGGCCGATGTGTTCAGAAGTTTTGAGGCCCACGTTCTTCCAGCTCTTGCCGCCATCGTCCGAACGATAGACGCCGTTGCCGTACGAGACGCTGCGCTGGCTGTTGTTCTCGCCCGTGCCCACCCACACCGTCAGAGGGTTCTTCGGGTCGAGCACGATGCAGCCGATGGAATAGGAGCCCTCGCGATCGAAGACCGGCGTCCAGGTGATGCCGGCGTTGACGGTTTTCCAAACTCCGCCCGATGCGGCCGAAACAAAATAATGAGCAGCGTTGTTCGGATCGACGGCGATCCCGCTGATCCGTCCCGAGGTAAACGCCGGACCAATCGATCGCAACCGCCATCCATTGAAAGTCGGCGTGGACATTGGGTCGCGTGGCCCGGCTCCGGCTTCGCCTTCCGGCCGCTGCTCGTCGCTTCCCTGCCCCTCGGGTTTCTTCGGTTCAGCAGGTTTCGCAGCTTCTGGAGACGCTTGCGGCTTCCCGGACGCCTCCTGACCGGCTTTCGGTTTTGCCTGATTCTCGGTTGGTTTCTGATCTTGCGCTGAGACGACAATCGGCGTCGCGACCAGAAGCACGATCAAGAATAGCGAGAACAAAAAACCGTTTGATTTAAGATTCACTTCGGCACACCTCAACATAAGTCATGACTCCTTGCGAGTTTGATACGCAGCTAAGCGCGTCGTGGTTACACGTAGCGCTTAATTGAGTGTGGTGGGAGGCAAACATTCTCGGCGCGGCGTCGACTATTGCCCACCGCTGATTACCGTCGAGATATTCTTCTCCTTCAGCATCCGATTGAAGTTGCTGAGATCAGTCGCCATCACGCCATCAAGCCGTTTGTGCAAGTCAGCCAACTGGGCTTTGAACATCGCATGCACTTCCTGCTGTTGTTTGTTCGGTGGGTAGTCGCCGGTAGCGATACCCCCTCCCAGGTAAGTCATCTTACCGATCAGCTTCGCCGGAAAGCGTGTTGTGTCCTGACCCTGGCCGCTGTACTTACGCTGAATCAGGCCGTCCTCGATGTCGGTTAATTTCTTCTCGAAATCGTCGGCGGCTGTCTTGACGTCAGCACTGCCACTCTGGTCTGCGCGAAGCTTGTTCAGTTGTGCTCGAATGGTTTCGATTTGGTTCACCATGTCCGCTGCCAATTCCAGATCCTTGCGCAATTCAAACAGCATCGCAGTCTGTTTCTGAGTGTCAGCCTCAGTGGCGCCATCGTTTGGATCCTTCAAAATCGTAAGCGACTGACTGCCTGCGTCCTGACCATCCACGGTCAATTTCACCGTGTAGATCCCTGGCGGCACGAGCACCGTCATGCGTCCGCCTTCAGGCAGTGGCCGCCACCCTTCCGCGTTAAGCTTCACGTCAGGCGCATACAACGGCGCGGTGCGTAGGCGAACTTCTTTCGAGTTTTCAGTGCGCAGGTTCCACCAAACGCGATTCAGACCCGCGTTGCGTGTACCGCGAATCGTCTGCACGGTGTTGCCTTTCGCATCGACGACCTTGACTGACACATCGCGGCTCGGCGCGGACTTCAGATAGTAATTGATCGATGCGCCGTAAGGCGGATTCTGCCCGGCCGTCGGATCGTCGGAAGAGGCATACGGCAACGTGATGCCGCGGAAGCGATAAGTCGCGTGGATCGGGAACAAGTGGGCATTTGAATTCATCACCTCAGCGGTCATCTGCTGAATCGGCGCGATGTCATCCATGATCCAGAAACCACGACCATAGGTCGAGATTACGAGATCGTTGAAGTGCTCCTGCACGGTGATCCAGTACACCGGCGCATGCGGCAGATTGTTTTGCAGCGGTTGCCAGTTCGCGCCATCGTCGTACGAAACGTAGATTCCGTTTTCAGTGCCGGCGTAAAGCAAACCCTGACGCACGGGATCTTCGCGCACGCAATGCGCGTAACTCAGCATCGAGTGCGGAATGCCGTTCGTGATCAGCTTCCACGTCTTTCCGTAATCGGCCGTCTTGTAGATCCACGGGTCGCGGTTGTTTTCCTGATGGCCATCGACGGTGATGTACGCAAGGCCGGCGTTGTAGCGCGAGGCTTCAATGTTGCTGACCGTGCCCCACCGAAGCATGTTCGGAATGTTCTTGGTAACGTTCGTCCAGGTCTTGCCGCCGTTGCGCGTGATTTGCACCTGACCATCGTTTGTGCCCGCCCAAATCGTGCCGGCTTCTTTCGGTGATTCGGCAATCGCGAAGACTACGCCTGCGTATTCAACACCGATGTTGTCGCCAGTCAAACCGCCAGAAAATCCCTGCCGGCTCTTATCATTCAAAGTCAGATCGGGACTGATTACTTGCCAGCTATTGCCGCCGTCCGTCGTCTGATGTACGAACTGGCTGCCGACATATACCTTATTGTGATCGTGCGGCGAGATCGTCAGGGGCATTGTCCATACGAATCGATATTTGAGATCGGCGGCGACACTGCCACTGGCGTTTTCCGGCCACACTTCGACGTTGCGCGCTTGTCCGGTTTTCAGATTGAAGATTTCGACGATGCCGCCGACGCTACCTGAACCAGAAGCGCTCGACCAGATGATGTTGTTGTCCGTCGGATCGGGAGTGGACCAACCGCTTTCACCGCCCGCGATGCCGATCCAGGCGCTGCGCGGAATGCCTCCACCGAAACCTCCGCCTCCGCCGCCGCCTCCGCCGCCACCGGTGCCGGTGCGGCTGGGGCCACGATATGATGGGCCGTCCTGCCGATTGCCGTAAACGTAATAAGGGATCTGATTGTCGGTGGTGACGTGATAGAGCTGGCCGTTAGGAAGCTGAATCCTCTGCCAGGTTCGTCCGCGCGTTACCGAAAGACTGATGCCGGCATCGTTAGCAACCGCAATCCGATCCGGCTGAGTCGGATCGATCCAAATGTCATGATTGTCGCCACCGGGACTAGCGGCAAAACCACCGCCACCGCCGCCGCCGCCACCACCGGGCCCACCGCCGCCAACCAGCGTTTGGCCGCCGTCGGTCGAAAGACCATAGGGATTCGTCAGGAAGTGGACTTCGTTTTCATTGTCGGGGGATACCTCGACGCGAAAATAATAATGAGTGCGCCCGCCCATTCTGCGGTCGTAACTAACCAGCCGCCAGTTCTCGCCGCCATCGTCCGAGCGCCACAGTTTGCCGCTATCAGTCTCCTGTCCTTGATAAGGAACACCGTCGCCGGCTTCGATTAGCGCGTAGATCCGTTTCGGATTGGAGCGCGCGATCGCCAGCCCCCATTTACCAGTCGTGCGTGTCGGTAAACCGTGGCCCGCTATCTTTGTCCAGGTAGCGCCTTCGTCGTGAGACACAAAGAGACCGCTGCCTGGGCCGCCGCTTTCCCTTCCCCACGTGTGAATCACGAGCGGCCACATGCCGGCAAACAGAGTGCGTGGATTATTGGGATCCATCACTAAGTCTGAGCAGCCAGAGTTCTCATCGGTGAAGAGAACTCGGTCCCAGGTCTTTCCTCCATCAGTCGTCCGAAACACTCCGCGTTCCTGCTGTGGTCCGTACGCGTGACCAACTGCACAGGCCATTACGATGTCCGGGTTCTTTGGATCAATGGCGAGGTGCCCGATGCGGCCGGTCTTTTCCAGGCCCATCAATTTCCACGTCTTGCCCGCGTCGGCAGATTTGTAAATTCCCTGCCCAACTGAGATGTGACTGCGAATCCACGCTTCGCCGGTGCCGGCCCAAACGACGTTCGGATCGGACGGCGCGATCGCCAGTGAGCCGATCGAAGAGACTGGTTGCCCATCGAAGATCGGCTCCCAGTGGATGCCGCCGTCAATCGTCTTGAAAATTCCGCCGGATGCCGAACCGGCGTAGTAAACATACGGCTGGCCAGGCACACCGACGATCGACGTGGTGCGATTGCCGACCGGCCCGATGTATCGCCAACGCAACGCGTCGGTGTTTTGCTGCGCGTGCACCCTCACCAAAGAAACAGCAAAGCAAGTAACTACGGCCGCCACTAGTAGAGTAATTCGCACCTTTCGTGACATCCTGGGCCTCCTAAAAAGACTGTCAGATTTCCCAAAGCAAAGACTTTGAGCTGTTTCAGGGTTTGGAATAGTCTTGACGCAGATGCTTCTATCTAGAAAAGCATCGAAAGTCAATAGTCTTGTCCGGTGGGTAATGCTCCGTTAGATAATCCTAACGGAGCACTACCGTCCGGTGCGTTGCAGGGTTTTGGCTACGGGGCTAATCTAACCCTACAGCCAGACAACAGGAGTTGAAGAGAAAGTGTCAGAGCAAACGAAAGCATTAATCATCGTCGACGTGCAGAACGATTTCTGCCCGGGCGGATCGCTGGCCGTGGCGAGCGGAGACGAAGTCGTTGCGCCATTGAATGAATTGGCGAAAGAGTTCCTGGACCGCGGCGAGCCCGTTTTCAAGACGCGTGATTGGCACCCGGCCAGGACGAAACATTTTGCTGCGTCCGGCGGCACTTGGCCGATCCATTGCGTGCAGGGCACGCGCGGAGCTCAGTTTCACGCTGATCTGATTGACGATCCGCGGATCACGATCATTTCAAAAGGAACTGATGAAAGCGCTGATGGCTACTCGGGATTCGACGGCACGAATCTCGCCCAGTTGCTGCGCGAAGAAGGCGTCGCAGAAGTTTGGGTAGGCGGACTCGCCACCGACTACTGCGTCAAACACACCGTGCTCGATGCGCGGCGCGAAGGCTTTGAGGTAAAGGCTTTGGCTGACGCTATGCGCGCCGTTAATCTCAAGCCGAATGACGGCCGGCAAGCCATCGAAGAAATGCGCGACGCCGGCGCCGAAATCGTCGGCGATGCGAAAAAGGCGGCGGGCATGGGAGAGTAACGCGCTGCTTCCTGCTTTCTGCCTTCTGCCTTCTGCCTTCTGCTTACTGCCTTCTGCTTACTGACTACCGGCACCTGTGTTTGCAATCATCCTTGGCTTCTTTGGCCCTGCGCTCGCAAATCTTTCGCTCGCTCTTAAAAGGTATCAGCCGGCAAGCATCTTTCTTCACCTTATAGATGTCGGCGCAGTGGTCGGTGCAACGGTTGCCGCCGCCCGACGCCGGACTCACCGCCGAAGCCGCTCCCAAACAAATCAACAACATCAGACTAAATCTCAAAACCATGCTGATTCTTTTCATCGCCGTGCTCCTTCTTCCGTAACCGAATGTCGGCCGCACAAATTCTGCGGAATATTTGACTAGCTGCCGAGGCTGTTTGGGAAGAGCTCAGAAGGGGGATCGCCTCACAGGATACTACCGACCGGCGCTCTATCAAAGCGTCGAAAGACCTTGCGGTTGACCTGCTGAGTCATCCGGCCCGGGCCGTGATATGATTTTCGCGCCGTGGGCACGCTCAACATCGATCGATATCACGCCGCGATGGGCGACGCGTCTTACAAGGACGTGACGCGCGTTCATGGTAAGCCACTCAGCGAGGCCATCGCGACTTTCTATTGCACGCAACGCAAGCTGCCCTTCGCTCCGGTGCTGGGTCACGAGCGTTTGATACGTCTGCTGGTTGACAGTCAAATCGATCGGCCGCGCCTGCGCTTTCTTGAACAGGATCGCGGCGGCCTTCAACGTTTCGCCAAGGCCATCGAAGACATTCAGTTTGCCGGCAGCATCCGCACCGTCCGACCGGGCACGATTATGTTTCCGCAGCAGCCGATTGCCGATATCACCGGCAAGTTCGGCCTCACCCAGGCGCAGGAAATTAAGTTCGAGCATGCTTTCGATTTGCCGATGACCACGGCCAGTGTCGCGATGCAGTTTCGCATGGCGGCCGGCAGTCGCTGGCTCTCGGATTTTTCCCTGCGCCGCAACGGTGACATCGAACGCGCGGTGGACATTGCGACCTACGCTTTCATCGGTGGCTTTAACGACACGTCGAACATGGAAGCCGCGCATCGTCTGGACATACCCGCCGTCGGCACCGAAGCGCATTACTGGCAGCAGGCTTACCTGGAATATTTATACAAGCCTGAGATCGAGCCGCGCACCGGCCAGCCGAAGCACTTCGAGCAAGTCGCGTTCGAACGGTGGCTCGATGCAAATCCGCACGGCACCACGCTCTTGCTCGACACGATTGACGTTTACATGGGCGCGGTGCACGCGGCGATGGCCGCGACCTCGACCGACGCGCGCCGCCGAGCATTCAAAGGATTCCGCGTCGACTCTGGGGACCTCGCCGAACTTGGCAAATGGTGCTTGCGCTTTTTCGAGGCGAACGGCCTGCGCGGGCTGCGGCCGAATCTTACCGGCGACCTGGATGTCGAAAAGGTCAAACGCATTGTCGAAGAATTTCCTGAGGCGGTCGGCTTTGGCATCGGGACGAAACTCTCCAGCGAAGTGCGTAACGTCGCGGGCGTGATTTTCAAAGCCTGCGTGATCGACGGCCGCCCGACCCTGAAAGCGTCAAACTCGCTCGACAAGACAACGCTGCCGGGCAGCATGCAAGTCTTTCGCGGCATCGACGCGGCGGGCAATTACGTCGGCGACGTAACCGGCCTCGACGATGAACACATCGAAATTCCCGGGGCGGCGCGCGTCGAACCTTTGCTGCAACCATTCTGGGAAAACGGCCAGCACTCGGCGATTCCTTCGATCGAAAAGCAGAAAGCCTTCGTCGCGGATCAGATGCAGCGCTTCCACGACATTCACAACTATCCGTGCATCCTCAGCGACCGTTTGACGAAGCTGCGCGACGATCTTACGGAGCAGATGCGCGCGGATAGTTCAGGCTGGGAGCGAGTTCTGAAGTTGCCGGAAGAGGTTCCGGAAGAACGCTCAGCTCCTCTCCAAAACCATCGAAGAGGTTAAGGTCGTTTCTATGAAATTACTCGTTATCGCTTCCCTAATTCTCTGCTTGCCGCTCCTGGCGTTTGGACAAAAAGCGCGCAAGGCCTTCGCTTACGATTACACGATTGACGATCTGCCGAATGGCTTGCGGCTGATCACGGTGCCGACGGATTATCCGAATCTGGTCGCGCTGCAAATCGTCGTGCAGACCGGCTCGCGCAACGAACCGGAAAAAGGCAAGAGCGGTTACGCGCACCTGTTCGAGCATCTGATGTTTCGCGGCAGCGAGCATTACGACGCCCACCAACGCGACGAGATTCTGAAGCAAGCGGGCGCGAACGACAATGCTTACACAAGCGACGATCGCACCGTCTATCACGAAGTGTTTTCCAAAGACGACCTCGATAAGATTCTCGAATTGGAAGCAGACCGGTTTCAGCATCTGAAATATCCACAGGACGGTTACAAGACAGAAACAAAGGCGGTGCTCGGCGAGTTCAACAAGAACAGCGCCGCGCCGGAAGAAAAACTTTTCGAAGTGCTGCGCCAGACGGCGTATCAGCGCCACACCTATACGCACACCACAATGGGCTTCATCGAAGACATCGAGGACATGCCGAATCAATACGATTACAGCTTGCAGTTCTACAGTCGTTACTACCGGCCTGAGTACGCGACGATTGTCCTGGTCGGCGACGTGAAGCACGACGACGCGCTCACGATGGTGAAGAAATATTTCGGCGCCTGGAAACGCGGCAACTATGTTCC
>WNFG01004238.1_pt1 | contig 12044 bp, 10 predicted proteins | sample 5400431 | NCBI WGS metagenome assembly WNFG01 (sample SAMN13153346, study PRJNA577476) | soil metagenome | isolation source: 120 cm saprolite under Douglas fir tree site 2 hole 3 replicate 2 | place: USA:California | collected 2015-04-18
GCCTTCGGTGACCGCTGCGCGGGGGACGTGCCCTTCATGCTCTTGCGGACCGCGCGCATCTTGCGCGCTCATGAGCGAGCCAGAGGCTCGCGGTCCGGAAGATTCATGAACCTGCTCGGCCATCAGCCCGGCATAGACGCCGCCCCGTGCCATCAGCGCCTCGTGCCGGCCCTGTTCGGCGACCCGCCCGCCGTCGAGGACGACAATGCGGTCGCAATCGATCACGCTCGACAGGCGATGGGCGAGGATCAGCGTCGTGCGGCCCTGCATCAACCGATCGAGCGCCTCCTGGATCACCGCCTCGTTCTCGGCATCGACGGCCGACAATGCCTCGTCGAGCACCAGGATCGGCGTGTCGCGCAGGAGCGCCCGGGCGATCGCCACCCTCTGACGCTGGCCGCCCGAAAGCTTGATGCCCTTCTCGCCGATCGTCGTCTCGTAACCCTGCGGCAGGGTCAGGATGAAATCGTGGATGTTGGCGGCGCGTGCGGCCTCGACCAGCTCCTCGTACGACGCCTCGGGCCGGCCCAGCCTGATGTTCTCCTCGACCGTGCCGTGGAACAGGAAGGTGTCCTGGTTCACCACCGAGATCAGCGAGCGGATCTCGGCGAACGGCAGGGAGCGCAGATCGTGGCCGCCCAACAGGATGCGGCCGCGGTCGGGATCGTAGAAGCGCAGCAGCAGGCGCACGATCGACGACTTGCCGCCGCCCGACGGCCCGACCAGCCCCAGCCGCTCGCCGGCCTCAGCGCGAAACGAGAGGCCGTCATGCACGGTGCGGCGCGTGCCGGGATAGGAGAAGCGCACATCCTCGAAGGCGATGGTCGGCGCCAGTGCCCTATCGAGCCGCGCCGGGGGAGCGTCGGCGACGGTGGGCTGGTCGTCGAGGATGCGGTAGATGCCCTGCGCGGCGGAGAGCCCGACCATGCCCTGGTGCAGCACCGTGCGGAGCTCGCGCATCGGCCGGAAGATTTCTATGCCCAGCATCAGGATCACGAGCAGGGCGGAAAGCGACATGGCGCCCGCCTCGACCCGCGAGGCGCCATAGATCAGCGCGCCCGCCGCGCCGCAGGCGATGGCGGTGTCGGTGATGCCGCGCGCCAGCGCGTTGGTGCCCAGCACCCACATGGTGCGGCGGAAGAGCTCGCGCGCCTCGATTTCGAGCTTGTCGGCGCGCGCCTTGCCCTGGCCGAACGCCTTCAAGGTCGCCAGCCCCTGGATCGAATCGAGGAACTCGGCGGCGAACGAGGCATAGGACCTCTGCCGATACATCGAGTTCCTGATGTCGAACTTGTGCCACAGGCCGGGCGCGAACAGCGCGACGAGCGCGAAGCCCAGCATCACCAGCGCCACCGGCAGGTCGACGAAGGCCACGACGGCGAAGATCAGCAGCGGCGAGAGCAGCGCGATCAGGAACTGCGGCAGGAACTGGCCGAAATAGGTTTCGAGCTGCTCGACGCCATCGATCATCGAAAGCGTGAGCGCGCCCGAGCGCTGGCGGCCGACCGTGCCGGGCCCCAAGGCGGCGATGCGGTCGTAGAGCGTGCGACGGAGCATTTTCTGGACGCGCGCTGCCGTCTCGTGCGCCACCACGGCGCGCCAATGCTCGGCCCAGCCGCGCAGCACCATCACCAGGGCGACCAGCAGCACGGGCAACACGAGGTCGGCAAGCGTGCGCCCTTCGAAGACCTGGCCGATCAGCCAGCCCAAAAGGCCGAGGCGGGCGATGCCGAGGCCGATCGCCAAAAGGCCGATGGCGACGGCCCCGGCGATGCGTCCGCGCACCCCTTTGGTGAAGACGAGAAGACGCGGTTCGATGTGCATGACGGCAATGCTAGGCCGAACGTATGTATTCGTCAGTCCACAATTTGGAAAAAGCATTGTACAAATTTGTACATGGATACCAACTGGGACGACCTCCGCGTGTTCCTGACGCTCGCCCGCGAAGGCACGCTCACGACCGCCGCCAAGGCGCTGGGCGTCAGCCATCCCACGGTGGCGCGCCGCGTGCGGGCGCTCGAGAAGCAGATCGGCACGCGCCTGTTCGAGCGCCTGCCCGACCGCTTCGCGCCGACCTCGGCGGGCGAGAAGCTGATCGCCGATACCGAGGCGATGGAGCGCGCCGCCTTGTCGATCGGCCGCCGCAGTGCGGGCTTGAGCGACACCGTGAGCGGCGTCGTGCGGCTGTCGGCCGGCGAGGCAATGGCCGCCCTGATCGCGCGCCACCTGCCGGGACTGCGCGAGCGGCTGCGCCAGATCGAGTTCGAGGTGATCGCAAGCCACACGCTCGCCAACCTGTCGCGCCGCGAGGCCGACCTCCTGATCCGCGAGCAGGTGCCTGAACTGGGCGGCATCGTGGCGCGCAAGCTGGGACGGGTGGCCTACGCGGTCTATGCCGCGCGCGACTTCGCGGTCGGCCGCGCCATGCCGGCGTCGTTGGCAGACGTGTCGTGGATCGGCTTCGACGACGACCACAGCTACATGCCGGGCCAGCACTGGCTGCAGGAGAGACTGGGTGGCGCGCGACCTGCCGTGCGTTGCAACAACTGGCTGGTGCTGCACGAGGCGGTGCGCGCCGGCGCCGGGCTTGCCGTGCTGCCCTGCTATCTCGGCGATCCCGATCCGACGCTCAAGCGCGTGGGCGGCATCATCGCCGAGATCTTCGCCGACCAATGGCTGCTGGTGCATCGCGATCTCAGAGCCTTGCCCCGCGTGCGTGCAGTCATGGACGCCGTGGTCGACCTCTTCCACCGCGAGCGTGCGCTCCTGGAAGGGCGTATAGTCGGGAAAACCGAGCGGGAGGAACGAACATGAACGGTCTTCGCCTGGCGTTGTCCGCGTTTGCCTTGTTGTCGGTCGCCACGGCGGCGCATGCCGAGAACGGCGTCCTGCCGATGGCGTCGAAGCCCGAGGACGTGGGTCTCTCCTCGACGCAGCTCAAGCGTCTCGAAGAAGTCACCCAGAAGCACATCGATGAGGGTCTGGTGCCCGGCGCGGTGATGGTGGTGGCGCGGCGCGGCAAGATCGCCTGGGTATCGACGCTCGGCAAACGCGATGTGGCGGCAGGCGATGCGATGAAGTTCGATTCGATCTTCCGCATCTACTCGATGACCAAGCCGATCGTGAGCGTTGCGGCGATGCAGATGGTCGAGGAAGGCAAGCTGCAGGTGAGCGATCCCGTGGCGAAGTTCCTGCCCGAGATCGGCAAGATGAAGGTGGGCGTCGAGAAGATCGGTGCCGACGGAAGGCCGCTGCTGCAGCTCACCGACCCCGACCGACCCATGACGGTGCAGGACCTGCTGCGCCACACCTCGGGCCTGACCTACGGCTCGCGCGGCACGACGCTGGTCAACCAGGCCTACGTTGCCGCCAAGATCGGCGATCGCTCGATGAGCAACGAGGAATTCGTCGCCAAGCTGTCAACGCTTTCGCTCAAATTCTCGCCCGGCGCGCGCTGGGAATACGGCGTGTCGACCGACGTGCTGGGTCGCCTCGTCGAGGTGATCGACGGCAAGAAGCTGGGCGAAGCGCTGGGCGCGCGCGTCTTCCAGCCGCTCGGCATGGTCGATTCGGGTTTCCAGGTAGCGGCCGACAAGCTGTCGCGCGCCGCCCAGCCGGGGCCGCGGCCGGGTGGCCAGCCGATGACGCCGCGCTTCGCGGTGAACGACGGCGCCAAATACGAATCGGGCGGCGGCGGACTGACCTCGACGATGGAGGACTATCTCCGCTTCACCGCGATGCTCGCCAACGGCGGCGCACTCTCCGGCAAACGCCTTCTCGGCAAGCAGACGATGGCCTTCATGACCGCCGACCACACCGGCAACCGGCCGGGCCGACCACCCGGCCTGGGCTTTGGGCTGGGCTTCGAGGTGCGCACCACCACGGGCGAGGCAGCGCTGCCGGGTTCGGTTGGCGAGTACGGCTGGGCCGGAAATGCCGGCACGCTGTTCTGGATCGATCCCAAGGAGCAGCTGATCGCAATTTACATGGTGCAGGTGAGCGATCCCGACCGCATCGCCTTGCGCAACCAGTTCCGGACCATGGTGCAGTCGGCGATCATCGACTAGAAGAGCGTCCAACAGAGGAGGACGCTTTCATGTTCCGTCGTTCGTTCGTTGTCCTGGCCGGCCTGGCGCTGGCGGTGCCGGCCGCTGCCCAGCAGCCGCCGCTCAAGATCGCCCTGATCTACGGCAAGACCGGGCCGCTCGAGGCCTATGCGCGCCAGACCGAGGCCGGCTTCATGCTCGGTCTCGAATACGCGACCAAGGGCTCGATGGAGGTCGACGGCCGCAAGATCCAGGTCATCCTGAAGGACGACCAGCTGAAACCCGACCTCGCCAAGGCCGCCCTCGAGCAGGCCTATGGCGACGACAAGGTCGACATCGCCGTCGGCACCTCCTCGTCGGCCGCGGCGCTCGCCATGCTGCCGGTCGCCGAGGAGTACAAGAAGCTCCTGATCGTCGAGCCGGCCGTGGCCGACCAGATCACCGGCGAGAAGTGGAACCGCTACGTCTTCCGCACTTCACGCAACTCGACCCAGGATGCGCTGGCCGGCGCGGCGACCTTGAAGGACGAGAACATCAGCATTGCGACGCTCGCCCAGGACTATGCCTTCGGCAAGGACGGCGTGGCCTCGCTCAAGGACGCGCTGGCCGCCGTCGGCTCCAAGGCCAAGATCGTGCACGAGGAATATGCGCCGCAGGCCACCACCGACTTCACCGCGCCGGCCCAGCGCATCTTCGACGCGCTGAAGGACAAGCCCGGCCGCAAGATCGTGGTCGTCGTGTGGGCAGGCGCCCATCCGCTGCCCAAGCTGATGGACCTCAAGCCGGAGCGCTACAAGATCGAGATCGCGCCCGGCGGCAACATCCTGCCGGTGATGGCCGGCTGGAAGCAGTTCCCCGGCCTCGAAGGCGCGATCTACTACTACTGGGGCTTCCCCAAGAACCCGGTGAACGACTGGCTGGTGACCGAATACAAGAAGAAGAACAACGGCGCGCCGCCGGACTTCTTCGTGGCCGGCGGCATGGCCGCAGCACTAGCCATCGTCGAGGCGGTGAAGAAGGCCAAGAGCACCGACACCGAGAAGCTGATCGCCGCCATGGAAGGCATGAGCTTCGAGACGCCCAAGGGCACCATGACCTTCCGCAAGGAGGACCATCAGGCGCTGCAGGTGATGTATCACTGGCGCATGAAGCAGAACCCGCCGGACAATACAGACCTGCTCGAGCTGGTGCGCGAGATACCGGCGGACGAGCTCAAGCTGCCGATCAAGAACAAGCGGTGAGTTCGCTGAGACGTCTTCCGGACCGCGCGCGTCCCGCGCGCTCATGAGGCGCGCGAGACGCGCGCGGTCCAGAAGAGCATGACATAATGCTCGCCACCGAAGACCTGACGATCCGCTTCGGCGGACATGCCGCCGTGGACGGGGTGAGCTGTGCCTTTCAACCGGGCACGCTCACCTCCATCGTCGGGCCGAACGGCGCCGGCAAGACGACCTACTTCAACCTGATCTCGGGCCAGCTTCCCGCCACCTCCGGCAAGGTGACGCTGAACGGCCAGGACATCACCGCCGTCGCCGCGCCACGGCGCAGCCGGCTGGGCCTCGGCCGCGCCTTCCAGCTCACCAACCTCTTTCCCAACCTGACGGCGCTGGAAAACGTACGGTTGGCCGTGCAGGTGAAAAGCGGCAAGGGACTCGATCTTTTCTCGCGCGCGCTCGGCCACCGCGAGCTGATCGATCGGGCGATGGCGCATCTTTCGGCGGTGTCGCTGGCCGGGCGCGCCCAGGCGATCGCCGCGACCCTGCCGCATGGCGACCAGCGCAAGCTCGAGGTCGCGATCCTGCTGGCGCTCGAGCCCGACATCTTCATGTTCGACGAGCCGACCGCCGGCATGAGCATCGACGAGGTGCCGACCGTGCTCGACATCATCGCCGCCATCAAGGCGCGCGGCGACAAGACCATCCTGCTGGTCGAGCACAAGATGAACGTGGTGCGCGCGCTGTCGGACCGCATCGTCGTGCTGCACCAGGGCAAGCTGGTGGCCGACGGCAAGCCGGCCGACGTGATCAACTCGGACATCGTGCGCGAGGCGTACCTGGGCGGAGCCGCGGATGCCTGAAGCGCTGCTCAGCCTGCGCGGCGTGCGGACCAATATCGGCCGCTACCACATCCTGCACGGCGTGGAGTTCGACGTGCCGGAGGGCGGGCTCACCATGCTGCTGGGCAGGAACGGCGCGGGCAAGACCACGACGCTGCGCACCATCATGGGACTGTGGCGCGCCGCGGCGGGCGAGATCCGCTTCGCCGGCCGCGACATCACGGGACTGCCGACGCCCGACATCGCCCGGCTCGGCATCGCCTACGTGCCCGAGAGCATGGCGATCTTCGCCGACCTCACGGTGCAGGAGAACCTCGTGCTGGCGGCGCGGTCGGGGCCGCCCGATCGCCAACGGCTCGACTGGATTTTCGGCCGCTTCGAGGCCCTGAAACGCTTCTGGACCCTGCCGGCGGGGCACCTGTCGGGCGGCCAGAAGCAGATGCTGGCCGTCGCCCGCGCCATCGTCGAGCCGCGCCGGCTGCTCTTGATCGACGAACCGACCAAGGGACTGGCGCCCGCCATCATCGCCAACATGATCGACGCCTTCCGCGAGCTGAAGGACGGCGCGACGAGCCTGCTGGTGGTCGAGCAGAATTTCGCCTTTGCCCGCCGGCTCGGCGACAGCGTCGCCGTCATGGACGACGGCAAGGTGGCGCATAGCGGCGGCATGGCGGCCTTCGCCGCCGACACAGGCCTGCAGCAGCACCTGCTTGGCCTCGGCATGGGAGAACATCAATGAAGCGGGCGCCATGACGCGTGACTGGGTTCCGCTGCTGCTGATCCCGGTGGTGGCTGCGCTTGCGCTGCCGCTGGTCGGCTCGCCGACGAGCTGGGTTACGCTCACCGTGGCCGGCCTCGCCATGGGCTTGATGATTTTCATCATGGCGTCGGGGCTGACGCTGACCTTCGGCCTGATGGACGTGCTCAATTTCGGCCATGGCGCCTTCATCGCCGTCGGCGCCTTCGTGGCGGCCAGCGTCATGCTGGCGCTGGCGCCCTGGATGACGGCCGATTCGCTGTGGCTCAATCTTGGCGCCATGGCGCCGGCGGTGCTGGCGGCGATGGCGGTGAGCGGCGCGCTCGGCTGGGGCTTCGAGCGGGTGATCGTGCGGCCGGTCTACGGCCAGCATTTGCGCCAGATCCTGGTGACGACCGGCGGCTTGATCGTGGCCGAGCAGCTCCTCAAGGTCGTGTGGGGACCGGACCAGATCACGCTGGCGCGGCCGACCGCGCTGCGCGGCGCATTCCTGCTGGGCGATGTGGCGATCGAGAAGTACCGCGTGCTGGCGGTGCTGATCGGCCTTGCCGTGTTCGCCGCCCTCGCGCTGACTCTCAACCGCACGCGCCTTGGACTCCTGATTCGCGCCGGCGTGGAGAATGGCGAGATGGTCGAGGCGCTGGGCTACCGCATCCGCCGTCTGTTCATCGGCGTGTTCGTCGCCGGCTCCGCCCTGGCCGGCCTGGGCGGCGCCATGTGGGGCCTCTACCAGGAGACCGTGACGGCGGCGATCGGCGCGCAGGTCGCCGTGCTGGTGTTCATCGTCGTCATCATCGGCGGACTGGGCTCGGTCGGCGGCTGCTTCATCGGGGCGCTGCTGGTCGGATTGACCGCCAACTATGTCGGCTTCCTGGCGCCCAAGGTGGCGCTGGGCTCCAATATCCTGCTGATGGCGCTGATCCTGCTGTGGCGGCCGCAGGGCCTCTATCCGGTGGCCAGGAGGTAGGCGCGATGCTGCGCGCCATCCTTTCCGACGACCTGCCGCGCAGCCGCTGGCTGGCCGCCGCACTGGTGCTCGTACTGGTCGGGCTGCTGGTCGCGCCGTTCCTGTTTCCCGGCGCCAAGTCGCTGAACGTCGCCGCCAAGATCTGCGTATTCATCGTGCTGGCGGCGAGCTTCGACCTCCTGCTGGGCTACACCGGCATCGTCTCGTTCGCCCACACCATGTTCTTCGGCATCGGCGCCTATGGCGTGGCCATCGCGCTCAGCCGGCTGGGCGCCGGCTGGGACTCGGTGGCCTTGGGCATCGTGGCCGGCCTCGTCGTCGCCATCGTGCTGGCGGCGCTGATCGGCCTGTTCAGCCTGCGCGTGCGCACGATCTTCTTCGCCATGATCACGCTCGCCGTGGCCAGCGCCTTCGCCATCCTGGCCTCGCAGCTTCCGGCGCTGACCGGTGGCGAGGACGGGCTCAACTACCGCCTGCCCGCCGCGTTGCGCGCATCGTTCGCGCTCTCCGACGGCACCCTGTTCGGTGTGCGCCTGAACGGCCGGCTGCTCGATTACTACCTGGTCTACTTCGTATCGGTGGCGCTGGTCCTGCTGCTGCTGCGGATCGTCAACTCGCCGTTCGGCAGCGTGCTGATGGCGATCCGCGAGAACCCGTTCCGCGCCGAGGCGATCGGCTACCGCACGGTGGTCTACCGTACCATCGCCAGCTGCATCGCCGCCGCGGTCGCTGCCCTTGCCGGCGCGCTGCTGGCGCTGTGGTCGAGCCAGACCAACCCCGACACCACGCTGTCCTTCGACATCATGGTCGACATCCTGCTGATGGTGGTGATCGGCGGCATGGGCACGATCTATGGCGCGGTGCTGGGCGCCGTGCTGCTGATGTTTGCGCAGAATTACCTGCAGGACGTGCTCGCCCTCGCCAACAAGGCGCTGCTGGGCGTGCCGCTGCTCGCCAACCTGTTCCACCCCGACCGCTGGCTGCTGTGGCTGGGTGTGGCCTTCGTGCTCTGCGTCTACTTCTTCCCGACCGGCATCGTCGGGAGTTTGCGCAACCGCCGCTCCAGTGGCGCGTCATAGTCTTCCGGACCGCGCGCGTCCCGCGCGCTCATGAGGCGAGCGAGACGCTCGCGGTCCGGATGAACATGAGCGCTCCCAGCAATGGCTAGATCGTGACCTGCTGAATGCCGCCGCGCGGGGTGTTGGCCTCGATGTTGCGCCACAGGATCTCGTGGCCCGCGGGCAGTGGCCGGTTGTTGGCGACGGTGAGCCACAGCCGCAGCAGCAGGCGGCTCTGGCCGGCGGCGAAATCGTCCTCGAACGGCGTGCGGCCGTGATAGGTGACGTGGCTGTTGATGAGCTGCAGGTCGCCGGGGTCGAGGGTCATTTCGAAGCAGAGTTCCTCGGCGGTTGTCATCAGGATCTCGATCGCCTCTTTCTGCTTGTCCGTGAGCTTGGGCACGCCGGGCGCCATCTCGGCCGCCTCGATGAAGGTGAGCGAATAATGCGAGGTGAACTTGCCGTCGCGCAGGCCGAAGATCGGCAGCGGATAGGCGGTCTCCTTGGTGGTGCCTTCCTCGCCGAAGCGGCTGCGCCAGTAGTCGCCGAACAGCTCGTTCAAAAGGTCGGGGCGGCGCCCCAGGATGGCGTTGTGGATGGCGGGCGTGCTGGCAAGCTTGCTGACCCCGCCGGCGCGCGCCTGGCGCACGCACAACAGGCCGACCACGTCGGTGCGATCGGTGTGGAAGCGCAGGCCGCCATTGGTCAGGGTGCGAGCGTAAGACGACAGGAAGGTCGTGCCCTTCTGGTCCGTCGTCTCGCCGTAGGTGCGCCCGACATGCGCGCCCTCGTCGCGGATGGCGCGCATCAGCTCGCCGCTCCTGTTCTGGAACACCGGCGTGCCGAGATGCGTGCCCAGCCCGAAATAGACCTTGCGCAGGTCGTCCTCGTCGTAGCGGTCAACCGGGAAGCCGCGCAGCTTTATGATGCCGCTGCCGTGCTCGAGCTCGTTGGCGATGTCCGGCACCAGGCTGTCGAGCGAGGACAAAGGAAAGTCCTGCCGCGTGATCTGCGACCAGTCCAGGCGCTTCCGGTTGACGAGGGCGAGCGCGCTATCGAATTCGGTCACCGCCGCAGCGGGAAGGTCGCGGATCCAGCGCCTCGAATTCCTGATGACTTCGCCGCGCCAGACTGACGGGCCGGTGAGCGGCATGCGGGTTTTCATGGCGGCTGTTTACTACATTTTTGTGAAGCGCGCGCCATCACGCACGGTCTTGTGCAAAGGCCGACGATGCAAATTGTTTCTGGTTCTCGCTCGGCACGATGCACACAAGCCCGCGGCGGCGCATCCGTCCTCCGCCGCCTCGACCAGGCGACCGTCAGCGCAACGCCTTGCGCATGTTGATCGAGGTCGGATGGTCGAAGCCCTCATGGGCCTCGCGCGAGATCTCGACATAACCCAGCGATGCAAACAGCTTCTGGTTCTCGGGCAGCACGATGCGCACGCCCAGCCGCACGCCGGCCAGCTCGCGACGGCGCGCCTCGTCCTCGACCGCCTCGACCAGCCGCCGGGCGATGCCCTGGCCGCGCGCGGCGGGCACCACGGCCAGCCGGCCCAAATAGAGATCGTCCTCGAGCAGCTTGACCATGACGCAGCCGACTACCGCGCCGTTTCGCTCCGCGATGATGGCGCCGGCTTCGCGCGCGAGCTCGGCGGCGACGGCCTCCGCTGTCTCGCCGAAGGCGCCGGACTCGGGCTCGAGGCGGCCGCGATATTCCTCGAACGAGGCGGCGATGATCGCCGCGATGGTCGCGGCATCGGCCGCAGTCGCGGCGCGCAGGACAAGAGTGTCGCTCATGGTCGTTTTCTCGCGTAGGCTTGCCTGATAGGTGGGAAAAAGCAAATGGGTTACCAGACCATCGAAGTGCGAAAGCTGACGCCGGCGATCGGCGCGGAAATCTTCGGCGTCGATCTTGCCCAGCCCCTCGGCAACCAGGCCTTCCAGGAAATCCACGATGCTTTGATGGATAATCTGGTGATCTTCTTTCGCGACCAGGTGCTGACTCACGAGCAGCACAAGGCGTTCGGCCGCCGGTTCGGCGAGCTGCATCTGCATCCGACCTCGACCCGCGGCGACGGTGAGCATCCGGAGATCCTGGTCATCAAGGCCGACGAACATTCCAAGCACGTCGCCGGCGAGGAGTGGCATTCCGACGTCAGTTGCGACCCCGAACCGCCGATGGGCAGCATCCTCTACATGAAGGAGCTGCCGCCCGACGGCGGCGGCAACACATTGTTCGCCAACATGTACCGCGCCTACGAAACCCTGTCCCCGCCGATCCAGCTGATGTGCGAGGGCCTGACGGCGATCCATGACGGCGCGCAGGTCTATGGCGGCCGGTTCGGCCAGACGCCCAAGGCGGGCGGCTTTCCCCGCAACGAGCATCCGGTGGTGCGCACCCATCCGGTGACCGGCCGCAAGGCCTTGTATGTCAATCCCAACTTCACCACGCACATCGTCGGCCTGAAAAGGGCCGAAAGCGATGCGCTGCTCGGCATGCTCTACCGCCACAGCGAGACGCCGGAGTTCCACTGCCGCTTCGCCTGGCAGCCCAACTCGATCGCCTTCTGGGACAATCGGGCGGCCATGCATCACGCCATGTGGGACTACTTCCCGCACAAGCGGCTGGGCTATCGCGTCACGGTCAAGGGCGACAAGCCGTTCTACCGCGCATAGGGACGCCCTGCTTGATCTGGCCACGGAGAAATAAATGAAAGTGAAGGACAAGGTCTGCGTCGTCACCGGCGCGGCGGGCGGCATCGGCGAGGCGATCGCGCGACGCTACGCCAAGGAAGGCGCCAAGGGCGTGGTCGTGGCCGATCGCGACGCCGGCCGCCTCGAGGCCGTGGCCAAGGCCATCAAGGGCATCGCGGTCGCCTGCGACGTCGCCAAGGAAGCCGACATCAGGCATCTCGTCGCCGAGGCCGAGCGGCACTACGGGCCGGTCGACATCTTCTTCTCCAATGCCGGCATCGGCCGCGGCGGCCACGAGGATGCTTTGGACAAGGACTGGGCCGATTCCTGGGCCATCCATGTCATGGCTCATGTCTATGCCGCGCGCGCCCTGGTGCCGGGCATGCTGGCGAGGAAGTCGGGCTACCTGCTCAACACCGCGAGTGCCGCCGGCCTTTTGACCTCGCTGGGCTCCGCGCCCTACG
>WNFG01008264.1_pt1 | contig 12043 bp, 11 predicted proteins | sample 5400431 | NCBI WGS metagenome assembly WNFG01 (sample SAMN13153346, study PRJNA577476) | soil metagenome | isolation source: 120 cm saprolite under Douglas fir tree site 2 hole 3 replicate 2 | place: USA:California | collected 2015-04-18
GTGAACGAATAGGACGCCATGCCGCCGGGCTTGAAGTACGACTCCACGTCATGCCAGTCGAGGCCCGAGCCGCTGATCGTCACGGACGTGCTCCGGTACTGGCCGCGGTTCTGCGGATCGGCCGCGGCGACCAGCCCACCGACGTAGCGGTGCATGCTGTTGTTGAAGTAGAAAAAACTGTTGCCGACGTAGAGAATGGTCTTGGGTTGTGCGATCCCGGCGTCTTTCATCTTCGGGCTCGTCTGCGCGAGCGCTTGGCCGCCGCAGGACCAGGCGAGGAACAGAGAAACGAGCGCTGACGCGGTGCGCGCGCTCAGGAGCTTGCGGATCATGGGTTTTGTCTCCGTAGGCAATGAAACGACTGCAGTGCTCTCGATGAGCGGCGCGCTTTAGCGCGTCCGCTCTGGATTCACAGCTCGTATGGCTAGTGGACGCGCCATGCTTCGGCTGAGAGCCGAAGCCCTTTGGGCAGCGTCATTCATCGGTCCTGTCGTTGCAGCGGGTGACGTTGCCCTTAGCCGTGTGTACGGTGAAGCATCGCCGCTCGGGGGGCTCTTCGGCGGCGGCCGGCATTTCCATGTTCGGGGCTTTCGCGCCGGGAGCGGGCGACGGCCGCGGCTCGATTGTTCTGGCCGGCGGCCGGTAGGCCGGGTTCACATTGAGCCGGTCTTTGACTTCACCGGCATCTTTGAGCCCGAGCTCGCTGCATTTCACGCCGGAGTAAGTGATCTTTCCGGCCGCATTTGTGCATTTGAAGGTCTGAGCCGCGAGCTCCCCGGACAGCAGCAATGCCGAGGCCGACAAGATCAGTTTTGCGATCTCATTCATCGATTGCGGGCTGACGTTTGAGCTCAGCCGCGTGCGAAGGCCACAGGCCATAGCACGTCGGCTGGAGCGAAGGGGTAGACGCCAGGTGTTTGACGCCCGGCCAAACGCTCACGTGCGGAAGAGGAGCCACGGTGATTCTTGTCGGTGCCAATCTACTTCTTTCCCCAGCGATCGATTAAGTTCTTCGCGGTGGCTTGCAACTTCGCTCCCTCCTCCGGCGAGGGTGGCCCAAGCTCTTGCGCGGCGAGCGGGTCGCGATAGTCGACCTTAGCGATCTTGACCCAATACAGCAACTTCTCTGTCTTGCCTTCGCTGAGTTGAAGGATTGCCAATTTAACGCGATTGACTTCGCGCTCGTAGCTCTCGGTACCGTATTCGTCGAGCGCAGCTAGAACCTCTGCGAGCTTGCTCTCGCCGAACATCGCCTTGGCGGAAGCGAGGACCTCTTCACGAGTGTGTGTCATCTGGCGTCTAACGTGGAGGTTACCGGCGCGCGGCCGCAGGTAGACGACCAACGTGCGATACTCCCCGCGCGTCCGGGTAGACCGCCATGTTAGACGGCGCTACTTGTGGTAAGCAGCGTCAAGTGCAATGCCGACGAAAAGCAGAACGACGGCAAGCATGATGACGCCAGCGAGAATTTCCATGGCTATAGCTTCCCGATCTGGTCGATGCGGCGCTCGACCTGGCGATGCAAAAGAAAAATGCCGAAGCCAAGCAAGACCGCGCCGATGGCCCCGATGGACCACAAGAGTGGATCAGCGGTCTTCGGAGTTGAAACGAGCCAACCGACCAAGGTGATTTCTGTCACGACCATTATCCCCAGCCAAACCTGAGATAAACCAACTGCTCCTTGAGGCGATCGAGTTCGGACACGATGCTCCAGGTTGAGGCAAGTTACGCCGCAAGGATACCTCAAGGCCGGTTGTGGCGCTTTGCACTGGAGTGCGCCTTCTACCGTTCGAAATCAGCGGCGGGCCGCCGTGCTGTTCCAAGAGACACGATGCTCCCGGCCCGTCCGCTCTGGATTGAAGGTTAGAGCGCATTTTACGGACAGCGGTAAGCCACACCCTCTAATGTCGATGTAAGAAAGACAGCGTTCCCGCCGAGGCCGACGGTTTCGTTGCGTAGCCGATCGTCATGATCATAGTCTAACGGTGTGGACACATTGCCAACGGCTTTGCACCCGGCCACATCCGCGGCGTTTCGGGTGAGCTTTACCCGATCAGCACCAGGCGCGAGCGCGAACGGCACGGTGGCGCACGAACAGGTGATCAGTAAGATAGCTGCGAGCGTGAGACTTAGAACTACAGGGGTTCTCAAGCGCATTTAGGTACTCCGCTTAGATGGACATGTCGAGATTTCTCATATCTTTGCCGCTGCTGCTCCTGAGGGGTGTCGAAAGAACTTTCAGCTCCGGGCGCTGGGAGATCCTTGCGCTCTAACGTTCACAATGAGGGGCGCCCCGCTTACGGGGCGTTCCTCTCGATTGTGGGGTTAGAGGCCAACGGTCTAAACAAGATGGCCAACGTCGCAATGGTGAGTATAGGCTGCGAGAGAATCAACGGAATGTTGCAACCCGACGAATCCCTAGCACAAGGAAGATCCGACAAGTAGTAGGCACCTGCGTAGAAGACAACGAACCCGCTGCCGATGACTAAAAACGAGATTCGAGCCCATGGTTTTGCCAACCATAGCCCGACCGCAATCGTTAGAAAGACTACGCAAAGCCCCCAGCCGACAACATGAAGTGCAGGACGGAAACCCAAGAGCACGAGCGACCATGCTTGTACTGCGCTCCACAGCAGAGCAAGTACTGAAGCTAAACGCGAACGAATCATGGCCTCTAACGTCCAATCACCTTCCGAAAAACCATCTAATCTGGCGTGTGAGTCTACGCTTTTCGGAAATGCTCCGCGCAATCAATGCTATTTGACACGCCGATTTGGATTCCCAGTCGTGATAGATTGCGCCCGCAAGGTCAAGTGTCCGAATTCTCAAGAGGTGAAACCCCGCGGGACTGTAGTAGCGCGGTGATCTCTTTCGCCGTCTCCGGCTCGAGCGTGCCCTTGGCGAGCGCGAGCGGAATGGTGCGAAGGCTGAGGATGCGATAGAGCTCGAGCGAATCGGGCGCTTCTTTCGCGAGAACATCGAGGTGCCTACGGATGGTGCCGACATCGCCGCGCGCGACCGCGCTTCCCAGGCCGCCCGCCGCGCCCAGTTTCTCGACGTTGTCCGCGGTGCCGCGCAGAAGCGGCAGGAGCGCGGCGAGCGCCGCGCCTTCCGCGACGCCGAGCTTGCCCCACAGCGCGATCGTTTCCTGCATGAGGGCGACGACGAAAGCGCCGGAGAAGTTGGCCGCGGCGTGGTAGAGGGCGCGCCCGCCTTCGGGCAAGCGCAGCGGCTTTGCGTCCAGGGCGCGAGCCAGCCGCTCGAGCTTTTTCACGAGCGCATCCGGACCGGCGAGCGCGATCGCGCTGCCCGCGAGCGCGCCGGAAGGGTCTCCCACTTCTCCGAACATGTGCAGCGGATGAAAACCGCCCGCAAGAGCGCCGTCGGCAACGGCTTTTTTCAGCGCATCGAGCGCCGCTGCAGTGCACGCAGGCCGAGCCCGCGCGCCACTTGATGCCTGATGCGACCGCTTCGATTGCATCGTCGGGCACGGTGAGAAAAACGATGTCCGCGCGGTCTGCGACTTCCTGCGCAGCGCAGACGCGCGCGCGCGGAACGCGCTTCGCGAGCTTTTGCGCGGAGGCGATCTTCCGGCTCGCGATCGCGACCACGTCCATGGCCGCATGAGCGAAGCCTGTCGCGAGCCCGGTGCCGACGCGCCCGGCGCCGACGAAGCCGAGCCTGAGTTTTTCCCTCTGCATTTGTTACCAATTGTACGATGTCGCTCCCGGGCGACAAGCAGGATCATTTGGGCGTTGGGTCAACGCTTGCGGCATGCCCGCGTTATTGAGTCATGTCCGCAGCAATGGACATGTCCATTCAACACTCAACGAGGTACCACATGAAACACCTGATCGCAGTCCTGATGCTAGCCGCATTCGCCGGCACGACCCTCAACGTCGCAGCGCAGGCGCCCGCCACTCCGGCGACACCGGCGCAATCCGCGACACCGGCGACGCCCGCCAAGGCGGAGAGCAAGAAGACCGCCAAGTCGGAAGGCAAGAAAAAGGCCAAGGCCAAGGCCAAAAGCAAGAAGGCCGAATCCAAGAGCTAAGCCGCACCGGCCCTTACGGGCCGCGCAAGACCAAAAAGGCGGGACCTCCCGCCTTTTTGCTTTTGTGGAACGACCCCGCGGCTTCACGGAAGGGATACAATCGCGGGCCTGATCCCATCCGCGCGCTTGAAATCCCCGAATTACGACCCCACCTTGCCGCTGACTTCTCATACACTGAGACAGAACCCATGAAACGCATCGTTCTCTTCCTCGCCACCAACTTTGCCGTGGTGCTGCTGCTCTGGACCATCGCGAGCGTGCTCGGCGTGGACCAGTTCCTCACGCAAAACGGCCTCGATCTCGAATCGCTGCTCTGGTTCTCGCTGCTGATGGGTTTTGGCGGCTCGTTCATATCGCTCCTGATTTCCAAGCAAGTAGCGCTGTGGTCCACGGGCGCGCACGTCATAAAGTCCCCTGAAGGCGCGCACGAGCAATGGCTCGTGGCCACGGTGCGGCGCCTTGCCGACAAGGCGAACATCGGCATGCCGGAGGTCGCCGTGTACGAAGGCGCGCCGAACGCCTTTGCGACCGGCGCATTCAGGAATTCGGCGCTGGTCGCGGTCTCGACGGGCCTGCTCGAATCGATGAGCCGGGAGGAGGTCGAAGCGGTGCTCGGCCACGAGATCAGCCACGTCGCCAACGGTGACATGGTCACGCTGACCCTAATCCAGGGCGTACTCAATACCTTCGTGTATTTCCTGTCGCGCGTCGTGGGCTTCATCGTGGACAAGACCGTGTTCCGCACCGAGCGCGGCATCGGGCCGGGTTACTACATCACGGTGTTCGTCAGCCAGATCGTGTTCGGCTATCTTGCTTTGATAATCGTCATGTGGTTTTCGCGCCGGCGCGAATTCCGCGCCGACGCGGGTTCGGCGCGGCTGCTCGGCACACCCCAGCCGATGATCGGCGCGCTCATGCGCCTGGGCGGCATGCAGCCGGGCGCGCTGCCGCAGTCGATCGCCACGGCGGGCGTGAACGGCGCGCCGGGATGGGCGACGCTCTTCTCCAGCCATCCGCCGATCGAAGAGCGCATCGCCGCCCTGCAGGGGCGCGCGTAGGAAAACCACCGCCTACAGCGGGTTGGTTTGCGTGACGGCGTAAAAGTCGTGCACGTCGCCCCGCGTGCGGGGACTGCGCACCCGGCAGAGCGAAAATACGACATAGGATCTTTGCCGGGCGGTGACCGCCGCCTCGCGCCCTTCCACCTCGACCGCGGCGAGATCGAGCCGGCTTCCTGAGGCCGCGATCGCCACGTTCCCTTCGATCCGCCCGCCCGTCATCACGATGGTGGAGCTGTATGCATAGAGGCCGGTCTCGCCGCCGCCGATGGAGCTGTCGTCTATGGTGACGGTGGAATCGAGAACGTGCAGCGCCCGTACCCGCGCGTTGTGGATTTGGACACCCCGGCAGCCGTCGAGGATCAACCTGTCGTACTCGCCCTCGAATACCTTGTTGCGCTCGTTCCGGCAGGTCGCCTCGCCGCGCTTCGCCAGGGGGGCGGCGGCGCGAGCCGGCGCGGGCGGCAAGCCCCGCTCCAGGAACGGCTCGAGCACGGCGCGAAAGCGCTCGGGCGCTTCCAGCATCGGCTCGTGCCCGGCGCGCTCGATCACCGCGAGCCGCGCGCGCGGCAATTTCAGCGCGAGCACCTTGCCGGTGCGAAGAGGCGCGACCGTGTCCTGCGCACCCCAGACGATGAGGGTCTCGGCGCGGACTTTGGGCAACTCCCGCCGAAGATCGTCGCTCACCACCGCGAGACCAGCGATCTTCTCGGGATCGGCGCCGAGCAGTGTCTGGCGCAGTTGCTGGCTCGAGAGGATGATTTGCGGGTCGAGGTGCAGCTGCTGCAGCGGCGCAAGGAGCTTGCGGGCGAGGTTGACAAGCCAATCGGCCGGATCGGCGGCAGGCGGTACGAACTCCAGGCCGAAGTGCGCGAGAAACTGGTTCGTCGTAGAGGAGCTATGCAGCACGCCCGGCGCATCGACGACCGCGAGCCGCAGCACATCGTCGGGGTAAGTCGCCGCGTAGCGTAAGCACACCACCGCGCCCATGGAGTGCCCCACCAGCGCGAAGGGCCCATGCAGAAAGCGGCCCGCGACGTGCTTGAGGACGCGCGCGTAGTTGCCGGGCGAATAGAGCACATTCGCCTTGTCGGAGGCTCCGAAACCGGGCAGATCGACGGCCACGACGTGATAAGACCGCCGGAGCCAGGCGATATGGTCGCGGAAATCGCGCGCGGCCTCCTCGCCGATTCCGTGCACCAGCAGGATCTCGCGCGCATAGCCGCGGCCGGCCTCGTACACGATCATCTGCCCGCCGAACACGGGCTCGTCGATGCGGTGGGGTTCCGTCCCCGGAACGCGCTCCTCCGGCGCGTCGGCGGCGTAAGCCCCCCCCGTCGAAGCGAGCAACGCCGCGACCAGGCAAGCACGCCAGGGTTTCCGGAAGGGAAGTCGAGACGGCACTAAGTCGGTCTCAGCGCGTAGCGGCCGTCCTTCTCCCGTATGAGCCGCCCGGCATCGCGCAGCGCTTCGAGCGCGAGCACCGCTTCGCGCCCGTCGCGGCTCGCAAGCGCCGCCATCAGCGCTTCGAAGGTCTTCGGGCCGTCGGCGAGGGCCGCCTCGACCGAAGCGAAGCGCTTGCCCTCGAAGCGTGGCGGTTCTGGAATCATGGATTCGATTCCGCGCGCTTCGCCCATCGGCAGCGTGAGATCGAAGCCGGCCTTGGCGCCCGTTTTCGCGCCGCGGAGGGACGGATCGAGCGGCAGCGTGCGGAACCCGGACTGCACCACCAGGTCGCGGTCGGCCTGGAAACGGGTCGCGAGCGCCCAGTCCAGCTGCTCGTCGGAGAAAATGTCGATGTCCGGATCGACCACGAACACGTGCTTCACGTTGGCGAGACAGCCGAACGCGGCGGCGATGGCGTTGCGCGCTTCGCCGGGCACGCGCTGGCGCATCGCGATGCGCAAGTTGTACATCCCGCCGCTGGCAGGCGTCGCGTACACGGCCTTGGTTTCGCGCACCGCGCTCTCCAGCGCGCGCCAGACCATGACCTCGGTGCGCAGCGCGTTGAGTTGCGCGGTATCAGTGCGAGCGAGGCTACGGCCGCCGATCGTCGCGGTCTGAAAGAGTGCGTCGCGGCGCCGCGTGACCGCGGTGAGATGGAACACGGGATTCTGCTTAACCCCGCCGTAATATCCGAGGAACTCGCCGTAGGGACCCTCCGCCTCGACGTGTCCGCGCTCGTCGAGATACCCCTCCAGCACCCATTCGGCGTCGGCCGGAACGCGGATATCGCAACTGACGCACTTCACCACCGCAAGCGGCGCGTCGCGCAGGCTCGCGACGAGGCCCAGCTCGTCCACCGGCAGTCGCATCACCGCGGCGACGTAGTCGGCGGGGTGCGCGCCGACGACGAAAGCGACCGGCAGCCGTCGCCCCTCTCTCACCGCCGCCTCGTATAGCGCGCGCAGGTCCGAGGGCGAATTGAGATCGACGCCGGCTTCGTGCCGGCCGCGCAGCATCAAGCGGCGCACGCCGACGTTGGTCCAGCCGTTCGAGGGGTCGAGCACGAAATCGATCGAGGCGGAAATGTAGGGACCGCCGTCCATGCCGTGCTGCAGGTTGACCGGCAGGGCCGTCAGGTCCGCCCGGTCGCCGGTGAGCACGATCTCCTGGGCCGGCGCCGTCTCCCGCGGCACCTCGACGACCTGCGGAGTCACGCGCAGGCGGCGGAGCACTTCGGCGAGTAGTTTGTCGGGTGCCGTGCCGAAGGCGTGGGCCAGGCGGGCGCGGCTCCCCATGGCATTGCCGACGAGGGGTGCGCCCTCCTTGCCGACGCGCTCGAACAGCACCGCCCTGGCGTTGCCCTCGAGCGCCGGCGCGACATCGGCGAGATCGGCGGCCCCGGCCCGGACTTCGAGCTCTCCCGTCTGTCGCAATTCCTCTACAAAGCGTCGTAGCCTGAACCGCTGGAGGTCGATTCCCGTCTCGCGCGCGCCTGTTTTCACCGCTTTCGGCTCCTCCTCCCCAACGGCGTATCGTACCACCGCGGCGATCGCGGCCATCGCGTTGCGCCGGCATTGCCCTGGGTCTAAACTAGTTTCACAACAACATCGAGCGGCCGATTCCCGCGCGGCCGCACACCCAAAGGAGGCTTCATGGCAAGCATCAAATTCGCCGTCGACGGCAAGACGGTGACGGTCAACGCCGACCCGAGCATGCCGCTCCTCTACGCCCTGCGCAACGATCTCAAGATGAGCAATCCGCACTTCGGCTGCGGACTCGCGCAGTGCGGCGCGTGCACCGTGCACCTGGACGGAGAACCGGTGCGCTCCTGCGTGATGCCGCTCGCGGCCGTGCAGGGCAAGAAGGTAACGACGCTGAAGGGCCTGGGCACGCCGGAGAAACCGCATCCGCTGCAGGCCGCCTACGTCCAGGAGCAGGTGCCGCAGTGCGGCTACTGCATCAACGGCTGGATCATGACCGCGGCCGCGTTCCTGGAAAAGAAGCCGAAAGCGACCGACGCCGAGATCCGTGAAGCTCTTGCCGGACTCAAATGCCGCTGCGCGACGCACACCGCGATCATGCGCGCGATCAAGCGCGCCCAAACGCAAATGGCCTAGGAGAATGACATGAACGCACGCATCGACCTGTCACTTTCCCGCCGCGAATTCCTGAAGGCTTCAGGCGCACTCATTGTCTCCGCGGCAGGGCCTGCTTTCATCGGCGAAGCTCTTGCGCAAACTACCGCAGCCGGCGTCAAGCCGGCGCTTGTTCCCACCGAGCTCGATTCCTGGGTCGCGATTCTGCCCGACGGCCGCGTCACCGCCTTCTTCGGCAAGATGGACATGGGCCAGTCGCTCGATATCGCGATCGCGCAGATCGTGGCCGACGAGCTCGATGTGGCCGTCGACAAGGTCGACGTCGTCATGGGTGATACGGCGCTCACCTGCAACCAGGGCGGAGCCTCCGGCAGCACCGGCATCCAGACGGGCGCGAGGCCCCTGCGCAGCGCGGCGGCCGAAGCGCGCCAACTGCTCGTGAAATCCGCCTCGCAGAAGCTCGGGCTTCCGGTCGAGCAGTTGCGCGTCGACGACGGCATGGTGAGCGCGGTCTCCGACCCGTCGAAAAAAGTCAGCTACGCCGAGCTGATCGGCGGCCGCTATTTCAACCGCCAGGTCGAGTGGAACAAGCAGACCGGCAACGCCATGGACATCAAGGTCGAGGCGAAGGTTAAGTCGCCTTCCGAATACCGCGTCGTCGGGAAATCCTTCACGCGCCGCGACCTCCCGGGCAAGGTTTACCGCACCGACAAGTACGTGACCGATATTTCTCTGCCGAAGATGCTTCACGCCCGAGTGATCCGGTGCTCGCGCGCCGCCTGCACCGTGGGCGGAGTCGATGAGGGTTCGATCCGCGCGGTGAAGGGCGCGCGCGTGGTCCATGAAAAGGATTTCGTCGCAGTGGTGGCCGATCACGAATGGGACGCCGTGCGCGCCTCGCGCATGCTCAAGATCTCGTGGGTCGAGTCGAAGAAGGATCCGTTTCCGCCGATGGCGGAGCTGTACGACCACATCCGCAAGGCGCCCGTGGTGAAGCGCGAAGACTCGGTGAAGAAGGGCGACCTGGACGGCGTGTTCAAGACCGCCGCTCGGGTCGTCGAAGCGGAGTACGAGTGGCCGTTCCAGTCGCACGCGAGCATGGGGCCCGCCTGTGCGGTTGCCGACGTGCGCGCGGAGGGTGTCACCGTCTGGACCGGCTCGCAAAAGCCACACTTCGTCCAGACCGGGGTGGCGCGGCTCCTCGGCGCGCCTCCGGAAAAAGTGCGCGCCATCTGGGTGGCCGGTCCCGGCTCCTACGGGCGTAACGACGCCGGCGACGCGGCGCTCGATGCGGCGCTCCTCTCCAAGCTCACCGGGCGCCCGGTGCGCGTGCAGGGCATGCGCAGCGACGGGATCGCCTGGGATCCCAAGGGCCCGGCATCGGTGCACCGCGGCCGTGCCGCGCTCGATGCCTCGGGCAAGGTGATCGGCTACGAGTTCATCTCGAAGGGCTTCTCGCGCAGGAACATCGACACCAACGAATCGGACCCGCGCGACAGTCTCGCCGGGATGTCGATCGGCCTGCCGCCCAAACCGAGCATCGACTTCGGCGTGCCCGCCGAGTCCTACGGCTTCGACAACAAGCTGCTGGCCTGGGAAGCGATCCCGCCGCTCCTCGAGGCCAGTTCGCCGCTCAGAAGCTCGCATCTGCGCGATCCGGTCGGACCGCAGATCCACTTCGGCAGCGAGCAGTTCATCGACGAGTTGGCCGCCGCCGCGGGCGAAGACCCGGTCGCCTTCCGGCTGAAATACGTCAGCGCTCCGCGCGACGCGGCGGTCATCAAAGCGGCGGCTGAAAAAGCCGGCTGGCAGCCGCGGCAAGCGCCGCTCGCTGCGCGCTCAGGCGACATCCTGTCCGGCCGCGGCATCGCCTACGCGCAGCGCAACGGCACCCTCGTGGCGGTGGTCGCGGAGATCGAGGTCGAGCGCAAGAGCGGGCGTATCTGGGGAAGGAAATTCACGGTTGCGCACGACTGCGGCCTTATCATCAATCCGGAGGGGATCCGCTACACCATCGAAGGCAACGTCGTGCAGGGGCTGTCGCGCACTCTCTTCGAGGAGGTGCGTTTCGATCGCGAGAAAGTGACCAGCGTCGACTGGCTGAGCTATCCGATCCTCGAGATCCGCGACGCGCCCGAGGCGATCGAGGTTGTGCTCATCAACCGGCCGGAAGTCGCACCCAGCGGCGCCGGCGAGCCGTCGATCCGCGTGATACCGGCGGCGGTGGCGAACGCGTTCTTCGATGCGACCGGCGTGCGGCTGCGACGCGCGCCACTGACCCCTGAACGCGTCAAGGTCGCGCTGGCGCGCGTTTAAGGGCAGGAGAGGGGAGACTGATGAATCCCGTTATTTGCCGCTCCGTAACCGCCGCCTGTTTCGCTCTTTTCACGGCGGTCGCACAGGCGCAAGCGCCCGTGGCGCTGACCGGCCAGGTCGGCTCCGCCGAAGAAGGCGCGATGGAAGGTGTCGTCGTCAGCGCCAAGAAGGACGGCTCGACGATCAGCGTCAGCGTCGTCACGGACGCGCAGGGGCGTTTTGCTTTTCCGGCCGCGAGGCTCGAGCCCGGGCGTTACACCTTGAAGGCGCGCGCCGCCGGCTACGAACTCGACGGCGCCAAGGCGGCGGAGGTCGCCGCCGGCAGCGTGGCCAGCGCCGACCTCAAGCTCAGGAAGGTGAAAAATCTCTCCGCGCACCTGACCAATGCCGAATGGATGACGAGCATGCCGGGCACCGACGAGCAGAAGCGGTTCCTGCTCAACTGCAACGGCTGCCACACCATCGAGCGCATCATGAAGTCGACGTACGACGCCGACGGCTTCATGCAGATTTTCCAGCGCATGGCCGGCTATTACCCCGGCAGCACGCCGCTGAAGCCGCAGCGCCTCGCCGGCACTGCGATTCGCGACGTCCAGCGCGGCGGCGACGGCAGGAAGACCGCGGAATGGCTCGCCAGCGTCAATCTGAGCCAGCAGCAAACGTGGGCTTTCCCGCTCAAGACCGAGCCGCGGCTTACGGGCAGGTCTACCCGGGTAATCATCACCGAGTACGACTTGCCGAATCCGCTGATCCAGCCGCACGACGTGATGCTCGATCGCGAGGGCAGCGTCTGGTACTCCGACTTCGGCCAGATGTTCCTCGGCAAGATGGACCCGAAGACCGGCAAGGTGACGGAATATCCGATCCCGGTGGTCAAGCCGGGGTGGTCGGAAGGCACGCTCGATCTCGAATTCGACCGCGACGACAACCCCTGGGTCGGCGTGATGTACCAGAGCGCCATCGCGAAATTCGACAAGAAGACCGAGAAGTTCCGGATGTGGACGACCCCCAAGGAATGGGACACGGACGCGGGCCAGCTCGGCCATATCGCGATCGAAGGCACCCATAGCGAC
>WNFG01004240.1_pt1 | contig 12041 bp, 10 predicted proteins | sample 5400431 | NCBI WGS metagenome assembly WNFG01 (sample SAMN13153346, study PRJNA577476) | soil metagenome | isolation source: 120 cm saprolite under Douglas fir tree site 2 hole 3 replicate 2 | place: USA:California | collected 2015-04-18
AGCCACTCGCCGGTGCGCGCGTAGCGGTCGTCATGCTGTTCGAACGCCACGCCATATTTCCGCGCTTCGTCCGCCCACCACGACGAAACCACGTTCAGCGTGAGCCGCCCGTTGCTGATCCGATCGATGTTAGCCGCCTGCTTCGCCAACAGCGCGGGCAGATGGAACGTCGGCCGCACCGCCACCATCAATTCGATGCGCTCCGTCACCGCCGCCAGCGCCGCCGCCGTGGACCACGCGTCCAAGGAGGGCGCCTCCACGCCTTTGATGTCGTTGAGATTCAGCTCCGCGATCAACGTAAGGTCAAACCCAATCTCCTCGCTGCGCTGCGCGAGCTTCTTCACGTACGCCCAGCTCGTCTCCATTTTTTCGTCTTCGACGTTGCGCAGCCACCCGCCGAAGACGGGAAGCCAGTAGCCGTACCTCATCGCGATCCTCCACGCGCCGCAACGTGTTCTCCGCGTTCCGCTTCATGGCGCCGCGCCTCGGCGATCAGGAAGTCCGCGAGCCGCGAATACGGATTGAAGCCGACGATGCGCACCGGATCAGCCACGAAATTCGATAGTGCGTTCACGTCGTAATAGAGCTGCCGTCCGGTGCGCTCATCGATGACGTACTCGACCCCGCCAACTTCCACGCCGGCAAGCTCCATGATGCGTTCCGCGTCTTCAATCACCTGTCGCGGCGGGTCGTAGCCTTCCACTTTCATCCCGCTCTTTGGCGCGTCCACCGGACACGCGATGCGCGTCAACTCTTCGCCCCGCGTATTCTGGCAAATGTCCGCGGGACACAAGTTGTAACTCTCGCCCGTGACGTGAATCCGGATCCCATACAAAAACTTCCCGCCAAGCACCTCGACACGCGTGATAATCCCGTCGCGTGCCGTAAACGCTTCCTGCACCAGCGCCGTTGAATCGATGCCGAAGTACAAGCGGTTCCCTTCTACCGCCGCCCGCAATTCCTCCGCCGAATTGAAACGTTCAATCCCCGCCCCGCTGCCGCCAATGTTCGGCTTGATCACCACCGGATACCCGACGGCCTCCGCCGCCTCAAGCGCCTGCGATGGATGATTGATCACGCGCGCTTTCGGATACGGCAATCCCAGTTTTTCCAGGTTGGTCAGTTGCAGCGCCTTCGAGATCTCGTGATTGAAGCACCGGTAGCCATTCACGACGCGCACGCCCTTGCCTTCCAGGTGCGCCAAATAATTGAGCGTATAGAATATTCCGTGGCCCAGCCCGCGCTGCCACGCCGAAGGACTCATGCGATTGAAGAGCAGCGAGTACTCGCGCTCCGGCGAAGCCACATCGTAGTTGTGGTGCCGCGCGTCAATCTTCAGCCACGGCACGCCGCGCTCATCCAGTTGCTGAAACAGCGGCCGGAACCAATCCGGATGCTCGTAGTAAATCGCAATGGGCTTTTCGAACCCAAACCTGTTTCCATTCGTTTCCATGCTCATGCAGCCTCTCGAATCTCTTTCGAATCGCCTGCGCCGCTTTCCGTAAGTTTCCCTATATTCATCAACAGTTTACGCTTCATGGTTCAGAATACCGGACCTTGCAGGGTCTTATTCCACTTCCAATAGCGCACTCGCAGCTTCCTGCTCCCGGCCGGCAACCTGCTAAACCATATCAGGACGATTGCGTCTCGTTTTTTCCAGCGCCGCGGCGCGCCTCCAATTCGCCACTTCCGCGTGATTGCCCCCAATCAGCGCTTCCGGCACGCTCCAGCCGCGATATTGCGCGGGGCGCGTGTAATGCGGAAAATCAAGAAGCCCGTGATTCACAGCGGCTGGTTCGTATTCCCTCCGGCCGAGCGCATTTACGGTTTCTCGTTGTAGGGGCGGGGCTTGCCCCGCCCTTCCTCCGGGCGCTGTCGATTGCCGCTCCACAACACTAAAAGACTCATTCTGCGAAGATGCTTCGTTTCCAAGCGCACCCGGAAGGAGACGCGTCACCCCGTCGACCACCATCATTGCCGGCAGCTCCCCTCCGCTCAGCACGAAATCACCAACGGAGATCTCCTCCGTCGCCAAATGCTCCGCCACTCGCTCATCAACTCCTTCATATCTCCCGCAAATAAAAATGATCCGTTCCAGTTGTGAGTAACGCCGGGCCGTTTCCTGCCGGAATAATTTCCCCGCCGCGGACATCAGCACAATGCCAGTCTTCGGGTCAGCAACCCCCGCCTGCGACGCATCACCCACGCCATGTCCAAGTAGCGCCTCCACCGCTTCAAACAACGGCTCCGGCTTCAGCACCATCCCTTCGCCGCCGCCGAACGGCCGGTCGTCCACCGTGCGGTGACGATCCTTCGTGAACTCCCGCAAATCCTGCACGTTTATTTCGACGAGCCCTGTCTCCCGTGCACGCCGGAGGATCCCGTGTTCCAGCGGCCCCGCAAAAAACTCGGGAAATATCGTGATGAGATCGAATCGCATGCAAGACCAGTGTAGCCAATGGAAGGACCAGCCGCCATTCGGACTTGCTACGCGCCCGTTTTCGTTCCGGTTGCACGGCAAATTGCGAATGTTTACAATCCCGCAGACGGGGACCTTTTCTGTCCCATTGGCCAGCTTGCGGTTCCTTTTCCAGTCTCGTAGCCTATTGCTATTGAAGCAGTTGTTTCCAGCCTGAGCGTCAAAAGCCCGGGCATTCAACTTGCCTGCTCTGGCATTTGCTGGGAGGCTAATTTGATGAACTTCGCGGCTCGCTCAACTCGCCTCTCCTTGCTCCTGCCCTCGACACTCGCGCTTCTTTGGCTGGCCGGTTGTGGTGGCTACGGCAGCGGAGGGGGCGGCGGGAACGCACCGCCGATACCCACGGGACTTGCAGCGAGTGCCGCAAATGCCCAGGTCAATCTGACGTGGACCGCCAGCGCCGGCGCCACTGCTTATTTTGTGAAACGCTCCACAGCTTCGGGCGCCGAGGCCCAAGTCGCCCCAACGTCGGCCACGAACTACACGGACAGCAATGTAATTAATGGCCAGACGTATTATTACGTTGTCTCCGCCTACAACTCCTACGGCCAAAGCCCCAATTCCCCTGAAGTCAACGCCACGCCTGCTGCGCCGCCTCCACCCGCACCCGCGGGCCTCACCGCTAATGTGGTCGACTCCCAGGTCGCCCTCACTTGGCCCGTCACCAGTGGCGCGACCAGCTACAACGTGAAGCGCTCGACCGCCAACGGCAGCGGTTACGCACCGATTGCCAACACCACGGGGACAAACCTTACGGACTCTGGGCTTACCAACGGAACGACGTACTACTACGTCGTGTCCGCCGTAAGCAGCCTTGGCGAAGGTCCGAATTCCAACCAGGCAAGCGCCACGCCCGTCAACGGCCCAGCGGATGTCATCATCACTGTCGAGCCGACCAAAACCCATGCCATCTCCCCGTGGATCTACGGCACCAATTTCTATTCCAACAACACTTCCCCTCGGCCAAATTTTAGCCTGGACCGCGACGGGGGCAACCGTTGGACGGCGTACAACTGGGAGGCCAACGCGTCCAATGCAGGCAGCGACTTTAACTACAGCAATGATAACTACCTGAGTTCAAGCACTGTCCCGGCCGAGGCCGTGCGCAGTTTTATTGCTGGCGACCAGAACGCAGGCCTGGCAAGTCTGGTGACCGTGCAACTTCAAGGCCTTGTATCTGCTGACGAGAATGGCCCTGTAAGTGTCGCAAATCCTCCGGATCTAACCCGCTTCAAAACCGTGGTCGATAAAAAGAGCACTGTCTCCAGCGTTCCTCTCACCTTTGATCCCACCAAATTCGACGCCCATGTTTACATGGACGAATTCGTCTGGGCCTTGGACCAGAAGTTTACCGGCAAGGGGATTTTCGGAGCCACTCCGGCTCTCCCAACTTTCGTAAGCCTCGATAACGAACCCGATCTTTGGAACTCGACTCATAAAGAAGTCCAGGGCTCGACGAACATCTCGTCGACCAACTTCGTCACCAAGACCATCGCGCTTTCAGAAGCCCTGAAAGACCAGTTTCCGAACCTCGTAATCTTCGGGCCGGTGAACTACGGGTTTGGAGGCATCTACAGTTGGCAAAACGATCCGAGTCTGAGCCCCACACCCACTGGTGCCAACTGGTTCGCGGACAAATATCTTGCAGGGATAAAAACCGCTTCGACCGCGTACGGGAAGCCCGTGGTAGACGTCTACGACTTCCATTGGTATTCGGAAGCCACAGACGGGACCACGAGAGTCACCAACTTGACTGCCTCGACCCTCACGGACGCCCAGGTGCAGGCCATTGTGCAGAGCCCGCGCAGTTTGTGGGACCCGACTTTTACAGAGACCTCCTGGATTACCGGCGTGCTTGGCGGCCCCATTAACATCCTCGGGCGTCTTCAGGCCAAGATCGCTGCGAATGACCCCGGCATGAAGCTCTCTATCACGGAGTATGAGAACGGCGGGTTCAACCATATCGCCGGGACGATCGCGCAAGCGGACAACCTCGGTATTTTCGGAAGCATGGGGCTCTTCGCCGCCAACTTCTGGCCCCCGAGCGGCACTTATTCCTACACTCTCGCGGGCTTCCGGGCATTCCGCGGATTCGACGGGGGAACCGCGAACTTCCCCAGCATCTCGCTGCAGACGACCTCCAGCGATGTTGCGAGCGTAGTCGTTTACGCTGCCTCGGACCCCTCAATCCTGGGCCGGATCTGCTTCGTGGCCATCAATCGTTCCACGTCTTCGAAGGTGACGGTGATCAACGGCCAGCCTCTAGCTGGTGCCGCTCACCTCTACCAGATGACCGCGGCTTCTGCCGCCGGCCAGAATCCTGTCCAGCCCGTGTTCGCAGGACTGGTGCCCGCAAGTGGCCCGTCCTTGACGATCACGCTTCCGCCTCTGAGCGTCACAACCATAGACGTCGACTAGGCAACGGAACCGGCTGAGTTTCTCGCGGAAGCAGGGCGCTACCTTGCCCCTCTTCTTGACAAACGCACGGGCACACGTGGAATCCACCGCGGCGTCCGTCGGCAATATTCCTCGTACTCCGCGCCGAATTTCTGTCGCAGCCCCGGCTCCTCGAAAAACAGCACGAACAAATTCATCCCTACGAAAAAAACCGCCGCCAAATCTACCAGCGCCACGGAATGAAACACCGCCGCCTCTCCCAGCATTACAAACGCAACGCTCCAATACATCGGGTTCCTGACGATGCGATAGGGTCCTTCCACAACCAGTTTCTTTGGCGGGTCTGCGGGTAGAGGCGTTCCCTTGCCGCGTACCGCGAAGCCCCAGAACGCGCACGCGAAGTACAGCGCGATCCCTGCGGCGATCAGCAGCCAGCCCCCAGCACCCGCGCCGCGCCAATCCGGCCGCACTCCGCGAGGCAGAATCCAATACGGCATCATCACCGTCCAAAAACCCGGGATGAAAATGGTAAAGATCAACGTTCGAATGATGGGAGACATCTCCAGCAGGGTACACCCGCAGGGCTATTCGCGGTTGAGGTCGCGAAGCCCTTCGGGCAGTATCACGTCGATCTGCCGCGCAGCAGTGTCGATTTTTGTGCAGATGTCCACGGCCAAGGGAATCAGAACCTCCCCGCCCAATGTCTCCACTTCCAGCAACGGCGTCCCCGATATCTCTTCACCCGGGAATTGCACATCGCGAACCGTGCCGAGATGGGACGGAGCTCCCGCTAGCGAACATGGTGAAGAAGTCATGACGGGCGACGAAGCAGGATTTTCAAACACCGAACAGCCGATAAGGTCCGATACAAAATACTGTCCCGCAGGCAAAGTCACGCGTTGTTCGAACGGCAGCAGCACCTCGAGCCCGCGGAATTTTTCCGCTGCCGAGATGGAAGCCACGCCTTCAAAATGAAAAACCGCCTGCCCGCGATGATTCTGGCTCAGCCAGCAGGATTTCAGCGGCATGCGGCGCGGCTCGTTCTTGCCGTCGGCATGCCCCACAAAAATCTCCCGCAACAGCGTCAGCCGCCCCGGAAAATCGGTCAGGATTTCAGCCGCGACTTCGCCTTTGTTGCCGCGCGCCCGCAGGATGCGCGCAACCAGGACCCAGCGTGGAGTTTCAGAGCTCAATGGGAAACAGGACCGTTCAGCGGCTCATGCCAAGTACAGCCGCAAGGCAGGCAGTCCATCGAAAAGCATGACTGCAAAGCAGTCAATCTTCAAGGATTTCCAGCGTGAATCGCTTGTGCAGCTTCATCCCGCCGGCCCCCAGCAGCGTGCGCATTGCTTTCGCCGTCCGTCCTTGCCGCCCGATCACCTTGCCCAGGTCTTCTGGGTGCACGCGCAGCTCCAGCACCGTGACTTGCGATCCTTCCACGGACTTCACTTCCACTTCCTCGGGGTGATCCACGAGAGCTTTGGCAATCGCTTCGACGAGATCCTTCATACGGCACCTGGGAATGGCGCCTCCGGTGAAACCAGGGACGCGCAAATTTCAGGAAGGCACTGCGACTATGCGATCTTCTGCAAACGGAGAAAGCTGCGCACCGTATCGCTGGGCTGCGCGCCCAGTCCCATCCAATACTTGATGCGCTCGGCGTCCAGCTTGATCTCCGCCGGCTTCTTCAGCGGATCGTACGTGCCCACCGCTTCCTTCACGCGGCCATCCCGGGGCCGCGTCCTCTCGATGACCACCACGCGGTAAAAGGGCTTCTTCTTCTTCCCAATCCTTGACAACCGAATCGTTAACACTAAGTCAGTCCTCCTGAACCTTCCCATTCTAGCCTGCCGCCGCTCCCTGCGGCAATGGCAGAGTGTGGCCATACACCGGAGCGCCCTTTCCAACCACCGTTGTTCAGCAAGATCCTCCGCCTGCTTCACAAACCCTTGGGAATCCCAGATGAAAGCGATTAATAAAATCGTATCAATACGGCCTTTTTCGCATGCAAGCCGCATGAAGAATCGGGCCGATCCTTTTGTGGCCGAGCGACTCCGCCGGAAACGCTTTGGTGGCTGGATGTGTGCTAACGAACTCCCTATCGCCACCGCGTCTTGCCCTGGCAGAGCGAATTCCTCCCCGGGACTGTTTACTCATACCTGAGGCACGCGATAGGATCGAGATTAGCCGCCAGATTTGCCGGGTAGTAGCCGAAGAACAAGCCCACCCCGACGGAAATCGTGAACCCGATCGACACCCACAGGTAAGACAGCGTCGCGGGAATCGAAGGCACTAACGCCCGCACCGTCGCGGACACCCCGGCGCCGATGAGGATGCCGATTGTGCCTCCGACCAAGGTGAGGACTACCGCCTCCAGCAAGAATTGCAGGCGCACATCCGCGCGCCGGGCGCCGATGGCCTTGCGCACGCCGATTTCCTGCGTGCGTTCGGTCACCGAGATGAGCATGATGTTCATCACCCCGATGCCGCCCACTAACAATCCTATCGAGCTGATAATCGTCGTAAGAATCACCAGCGCGCCGGTAAGTTTGTTCCACAGATTGCTTAGGAAATCCGGCGAGCTCAACTCGAAATCATTTTCCTTCCCAGCAGGGATGCGGCGGAGGCGACGCAAGGCTTGTATCACCTCGCCGTGCGCGGTTTCCACGTTCACGTTTTCCGGGACGGTGAACGCCATGATCAGCTCTTTGGCTTCTGGATACTCCTTCTTGAAGTTGCTTAGCGGGATGACGGCGAAGATATCCACGCCAGGTCCCACAAACAAGCCCTGGTCGTGTTCGAACACCCCAATGACTTCGTAAACGCTGCCGTTGATGCGCACCGTTTGGCCGAGAGCGTCGGTGTTCGGGAACAGGGATTCGCTGATAGCCGCGCCGAGGACCACCACGGGGCGCGCGTGCTCCTGGTCAAAAGTGCTGACGAAACGGCCGCGCTCGATGTTGAACAGCGGAATCGCCTCCGTATACCCTGGCTCAGCGCCGCGCAAGATAACTTTCTCGACGCTTCGGTCGCCGCTGATAATCCGGTTGCTGTCCCCAAGGAAGAAGCCCCGCGTGCCAAACGTCGTGACGATCTGCACGTCCGGGGCGGCTTCCCGGACAAATTCCGCATAGTTGTATTCGAGATACTTGCGCGCTCGAATCCGCTCCGGCAAGCGGGAAAGGTCCGTGCCGAACGGGAATCGTGAGATGAAATACGTGCGCGAGCCCAAGCGCTCTACTCTGTCTTGCACAAACTTGTTGAGGCCCTGGATGATCGCCGCCATGGAGATCACTGAAGACACGCCGATGACAATGCCCAGCACGGTTAACGCGGATCGCACCTTGGACGAGCGCAGCGTCTCCATGGCCGCAAGGAAATTTTCCCGGGCTTGCGCCAGCGTCATGATCGTCATTAGTCCGACCTCAAGGCGACGACCGGGTCCAGCTGTGATGCGCGCACCGCTGGATAAATCCCAAAAAACAGCCCCACCACGGAACTCAGGATGACTCCAAGAACCGCAACCCACGTTCGAACGGAAGCCGGAAAAGGCGTGTACGTGCGCAAGACCAGCGCCACCAGGAATCCCATCGAGATGCCCGCGATTCCCCCCGCGATGCACTGCATGACGCTTTCCACCATGAACTGCCCCAGAATGTCTCGTTTCGTCGCGCCCACGGCTCGCCGCACCCCAATTTCCCTCCGCCGCAAACTTACGCTCACCAGCATCACGTTCATGATGACGATTCCGCCGATGACCACGGATATGGCGCTCACCATGATGAATACCGCAAAAAACGCCGTGCTGATGCTGCGCCACAGGGCCATGTAGCTTTCTTTCGTGCCAATGAAGAAATCGTCCTCCATCTTGCCGCTGAGGTGCCGGCGCGCCCTCAGGATCAGGTCCGCCTGATCCTGCGCCTTTTCAAACTCGCCGGTGTTCGTCTTGACGTTGATCGTCAGGCTTGTGTGTGCGCCTTTTATGCGGAGAAACACCGGCAGGGGGATCATGATGAAGTTGTCTTGGTCCTGCCCAAGGACGCTGCCGATCTTTTCCATGACCCCTATCACCATGAATTCGTCGTTCCCGGCGCGAATGCTTTTCCCGATGGGATCCATGCCGGGAAACAACTGCTGTACCAGCGTGTCGCCGATCAAGCAAACGTCAGCCCGGTGCTCGGCCTCCGCTGCCGTGAAGTAGCGGCCAAATTCTACGACGCGCGTGTCAATGTCCGCCATACTTGGCGTTTGCCCGTAGAAATTCACGTCAGCCATCTCTTTGTTACCGTATCTCGCGTGCACGCTGCCGCTGGCCGTGGCGCCTACCTCTTCGCACGCGGGGCATCCCTCGGCAACCGCGCGTACATCGTCAATCTCGATCTTCTTGTACTTCAAAGCTTTGATGATGATGTTGAAGTCCGTCACCGCGAAGGGTGTTCGCGCGATCTGGAAGACGTTTGTGCCCAGGTTGGCGATCTTCTGTTCGACGTAAAGATTCGCGCCTTGCACGATGGTCATGACCGTGATCAGCGTGGCCACGCCCATGGTCAGCCCGAGCATCGTAAGCGACGCCCGCAGTTTGTGCGCGCGCAGGGCGCTGAAGCACTGCGCTAGATTGTCACGGACGGCAAGCATCGAGGCGCAAACACTCTTCCTTCACTTTATCGAATCTTGCCACGCGTGTGCTGCCTATTCGCGATTGGCGGCCACGGTCACACTTGCCTGGACCGCATGGCCGTCGCACGCAAGACGATGCCGAATCCTTCTCTATGAGATTACGGCGGGAGGAGCGCGGAAATTACATGGACCGGTTCGTTATACGGCATGCCATCATCATTCGATGTGCCGCTTTCTGAGACCGCTGCCATTCAGGAGAGGCGGTTTAATCCATTGAAGGCTGCGGCTTTGTAGCACTCCGCGAGGGTCGGATAATTAAACACCGTGTTCACAAAATACGTAATCTTGCCCTTCAACAAGAAGACCGCCTGTCCGATGTGCAAGAGTTCGGCGGCATCTTCGCCGAAGATGTGCACACCAAGCAGCTCGAGGGTCTCGCGATGGAAGAGCAGCTTCAGCCGCCCATCCGTGTGGCCGGTGATCTGTCCCCGGGCGATTTCGCGGTAGTAAGCAACGCCGACTTCGTAGGGAACATCTTCGTCGGTAAGTTGTTCTTCGGTTTTTCCAATGAAGGAAATTTGTGGGATGGTATAAATTCCGTAGGGATACCCAGCGGGATCCGTTTGGACATCCAGCTTGAAAGCCCGCGCGGCCGCGATGCGGCCCTGCTCCATGGACACGGAGGCCAGACTCGGGAAACCAATGACGTCACCGACGGCAAAGATGTGCGGCTGGGCAGTGCGGTAGTCCGCATCCACTTTGATGCGCCCGCGCTCATCGGCTTCGATCCCCGCGGCGGACAGATTCAACGCTTCGACATTGCCCTGCCGCCCGACGGCGTAGAGCAGCGCGTCGCCAATGATGCGTTTCTTGCTCACCAGATTCGCCGCGACTTTTCCATCGGGCAATTCCTCAACGCTATCGACCTCCTCGTTCATCCGCAGCGTGGCCCGCTGATCGCGCATGTTATAAGTCAGAGCTTCGACCATTTCCACGTCCGCGAATTCGAGGAGCCGCGGCCGCTTTTCCACGATGATGACGCGTACGCTGAGCGTCGCAAACATGCAGGCGTACTCCACGCCGATGACTCCTCCGCCCACCACGATCAGCGTTTTCGGTATCTGCGACATGCTGAGGATTTGGTCGCTGTTGATGATGTTCCGGCCGTTGATGGGCACCTTGGAATTCTTGGATGGCTTGGTGCCGGTGGCGATTACCACAAATTCCGCCTCGAATTCCGCAAAGCCATTGCTGTTCTCGACGCGGATGTGGTGGGCATCCACAAATTTTGCGACGCCGTGGATGACGTCGACGCCGTTGCGCTTGAGCTGGTTCTGTGTGACTCCCACCTCGCTTTCCACCACGTGCTGGACACGAAAGTTCAGGTCCGCCATGGTCACGTTTTCTTTTCCGCTGTGGTTCGATCCGTAGAAATTCTTGTCGTAGAAGCCGGAGAGATGCAGCACCGCTTCGCGCATGGTTTTGCTGGGGATGGTGCCGATATTGATGCACACGCCGCCGATGGAAGCCTGCTTCTCGATGACCCCGACTCGTTTTCCAGCTTTGGCGCCCTGGATGGCGGCGCGCTGCCCGCCGGGGCCGGAACCAATCACGATCAAATCATACGGCTGCATGCAAAGAATCCTTCGGTGCCAAGTTGCGCGGGATGACGGCGGTTTCGACGGTCACGCGCGGAAGTATAGACGATTTTTTCGCTGCTCACGACAAGCCGGCGAGTTTGCCCAGGCCTTTCATTTTCGCGCGGCCCGCCATGGCGCCGTATTGCTTCATCATGGTGCGCATTTGGAGGTACTGCTTGAGGACTGTATTGACGTCCTGGACGGTGGTGCCGCTGCCCTTGGCGATGCGTTTGCGGCGTTTGCCGTCGATCACGTTGTGGTCGCGGCGTTCCTGGTTGGTCATGGAGTTGATGATGGCTTCGACGCGCGTAAGCTGGCCCTCGTCGACTTTGGCATCCTTGGGAAGATTCTGCAGCGGTCCCATCTTCGGCAGCATGTCGACGATTTTTTCGAGCGGACCCATTTTGCGAATCTGCTTGAGCTGATCGCGGAAATCTTCCAGCGTGAATTCTTCCTTGCGGAGCTTGCGTTCGAGATCGGCGGCGGCTTTTTTGTCGACGGTTTGCTCGACGCGTTCGATGAGCGACATCAGGTCGCCCATGCCGAGGACGCGGGAGACGATACGCTCGGGATAGAAACCTTCGAGGGCGTCGTATTTTTCGCCGAGGCCGACGAATTTTACGGGCGCGCCGGTGACTTTACCAATGCTCAGCGCAGCGCCGCCGCGGGCGTCGCCATCCAGCTTGGTGAGAATCACGCCGGTGAGGCCGAGACGCTTGTGAAACTCGCCCGCGGAGCGCACGGCATCCTGGCCGATCATGGAATCGGCGATGAAGAGCATTTCGCTGGGCTGCAGTTCTTTCTTCAGCATGCTCAGCTCGTTCATCAAATCATCATCGATGTGCAAACGGCCCGCGGTATCGACGAGAACAACGTCGCTGGCGGAAAGTTTTGCTTCCTTGATGGCG
>WNFG01004247.1_pt1 | contig 12038 bp, 9 predicted proteins | sample 5400431 | NCBI WGS metagenome assembly WNFG01 (sample SAMN13153346, study PRJNA577476) | soil metagenome | isolation source: 120 cm saprolite under Douglas fir tree site 2 hole 3 replicate 2 | place: USA:California | collected 2015-04-18
CTTTGCGGACCATGGATTGCTTCGCGGAGCCCGTCATCGGGCGGCGCTTTGCGCCGACCCGTTGGCTCGCAATGACGAATTACGCATCATCGGCTTAACTCGTCGTTGCCGGGCTTGACCCGGCAATCCATCTTCTTTGGAGATTGATGGATGCCCGGATCAAGTCCGGGCATGACGAGGTGTGGCTGGCGCGCCACCTAAATCCGTAGTATGACGATCATCATTAAAAACCGGCCGCAGGGACCAATTCCATGGACGACCAAACCGCTGCCACAATCGAATACGGCGTGACGCCGACGGAAGTCATGGCCTCGATGCCGGGCATCGATTTCGTCCGCGCCATCTTCGACGGCAAATTGCCGGCGCCGCCGATCATGCAGAGCATCGAACCGTTCGATTCCACCGCCGAGCCTGGCGTCGTGGTGATGCACAGCATCCCCGGCTTCCGGCATTACAATCCGATCGGCTCGGTGCACGGCGGCTATGCCGCGACGTTACTGGATTCGGCGATGGGACTGGCGGTTCACAGCATGCTGCCGGTGGGGACCGGCTACACCACGCTCGAGTTCAAGGTCAGTTTCATCAAGGGCATGACCAAGGACTCAGGTCCGGTCCGCACCGAAGGCCACACGCTGAATGTCGGCCGCCGCGCCGCCACCGCCGAGGCGCGCATCACCGATTCCAAGGGCCGCCTGCTCGCCCACGCCACCACGACCTGTCTGGTTTTCGAGATTCCGAAGGGAACGTGAACCGCTGACATCGGTTGAATCCGCGCTTAAGCTAAGCGCGGGAGAATTGCCATGTCGGTTGTCAGCGACGATGTCGAGCCGCTCAGCTTCGTGTTCGAGGACGACGGCCTGGTCCCGAACAACCCGATGCCGTTCCTGGTCTACAAGGGTGCCATCGACGTCAATAACAAGCATCCCGAGAAAACCATCGAGGGACTGTTCGGCGCCAATGGCTGGGGTGAGATGTGGCGCAACGGCGTCTACGATTATCTGCATTACCATGCCACGGTTCACGAGGCGCTCGGCGTTGCCCGCGGCCATGCGCGGGTGCGGTTCGGCGGCGACCGTGGCAGGGAGATCGAGATCGCGGCCGGCGATGTCGCCATCCTCCCCGCGGGCACCGGGCATCAATGCCTGTCCGCGAGCCGGGATTTCTGCGTGATCGGGGCCTATCCGCCCGGACCCAAAATGCATGTCACGCTGCCGACGCCTGAAAATCACGCCAAGGCGCTGCAAACGATTCCGGAAGTGAAGCTGCCGAAGACCGACCCGGTGATGGGAGCGGACGGGCCGCTGGTGAGATTGTGGAAGCAGCCGACTTAGAGCCTTTTTCCGTTTCGATGGAATCGAAACGGGGCTCTAGATTCTCACTATCGGCACTTTTCGGACGTAGCCGGTATAGCCGACAACGTCCGTTCATTGGGGCAAAGCCGACTTCACGCTAAAGCGCGACACTTCCGAGTCTAACCCACACCAGAAGCGGTGGATTGATGAGCGTACGCAAAATCCATTTGAAGTAAGCAACCGCCTTGCAGGAAAGTCCTTTTTGGACTCAGTCGTGCTTCATGGCATTCCTCCCCACCAAGGAGGTGAAAAACCTACGCTTTGCTGTGATTTGTCTGATTCTGCAAAGCTGTTCGTTTTTGCATAGTCAACTGCGGCTATTTCGAGAACTGTATCGCTGCATCAACGTGAGGGTATCGCGATGCGCGGCTCTGCGGCGATCGACCGTCTGGATACTGCATTCGACCACATGCTGCGGATTCCCGGCGGAACGTTCCGCATGGGATCGGATAAGCACTATCCCAGGAAGCGCCAGTTCATCGCGTCACGGTTGACGGCTTCTGGATCGATCGCATGCCGGTGACCAATCGCGAATTTCGTAAATACGCGACCTCTCGCGTCACAGCGACAATGCTTCCAAATCATTCGATCGTTTTTTGCGGAAGGAAATGGATGTCATGCGTATCACAAAATCGAGTCAGATTATCGCAACACTCGCTGTGGCCGCGACGTTGTGCTGTACGGGTGTAGCGCTCGCTCAGAATGCTCCCATGAAGACGATCGGCACACCTGCTGCTGCCGCCAAGCCCGACATCGTGCCCTCGCTGTTCGTGCTCAACTCCCGCGGCGCGGCGTTGCAGGGCGACACTCTCACTTTGACCGGTGTAACACCCAGCTCGATTATATTTGCCGATCGTCCGGTACGATCCGCAGGCCACCAGCCGACTGCTGATGTGATCGCGGAATGGGGATCGGGCGACGACAGTTTTGCCAAGAACCCGCCGAACGCGACCTTGTCCGTGTTCGGCAAGGACGGTTCGGTGAAGGACGCCGTCGTCGTGCTGAAAAATCCGAAGCTCGAAGGCGATAAGCTGACGTTCAACGTTCAGACCCTCGAGGGAGATATCGCCGGCGCGGATGGTGGGGCCGCACTCTTTATTGATATCATCGGCCGGCCGTTCACGCCGATGTCGTTTGCCGGCGTCGCCCGCCGTTCGGCATTTCGCGGCGCCATGTATGCCGGCGCTGCTGGCGCCGCCGCATATGGAGCGGCTGCGTATTACCACCCCTACGCCCGTCCGGCCTGCGGCTATTACCCCTATCCACCCTGCTACTGAAACGAATGAAGACACGGGGAGGCGCGCGCTTCCCCGTGTTCAATCGACTGGTTCGCATTCAATCCGCGATCGAAGGTTCTCAGAAGGGTATTCGTCACGACTCAATTTGGGTTCCGCTGCATCAAGCAAGAGGAGAAACCCCATGATCGATCAACAAAACAGGTACCGGCCGAACCAAAGCTGGCTGTTGGCCACCGGTCTTGCGACCTTGCTCGTCACTTTGCCGGCTCTTCTCGCTGGATCGGCAGCGGCCCAGCAAATCACGGGCACGCCGGGTACGCCCAGCGCCACGATGACACTCGATGGCAAGCAGCTTCCGGCTGAGCCGCCGAAGTTCGGCGGCGTGATCAAGGAGGATGCCAAGGATTCCAAGCCTTACTGGCCACCGTCCGTCGTGCCGCCGAAAGGCTCGCCAAACGTGCTGCTGATCATGACCGATGATCAGGGTTACGGCGTGTCTGGCACTTTCGGTGGAGTCATCCCGACCCCGAGTATGGATCGCCTCGCCAAGGCGGGCCTGCGCTATACGCAGTTTCATTCGACGGCGCTTTGCTCACCGACGCGGGCGGCGCTGATTACCGGCCGCAACCACCATTCGGTTGGGTTTGGCGTGATCGGTGAACTGTCCACCGGATATCCGGGCTACGATTCCGTCATCGGACCTGAGAGCGCGACAATCGGGACTATTCTGCGGGACAACGGCTTTGCCACCTCGTGGTTCGGCAAAAACCATAACACCCCAACCTATCTGTACAGCGCGGCCGGGCCGTTTGACCAATGGCCGGTCGGAATGGGGTTTCAATATTTTTACGGGTTCATGGGGGGCGAGACCGACCAGTGGACGCCTTATCTTTATAAAAACACGACTCAGATTTTTCCGTGGATCGGCAAGTCCGGCTACAACCTCACCACCGATATGGCCGACGACGCCATCAACTACATGAACGGCTTGAACGCAGCCGCTCCCGACAAGCCGTTCTTCGTCTATTACGTGCCTGGTGGCACGCATTCACCGCATCAGCCGAAGAAGGAATGGATCGAGAAGTTCAAGGGCAAGTTCGACATGGGCTGGGAGAAGATGCGCGAGCAGATCTTCGCCAACCAGAAGAAGCTCGGAGTGATCCCCGCGAACACGCAGCTCACGGCTTGGCCGGATACCCTGCCGAAGTGGGACTCGCTTTCATTCATACAAAAGAAGCTGTACGCGCGCGAGGCTGAGGTGTTCGCCGCTTACGCAGCCTATACCGACAATGAAATCGGCCGCGTCATCCAGGCGGTCGAGGACATGGGCAAACTCGACAACACGCTGATCATCTATATCAGCGGCGACAACGGCACCAGCGCCGAGGGGACTCTGGAAGGCACGCCGAACCAGATGACCGCCTACAACGGCGTTCTGAAACTGCCTGAAGCCGAACTGATGCTGCATTACGAGGATTGGGGCTCCGACAAGACCTATCCGCATATGTCGGTGGCGTGGTCGTGGGCCTTCGATACCCCGTTCAAGTGGACCAAGCAGGTGGCATCGCACTTCGGCGGGACCCGGCAAGGCATGGTCATGTCGTGGCCGGGCCACATCAAGGACGTTGGCGGCATCCGCACCCAATTCCATCACATGATCGATATCGTGCCGACCATCCTTGAGGCCACGGGCATCCCGGCGCCGGCTACGGTCAACGGCATCGCGCAAAAGCCCATTGAGGGCGTGAGCATGGCCTATACGTTTGACCAGGCCAACGCCAACGCACCATCAAAGCGCACCACGCAATATTTCGAGATGTTCGCGAACCGCGGCATCTATAACGATGGCTGGTATGCATGCACGACGCCGCCCGCACCGCCCTGGCTTATGGGTACGGCCAAGATGCCTGAGGTCAACGAATACAAGTGGGAGCTTTACAATATCGCCGAGGACTACTCGCAATCCAATGACCTCGCATCCAAGAACCCCGACAAGCTGCGAGAGCTAAAGGAGTTGTTCGTGTCCGAGGCGGCAAAATACCAGGTCTTGCCGTTGGACAACTCCCTCTTGACGCGTGCAGTAACGCCGCGGCCGAGCGCGACTGCCGGACGAACTGAATTTACATACAAAGGCGTGAATCCCGGCATCCCCGACGGCAACGCGCCCAACATCATGAACAAGGACTACAAGATCACCGCCGAGATAACGGTCCCGACGGGCGGCGCTGAGGGAATGATTGTGACTCTCGGCGGCCGATTCAGCGGCTACGGCCTCTATCTGCTCAAAGGCAAGCCGGTCTTCGTCTACAACATGCTGGATTTGAAACGATACCGCTGGGAAGCCGGCGTCGGCGCACGCGACTGGCTGGGTTCTGCGCTCAAGCCGGGCAAGCACACCATCGTGTTCGATTTCAAATATGATGGGCCCGGCTACGGCAAGGGCGGCGCCGGCGTGCTGTCGGTGGATGGCAAAGAGATTTCCCGCCAGTCGATCCCGCACTCGATTTCGTTCCTGATGGCCATCGACGAATCCTTCGACGTGGGCGTGGATACCCGCACCGGCGTGGACGACAGCTACAAGCTGCCGTTCCAGTTCACCGGGAAGATCGACAAGCTGACTTTCAAGCTTGGACCAACGCAGATCTCGAGCGACGAGCAGCGGATCATCCAGCACGCCCGCGCCAAAGCGAGCGACTAGTCCAATATTCGTTGATCTGCGGACATCAAAGGATGCCCGCAGACAGAAGCCAGAAGATTCCGACGGTCGATAGAGGAGAATTGAACGAAGCCGCAAATAAAAACTGCACAAATCAAAAAAGGAGTATCCGACATGCTTCGAGGAATTCTAACACTGACCTTGTCTCTCTGCCTTGGCGCGGCGGCCGCGCCCGCGGCGCTGGCCCAGGCGGCGGCGCCAATCACCGAGCAGGAGGCGCACGCGATCGCGGTAGACGCCTACGTTTACTTCTACTCCATCATGTCGATGGACGTATCCCGGAAGCAATTCACCAACGGCACCACCGATTTCAAAGGTCCGATGAACACGTTCGTCAACGTGCCCGAATACCCGCCAGCAAGTTTCAAGGGTGTCGTGCGGTCCAACTTCGATACGCTCTATTCCGTTTCCTGGCTGGACATGACCAAGGAGCCCGTCGTCATCACGGCTCCGGATACCGATGGACGCTACTACCTGCTGCCGATGCTGGACATGTGGACCGATGTTTTTGCATCGCCAGGCTGGCGAACGACGGGCACCAAGGCAGGGACCTTTCTGGTGACGCCCGCGGGCTGGCGGCCGGATTTGCGCGACAGGTTCGCCGAGGAGTTCAAGCTTCCAAAGGACACCCAGCGCATTGAAGCGCCAACGCCCTATGTCTGGCTTATCGGCCGTACCAAGACCGACGGTCCGCCGGATTATGACGCCGTCCACAAGATTCAGGCGGGCTATAAGGTCGCCCTTCTTTCCGATTTTGGCAAAACGCCGAGGCCAGTCGAATTCAAGCCGGACCCCAGCGTCGACATGAAGACGCCGCCAAAGGTCCAGGTCGATACCATGTCGGCTGGTGTGTATTTCGCCTACGCGGCAGAATTGCTCAAGCTTCACCCACCTCATGTCACCGACGAGCCGATCATCGCGCAGATGAAGAAAATTGGTATCGAGCCCGGTAGGAGCTTCGACATCGGCAAGCTCGACCCAGCCGTGCAGAGGGCGCTGGAGGCCGCGCCGCAGGACGCGCAGAAGCTGATGGCCTGGAAGCTGCCGACGCTGGCGCGGGTAGCGAATGGCTGGTCGATGAACACCGACACGGTGGGCGTATATGGCAACTATTACCTGAAGCGGGCCATCCTCGCGCAGCAAGGGCTTGGCGCGAATGTGGTCGAGGATGCCATTTATCCGCTCAATCTCGCCGACGAATCCGGCAAGCCGCTGGATGGTGCCAACAAGTACACCATTACGTTCGAGAAAGGCGCTACCCCACCGGCCAATGCTTTCTGGTCGATCACGCTTTACGATCAGGAAGGATTCCAGGTCGGCAACGCCCTGAACCGCTTCGCCGTCAGCAGCTGGATGCCGTTCAAGAACAACGCGGACGGTTCGCTCGATCTTTATTTCCAGAACGAGAGTCCGGGCAAGGACAAGGAAGCCAACTGGCTTCCGGCGCCAAAGGCACTATTCAATCTGACCATGCGCCTGTACGCGCCGAAGTCGGAAGCGCTGACCGGAAAATGGAATCCCCCGCCGGTTGTGAAGTCGCAAACAACGGTGGGCCTGGTGGCTCAGTAAACGTGAATGGACGCCGGCGCTTCGGTGCCGGCATCCGATTTATTTCACTCCGTGGAGCGACCTGTGAAGAGCGGCGCCGCGCTGCACCCAGATCAGAAAGCCAACCCCATTCTGCATGAGGAGACATTCAAATGCTGACGAAACGCGATCTTCTTCGTTCCGCCGCCCTGGCTGCAATCACCGTCACGACGACGAAGGCTGTCCCAGCGAGCGCGCAGGCCAAAGCCGAATGGCCCGGCATCATCGAGGCCAAGGCCATCGCCGAGGATGGATTCATCTATGGGCTGCCCATCGTGATGAATTACGTGGTGATGTACGAGTTCGCTGTGGACCGAAACTCAAGCCAGTTCAAGGCGCCGTTCAATCAGATCAACAATCTGGCGCATGTCGCAACTTACAAGGACACCGCTGTCGTGACGCCCAACAGCGACACGCCATATTCCACGTTATGGTTCGATCTGCGCGCCGAGCCGATGGTTGTTTCGGTGCCGGCCGTGGAGAAGACTCGCTATTACACGGTGCAGCTGATCGACGGCAACACGTTCAATTTTGGCTATATCGGCAGCCGCGCGACCGGCAGCGACGCCGGAGATTACATGGTCGTTGGGCCGAACTGGCAGGGAGCCACTCCGCCCGGAATCAAGAAAGTCTTTCAGTCTTCGACGCAGTTTGCTTTCGCTGCCTACCGCACTCAGCTCTTCAATCCGGAAGACATGCCGAATGTTGAGAAGGTACAGGCCGGCTACAAGGCCCAGTCGCTTTCCGCCTATCTGAAACAGCCGACGACGACTGCCGCGTCGGCCATCGACTTTCCCAAGGCCAATGCAGAGCTGGTAAAGAAGAACTTCTTCGAATACCTCGACTTCGCTCTCCAGTTTGCGCCGGCCGGGCCGGAAGAACGCGTCATTCGCGAGAAACTCGCCCGCATCGGGGTCGGCCCGGGCAAGACCTCCGACTTCAAGGATCTTCCGCTGGAGCACAAGCTTGAAATCGGGCTGGGCATGAAGGACGGCGATAAGAAGGTTGAAAAGTATCTTGCTAGCGGACAGAAGGAAGTAAATGGATGGAAAATCGGATCGCTGTTCGGAGACCGGCTATTCTACAGCGGCGACTGGCTGAAGCGCGCTGCCGCCGCCAAGGGTGGCATCTATGGCAACGACGCCGTCGAGGCCGTCTATCCAATGACGAAGACGCTCGCCAGTGGCGAGCCGCTCGACGGCAGCCAGAACAATTACACGCTCACGTTCCTCGCCGGACAATTCCCACCGGTGAATGCGTTCTGGTCGGTGACCATGTACGACGGCAAGACGCAATTGCTGATCGAGAATCCGATCAATCGATATCTGATCAATTCGCCGATGTTGCCGGCCATGAAGAAGAATGCGGATGGTTCGTTGACGCTATACATCCAAAACAAATCGCCGGGCGCAGACAGGGAATCCAATTGGCTTCCCGCCCCGAACGGGGACATTTATCTCGTCATGCGCCTGTACTGGCCGAAGACCGAGGCACCGTCGATCCTGCCTCCGGGCAATGGCACCTGGAAGCCACCAGCGATCGCGCTGGTGGTGTAGCGTTCACGCCGGCCACCCCTGCCGAACCTAAGTCTTGTGGACAGGAGGGCTCCGATGAAAACTTCGCTTGCAGTTGCTACTACCGCAGCAGTCTTGCTTTTGCTCGTGCTTGCTCCTGCTCGTGCCTATACGATTTATCCGACATCGCTGTGTCGTGTGTTCGTTGACACTGACTACACCCAGATTGCCGGGCAATGCGGGACGGTAGCGCGCTGGTACAAGCGCAAATTATTCATGCAGGCTCCAGGAAGGTATTATTACTAGTGCTGCCCGATACGCCGTCCGTCAGCCAGCTCTCACACGAGATTTCACAGGCGGCGGCGCCTGGCAGCGCCAACCGACGGGGGCATTAGACCAGATCAGGCAGTTAACGAGCCTACTGACCGAGCTGGAGGCATGTCAGCAGACTGACGTAACTTGGTGTGCCGCCAATGCTCTCTTGCGAGGTGCAATTTGCCCGGCTTGGCGCGGGGAATTTTGACCACTGGCTTCCGAGCTGCTGCCGCGCCTTCCGTTCGTCATTGACGCAGCTCTTTGTCGACTGATCGACGGAGAGGCCGGCGGTGGCGGCAACGTCGAGCCTGCAACTCCGGGCGATATCGAACTTCGGCACTCTGTCAGCCACCGGCATGACAAGCTGCGAACCCAACACGATCATCGAGATTGAGATAGGCATTTCCGGCCTCCTCCTGATCTGGCTCGCCAGTATCGTAGCCGAAGCTTCGCGGGCCGCCAGCACTATTTAGACGCTGTAGCACCTATCCATGCGAGACCCGATCGCTCGACGAACCGGCGCTCTATTGCCTTCTCCCCTTGTGGGAAGGTGCCTTCGCGAAGCGAAGGCGGCTGAGGTCTTTCTCCGCGGAGAGAAACCCCTCACCCGCCCTCTCCTACAAGGGAGACGGGAAAGAACTACGCTTCGTTGCTGCCTTCCTGGCGGCTGGCTTCGAACAGGAACCAGGTGCGGCGCTCGGTCTCGTCGATGAAGGTCTCGAGCAGCCCGGCGGTACCGGAATCCTCGTGATCGTCGGCAAGCTTGTGGGCCTTGCGCATCGCGGCAGCGACGTGCTTGTTGTCTTCCATCAACTCGCGAAGCATTTCGCGCGGCGTCACGTAGCTCTCGTCGTTGTCCTTGATGGTCTGCAATTTTCCGATCTGCCCGATCGAGCGCATCGTGGTGCCGCCGAGCTTGCGAACGCGCTCGGCCAGTTGATCGGTGGTGGCGAAAATCGCGTCGGATTGCTCGTCGAGCATCAGATGATAGTCGCGGAAATGCCGGCCGCTGACGTGCCAATGAAAATTCTTGGTCTTCAGATAGAGCGCGAAGGCATCAGCCAGCAGCACATTGAGCGACGCAGAAATCTTGTCCACCGCGGCCTGCGGCAGATCGGTCGGCGTATCGAGGTCGGGAGAGACTTTGTCGGACTTGGCTTTGCTCACGATGAACCTTCCTGTTAGGAAACCCTGACATTGACGGCGTGGACACCGGCCGCCGGACCGTCTAACGCGTCATATACGTACCGGGTTCCAAGCCCGGACCCCCCCCCGTTTTTGCCGGACACCTCAGCGATGGACGACTGGATCGACTATTACGATTCCACCCATACGATCTACGCGAGCAAGCTGCATCGCGACCTGCATTTCCAGATCATCGCCAAGGATATAACCAGCTACATCACCTCGCCGAACGCCGTGGTGCTCGATTATGCCTGCGGCGAAGCGCTGTCGGCGGCCAGGGTGGCTGAGGCCTGCGGCAAGCTGTTTCTGGCGGAGCCGGCACCGGGCGTGCGCGGCCGACTGATCGCACGTTTTGCTCCGAACATGAAAATCAGGGTGCGATCGCTGGATGACGTGCGGAAGATGGAGGAAAGCTCGATCGATCTCGCCGTCATGAATTCTGTCGCCCAATACATGACGCCGGGCGAACTGGATTCCGCACTCGCGGTAATCCGGCGGCTTTTGAAACCCAGCGGCCGCCTGGTTTTGGGGGATATCCTGCGTCCCGAGGTCGGCATGGCCAGGGACGTGATCGCCCTATTGCACTTCGCGCAGGCCAAGGGCTTTCTGAAGGACGCCCTGATCGGGCTGGTCAGCACCGCGCTGTCGGACTACCGGCAACTGCGCGCGCGGGTCGGCCTGCAGCGCTACAGCGAAGCCGAGATGATGGCGAAGCTCGCCGCCGCCGGATTTGTGGCCTCCCGGGCCAAGTACAATATCGGGCACAATCCATGGCGCATGACCTTCGTGGCGCGGCACGCCTTTGATAACATTCAGTCACTGATACACACAGGCGATTGATTAACGTTAATCCGCGCTAGAGGTGGCTCACCGCGGCGTGATCGGCGATGATCGGCGCGGCCCGGTGGCGGAAGCGTCGACGCGGGAGCAGTGCATCGCTCTTTATCCTGGTTCAAATCCAGGCCGGGCCTCCAGCCTTCGCTGCTCCGCAGCTTCGGCTAGGCAAGCCAGCCCATACGAGCCTTGCCACGGCGTAGCTCGAAGCGCGAAGGCGGGAAATTGCCGGTTGATGGGCCGCCAGGGGCCCTTTCGCGGTTGCGGAATCTGGTCTAAAGACCACCCGCGCGCGAGGGTAGCCTAGCGCTGGTTTTTCAGGGGACGCGCGGTATGCGCGCCCTTTTTTTGTGCCCGATTCCCTGTCCGTGAGACTTGATGCCCAAAAGAACCGACATCTCCACCATCCTGATCATCGGCGCCGGTCCCATCGTGATAGGGCAGGCCTGCGAATTCGACTATTCGGGCACCCAGGCGGTCAAGACGCTGAAGGAGGAAGGCTACCGAATCGTCCTGGTCAATTCCAATCCGGCAACGATCATGACCGATCCGGAATTGGCGGACGCGACCTATATCGAGCCGATCACGCCTGAAATCGTCGCCAAGATCATCGAAAAGGAACGCTACGTCATTCCCGGCGGCTTCGCGCTGCTGCCCACCATGGGCGGCCAGACCGCGCTGAACTGCGCGCTGTCGCTGCGCAAGCAGGGAACGCTGGCCAAATTCGACATCGAAATGATCGGCGCCACCGCCGATGCCATCGACAAGGCGGAGGATCGCGGCCGCTTCCGCGAAGCCATGACCCGGATCGGCCTGGAAACGCCGCGCTCGATCCAGACCAAGAACCTGCCCGACGCGCTGCGCGCGCTCGACAGCATCGGGCTGCCCGCGATCATCCGGCCGTCCTTCACCATGGGCGGCACCGGCGGCGGCATCGCCTACACCAAGCATGAATTCATCGAGATCGTCGAGCGCGGCATCGACGCCTCCCCCACCGACGAGGTCCTGATCGAGGAATCCGTGCTGGGGTGGAAAGAGTTCGAGATGGAGGTGGTGCGCGACAAGAAAGACAATTGCATCATCATCTGCTCGATCGAGAACCTCGATCCGATGGGCGTGCATACCGGCGATTCCATCACCGTGGCGCCGGCGCTAACGCTGACCGACAAGGAATACCAGATCATGCGCGACGCCTCGCTGGCGGTGCTGCGCGAGATCGGGGTCGAGACCGGCGGCTCCAACGTGCAGTTCGGCGTCAATCCGGCCGACGGCCGCATGGTCGTGATCGAGATGAATC
>WNFG01004248.1_pt1 | contig 12035 bp, 10 predicted proteins | sample 5400431 | NCBI WGS metagenome assembly WNFG01 (sample SAMN13153346, study PRJNA577476) | soil metagenome | isolation source: 120 cm saprolite under Douglas fir tree site 2 hole 3 replicate 2 | place: USA:California | collected 2015-04-18
GATTTCGCTCTCGCGCAGGCGAAAAAGGCAGACGCGGAAATCGCCGCAGGCAAGTATCGCGGCCCGTTGCACGGAATCCCTTGGGGCGCGAAAGATCTGGTGGATACCGCGGGAATCCCCACGACATACGGCGCCGAGCCTTTCCAGAATCGCGTACCGGCCGCGGACGCAGCGGTCGTGAAACGATTGCATGACGCGGGCGCGGTGTTGGTCGCCAAGCTGAGTCTGGGCGCGATGGCGCTAAACGATATCTGGTTCGGCGGACAGACCATGAATCCGTGGCTGCTCGAAGAGGGCGCATCGGGATCGAGCGCGGGTCCGGGTGCGGCGACTGCGGCGGGCCTGGTCGCATTCTCGATCGGCAGCGAAACCGGCGGCAGCATAGTGAGTCCGTCGATGCGTTGCGGGATTACCGGTTTGCGTCCAACATTCGGCCGCGTGCCTCGCAGCGGAGCCATGACGCTGTGCTGGTCACTCGATAAACTAGGCCCGATGACCCGCGGCGTTGAGGATGCGATGCTGGTGCTGCGGGCGATCTCGGGTCCCGATGCGGGCGATGTATCGAGCGTGCCGAGCCGCCTGGACTTCAACGCAGCCTCGAGCACGGCGGGCCTGCGCGTCGGCTATTTCCCCAATTGGATGAAAGAGGCGCCGGCCACGGACGTGGATCGCGCGGCGTTGGAGACCGTTCGGAAACTGGGCATGCAGCCGGTCGAAGTGACGCTGCCGGACTGGCCGTATGATTCGCTGCAACTCATCCTGTTCGCGGAGGCGGCGGCTTCGTTCGAGGAACTCACCTTGAACGGTGGATTGCGGCAACTCAAAGCCCAGGTGCCGGATGCGTGGCCCAATCTATTTCGCCAGTCGCGATTTCTTTCGGCGGTCGACTTCGTTCAAGCAGACCGGTTCCGGCGAAAAGTGGTGAACGAAATGACTCGCGTATTTTCGCAGGTTGACTTGCTGCTGGTGCCTTCTCTGCGCGACGAAATGCTCACGCTCAGCAATTTTACGGGACATCCGTCGCTCACGTTGCGGGCGGGTTTTGTGGAAGTCACGCAGGCGAGGAGCGATTGGGCGCCCGATCCGACCAAACCATTACCCACTTTTTCTCCAGCCCGGCGCGTTCCACATGGCGTCACTCTGATCGGGCGGCTCTTCGATGAGGGAACGTTGGGGCGTGCCGGGATCGCTCTCGAGCGCGCGTTCAATGTCATCGGGGAACGGCCACCAGGGTTCTAGTTTATTGGCTCATCTCGACAACACTCACGAATCATCTTTTCACTTTGGGGGCAACGATTTCGCGATTCGGAGGATCGTAACAGAGGTGGATGCAAAGCAGCTCCTGTCGAGCTGAAAATGGCAAATGAGGTTACCGTGGTGGTCGTTGTGTTGTGACAGCGTCGCCGAATACTCTAATATTCCGGAGAACAGCGAAACAACTATCTGGAGCGCACTGAAGAAGAAAATGTGGCCCAGCGATCTTCACGGTTTCGATGTCAGGCCTTGCGGCAATGAACCCGCGAAGCCCTCGAGTCCCAAGAAGACGGTCGGACTCCGACAAGAGACACACGATTCGAACCGTGCAATTCCGGAGTATTGGCACATAATCGGCATTCAGAGCATCTCGGAATCGTCGAGCCAGCACGTCGGGAAGCACACGGGTAATCGCATCTCGCACCTCAGAAATCATTTCAGGCGGCGTGTCAGAATTCATCAAGAACCACCGAAGAATCCAAGTCGGCGCTCGCAAATGAAACAGAGCAATTGGCACAACCTTGGCAATCCATGCACCTATACGACCACATGGTAAGGACACGAAGCTCGATACAAAGACCACGGCTTGAAGATTCCCTACAGGCTGCGCTGCCAGTAGACTAGCAACGGGTCCGGAGTACGATTCTGCGATGATCACGTAGGGTGCGCTGTCCGGAACCACCTTCGTGACTCGTTCTGCCAACTGCTCGTACGTCAGGTATGTGTCTTCAGGATAGGACACAACCCTAACGTCGATCCCTTCGGGCAAGAGTTGAATGAATGCTTTGAACAGGGTTCCGGTCCCGTCCATCCCGGGAAGCAGTACGACGACCACGTTCTCATTTTCACCCCCGGGCGAGCTCGAGCAGGACGAGGGTGTCCGGCGCGGTCCAGGCGGACCGCCCTACTACGGGACACTAGGATAAGCTTTAGACACGCGTTTGTTCCGGAGGTGTTTTTCTGGGTTTTGTCTTTCCGCTCACGCTACTCTGCTGCGCAATAGCTTTCGCACAGACCACCTCGCCCACAGAGGATACGAAAGAGCGCGCTCCGACTTTTCAAAGCAAAGTCAATCTTGTGCTGGTGCCGGTTGTCGTACGTGACGCGCTTGGACGCCCTGTTGGCAATCTGACAAAGGGCGATTTCCAACTATTCGACAAGAGAAAACTGCAGACCATCCTTAGCTTCTCGATAGTGAAGCGTACGAAGGTTGCGCCAGCAATTATTGCGACCACGACTACGCGAGAGGCCGATTCGGGCTTGGTCACCACAAATAAAGCCCGGACCGGTTTCTCATCTATGTGTTCGACGACCTGAATATCACTTTTGCCGACATGGCCGCCGTTCGAGCGGCAGCCGTCCACCATTTCAAGAGCAACATGCCGGCCACGGATCACGCGGCGATTTACACTTTTTCAGGCCGCCCCAATTTGGAGTTCACGGCCGACCGGGAGAAACTGGAAGACACCGCGTCGAAACTGCGCTGGCGGCCGGCGTTCGAGCACGGTGGATTGCAGTGTCCTGACATAAACTACTACATCGCCGACGCGATTCTGAACAAAGGCGACAGTCAGGCCCTAGAGGCATTTACACAGCACACAGCGACGTGCGCCCACGCCCGCCCGGAAATCGCACGGAACATCGCATTGGGAGCTGCAAATCGCGAGCTGATTGTGGGCGCACAAGACACTCGAGTTGCACTCAGGACTTTAGAACGCGCCTCAGGCGATTGGCCGTAATGCCCGGCCAGCGCTTGATCGTATTGGCGTCCCCAGGCTTTTTTGCTCAAACACCGGAAGGCATTCGCGAAACAGCGGAAGTTCTCGATCTCGCGGCTAAGGCCAACGTCATCATTAGTGCGCTGGGTGCACGCGGGATCTACATAGCAGAAGAAGCGGGGGACGTGACCGGGCGAGCCGCACCCAGCAAGCTGTGGGTGCAGCAGCGCTACGTTAACGCACGCGCAAACAGCGATGTCATGGCGGATCTCGCGGAAGGCACAGGCGGCACGTTTTTCCGCAACAACAACGATTTGACCACGGGTTTCGAACGGGTCGCGACTGCGCCTGAATTCTCTTATGTGCTCGGATTTTCACCGGCGGAGCTAAAGACGGATGGCAGTTTTCATTCTCTCAAGGTCCGCTTGCCGAACGAGAAAGGAGTAAGCGTAGAGGCACGGCGCGGATATTACGCGCTAAAGCCCGACGCCGAAGAACAAGCGGCGAGATCCGAAATCGATGAAGCCGTTTTCTCGCGAGACGAATCGAGTGACATTCCAGTTGTTCTGCAAACGGGATATTCCATGTCGAATGCGCCTAACGCGGGCGATCCGAAGGTACTGGTGGTGGCCAAGGTGGATGTGAAATGGCTGCATTACAAGAAAGCAGAGGAGCGAAACCGCGACATGTTGACAGTAGTCATGGCCTTGTTCGATCCGGACGGAGGCTACGTGATGGGCACCACGAAGACCGTGGATCTGCGGCTCCGCGACGAAACATTAGCGCAAAAAGATTCCGGTGTCACCTTGCGATCCGAGTTCGAGGTGAAGCCAGGAAAGTACGCGGTGAGGGTAGTGGTGCGTGAAGCGGAAGGCAAGGCGATGACGACACTCAATCGCACGGTGACTATCCCCTGATTTCAGTGGAGGAGTTTGGTCGAGAATTGGCAGGAATACTCATATTTGACTCCGGCCATGCTTTCCTGCGGTCCGTTGGAATTCACCTTCCCTGCCACCACGTCCGGGCCGAGCTTTCCTTCGAAGCTGTGCATATTGGTGGTGGAGTTTGGCATGTCCTTGGCGGCGTTGTGTCCCAGCTTGTATTCGAAAACATCGGTTTGGCCGCCAGTCCACATCAGGCGGACGAAATGGATTTTTCCAGCCTTGGCGAACTCGTCCAGGGCCTTTAGATCACGGCGCGCATCGGCCGGAATCTCGACATCCGACAGGACCAGCACAATTTCCTCGCGGCCATAAGCCTTTTGCGTGAATGCGTAGGCATGCGAAAGCTCCGCGGTCTTTCCAGCGACGGTCATCTTTCCTTTGGTAGCGACCGGCGCTTGGGCGAGCAACAGCGCTGCCACCAAACTGAAAAAAACCACTCGAGTTGACGTCATGCCGGCAGTATACTATCCCACGATGGGTAGCCGCCCTGCCAGCGCACATTCCTCATAGTGCACATTCCTCATAGTGCACATTCCTCATAGTGCACATTCCTCACAAGCCGTTCGTGGCGCACGCTCTCTAGCGACGCACTCGTACGTGCGCCGCGTCAGAGCGTTAGAGTCATCTTGCCGATGCCGCCGGCGTACGCGGCGCACATCTCAAAAGCTTTTTGAATATCTTGTAAGGGGCGTTCGTGAGTCAATAGCGGGGCGAAGCGTTGCGGATAAGTGGTGAGCAAATTCAACGCCGTTGCGGAATCGTGATTTGAACGGCGCACGGTGAAGAAAGTCAGCTCCTTGCGCCGCATGAAGTGAAAATCAAGGTGGATTTGCACCTCGGACGGTATCCCCGTCATTACAATGCGTCCGTAATTGCGTGCAACTCGAAGACACTGATTGGTGCTCTCGCCGTGGGCCGCGCAATCTACTGCGATGTCCACTCCGCGTTTGGCGGTATCGCGCAGAATCTCAGCCACAGGATCGGCGGCGGCAGGATCAATCGCCGCATCCGCGCCCATCGCCAAGGCGAGCTCGCGGCGATGCGCCAGCGGCTCCACCGCCCACAGGCGCGAAACGCCGGAGAGCTTCAGCATCGCTACGGTTAACAGCCCGATTGGTCCAGCGCCGAACACCACTGCGGTATCCCCTGGCTTCGGCGTCGCGAATTGCATGGAATGAACAATAACGGCCAGCGGTTCCACAACCGCTCCTTCGGCGAAACTGAGATTTTGCGGTAGTCCCAATAGATTCTGTTCGGGCAGATTGACGAACTCACGGAAGAATCCCGGCTCCTCCAGCACGCTCATGAAGCGAAGATTCGAGCAGACATTGTGATGGCCGGTCATGCAGAACTCGCAGTGATAGCAGTAGATGGCGGGTTCTAAAATCGCACGATCGCCTGCTGACCAGCCCGACACTCCGGGACCAGTCCTTACTACAATTCCAGCCGGCTCATGTCCCAACACCATCGGATAGAGACAGGGTGTATCGCCGATTCCACCTTCGGTGAAGTTATGCAGATCGGATCCGCAGATTCCGATGGCTTTGACAGCGACCTGAACTTGGCCAGGGCCAGGGTCCAGTACCGATGCAGCATCTTTGAGTTGGAAATGACGGGGTTTGGATAATTCCGCTAAGAGCATGCCAAAAGCCTATTCCGGCTTCTTGAAAAGATTATCAAAGGCGGCGCGGGCATCGTTCGGCGACCGCGGGGCGGGTGCGGGCGTATTGTTGGAATTGTGGTGATTCGACGATGGCGCCGCGTCACGGGCAACCGTGACCCTGGGCGAAAATAACTCGCAGTCGTTGGCTTGATCTTTAACGGGAATCCGGGCCGGAATCGGCTTCAGGCATTGGAATCGCGTAGAAGGTTCAAAATGCGCGCATTGCTTGCAGCAGTGCAGGGGGGAAGCGCACTTAGGACAGTTCCCTTTCCAATCCAGGTCGGAAGGAAGCGTGGTGGAACAATTGAAACATCGGGCCGCCACCACGTTCTGCAAAAGTCTTGGCAAGCGCGGGCCTGTAACGTCGATCGGCGGACGGGGGCCAGAAGGTTTCGGCCGGTCAGCGGGTCGGCGGTCTCCGGATCCGTTGTTTGAATCCATATATCCGCGTTGTCTGTATCTACGATCGTCGTCCATGTGTCTAATCGACTCCTGGATTTTGTGCCTTCGCACTACCGCCTATCAGGGCGGTGTCCACCACAAGCTCGTGCCTCGGCTATCAGTAGGATCTTTCGGAGGGTTTCTGCGGGAACCGGCAAGGCAACCTGGAGAGACGAATCCCGCTCGCGCCTAATAAGTATGTACCACGAAATACTTCCAGAAGCTACAGAAACCTGATAGCTATTTTTCACGCGCCAGCAAAACTACACGAGGTTTTACTAGGTAACACAAATTACTATAACGCCGTCAGTGACTACCGCTCCCTATGGTCGCGGCTCGGAAAGCTATTCCGAACTCCACTTCAACAGAGCGTGGCATGGCCTGGTAAGCGGATCGTCATAATGGTTGGGACTAATTCGAAGCGAGTACCCTAACCTTCCGGTTTGATGGGGTACGAACTCCTTCAGAAAGACGAATACATCTCCCTGCTGCTCCACTGACGGCAGGCTCATTACTTGCGTTTCTTCCAGATTTCCATTCACGCCTACGCGCCCAATCACCGCTTCCACCCGTACGTCCCGGGGAGTGAGACCGGCTAGATTGACCACTGCACGCATGGGAATTGGCCGGCCGGTCAATACGGATACGTCCGGACCTGCTCCAACCTCCAGGAAACTAACATTATCCCACACTTTTTCGACTTGCTCATTCCAATGAGCACGAGAACGTGCCGGCTCGAAACCATCCTTTGAGATATCGAGGCACGACTGGTGGGACGGCTCATAGAGTTGTTTCATGTACTCGGACACCATGCGGTGGCTATTGAACTGTGGACTCAACTGCATGAGCGACTGCTTGACTCGCCTTATCCACTCGGTCGGGATGCCTTCATCACGGCCCTCATAGTACATCGGCACAATTTCGTTTTCCAGTATGGAGTAGATGGCCCGGGCGTGGATCTCGTCCTGATCGTCCGAATAAGGTTCGCGGTCGCCAATGGCCCAGCCGCCCGAGATCTCATAGGCCTCGTCGAACCACCCGTCCAGAATGCTGAGATTCAATACGCCGTTGATGCCGGCCTTCATGCCGCTGGTGCCGCACGCTTCTTCGCCGCGGCGCGGAGTGTTCAGCCAGAGATCCACTCCCTGGACCAGCTCGCGCGCCACGCCGAGGCTATAGTCCTCGACGAACACGATGTGCTTGGCGATTTCGGGGGCTCGGGAGAGTTGAACGATCTCGCTGATCAAGGTCTTGCCGGGCAAGTCCTTGGGATGCGCTTTTCCTGCGACCACGATTTGTACCGGCCGATCCTGGTTCATCAGCAGGCGTTTCAATCGCTCCACGTCGCGGAAGAGCAAGGTGGCTCTCTTGTAGGTCGCAAATCTGCGCGCGAAGCCGATCGTCAAGATATCGGGTTCGAGCACTTCCGCCAGGCGACGCTGTTCCGCTGCTGAAGCTTTTCGGGCGATGGCCGCTGCTACCACGCGCTCGCGCACGTACGCCACCAGGTTGCGGCGCCTCCGGCGGTGCGCCTCCCACAACTCCTGATTCGGTATATCAAGCACCAGATCCCAAATCCTTGGCTCGGCGTATCGCTCGCGCCAATCCGGCTGCAGATATTGATCGTAAAGTTGCGCCAGGTCCCCGTTGAGCCAAGTGGGCAGATGGACGCCATTGGTAACCGAAGTGATGGGCACCTCCCAAACCGGTAGCCGCGGCCAAAGCTCCTGCCACATCTCCTGAGACACCTGGCGATGGAAACTGCTCACGGCATTGCGAAACGCCGACGTCTTGATGGCCGCGATCGCCATCGAGAACGGTTCCTGATGGTTCTCCGGGCGGAACCGGCCGAGAGCCAGGAATTTGTCGAACGGAATCTTGCCCTCGCGGCAATACCCGCCGAAATACTCGTAGAGCAAACTGGGATCGAACAGGTCGATTCCGGCCGGCACCGAGGTATGCGTCGTAAATACGTTGTTGGAGCGGCAGGCTTCAAAGGCTTCATCAAAGCTGAGGCCTTGCTCCTCGATCAGCAGGCGCATCCGCTCTACAGCAAGGAAAGCGGAGTGGCCTTCATTCATGTGCCAGACGGTGGGTCGCAGATTGAGTGCATGCAGCGCCCGCAGTCCGCCGATTCCGAGCACGATTTCCTGCCGGATGCGCATCACGTTGTCGCCGCTATATAACTGGCCAGTAATGTCGCGATACTCCGGCTCACTGTTTTCCGGAATGTTTGTGTCGAGCAGGTAAAGTTTCACTCGCCCGACGTCCATGCACCAGACTTTGATGAAGAGCGGACCGGCAGGCAACTCCACCTGTACCATCACATCCTGGCCACTGGAATCCTGGACGGGGCGAACCGGCAGCGTATAGAAATCGTTCACCGGATTGCGCTCCTGTTGCCATCCATCCGGATTGAGCGCTTGCTGCAGGTAGCCCTTCTGATAAAGCAGCCCCACTCCAACCAGCGGAATGCCCGCGTCGCTCGATCCTTTCAAATGATCGCCGGAGAGTACACCCAGGCCGCCGCCGTAGATGGGCAGGCATTCCACCAAGCCGTACTCCATGGAAAAATACGCGATCAGCCGGTCCTGCGGCGGGTCGGCGGCCCTTTCCAGATAGTTGGTGTAGCGCTCGCACGCCCTTCGATAAACAGCGAGGAATCGGGCATCGGAGGCCGCGCGGTCGAGAGTCGTTTGCGGAACGCGTCCCAGCATGAGGACCGGGTTGTAGCCGCTATTCTTCCACAGCAACGGATCGAGGCGGCGGAAGAGAGAGCGAATGGTGTGGTCCCAGCTCCAAAGAAGGTTGTACGCGAGTTCGCTCATGCGGGAAATCGCGGGCGGCAGCGCCGGGCGGACAAGGAATTCCTTAACCGGGTGGATCTGGAAGGGCATGTATTACTAGACTGTGACTTTCAAATATAACACTGGAAGGTCGCTGGGTTCCTGATGATTGGACGTGGGAGGGAAGGGCTTGGAGTAGATTCAGTGGGTTGTCGATGATTAATTTCTTTTCAGTTGTGGGAGGCGTCCGGTGCCCGTAAGCCATCGGAATGGCGTTTGCGGATGGTCTCGACCGCCCTGGCAAGCAAGACGGAGAAGCGTAATTCCGATAACCTAGTATTATTGGAAGTCCTAATAAGGCACGGAGCTTCTCATGGTTCATCAGGTTAAAGATTTGTCCGCGGATCAAAGGCTCGCGATCGAGAGTCTCGTGGGCAGGCCTCTGCGAGACGATGAGAGCCTCACAATACGTCCATCGCATATTCTCAAGGAAGCTCCCACCGGCAAGGAACGCGAACGTTTGTTTCGCCAATATCAGGATCACCTCGACGAGTTGGCCAGACGTGTCACGAAGGTTTCGGACGATGAGATCGAGGCCGCTATTGACGAGGCTGTCAGACATGTGCGGCATAAGCCGGAATGATCGTCACGTTCGATACCAGCATTTTGGTGCGCGCCACCAAACGTTCGAACGGACCCGCGCGGCGAGCCGTCGATGCGATCGCCTTCGATGCCGATCACGTCATTGCGTTATCGCCTTTCATTCTAGGTGAAGTTGGCAAGGTGTTGAGTTACCCGCGAATGTTGGATTTGTTTAAGCTGACGCCTGATGAGATCCATAAACACGTAGAGTTCCTTAGGTCGGTCTCACGAATCGTGGAACCAGCGAGTGGGCTGCCCGTTGTACTGTCCGATCCTAAGGACGATCCAGTGATCTATACGGCGGTTGCGGCGGGTTCCGATGTTCTGTGCGTCAAGGATCGAGATTTCTACGCCCCATCTGTTATCGCATTTTGCCAACTGGAGGATATTCGAGTGATGGACGATATCATGCTCCTTGAACTCCTTCGTTGATGAACAAATGCTGGCAGTCTTCCGTTTAGCCATTCGGAGACGACTAGTCTATCGGGTCTTGCCCCAGCGAACGACCGGAGGCGTGATATCGATCCTGAACTTTAGCCAGTCTATACTGTCGTAGTCCTTCCCTTCGATACCTGGCTGGGCCGGGCTGACCTTAGACTTCAGAATCGTAAGCCGTGCTTTTCCCAAGGGCGAAGTGCCTAACTTCGCCAGAGCCTCATCTGCTTCCTTTTGTGGGTAAACATAGGGCCATAGGACGATGTTCAGCCGGTGGCTCTCACGCTTGTAGTCTTCGCACGTCGTGACAAACGAAAACTCGCGAGGATTGAATTCGACGGCCTTCTTAGCGGTTACTCCATATTCAGTATCGAGGTACAACGCGCTGTAGGATCGATACGGAACGTTCACGACGTATGCCCAGTCTTCATGCTCCATGCATCGGGCTTTGGGAACAATGCCGATCATCCAACCGGACCCGGTTGCCATCAAAAGAAAGAGCAAGCCCGATCCGATATCCCTTCGATAATCCTGGCCAAGGGCGACTTCACGCGAGAGGCGCGGCACGAAATCCTGAGCGAATCCACCGATTGCCGCCACGAGCAGGACGAAAGCGCTCAGCCTCATTCTCACGCCCCCCGCACCAACTCCAAAAACGCCTTCGCCGCGTGACTCAAACTCCGCTTCGATGGACACACCAGGTGAATCTTTCGATCCACATTCAGCTCCGCCACTTTGATCTCTCGCAAAGTATCCTGCTTAACCTCCTGCTCCACACACATCCGCGGCAGAAACGCGACGCCCTCGTTGCGCTGCACCATTTTGCGGATGGTCTCCACCGTTGGCATTTCAACATCCATGTTCAACGGCACCTTGTGGCGTTGAAACTCCTTCAAGACTACAGCCCGATATGGCGACAAGACATTGTGGGCGATGAATGTCTCCATGCCCAGTTCCGCGATCGACACGCTCTTGCGATTTGCGAACCTATGCTTCGGGGAAACTACGAACGCCAGGTGATCGGTGAAGAGCACCATCGATTGCAGGCGATCGTCCTCGGGATCATAACTGATGACGCCCAGTTCCAGGTCACCGTCGATCAACTGCGACGGAATCTTGCTTGAGAGACATCGGCGCACCTGAACTCGAACCTTCGGATAGAGGTGCCGGTATCGCTCGATATGCTCCAGTAAGTAGAGTGAGGTGGATTCGTTGGCGCCTACTGTCAGCCGTCCGGCGGAGTTGTCACGCAACTCTGCCAGCGAGTTTTCCAGCTCGGTGCCCAGGTTTTCGAACCGATGGGCAAAATCGCGGACAATCCGGCCGGCGTCCGTCAGGAGCAGCTCTTTGCCCGACCGATCGATCAGTTTTTCCTGCAAATCTGACTCAAGCTTCTGAATCGCAAGGGAGATAGCGGGTTGGGTTCGTCTTAGCTTTTCGGCGGCCCGAGAGAAACTCTTCTCGGTGGTGACGGTCAGGAAGACTTTCAACGGGTAGAGTTCCATAAGTGGTCTTTATAGGATCATACTAGCATCACCAAGTGTTATTTTACAGCACAACATTATAAATTTGCTAAATCCAGCTCGCCTGCCGATAATTTATATAAGGACTGGAGGATTCATGGCCAATCGAGTCTACCTCTTCGACACTACGCTCCGGGATGGTGAACAATCGCCCGGCTGCAGCATGACCGTACCCGAGAAGCTGCGGCTGGCGGCGAAACTTGTTGAACTTGGCGTCGACATCCTCGAAGCCGGTTTTCCGATCGCATCCGACGGAGATTACGAGGCGGTGGACGCAGTTAGCCGTGAATTCTCCTGGGTTCAAGTAGCGGCGCTTGCCCGCGCGAACACTCCCGATATTGAACGCGCCGCGGCTGCCCTGAAGTATGCCAAGCGCCCGCGCATTCACACCTTCATCGCCACCAGCGATATCCATCTGAAGTACAAGCTGAAAAAATCGCAGCAGCAGGTGCTGGATGAAGCGGTGGCGGCCGTTGAGCTGGCGCGAAGTTATGCGGACGATGTGGAGTTCTCCGCCGAAGACGCAACCAGAACCGATTGGGATTACCTGGAGCAAATTTCGCGTGCGGTGGTAGCGGCGGGTGCGCGAACCGTGAACTTGCCGGACACCGTCGGCTATTCCGTCCCCG
>WNFG01014811.1_pt1 | contig 12034 bp, 9 predicted proteins | sample 5400431 | NCBI WGS metagenome assembly WNFG01 (sample SAMN13153346, study PRJNA577476) | soil metagenome | isolation source: 120 cm saprolite under Douglas fir tree site 2 hole 3 replicate 2 | place: USA:California | collected 2015-04-18
GGACGAGATCGAGCGTGCGCTCGCACAATTCGCGGGCCCAAACGGCTACGACTCGCCGTGTGAGCTCCTCATCGGGGCGGGGACGAAGTAGCTGCCTTTGGGAGGGCGCATATCGGTTGCCTCGATCCCCCGAGAGGCTCAGAAAGAGCTGCCCAACAACATGGTAGAGCGGACCGGCCCAGGGCGGCCGGCCGCCCACCATGCGCGTTAGGCGCTGTCCACAATCATTTGATTTTGGCCGCCCGCAAGGGACCGCGCTCGATTCTCCGATTTCACCCACGTGAGGCGACTGGCTGTAGGCAGGTTTCTGATCGCGTGAGAATTCGAGTGCCGCATTTCGAATAACACCGAGATGTTATGCCCTGAGTGACCGCCCTGTGAGAGCGGCCACCGCGGAAGGCGGTGAACCGACCGACGGGTCGTCAGGTCGGCCGCCCGGTCCGGACGAAACTCCGGACCACGCGCGCGAACTCGAGCGGCGCCGTGGCATAGAGCGAGTGGCCACGGCCCTTGAACACATAGAGCAGGGCTCCGGGGATCGAGCTGGCCACATGGCGGGCGCCGGCCAGCGGCGTGATGAGATCCTCGTCGCCGTTCAGCACGAGGGTCGGCACTCGGATGCTCGCGAGGTTCGGATCGACCAGCGTCTCCGGATCCTCCGTCAGAAAGAAGTTCCGGTAGACCGCCGGCGAGTACTCGCCACTCATCGCCACACGCTCTTGGACGAGGTCCCGGCAGTCCGGCTCCGACACCACTAGGCGCCAGAAGTCGGGCGCCAGCTCCCGGTACCTGGCCTCCCTGACGAGCTGATAGAAGCGAACGAAGTGCTCGCGGCGTCGCACGAACTCGGGATCCGTCTTCAGCTCCGGGGGATTCGTGGGCGGCCCGATCAGGATGAGCTTTTCCACCAGGCCCGGGTAGGCCACGGCGAAATGCGCGCTGATGGAGGCTGCCCGGGAGATCCCGATGAGCACCACCGGCGCGCCGCCGAGGGCCTGGATTACCGCTTCGATATCCGCACCGTGATCCCGGACCCGGTAGTCTTCCGGGAGGGGATCCGAGCGGCCGGTGCCACGCGGGTCGACCGTGACGATGCGAAACTCGCCGCAGAGTTCCTCCAGGAAGGGCTGGTAGGTCCCAATGCCGTAGAACAGCGGGTGGGCCAGGAGCAGGGTCCGGTCCCCGGCGCCGTGCTCGTAGTACGCGAGGCTCGCTCCGTCCCGCCTGAGCGTCCCCGGCCGGTGGCGCTTGCCGGCGACGCGCTGTCCTGGCGCCCCGTCGCCGGCGAGAGCAAGGGCACGGTCATACGCCTCGTTGGCGCGCTCGACGTGGCTCTCCAGGCTCTCGAGGTCCCCGAGCAGCTCGAAGGCGGCCTGTGTCGTCTCCGCCGCTCCCCCATGGCGCTCGAGCACCCGCAGAGCCTCCTCGCAGTGGCGGATCGCCTGGCGATAGGCGTAGTGCGCCCGTGCCTTGCTCGCCGCCTTGAGACCGTACTCGGCGGCCCGTGGCCACAGCTCGCCCTGCGTGTAGTGCCAGGCGAGCGTCTCGTAGAACTCCGAGAGGCGCTCCGGGTACAGCTCCTCGATGACCTCGCCCACCCGGCGGTGCAGCGCGCGGCGATGTTGCTTGAGCAGACTTTCGTAGGCCACGTCGTGGGTGAGGGCATGCTTGAAGAGATACGCGAGCTCGGGGTAGGCGCTCTTCTGGTAGATCAGTTCCACCGCCCGGAGCTCGCCGAGCGCCTGCCGGGCGTCCTGAGGGAGATCGGCGATTCGCTCGAGCAACTGGGCGCTGAACTCCCGACCGATCACCGAGGCCACCTGAAGCGCGGCCTTCGGGGCGTCGGGCAGGCGGTCGATGCGGGCCATGATCACGCCCTGCACGGTGTCGGGCATGACGACCTCGCTCGGCGGGCGGGTGAGCCGGTAGCCGTCGCTCTCGCGCAGCAGCGTGCCGTCCTCGACGAGCACTCGGCTCAGCTCCTCGACGAAGAGCGGATTGCCCTCGGCCCGTCGGGTGATGAGCTCGAGCGCGGCCGGCGGGACCGCCTCCGCCTGCAGAACGCTCCTGACGAGCCGCTCCGCCTGCGCCGCGCTCAGACTCCGCAGCGTGATGCGCGACAGGTAGGTCTGGTCCGGGAACGGTGGCGTGTAGCCCGGCCGGTGGGTGAGCAGGACCAGGATGGGAGCCGCAGCGATGGCCTCGACGAGGGCACGGAGGACCTCCTCCGATTGGGGATCGATCCAGTGCAGGTCTTCGATCACCAGCACCACGGGACTGCGCTCGCTCTGCCGGAGCAGGAGCTCCGTTACCGCGTGGAGGATGCGGCCTCGACGCTGGTGAGGCGGCATCGCGGCGGCCTCAGGATCGCCCGGATCGAGGGACATCATCGCCCTGAGAAAGGGGACGGCCCAGTCGAGGCCGCCGCCGGCATTGTCGACACCGGCCTCGATCTTCGCGACCATCGCCTCCACGCCGTCGCTCTCCTGGACGCCAAGGAGGCTCCGCACGAGGTCCACGATCGGCACGTAGGAAGTTCCGCGGCTGTAGGAGACGCAGCGGCCGGTGAGCCATCGCGCCCCGCGGGCCTCGGCAAGCCGGCGGAACTCGAGAAGCAGACGGGACTTGCCCACCCCGGGCTCGCCGAACACGAAGACCACCTGCCCGTGTCCGGCCTCGACCTCGGCGAAGCGATCCTCGAGCAGGGCCAGCTCCCGCTCGCGGCCGACGAGCGTGGCCAGCCCGCGTTCCATGATGGCCTCGAGGCGACTGCGCACGGCCCGCGCCGATTCCACGCGGTGGGCGCGCACGGGGAGCGCCTTGCCCTTCACGGCCACCTCGCCCAGCGCCTCCAGAACGAAGTACGGATCGATGGACCGAGCGAGGTCGTCGCTGACGAGGACCTGGCCCGGCTCGGCGAGGGCCAGGAGACGCGCCGCCAGGTTAGTGGTGTCGCCGACGGCTGTGTAGTCCATGCGGAGGTTGTCCCCGATCTTGCCCACCACCACCGGGCCGCTGTTGAGGCCCATGCGCACCCGAAAGTCGACGCCACGCGCCCGAGCGAGCTCGTCCCGGTACGCGTCCAGCACGCGCCGGAGGGCCAGCGCGGCGCGCGTGGCCTGCACGGGGTGATCCTCGTGGGCCAGGGGCGCGCCGAAGAGCGCCATGAGACCGTCACCGAGGAACTGGTTGACGGTGCCCTCGTGGCGGTGGATCTCGGGAAGCATTAGCTCGAAGGCACGGTCCATCAGGCCGTGGACGTCCTCCGGATCGAGGCGCTCGCTCAGGGCGGTGAAGCCGGAGACATCCACGAAGAGGACGGTGACGATCTTGCGCTCGCCCTCGAGGGACGCGCGCGAGGTCAGGATCTTCTGGGCCAAGTGCTGGGGCGTGTAGGCGCGCGGGGAATCGAACCGGTCGGCCGTGGCCCTTTCTGTGGAGGCGAGCGGCTGCCCGCATTTCTTGCAAAAGCGATGGCCGGCGGTATTCGCGGTCCCGCACTGCGCACAGAGGGTGGACAGCCGGGCTCCACAACCGGGGCAGAACTCGGCGTCGGCCGGAGCCTCAAGCTGGCAAGCGGAACATTTCACGCCTGAACCTCCCGCTCGGGTCGTGGTTGGTGCAGGGCTGCCCCGGGGGGCTACGCGGCTACGTCCCTTCTACTCCACCGGGGCCGCGGATGCAAGGACCTGATGCCAAAATCCTCGCTTTCAACCGTCGCGGAAGCTCGCGATTCTGCGCGGGTGGTGCTCGTTCGTTGAACTGCTCTAAAACGAATCTTTATGATGCGGGAGGAGTGATGTCAGGCGAGACAAACCATCATACATTTCCCCTGAAGGACTTAGATACTTTTCGTTGGTCGAATAAGAGGTGCTAGATGTCGGGCTCCATTCTCGCTTGCGCAGTCCTTCTCTTCGGACCTCGACCGTGTAATCAGCGGTAGACGCCATGAGAATGATGGACACTAAGGTCATGCCAACGTACGAACGATTCGCTACATTTCGAATCCCTCTTGGCGCGCCGACTTGATAGCGCGCGCGTCTGCGCCTACCGGCCACACCCCTCTGGTACAACGTTGTGACGCTTCACCGTTATCCCATGCTCTCGTCGGCTGTTGTGATCTTGCGAAAATACATGGGCGGGAGACCTCCGGGCCCGCGTGAGACATCGAGAGATCAGGGGAAGCCAAGCGACAGCCCGTGAGGTGGGAGCGTTCATCCGAAATGAGGGTGTGGTACGCACAGGGTTGGGCAGGCTGAATCGTGGAGCGGGTGATGACACCACAGTTGAGGAAGACAGGCCTCGGCGTCCTGCGCGACATGCCTTGGGGAACCCACTGTTGTCACTTTTACCAGACGCAAAAGGATCTCCTCGAAACACTGATCCCCTATTTCAAGGCCGGGTTAGAAGGCAAAGAGTTCTGCCTATGGATAGTCGACCAGCCCCTCACGGAACCCCAAGCCAGGAGGTTGCTACGACGGGCTGTCCCTCACAGTGATCAATACCTGGCTGACGGGAACATAGAAATTGTGTCGGCCCAGAAGTGGTTTTTCGATGGAAGCGCATTTTCGCCCAAGCAAGCACTCCGCCGATTGAAGCAGAGGCTCGAGCAAGCATCAGCTCGAGGGTACGCGGGGATGAGAGTGGCCGGGAACCCCGCATGGCTCAGGCGGAAGGACTGGAAGCGGTTTGGAGCATTCGAACAAGCGCTCACCAAGTCTTTCGCACGGAAGGCTGTGATCATTCTGTGCAGCTATTTCGTCCGCAAATGGGGAGCGGCGGATGTGTTCGATGTGGCGCGCACACACGGCTTTGCAATCGCCAGGCGACATGGAAAGTGGGAAGTTCTCGAGCGGAGGACTCCGTCGGCCTCGTCGGATCGCTACGGGACCCTGACGACGCGAGAGCGAGAAGTGCTTCTTCTGGCAGCCGAGGGCTTCTCAAACCCTGAGATCGCCCGCCGGCTATCCATCAGCGCCCGCACTGCCGAGAGCCATCGGGCGAACCTCATGCGAAAACTTGGCCTGCGCAATCAGACCGGATTGGTCCGGTATGCGCTCGGGCAGGGGCTTGTGGCCGCGGAAACAGGAAACAGTAGAAACCGACGAGCGCCGGAGATACAGACGATCGCGAGTCGCCTCCCCTAAGAGAGTTTGCCCGTCCGCTTTGCCCTATACACGGTGTGTCTCAGTGCAGCAGTGATGGGTGACTGAAATTCACCGTTATGCGAGCTCGATCCCGCCCGCTCCTCCGGATTATGCATCCGAACATGTACGAATAGCGCTCGCAACGGTAGTTCCTGGAACGTCGCAAAGATGTTTCGCACAAAGACAGGTTGCAGTCGCGACCAAGCTGCCGCGGGGAACCCACCTGTGTCATTTGTACAAGACGCAACAGAATCTGCTGGACACGACTGGCCGCCTATTTCAAGGTCAGGCCGTAAGCCAAAGAACTGTGCGTAGGGGTCATCCACGGGCCGCTGACAGAGGCAAAGGCCAGGTCCACCATGCGCTCCAGCGCGGGCGTCTACCTCTAGAAAACAGTAGTAGCGGACACGCGCGGCGACGCTTTCGTGTCGCTCGCCGGACGAGATTCGCGCCCCTTCCCGCCCATGGCCCATCCACGTATCTCCATACGACTACGGAAATGGCGGGAATACCCCTGAAGCCTCGGGCAGTCCCTGCCGTCGGCTTGCGGTAAAGGTCTCTCGCGGGATTCGACCGCGGTGTCGGACCTGGGCCGCATCAATGCATGCGCGTGTCAAGGACCGTCTGTGCCTCCGTACGTGTACGAATAGCGGGATCAGGGTCGTTGCTAGCAAAATTACGCCGGTGCATCGATCCAAATACGAGACGTTCCCAATGAACGAGCCTGGGACTACCCTGGAATGTCATCTCCAATGCCATCCAGGCCATGCCTTAGGGCGGCACTCTGAGCGTGCGGACCCGGCCGCTCGAGAACGGCCTCGAGGTCACCGTCGCGGATACCGGAAGCGGCACGACGACGATCCCGGAATGCTCGACACCCTGAGCGACGTGCTTGCCGCCACCGGATACGAGACGTCGATGGCCTCGGCGGGGCGCGCGGCTATTGAGAAGGCTCAGTCCAGCAGGTTCGACGTCATCGTCATGGATGTCCAGATGCCCGGCCTCAATGGCGTCCAGACCCTCCACGCTCTGCGCGCGCTCGATTCTCACGTGTCCGTCATCATGATGACGGCGTATACGCAGGCGGATGAGGAGCACGGTCCCGCTATCTGCGTAATCTGCAAGCGGCCCATTCCGCCAGGCAGCGGACGATTCCGTACGGAGGAGGGTGACGTTCATGAAGAGTGCTACCGCGAGCGCGAGCGCCGCGAGAAATCCCGGCTTAGGGCTCCCGCTGAATCGCGTCGTGGCGAGACGACGATTCGATGACCAGCCGGCGCGGGCGCGCCGTCTCCTCCGCCATCGCGTCGATCCCGTTCAATCCGGCAATGACGATGTCGTCAGGCTCACGGAGGAGGGCTGTGGGCCCGCCGCAACGCGGATCACGGGCTGACCTTCCATCTGCTGGTTCCGGAGACGAGCAACCCGCTGGTCTGAGCCCGCCGCCGCAGTAGAGGGCCGCGCCTTTCCGGCCGAGCCTCCACTCGGCGATCGATCGCGACGATGCGCTCTAAAAGCTCATAGTTGGAGTCTGAGTCCCAGTCCGCCGAGTTTCCTAGCGGAGTCTCACGCGGTAAGACTGCACCGGTACCGGACCCCAGGCTTCACCTCGGCGCCGTCCAGGTGAGGCGTTCGTGCCGGATGAAAGGTTCGTGTGGGGATCAAAACACCCGCCGAATTTGAATCCCGGGGGGTGGCGTGGTGAGTCAACAGTACGTAACTAGCGGAAACACTTAAGAAAGCGCGTGGCGGCCTGTAAACACGGGTTTAGGCCGTCACGTCGAACCGGAACTCTAGCACCCTGTTTGCCTGCAAGTGGTTGCGGGCCCCCGCAAGAACCGAAATCGCACTCCACACACTGATGACCGGACAACACCTCAGCCGTGATTGGTGACAGCAGCTCCGAGACAACTCTCTGTTCAACCGCACCAGGGATTGGAAGTCCTGATACCGGCTCCCGCTTGATGCGGACTCATGGCCGCGGGCGCATTAAACAGGGACGCCCGACCCCGCCTCCAGCGCCGCTGGAGAACCCGCCCCCTGTGTCAGGTGGAGCGCGTTAGAATCGGCCGATGCACCAGAGGCATGAGGATCGCACACTCGCCCTCATCACGCGCTTGACCGACCAAGGCGTCGACGAGCCAGGGGTCGCCGTGTCGGTGATCCGAGGCGGCGACGTCATCGCGCGACGGTATGTCGGGCTGGCCAGCCTCGAGTACCGAATCCCGATCGGTCCGGATACCCGGTTCCACATCGTCTCGGTGTCGTCACCGCGGCGGCCGTGCTCGTGCTCGCGGCACGAGGCGCGTTCACGCTCGACGACGACATGCGGCGACACCTGCCCGAGCTGCCCCGGGAGATCGCCGTGACGATCAGGCATCTCCTGTCAATGACGAGCGGCCTCAGGGACGTGCTCGAGATCGAACGATTGCGCGGTGTCTGGACATCCTCGTCGTCGAGGACGCAAGATCTACTCGACTTGGCGTGGTGACAAGCTGCGGTGAGCGCTCCAGCTGGCTCCCAGTACATGTACGCGAACGTCAACGTCCTGCTGCTGGACGAGTTGATCGCGCGCGTCAGCGGCATGCCCGCCGACACGTTTCGCCGGGCCGCGCTGTACAGGCCGCTCGGTTTGACCGCGACGAGGGCACGCCCGCACGAAGGTGTTGTCGTGCCTGACTTGGCAGAACCCTATGTGCCCGATGGACGGGGCGGGTGGTTACGCGCATCCCATCTCCTCGGCATCGCGGCCGATACGCTCACGACCAACCTCGGCGACCTGACGCGCTGGCTCCTGGCTCTGCGGACGGGCTCGATCAACGGCAACGCAGTGACCACGGCGATGGCCGAGCGGACGCGATTGCGGGACGGCACGCTGGTCTACTACGGGCTCGGCCTTGCGGTACGGCGGTACCGTGGCCTGACCGTGCTCTGTCATACCGGCAGCCAGCCGGGCTGGAAGGCTCATCTCGCCTATGTGCCCGAGCGCGACCTCGGGATGGTGATCCTCTCGAATCGAGACGATACCCGCCCGGCGGCACTGGCAGCGTCGATCATGGCGGAGCTGATTGCAGACAGGTGTCCGACACCGCATCGGGCCGACGACGGAGGGCGGCGCTCCGAGGAGGCGGCTCTCACTGCCGGACAGATGACGGCACTGGAAGGTAGCTACGTCGATCCCGACACGGGGGAGTGGGCGGCGTTCACGGTCGAGGATCGCGTCCTTCGTGGTGAGACCCTGGGCGACCCAGTCTTTCTCTACAGCGAGGGAGGCGGAGTCTACCGAGACGGTGACGACTACCGGGCGACGGTTCCCGCCGAGCTCCGCATCGCGTTCGGCTCGAGCCCGCACGACGTCACGTGTCACCTGAATCTCGGCGGTCAGCGGATCGCGCTGCGAAAGTGCAGCGCCCCTAGCTATGCCGCGGATGCGCTGGGTGCCTTCACCGGCCGCTACGAAAGCCAGGAGATCGCGAGCTAACATTCCATCGACGTCCAGGATGGATCGCTGGGCATCGAGTACGGACTCGGCGGCGCCCGCGGGCTGAGGTTCACCATGGAGCCGGTCGCGCCCGACATCTTCCTCGTCCGCCCGACGGCTCCAGGTGTGGCGCACCGGCATGTGTTCCGGTTCGAGCGGGATTCTCACGGCAGCGTGGTGAGCACGGTCGTGACAATGGAGCGATTGAAAGGGGTGAGGCTCTGGCGCGCCTCACGCGGGGCCGCCCCCAGCCCGCGCCAGTTCACGCGAGGCTGACAGGCCCAGGCGATCCAAGTGGCTCTCCGGGCCCTGGGCCCCCGCAACCACCCTTGTTGTAAATCGCTCGAAGTGCCGATCTGCCTTCCCTTTTTGCAGAAGAACATTGGCTGTGGTCGTCTGTTTTCGCCCAGCCGTCTAGCAGCCGAGCAGTGCCTGAATCGCTCGGAAAGAAACTCTCGATCCGGATCTCCTGGGCGGTGATGTCCTGTGGCGTCCCCAATGTCGCGATCACCGTAAATAGCTTGAGCGAGGTTGAGTCTTTCAGAAACTCGATCGTAAGGATCGGCTCCCTTGGTTGCTCAATCCGGGGGATGTCAGCCGGGTTTGGTACATCGGGGTAGCGCAAGAGCCGGGCCAACAGCGCAGCGGTTTCTTCGGAGCCGTCAGCCAGCGCATCGGATTGAACGATCTGCACGAACGAGCGGGCTACCTCGAACCAATTGACGATCAGGGGGCGCAACGCCCCTGGAGCGAGTAGGACGTCGGCGAGATTGACCGGCGCCGCAGGATCCGGCGCGTGCCTTGGTGTGCCGGTCAGGAAACTGGTCAGCCGCTGGGAGGCCAGGTTTTCGCGTAGCACGTTCCACCGTCGATCCACCACCAATGCCGGATACGGCTCTTGTTGCCTCAGCACGTATTCGAGCGCCTGGTTGACGGCCGATAGCGCCGGCTCGTCAAGCGTGCTCTCACGCCACACGGGCGCAAACCCCGCGGCGTGCAACAAGGCGTTCTGCTGCCGCAGTGGCAAGTCCAATGTCGTGGCCAACCGAAGCACCATCTCGCGGCTTGGCAGCGTGCGACCCAATTCCAGGAAGCTGACATGTCGTTGGGATACCTCGGCTCGGTGCGCAAGTCTCAACTGTGACAAGCCACGGTGCTGACGCCACCAGCGGAGGCGTGCCGCGAATGTCGCCTCGCTGCTCATGACTACCTCTCAGGTAGTTGCCAGGGCCACTGGGACTGGCATCATGCCATCAAAGAACACGCGGAGGCGCCCTGGTGAGCGAATCGATCGGTGTCGCGATGGCTGTGGTCTCCAGCGGCGTGGGCGGGAGTGCCGCGGCGGTGACGCGCTATCTCGCAGCCGGTGCCGACCCGATTGCACTTGGCACGGTCAGGTTTGGACTCGGATTTCTCATTGTGCTGCCCATAGCAGCAGCAGCAAGGGTTCGCTGGCCGCGACTTCAAGATTGGCCCGGTGTCGCCGGTCTTGGTGTCATATTCTTCGGAATTGCGGTAGTACTCTACAACATCGCGCTGAGATATACAACCGCTGCCCGTGGCACGCTCGCGCTTTCGACGCTCCCGCTTCTGACCATGGTCGTCGGTGCGGCGTTTGGAGTTGAATCCCTTTCGTATCGAAAAGCTCTGGGTGTCCTTGTCGCCATGCTCGGGGTCGCAGTCGCACTGGCAGCCGGCGTCCACGGAGCACCAGCCGGAGCCTGGCGAGGCGAGCTCATCATGCTCGGAACCTCGCTCTGCATGGCCGTCTACAACGTATGGTCCCGCCCGTTCATTGACCGTTCGAGCGCCCTGGGATTCCTGACCGTCGGGATGGGTGCTGGGGCCATCGCTTTGACGCTCGTGGGCTGGTTCTCCAGCGCTTTCGGCACGGTCAGCGAGTTCAGTACTCAAGAGTGGATAGCGGGTTTGTATTTAGGAGCGGGCGGGGGCGCTCTCGCGTTCGTCCTTTGGATACTGGCCCTTCAACGAACGACTCCGACACGCGTGGCCGTCACGATGACCGTCAATCCAGTGTCTGCCGCTGTCGTGGCGATGGTGCTGCTAAACGAGCCAATCACCTATAGCTTCATGCTCGGGCTCATCACGGTGTGTGCTGGCATCTGGATCGCGGCCAGCGACCCACGGGAGGGAACGCAATGACGAGGTACTTCGACGACGTGGCCGTCGGCGATAGGTTCGAGTCTCAGGGCACGGAATCTATTACGCGCGAAGCCATCTTGGGCTTCGCCAGAGAGTGGGATCCGCAGACCTATCACACAGATGAAGAAGTGGCAAAGACGTCCTTCGCCGGAGGTCTATCCGCCTCAGCCATCCACACCCTCGCGATGAGCACGAAACTTGTCCACCAATCTGGCTTTTATGACATCTTGCCAATCGTTGGCCTGGGTCTTGACGAGGTACGAATGGTCAAGCCAGTCCTGCCGGGTGACCGCGTACATGCCCGAGTCACGATAACAGCGATGAGGGCTTCGAAGAGCCGCCCCGGGGAAGGGATCATTACAAACCTGACGGAGTTGATCAATCAAACTGGGCAAGTCGTTCTGCACTTCGCATTGTCCGAGCTCGTTAGCATGAGACCCCAAAAGTAAGTTTAGCCAAGAGATACCAACGGATTCTTCGTCCGAGCCGCGATCAGACTCGGGTCTGTCAATGCTGTCAGGTCTCGCTGCAAGCTAGCCCAACCGAATGCGAGCCCCGGGGAAACCCCGCCCGATTCCCATTTGGCCGCGAGGTTCCCAGATCCATTCCCAGCCGATTCCCATGCGATAAGATCACTAGAACCACGGGCCCAGAAGAGATGGAGCTTGGCTACTAGACGACATCCACCTCGAAGGTGAGGCGAGTCGACTTCGGTGATTGCGAGCCCGCGCAACCACCGATCCCCACGCGAACTCGAGAATCCCAATCAGGAGCGAATCTGCTGCGTAGCTATCCACTCGTCTAACTCGTTTCGGATTTTCAGTACCATCTGTTTCCGTCGTGAGTCCGCATGGGCCTGATAACACCTTGGTCGTTATTGTCGACATCCTGGATCGGATTCCCGGCGACAGCGTCGGACGACGTCCGACTGTGCGCCCGCAGCACGTCTAGCAGGATGCTGAAAAACCCGACTTTGGATGGTTGGATTGGTTGAGGAGTCGGCTACGATGCGCGTAACTCACCGCGAGGAGGCGCGCATGCGAGGCGACGATCACCAACAGGCCGGGATGTGGAGCTACATTGCGCCAGAGCAGCGCGTGCCACCGGACCATCCGCTGCGCCCGCTCCGGGCGATGGTGGACACGATCCTGGCCGAGCTGTCCCCCGCGTTCGCCCCGCTCTACTCCCCGGTGGGCCGGCCGTCGATCCCGCCCGAGAAGCTGTTGCGGGCGCTCCTGCTGCA
>WNFG01012084.1_pt1 | contig 12033 bp, 8 predicted proteins | sample 5400431 | NCBI WGS metagenome assembly WNFG01 (sample SAMN13153346, study PRJNA577476) | soil metagenome | isolation source: 120 cm saprolite under Douglas fir tree site 2 hole 3 replicate 2 | place: USA:California | collected 2015-04-18
TGGGCAAGACCTAGCCGTGGCCAGGGATCTGAGACAACTAGGGGCATCCGTCATGCTGATCGGCCGAGACCTGCCACAGGATGCTGGGAACCTTGTATTCCAACTCCCGGCCGGACCGCCCGACTGGCAATATCTTATCGATATCATCCCAGCGCAACTCGCAGCCGAACGGCTGGCGCAGATCTCAGGAGTTGATTGCGATTCCTTTCGTTATAGTTCTTTCATTGTCGAAGACGAGTACGGCTTGTTGCGTGAAGAAGCTGGAGCCCCCAAGGATGAGAAGTAACCCCACCCCTTGGGGAACTGGGGGCGAAACGAGATGACGCGAAGGGAAAATCGTGATTGGCGCCGTTGACATCGGAGGAACAAAGATAGCTGTCGGGATGGTCGACGACAGCGGGAAGGTTCTATCGAAGCTGGAGTCTCCAACCGATGCTCCGGCCGGGTACGCAAACGGACTTGCGCGAATGATTGACATGTTACGCAGGACCTCTCAGGATGCCGGCACGGAAATCTCCGGCATTGGAATCGGCTCGACCGGAGTCGTGTATCCAGGCAGCGGGGCATTTGGGGATGTTGATTTATTGCCGGGGTGGCGGGGAAATAATCCCGTGCAAGACCTGGCGCGCGAATTCAAGGTGACGGTCGCCCTCGAAAACGATGCCGACGCTTCCGCGTTGGGCGAAGCAGGCTGGGGCGCAGGGAAACTGAAATCGCGATTGATTTACGTCACGGTGGGCACGGGCATCGGCGGCGGAATTATATTGGACGGACAACTCTATCGCGGGGCGGATATGGCGCATCCTGAAATCAGCCACCATGTGATTGATCCGTCTGGACCGGATTGCTCGTGCGGCTATCGAGGTTGTTGGGAATCGCTGGCGACCGGGCCAGCGATGGCCGCATGGTTCAACGCGAATGCGGCGGGAGATCGACGTTCTCCCGAAAATTTGAGCGCCGCGCAAATCTGCCAATTGGCAAAACGTGGGGAGGAGTTGGCAACCCGAGCGGTAGGGCGCGAAGCCTACTATCTGGGCCTAGGCGTGGCTAACCTGATCAATCTATTCGTGCCGGACATGATCGTACTAGGCGGCAGCGTGATGAAGAGCGCGGCGCTCTTTCTTGACGGTATCCGCAAGGTTATTCGCCAAGGTTGCCGGTTCGTTCCTTATGAGAAAACGGAACTAGCGCTGGCTTCGTTGGGAGAGAACGCCAATCTCGTAGGTGCGGCGAGGGTCTGGCACCATCGGTTCAAGCAGGGACTCAACCGGGCTTCCTGATTAACCGTCTCAAGCAACATTTTCTTGCGGGACACATTCTGTCAATCGCTGATGTCGCGGAACCCGCCCCAAGCGGCTGTGAGGGCGTCACGAAGTTGGACCGCACGGCAAACGGGGCGATGAGGGGAAAGGCAGCTCATGGCAAGAAGCCGCTATATGGTCAGCCTGGTCTTCCTCACTTTCTTCGTGATCTCCTTGCTGACCAATATTTTTGGTCCCATCGTCCCGGACATCATCAGCACCTTTCACGTAAGTCTGACTGCCGCGGGGTTTCTGACCTTCGCGTTCTTCATCGCCTACGGAGTGATGTCCATCCCCGCCGGTTTCTTGGTGGAACGATTCACCGAAAAGCCGGTGATGGTGCTGGCCTTCTTGGCTGGGATGCTTGGTTCTCTGAGTTTCGCGCTATTCCCTGGGTACCGCGTAGCGATCATTTCCTACTTCACTATAGGAGCCGGAATGGCCGTACTGCAGGTGGCCGTCAATCCATTGCTGCGCGTTGCCGGCGGAGAAGAGCATTACGCATTCAATTCGACCTTGGCACAATTGATTTTCGGCAGCGCGTCATTTATTAGCCCGAGAATTTATTCATATCTTGTCTTGAACCTGAAGGACCCTTCGCCCAATCAGAATCTCGTGTTACGCATCTTGCGAAGACTGACTCCAACGGAGTTGCCGTGGGCCTCCATCTATTGGATTTTCGCGGTCTCCGCGCTTGTTATGGTGGCCGTTTTGTTCTCTTCCAGGTTCCCAAAGGTTCAGCATACCGATGAAGAGCGCGCGGGTTCTTTGGCCATGTACCGGACTTTGGCCCGCCAACCGGTGGTGTGGCTTTACTTTGCGGCGATGTTTGCTTACGTGGGTTGCGAACAGGGAACCGCCGATTGGATGTCGAGTTTTCTGAACCAGTATCGCAATTTGGATCCTCATACCACGGGTGCGGCAGCGGTTTCGTGGTTTTGGGGCTTAATGACCGTTGGATGCTTGATTGGACTGTTCTCGCTGAAGGTCTTCGACAGTCGCAAGGTGCTGATTGCAGCATGCGCGGGGGCTTTGTTGTGTCTGTCAGCGGCCTTGTTTGGACCAGCAACGGTTTCCGTAATTGCTTTTCCAGCCATCGGGCTGTTTGCTTCGGTGATGTGGCCCATCGTGGTGTCGCTTGCGCTCAATTCTGTCGCGGAGTACCACGGCTCTTTCGCCGGCATTTTGGGAACGGGAATCATAGGCGGCGCCGTGGTGCCGGTGATTATTGGCCGCATCGGAGACTATGCGGGACTGCGCAGCGGCTTGGCATTTCTGTACGTTACGTTTGGGTTTCTCCTCAGCGTTGGCTTCTGGGCACGGCCGATGATCAACAATGCGACCATTCGCCTCAAGAAACCGTCCGTTGAGGCTGCTGTTTGATGTGGCTATTCCCTAGATGCGCTCAGAGACAAGGCTTCACCGGGGATCCTTGTACCTGTCGTTCCAAAAACTCGGCAGGAGTTCCCGCCGCCTCATCTTTCCTTTTGCGCCCCCGTCGCCAGTACAAGCAACTCGCGCTCGAGCTTTCGGAACTGAGCAACATCGCGTACATAGTCGGTGAATGCAGGCATGACTTTTCGGGCCAATGCGTCGGTGCGTTCTGGCAGGCGTCGAGCAGATTCCATTAGCAGTTCGTAATCCTCGATGCCCTCTCGCATCACTTCCAGGCGCAACGATACAAACACGCCGTCGTGATCTGGGTCGGGGTATACGATGGCGTCATCACCGGCGGGAAGGAAGAACCCTCCGCCCCAATCTGGTTGCAGGTTCTCGAATGGCCGATCTGTCCAGAAATTCCCGCCCCAGTGTAGATAGCCACTAAGCCCATACCGGTAGTTGACCCAGGGCAGGAGCCGCACCTTGAGCGTCGGGTAGTCGATAAACCGATTGAGGTATTTGCCGCGCGGATCCAGACAAATGTAGTACCAGCTTTGGCCCCTACGCGCCTTATGTGCTGCAATTGCATCCAAGGCATCGTCGAATGTGCCGAGTTTAGGCACCCAGATCGTGGTCTCCTCCTCGGCGGAAATATCTTCCCGCAGGCTTATGGCGTCCAGCGTCGGCACCCCCGGCAATTCCTCGCTAACAATATGGACGAAGCGCCGGTAGATGGGCATCTCCGCTCCATGCGGCTCATCGTGAACATGCTGGACGTAACGGTTGAGCCAGCCTTTCTCTTTCAAGTGATTGCGAAGTTGCCGCAAGAACTCCCGGAGATTCTGTTCTGCACGGGGATCGCCTGCAGGCAGCTCCTTCCTCACAATCTGACCGTTTTCGACGAGGTCTGTCGGGATCACATACAGCGAGTCATACCCACCTCCGAGCCGTCCGCTCAAGTGGCCGCCCTCGATCATGCGCGCCATTCCGACTTTGTCGAAAATTTCAATCCAGCGATCAACTAAGCCGAAATCATATTGAATAGCGCCGTTCGCCAATTGCGCATTAGCCAGTGTCCGCACTGGAACAAACACAACATTTTGTTTGTACTCCGCCATCGTCCGCCCTATGTTCTCCAATATTCTCCAGTAGCGATCCGGATCGGATTTCAATTGGGGAAAGTGCTTGGCCATCAGCTCGTGCTCAAACCAGAGCCAATTGGTCACCCAGAGCTTCTGTTCTTTCGGCACGGTTGCAGCGAAGACTTCTATATGAAAGGGCAGCCTTAGCTTTTGTTTGTGAGTGTCGATCTCGATCACACCCCGGTAAATCCCAGACCGTGCGTCGTCCGGTGTGAATACGGAAACCCACAGTGCCTCCGTGCAGGAAGCCTCCAATGGGATTTCTTTCTCAAGCGGAAACAGGGGATCGGGATAGGGACCCACTTCCGATCGCACCACTTCGTCCAAGGGTGTGTCGGTAGGGTGGGAATTTACGTTCACGGTTCCTACCCGATAAGTTTGGACCTTAAGTGCCGCTTGCCCAAAGCGAGGAGCAATAATGCGGATGCGTACCATTTGCTGTGATTGGGACTGCAACGCGACCTGCAGACTGACGTGAGCATTGCGCGCCGACAACAGAGCCAGTTCGAGTTTTGATGTTCTTGCCGGACTGTCCGGAAAGACCTTCACCAGCGAATCAACGAACCACGCTGAGAAGTTATCTCGCTGCCCTGCGTTCAGCGGCACAGAGAAAAAGCAGATAAGTCCAACAAGAAGTCTCCGCATAATCAGTCTTTTTCGCTGCAGGTGGAGTGCTTTTACGAATCGTCAAAACCGCGCTTCCTATCAGAAATCCATTGTTGCGTATGCGTGTTTTTTCAGCAAACTCGCACGTGACTTACGGCTTCCAGTCCCGGGAATAGGCCGAAAAACCCATGGGTCGCAAAACATCAAATTTGACGTGGAGTGGTACCCCGGATTGGCTGAATGTGAGATCGATAGTTATTTCCGTGCCCAAAGCGATTTCGGGAAGTTCTACCTCATGTCGCTCTACCGGAATGTCGCCTTCGCCGTAGAAAGTTCCCCTGAGCTTGTAGCCCCGAAGTGTATACGCGGGAACATCATGGCGGGTTCGCAGCCGGAGTTTGAAGGTGTTCAAGTGGTTTTCAAGAATTAATGACTCGACTGGACTCGATTCCCGGCGCAATACATCGTAAGAAGCCTTTTGTGCTCCACAAAGATCCACAACGCCGTGAACATTTTGCTTCAGCACGCCCACGCCGCTATAACCGACATGCGTCCGGTAGTCGTTGTAGCAGAAGAAAATGGCTCCGGCCACGAAATCCTTGGAGCGAATGGCGGCGTCGTGGGATCGCAGAATTTCGATCCTGTGCTCGTCACCTTCCGGACGGTCTTCCGTACAAGCGCAGTATCCGTACTCGGAAATGACCACGGGCTTGCCGGGAAATGCCGCGTGAAGGTCATCCAAATGCTTGGCCACTGCCTCTGGAGATCCCAGAGCCCAGCTTCCGAAATATTCATTTGTTTCGATGAAGTCCATCAATCCAGCTGCGTCACGCTGCGGAGTTTCGTTCAATGAGTTTGAAGCATAAGAACAAAGCCGATTCGGATCCAGCCTCTTCGCCTCAGCGAGCATACGTTTCGCGAATTGATACGCGGGAGGGTTTTGCCCGCCAATCTCATTGCAAAGTCCCCAAACCACCACCGAGGGGTGGTTTCGGTCGCGAGCGATCATCTCTCTTAACTGCTCCAGCGCGTTTTGCAGGATATCGGCATCGGGCTCTGCTCCCATGCCGGCAAATGTGTCGTAGCCCCACGCCGGAATTTCGCTTTGCATCAGAATGCCGTGCCGGTCGCAGTAGTCGAGAACCCTCTTATCCTGAGGCCAATGAACGCGCGTAAAGACGCAATTCAGATTTTTCAAGTCGTCATGATCGTGAGCGATCCATTCGCTGGGCTCGGCCATTCCAAATTCCGGATTGCTGCCCGCCATGCGCTCGACACCCATCAGCCGCACGCGCTCGCCATTCAAGAAAAAACCGTTGCCCTTAACCTCGAGTTTCCGGACCCCGAACGTAGCTGTCAGTCCATGACTCTCTTGTCCGCTTCCTGTCGAAAAAATAAGCCGATAGAGATTCGGACGATCAAAATGCCACAGCTTTGCCTTGGGCAGCGTGGCCTCAAATCTGGATGTGTGGGTCGTACCGCTCTTAACGGTAAGACTCGGAGTATCTGAACTGGTCAGCACTGTCAGTCCAGTCTCGTCGTCGATTGCTCGAAAAGAGGCTCGCCCCGTCCACGATTTCGGACTCGTATTCCGGATGTACGCGGTGACTGCAAGTTTTCCGTCTCCGCTGGCAAGATCAGGAAAAGCTTCGATGTCGACGCGCTCCACGAAAGTTTTTGGCGTAATGAGCAGTTGCACCGGCCGATAGATACCGCCGTCATGCGCCCAATCACTGGAACGCCCCCTGGGAATCATGTGCTCATTAAATGCGCCATCAACGCGTACCGTGATCGTGTTGGGACTTCCCCAGCGAAGCAGATGACTGATATCAAGCACCAACGCGGTGTAACCCTTGCGCACATGCTCTCCAGCCAGTTCTTCATTTACCCAGACTGCGGCGGTATGGAAGACGGCCTCAAATTCGACCCGTACCGCGGAGTTTTGCCATTCACCCGGAGCGTCGAAAGTTCGCCGATACCATGCCACTCCGCGATAGTCGACATAAGCCGGGTCAACTTGCCAAGTGTGTGGTACGAGCACTTGGCGCCAGGTAGCGGTGGACTCATCTCTTCCGTACCAACGCTGCTCCTCACCCACGTTTCCAGAATCAGTCCGAAACCACCATTGGCCGCACAGGCTGACCGTAGCAGGCGCGGATAAGTCCCAGGTCTTCTCGCCTGCCGCGAGATCAGGCGCACCTATGGTGCTCGCAGCCAGGACTCCGGCCTGAGTTAGGAATTTTCGACGAGAGTGCACGCAAGGTTCCGTTTCCGATCGTTATGCCTTGCCAGCTAACCAAATATCCCGAAGGTGTGTCAAACCAAATTAGCCATAGCTGCTCCAAGGCAGGCTCCGCGCAAACATCCATGGGAAGGAGATTGAGCCACTCTCCTCGTTTCAACGGGGATCGCGTAATCTATGTTTGTTGACCCTCTGATTCCATTTGAGAATAGAGAGGCTCACCTAGCCTGCTCCGAACTGCCAGGCCAATCTCCGCGGGGCCGACAAAATCCTGCCACTCTCCGGCAATCGATCCGTCCGGAGCGATAAGACGCGTCCTTGGCCGCGTAAAAGCGCCGCCGCCGACTGACGCAGATGTCTTGACGTCGTTCATGGCCAGGTCGTGAATCACATTTTGCACGGATTCGGCTGCACTCGGATGCTTCAAATCGAGTGTAACCATCATCCGCAGCCCGTTGGCGCGGAATTGTGTGAAGAGATTCTTCAATACCATCACCTGCCCGAGCGAGGCGGTATCCAGCAACCCGTTCGCGTCAATGCTCGCCGGAATTTCGGAAACAACTGTCCAGCCCGACGGCACCGTGTCACGCGTGGTCACGGCATATTTCTTAGCCGGTACGCCGCCGGTGCCTTTTTCTACCGGTGATTGCTCCCTACCGAGACAGGGCGCCATGGCCTTATCGGATTTCCAGGTGCTCCCTTATATCGATTGCCAAGAAAGGACATTTCTTTGTTGCTTTCGACAACCCACGGAGAGACCGAGTAAATCCGGTTCTCGCGGAATATTTTTTGCGAACCCCGAATGTCGGCGCGGTTGAGTAGGGCCGGAAAGTTGCCAGGCGGGCTCCAGTAAATAGAGTTCCTTTCCACGCGCAGGTTTTCGATTACACCGTTGTTCCAAGTCCATAGAAAGATCGCGCCTTGATATCGGGCCATGCGCGGACCCTTTCCGTTGTTGATGCAGAGATTTCCTTCCACAACACTTTCATGGGTGACGTATCCGGCCCCGAATACTGCGACGCAATAGCCCTGCGTATCGTGTCCATAGTTGTCGAGCACCGAGTTGCGGGTATTGCCGTAATCGATGTCGAAAGCGCCGCCGTCGACGCCGGGGCTATCTGTCAAAAACGCCTCATTCTTGCTGACTACACAATCCATGCATTTCCATGTCCAGATGGCGTTGGGCGTGCCGATCGATTGCGTCGGTTGCATGCCCGTATGCCACGCGGCACTGGAATCAATGAGCCCGTCCTTCACTTGAAAGAGGATGATGCCGTCGCCGTATACGTCGTGCACGACGGAATTGCGCACGATAACGTGAGTGTTCCACTTATCTTCGGCGACTTCGCCAAAGTTGCCGCCTCCCACCAAAATGCCTGCCCATTGCTCCGTGCGATAAGGCGTAATTCCTTCCACGACCACGTCATCGAAATGCTGCTCAACCTTCCCAGGCGAGATCACCACCAGGCCGCTCTCTTTGTGCTTTACTTCACCGCCGTGCACATCGTGCACCAGCAGGTTTCTTATATGAATGTGGTGAAGAATTCCGGTATCCCCGCTGACAAAAACGCCGAAAACCGTCCCGCCAGCGAATTCAATCGAATCAACATCCCAATATTCCTGGTCGAAGAGTTTGAAAGCCTCTTCGTCGTCTTTACCCGCAATGACCTTGGGACGGGTGCCTCGTCCATATGCCGACAAACGAATAATCGCCGATGCCGAACCCGAGCCTTTCGGCCAGAGAGCGCCATGACATTCCGTTCCTCTTTTCAAATAAATAATGTCCCCGGGCAAAAACCGGTGCCGGTTCACGGCATCGAGTGAATGCCACGGCGTCGCAGGCGATCGGCCTTCGCCGTCCTTTTCCGCGTCGCTGCAGTCAACGTAGTATTCATTTCCTCCGGCGACATCATCGGAGTCACCAACCGGGCCCACGGCCATGCTGTAAGTTTCTGGTCTGCGGAGTAGAGTTTCCGACGAGATGCAATCAGGAGCCAGCCAAATGATGATCCAAATAGTCGCAAGACAAAGAAAATCTCTTTTCATATGGCTCTCCGAAATCACGGATGGATTGATGACTTCTTCTTTCAGAAAGCCCTTGGGCCGGCAACTCGCGGTGCTTCTCAGACTCCATCCATAGCTTCGCGGACTCTTAGGTTCTCGCATCGCAAACAACTATTTTTTCTGGCCGTAGTATGCCGTGCTGCCATGCTTTCGGAAGAAATGCTTTTCGTGAAGATGTTTGGAAATCGGATGCGCCTTTGGATTCGCCAGGAGTGTCAGCACAGCCATGGCGGCAATCTCTTCCAAGACAACGGCGTTGTGCGCGGCCTCGGCCGGGGTCTTTCCCCAGCAAAAAGGCGCGTGCCCTGCCACCAGCACGGCTGGCACACGGAGCGGCTCTAGCTTCGCGAGGCGCCGAACGATGGCATGGCCTGTATTGGCCTCGTAGTCGGAGCGTATTTGCGCCGGCGTGAGCGGTTTCGTTACCGGAACGGAGCCATGAAAATAATCGGCATGAGTGGTGCCGAAACATGGTATTTCACGCTGCGCCTGAGCCCACGAAGTCGCGGCCCGCGAGTGCGTGTGGGCCACTCCGCCCACGGTGGGAAAAGCCTTGTACAGAATGAGGTGCGTCGGAAGATCGGAGGAAGGACGAAGGGAGCCTTCGACAACATTTCCCTCCAAATTCACGACAACCATGTCTTCTGCCTTCATCGTTTCATAAGCAACGCCGCTTGGTTTGATAACTACCAGCCCTTCGTCGCGCGCAATTCCGCTGGCGTTTCCGAAGGTGTAGAGAACCAGGCCTCGCCGCACCAACTCGAGATTCGCATGCAGAATTTCTTCGCGCAGAGATTGAAGTTTCATATCGCGCCCCGTGCTGCGGCCGCGATCCTGCGCAACGCCGGGAGAACGCCTCCGGCGTGCACGGGCTTGGAGTTCGCCTGGCCGAAGCCAAAGTACAATTCGCGATAAAGTTGATAAAGTTCCTCGTAGCAGCGCGCGGCAGCCTGGTCGGGTTCCATGACGTGATAACTAGGGCAAATTGCGTCTTGCGCTTCTTCGATGGACCGAAAGGTGCCGGCGGCGAGGAACGCGGATCGACCGAGGCGCAGCCGCGGGGTCTTTCACGTCGCAGAGGACGGCCGTAAGCATGTCGCAGTGCTCGAACGCGGTTACGAACTGGCTTCGCTTCTCTCGCTCGCTGCGGAGCCAGTGCAATAATTTCGAGAAACCCCATTCCGAGGAATAGACGCCGCCGCACCATTGGATCGCTTCCAGATTCCGATTGTGGGCGGTCTCGGTGATAAGCGCGGCTTCGCGCCATGCCCGATGGTCGCACCAGAGGTAGTAATCGTCGAGCGGCACGAACCCCTCTCCGACGGGAATGACGCTAGATCCTGTGGTGTCTAACGCAATGGAGGCAATCTCAGTTCCGGAGACATTCGCCGCTTGCAAAGCGCGGTGCATGGCTTCGATCAACGCCCGCATGTGATCGGCGTGATTTTGCGTGGCAAGGTCGGGGTCAGCCTGGGTGCGGTGAAGGGGATATTCCGAGACCGCGGAACCCAGGCGTCCTCTGTCGCTGTCAACGATGGCAACGCGGACGCTAAGCGTGCCAAAATCTACGCCTGCAACAATCGCCATAGGCCTCTATCCGACTCCCCGGTCGAAAGAATCTCACGGCAACTGCTCACCCAAGCTGCCTACCGCGCATGCCAGTACGTGTCCCATCCAAGGTACCGGGTGGCGGCTTCGTGAACTATTCCGGCAACGGAGGAAAAGTTAGCGGCGACGTGGTGCTCGAATCCGTTCTCGCAGATGTAGCGCAGGAGTTCTTGCATCCTCGGGATCTCGACCACTCCCGCGCCGCCAAAAGTTTCCAGGGGATCGTCGGTGAATTCGCCGCCGCCGACATAGCCGCGGATTTTTCCGGTGCGGTCATCGGTGGAAAAGCGCGCATAGCTCATGGCTCCGGATTTAGCCCGCCCCACGCAAGTGCCGAAGGTATTGTCCTTGCCGACGGTTCCCGCAATGATTTCCTGATAATCCATCTTGACGTTGCGGAAGAAATGCTTGGGCAGGTTGCTGCAGTGGAAGCACACCGCTTTGTCCGGATGACTGCCATAGTTATTGTTCCAGTCGAGCAAAGCGCTGGGAGTTTCGGAAGCCAGCCGCAGACAATGCATACTGAGCACCCCGCACACGTCCACCTCGCAGGCGCTGGAGAGCAGATCGTCGCTCATCATGCTCATGATCGTGCAGGGCACAACGCCGAGGTTTTCCTCGATGGAGGTCCAGCACTGCACGGCGCTGACGTGGACGGACGCCGACTTCATCCAATCCTCAACAACCGCGCCGAGCTTGGCCATTTTCAACAAGGCCGGCTGCGGAACACCGCTCGTAGACACATATTTCTGAATGGCTTGGAGCTTGCGTACGGCGTGCTCGTCATCATTCTTCATACGGCCGATACGCCCCAGGACTTCGGAGAGGTCCAGGGTCTCAACGGAAATGCCGGAGGCTTCGAGCAGCTTTTCGCTGTAACGGACGGTATTGAACGCCGCGGGTCGCGCTCCAATGGCTCCAATGCGCAGATTGCGCAGCCCTTTCACGACCCTGCAAACACCGGCAAACCAGGCCAGGTCCTTCTCGAACTCTTCCGAATTCGGAGCCACGGTGTGGAGCGCCGTCAGAGAATAGGGAATCCCATATTGCTTGAGGTTGTTGCATGCGGACATCTTTCCGCAAAAGCTGTCGCGGCGGTGCGCAATGGTCATTTTCGAAGGTGTGTCCGGTGTTGCCTGCACCAGCACCGGCACATCGAGGCGGGCGAGTCTCAACACATCCGCTATCGCGCGCTCATCGCCAAAGTTCGGCAGGGACACGATTACGCCGTCGATACGTTCGCTGGCCGCCCGAAAGAGCGCGGCACAAAGTTTCGCTTCCTCGTGCGTTTCCACGGCGCCGTGCTTACTCTGCTCCGGAGCAAGAACCACAACGTTGATGCCGGCACTTTCCAACACTTGCAGCATCTCTTCGCGACCGCTTTTCGCGAGATGATCGGGAAAGAATCCGCGATTCCCGACAATCAACCCCATCGTCATTCTGGACTTTTGCATATTTCTTCCGCCTTAAGAGGTTGCCGCTGGACGCGCCTCCGGCCTGGTGCAAAACAGAGGCAATAGATGAGTCCTGCGAGGAACAGCAAACCAGGATCTTCGGCCGTTCCGTCGGTCACGCAGGGTTGAGCAACTTCTCTCGGCCCTCCCCCACCTGTTGCCGCCACATCGCGCTATAGAGACCTTTGCTCGCGAGTAGATCTTCGTGACGGCCGCTCTCTACAATTCGCCCCCGT
>WNFG01004250.1_pt1 | contig 12032 bp, 10 predicted proteins | sample 5400431 | NCBI WGS metagenome assembly WNFG01 (sample SAMN13153346, study PRJNA577476) | soil metagenome | isolation source: 120 cm saprolite under Douglas fir tree site 2 hole 3 replicate 2 | place: USA:California | collected 2015-04-18
GCACCGCCTGCACGAAGCGCGTGTTGTCAGGCGTGCCGATGGTCGCGGTGTACCAGCTCGCGGTCATGACGCCAAGCGCCTCGTCTCCCATATTCCTGAGTACGCCTTCGTCGACGCAGGTCGGGTTGCCGAGCACCGCGATCTTGGCCTTCAAGCCATATTCGTTGAACTGGCGCAGGAAGCGCAGTCCGTTGACGCCGGCAAAACCTGTGTACACGGCGTCCACGTTCGGCTTGATTTGGCCGACATAAGCACCGTAATCGGCGACATTCAGCGGCGACCACAACTTTTGCACCACCTTGCCGCCGTTATCTTCGAAACTATGCTGGAAGCCGGCTTCTCCTTCGTGGCCGTAAGTGAAATCGTCAGCAATCGTCGCGACGCGTTTGTAGCCGAGCTTTTTCGCCGCGTAGTCGCCGAGCACGTGCATCGGCTGCGCCGCGGTACCGACCGCATGCAGCACAAAGTCGCTGCGTTTTTGCTGCGCGAGGTCATTCTGCGCGGCGGAAGTCGGCGTAATCAGCGGCACCTGTGCGTCTTTGATATAATCGTCGATTGCCAGCGCCTCAAACGTCGCAAGCGGTCCGATGATCACGTGCACCTTGTCGTGCTCGATAAGCTCCTGCGTCTTGGTCTTGGCCTGCGCGGGCTGGCCGCCGGTATCAGCGATAAACAACTCCACCTTGCGTCCGGCCAAGGTGTAATTGCGCTGCTTCAGAAGCAGCGTGATGCCTTCTTCCATTTGTTTCCCGCCGGCCGCAAGCGCTCCGGATCTGACGGTGAGAAAGCCGAGCCGCAGCGGCTCGGTCTGCGCGAGCGCCTGATACGACAACGTCAAAAAGATAAACGAGAAAACTGCGAAAAGCGCAGGCCACAATTTTGCCTTAGCCATAACTCCTCCTGAATGAATTTTGAGAAATTTTTTAAGAATCTTTGTCAGTCGATAGTATCTTACGGATTACAACGATGTCAAAGTACGTGCTCGAAAACCATTTATGGAAGCTCCGATCGAGTTGATTGTTGTCAGATTCCTCGCTGCGCTTGGCCATTATCGAGGCAAAGCTCGCGCACCCGCGCTTTGGGCCGAAGAAGGTGATGGACTGGTTGCGTGCGCACCACCGGCAAACGCCCTGGCCGGCGGACAGCACGGCCGGGGAGATCCTCAAGCAGGCAGGGTTCGTGCAGGCGAAGACCCACCGGCGCCGGGTCTCCCTCCTACGGCGAACCGTTCAGTGACTGCGCGCAGGGCTTATTTTTAACTCATTAAGGTCAGCCGAGCCGTGCTGAACGTGTCGGAATTAACTTCGGCCCTTTATTTTCATTTAGCCTGGATGTAGGTTCCGAAATAAGCATAGTTATTGATTTGTAACAACAGGTAATTTACTGCTAGATGGTAAAGTCTGAGCGTCGTCTATACTAGAAATAGCGCCAAGAGCCGACGTATCTGGTCACCATAGCCACAGCTTGCATTGTGCTTGTCGGGGAGGAATCATGTTATTTTTATACCGCACGGTTCTGTTATGCCTTGCTTTCTGCGGGTCTGTGCTCATCAGCTTTAATCCTGCGTTCGCCAGTGAGGTAACCGACAAAGTTAACCCTTTGATTGAGCAGGGACACTTCGATGAGGCTCGGGCCAAGATCAAAGAGTATCTGGCGAAGAATCCAAAGAACGTCGATGCCCTGATGATGCAGGGGAACGTTATCTTGCAGGAGTACTGGAAGCGTGAGCCGACGCTCGGATCTTATGCCAATGATAATGAATCGATCTACGATAGCTCAATTGGTTTTATTGGCGAGCGGGAAAGAAGAGTATCGCGCGATGTCGCACTCCAGGTCGCCGCTCTCTGGAAACGATGTCTTGCCATCGACAACACGCGCGAAGATATTCACAAAGGCCTGGCCTATCTCTATGCCATGGCCCTGATGAAGCAGGAACTCATCCAGCAATTAGGGCACATGAAGGCGGCATTGCCGCATGCTAAAGAGCTTCAGTACAACATGGGTGACTACGCGCGCATGTTTAACGCGCGTGGCCGCTTCAACGATGCTGTCGACGTGTTCCGAGAAATCCTAAAGCTCTATCCCAATGACGCCAATGTTTACAACGATCTGGCAGCGCTTTATTTCCTAGAAGGACATCTCAAAGAAGCGCAGAGGTACATGGCCATTGCAGTGTCCTCGGCCCATCCCGATGACGCTACCTACGGTACCGCGGTAATGATATTCACTATGCTTACAGATTACGACCGTGCCCTCGATGCCTCAAAACATCTATCGAGACTCAAAAAGGATAATCGCTGGCTGCTATACCGCGCTTTACTGCTCCGCTCAAAAGGGGAGGTGAGCTGGAAAGCAGATTTGAGTGAATTTCTACGCCAGTCTGGCAATGATGCAGACGATCTGACATTGGCTAAGTTGTTGACGAACGATAGTAAAAATAACTTCGACGTGTACACCGAAGTCATGGCTAAGGCTAAGAAGAATTACCAATTGGTCCTACTGCACCGTTGGGCGATGCGTACCTTCCCCACGCGCTATGAGCCGCAATTCAAGTACGCGGAGATCATGAATCAGTACCGTAATTATGATGAGTCTGTGCCAGTATTCAAAAGGCTCGCGGCACGATCGGATTTAGATACCGACAAAAGACAGACAATCCTGTTTCACTACGCATGGGCATTCCAGGACAGTGGGCGCCTGGCGCAGGCGAATGCATTGTGGAATGAGCTGACCACCAGCAATAACTTTTACGTCAAGAGCGCCGCAGTCTATTTCCTGGGCAAAGAAGCCTTGCGAAAGGGCGACAATGAACAGGCGCTTGCCTACTTTCGCCGAGTCTCCGACGATGCTAGCAAGTCAAAATACGCAACCCTAGCATGGAATAAGGTCAACTGGTTTAAGGAGCAGAAGAAGTGATACCTATGACGATGAACAGACGGCTGGCCTGTGCACGGCCACAGTATATGCGATAGGAAGAACAACTGATGATCCTGTGCAAGAGCCTCGATCCCGCGTCGCCATGGGGGGCGTGAATGAGTCCGGCATCGGCCGCGAATGTGGCGCCGAATCATTCGACGCGCATTGTGAAGAGCGTGATGGTTAGGGTCGACGACAAGCCGTTCGACTGGTATCAAAACACAGTGGAAACGCGGCGTCTGAATTGAATAGCGCGACCGGGGCGCGGCCCAAGATCATAAAGGCAATGACACGACCCCTAAGGAGAGGGGCCGATAATGTCGTTCGGAGGGTGCCTGGTTTTTTAGGTATTGGGGTAAATACTAAATGGATTAGTTAAAGAGGTGATGTTTCCGCCGTTATGGAACAGTATTTGCACAGACTAAGGAAAGGTCTAAAAGCGCATAGCGCCTATACGGTGGAAACAATGAACAGTTTAAGAGTGTGGGTGGGTAATTTTCTGCTTATTTTATTGGTTAGCTCCCTCGTGGGTGCGTGTGGACGAGAAGAAGAGAAGAAGCCGGCCAACCGCGATAATTATCTTTCTCAAGGCTCAGCGCGCATGCAAAAATTTATTGAAAAGGCGAAACGAGAGCGCGACGCTAAAGGCAGTTCTCTAGAATCTTTTACAAAAGACAAATATCGTGCAACCACGCATGGTTCGCCATCCTTCTTGGCGCCGCTTATTTAGGCAAGCGCCGATTAAGTCGTAGTTGTCATTCCGAACCGCTCTTGGTGAGGAATCTTTATTTTTTCAGTGGCTTTAACAGACTCCTCGCTAAGGGATTGCCCAACACCGCCGCCCTGGTCGTCATCGCGCGAAAGATCACCCGTATCGCCTGGTCCTTGTTCAAGCACCAAACCGTGTTCGACCCAAAACGTGTGGCCATCGCTTGACAAGGAACTATAGAATCCCGCAATGACAACTACGACTTTATCAGAGCTTCCTTAGCGATATTCCTTCATTAGGGCTGTATGACGGTTTAGGATGATGACGTTGTCTGGACAGTCGCAGCCTCGGTGGGGTAATGTCAGGCATAATTCTGCCGCTTATTTTGCGTCAGGCCCGGTGCACTTTTAGAAACCAATTTCCATTTTCGCCCTCGCCGCGGAGGAACCCATGCTTAATATCGACGCACTGATGACCGCCCGGATCACTAGACGCGCGGTGATAGGCGGCGCGGGCGCCGTCGCCGCTGCGACCGGCCTCGCGTTCGCCCAGCCGGTCTCCGCGCCCCGCGTCAAAGGGCCGCGCGTGTTCCTCGACTACGACCAGGCGGAACTCGATGATGCTTACGACCAGAGCGTCTACGCGCCGAACCTCCGGCAAATCACCGCGCGCTTTGCCACCAACAGCGAGGCGACGCGTGCCCGCATCGGCGCACCCAGGCGCTACGCCTACGGCCCAACGGAGATCGAGAAGCTCGATATTTATCCGACCAAACGCGCCAACGCGCCCATCCATATCTTCATTCACGGCGGCGCCTGGCGCGGCGGGCTGGCCAAAGACTATGCGTTCCCAGCCGAGATGTTCGTCAACGCCGGGGCGCATTACGTGGTTCCCGACTTTGTGTGGGTGCAGAACGCCCCGGACAGCCTCAGGACGATGGCGGACCAGGTGCGCCGTGCCGTCGCCTGGGTTTACAAGAACGCCGCGAGCATCGGCGGAGATCCGAGTCGGCTCTACGTCTCGGGTCATTCCTCAGGCGGCCATCTCGCGAGTGTGGTCCTGGTAACGGACTGGCAGAAAGACTTCGGCCTGCCGGTAGACACGGTGAAGGCGGGTCTATGCGGCAGCGGCATGTACGACTTGAGAGGCCCGCGCCTCTCCGCCCGCAGTTCCTATGTCAAATTCGACGACGCGATGGAACAGGCCTTGAGCGCGCAACGCCGTCTCGACAAGCTCAATGCACCGCTAATCGTCGCTTACGGGACGCTCGAGACGCCGGAGTTCCAGCGCCAAAATCGCGACTTCGCGGAGGCGGTCAAAAAGGCCGGCAAGCCGGTGCAACTACTCGTCGGCGAGGGTTATAACCACTTCGAGATTATGGAGACCCTCGCCAATCCGTATGGACTGCTCGGCCGGGCTGCACTCGCGCAGATGAGGCTAAGCGTGGCCTGAGTCTGCCGAACGCAGTCGGTGGTCCGTCTAGGCGGAAGCACCGCTATTGATAAATGTAAAAGTAATGTCCGATATCGCATATTGTCATGTAAGGTGGGTCAAGCGGCCGCTCCTGCGCGTCCCTGCGCTCGCGGCATTCGTGCATCCTGCACAGCAAAGCGGACCCACCAAACTGCTACGATTTTGTTGGGTTCGCCGCTGTCGCGGCTTAACCCAACCTACATCGATCATTGGTGAAGATCGGACATTACTTATACATGGATCGATAGTCCAATTGTTATAACAACGCCCGGTGGTTGCATTGCCCCGCTCGAAGCATTAAATTCGATCTCGCGTCTTTGGTCTTTATGGTATCGAGGAGGGGACGGCAGTGTGTTTCCGTTCGCGAAGACACGTGCTGAACGCGACGCCGCGCGCGATCCCCGGCCGTCGCTCGAGGAACGCTACCAGGGAGTGGACGACTATGTCGAGAAGGTGCGTCGTGCCGCGCAGGATTTGCATCGCCAAGGTTTCTTGCTCGAGGAGGATATCGAGAGAATTGCCGGTCGCGCCCGCGCCCGTGGGCTTTGAGCTTCAACTATTTTCAATACTTTTCCCGCCTTAACTTGACAATACCCCCAAAAACGGCTTGACACTCTGAATTACAGAGTTATAGACTCTGAATATCAGAGTTAACCCCGGTGGATTGTTAGATGAACAGAGTATGGGTCATCGTCGCGCTACTGTTGTGCGCTGGATGCAGCACCGTCAGAGGAACGAAGCTCTGGGCTCCGACATGGTTTGAATTGGAACCTATCGCACCCCGCGTATTCGTCAATAAAGGAATGCCGCCCGCCCAGCGACAGCTGGTATTGGAACTTGTCGCCGAGTCGGAACAACGGCTTACCCATTACTACGGCACTGTCACTTCCACACCAAAGCTCTTCTTTTGTTCAACCGAGGCGTGCTTCCAGTCGTTCGGCGGGTCGACCAACCGTGCCAAGAGCTTCGGTGATTATGGCTCGTTGTTCTCGCCTCGAGGCATCTCGGCGCCTATCGTGAGCCACGAGCGGTCACACGTAGAGTTATATGCTCGAATCGACAGCTTTCGGATTTTGCGACGGGTACCGTCGTGGTTTAATGAAGGACTGGCGGTTGCGGTGAGCGAGGAGCCTACCCACGCCGAATCTGTTTGCGGGGAAGCGCGAACCACCGGCGTTCCTTTACCACCCCTTGCCAAGCTCGAATCGATGCGGCAGTGGCTGGATGCCGTTGAGAAGTATCGAAATCCCGAACTCAATCCGAAGAATCTGGCGGTGGTATATGCCACTGCGGGCTGCGAAGTCAGGCCGTGGTTACAGCGTGTCGGCGCATCCGGGCTTCTTTCCTTTATCGCGCAGATGCGCTCGGGTACCGAGTTCCCGGTTGCCTACAAGAACGCGCAGCTAACGTCAACCAAGGGAGACCGCCTAATGGCGCCCGTCAGTTCCAGCGTAAAGCTCGAACCATGACAATCGGCAAGAACAAACTTCCGCGAAATTCCAGCGTCGCCTCGCATGACACGGGTGTTTCCCGGCGACGCATGTTAAAGACGTGCGCCGCGCCGTGCTCCATGCCGGCAGGCGAGTTTGGGTTAGCTAGCGAGGATGATTAAATGACCGACACCGTAACCACTCAGCTTGATGCCATTCATTCCATGTTGGCGGCAGGCCACCGCAGTCTGCGCATCGAGCGCCATAGTCTTATTCTGTGGGGCGTCACGGGAGGTGCGCTGTTTCTGTTCGGCGATTACATTCTCACGCCGGATCAAATACCCGTCGTAGAACAGCGCGCCGTGGCCTGGTTGGTGTTCCTCACCACGGTATTGGGCGGCGTGGGTGTGGTTGACTGGTTTCTAACTCGCCGAACCAAGCAGAAGCGGGATCGGGCGTGGTCATTCGTCCATCGCCAGATCCTCAAGGTGTGGTGGCTGCTCCTCGCGCTCGGCACGCTCTTGGACTTTGGTATGTTCTTTTTCGGCGGTCGCTACATGCTCATCGCCACCTGGCTCGTCCTCGCCGGGGTGGGGCTCTATGTCCACGGGCTATTCTCGGAAGAACTGCTTGAATGGGTCGGGGCGCTGATGATTGCGATCGCCGTTGGCACCTTAGCGTTTCAACTCAATCCCCAGACCTCGAAACTGATCGCGGCTTCGGTGTTTGGCGTGGGCTTGCCCTTACTCGCCGTGATGCTGGATCGAGGCAACGCGCATTCCGCCTGGCGCCGGCTGCGGCAGGCTATGCTGTGGTTGCTTTGTGTCCTTGGTCTGCCGCTGTCTGTTGACCGTTACGCAAATGCCGTCACCGTGCCCGAGGCGCCGGTGGTGTCGCTTGAGACGTTCCTGCACCGGTCTTCCGTATCGGGACCCCAAATCGTGTCGATACCCGCCGGCACGAAGATTCCGGTAAAGGTGGGGATATCGGGCGACCTGTTCCGCGGCGGACCGGAAACGGTCTGGCCTTTGGTTCTGGCTAACCCCATCGAAGCGATGATGGTCGATGGGCAGCTGACCGGCGAGTTCCGGTTTGCCGGCGAGGACTGGTTGCGCGCCCGGGATCGCCTTCGGATCAGGATTCCGTCGCTCAAGGCGCAGCTCACTCCGGAAGAAGGGCCGGTGGTGCGTACCAGCCTCATTGCGAAAGTCTTGCGCAAAAACGAGCGATGACGGCGGCGCCGACTTTTTGCTACTTATTGTCACCGGGAGACACGAATATGAACCGGATCGTCAACTCGACACTCGCGTCGCTCGCAAGCTCATGCGCCGGCGCGATGGGCGGGTCGTATACGGTCAAGCCGCCGGGGGTTGACGATGGGAACCACCCAGGAGCGGTGCGAACCGAGTTTAATCTGAAATGACCGCGTTCCCGGTGCCAACGGCATTGCCGTGGACGGGCGCGCGGTCGGAGTCAAACCATGGATACTCTTGATGCCTTACTGCACCAGCCTTTGCGTACCCAAATTACCGCTTATCTGGTTGGGGCCGGCGAAGCGACGTTTACTGAGTTAAAGCGCGAGCTGCAAGTTTCGGACGGCAATCTGGAATCGCATCTCAAGAAACTGATCGCCGCCGATTACGTTTCCGTGCGCAGAGACGCCGGCGAGGGTCGGCCGCAGTCTTTCTATTCGCTGACGAAGAAAGGTCATGCGGCGCTGCGCGACTATGTGACGTCCCTGCAGCGTATGCTGCGCTTCGAGTCGAAATCGACCGCTAATGCCAGGGTCGGGGGACCGCTCAAGGCCAGACCGGCATAACGGATCCGCTTACCATGCACCTAGGAGGGAATAACAATGACTGGTTGTAAAAAACGTTTGTGCCAAAAACATAAGGGCTTCGTCTTCTTTACCGTCCTTTCGCTCGCACTGGGCGGCTGCGCGATCGCTCCTGCTCATCCATCGCTCGAGCGCGCTTCCCTGCCGGAGCTGATACCGGTCCGGGATTTTGTCGCCGACCGAAAAATGAACGGCGGACATCAGGTGTCCCCGGACGGCAAAAAGCTGGCCTGGATCGCCATTAAGGGAATGCGTCCGGCAGTGTTCGTGAAAACCATCGGACGTGATGACATCAAAACATATTCGATCTACCCCCGCTATTTCAAGTGGTCGGGCGATAGCCGGCATTTATTGCTGGTCTCGGACAAAGGCGGAGACGAAAACACGCATATCTATGTCGGCAGCGTCGAACAGCCAGGAACGGAACTGACCGATCTGACACCGTATGAACATACAGTCGCGCACATTGTGCGTGTGGTCGAGGGCGGCTCCGGGGTTGTGATAATAGAGAACCGCCGCGATAAAAAAGTATTCGATTTATACCAGATTGATTTAGCCACTGGTCGTGAAACTATTCTCGTCACCAATCCCGGGGACGTGGCGGGTTGGGTCACCGACCGCCACGGAAACCTCATCGCGCGTGTTCGTCAAGTGGGAGAACGGCACGTGTTGCAGGTCAGGCAAAATGGAGCAGGCGATGACTGGAAAACCACGGTGGAATGGAGTCTATTTGACCGCGTCTCATTACTCGACGTCAGCGACGATGAAAAATGGGTCTGGGCCCTTTCCAATAGAGGGCGGGATAAGATCGCCCTGGTCAAAGCGGATCTCGCCAGCGGCAACGAAACCGTGTTTTTTGCCAACCCCGACTCCGATGTGGACGGCGCCCTGATTAGCCGCAAAACCCATGTCCCGCTCGGTGCGGTTTTTCAGCCCGGTTACCCCAAGACCGAGATATTCGACGCACGCTTGCGCGACGCGTGGGCCAAGCTGTCTGAAGGTAAACCCGCCATACCACGTATCAACAGCATCGACGATCAAGAGCGACTGGCGACGATATCGGTCGTCACCGATCGCGGCATGAAACACTATCTCTACGACATCGACACCGGAAAATACACGTTACTTGGCGATGATAGCCTGAGCCGGCTGGCGTCGCGGCTTGCCGCCGTCAAACCCATCGCCTTTACCAGCCGCGACGGCGTGACCCTGCACGGCTACCTTACGCTTCCCGTTGGGGTGAAGCCCGAGAAATTGCCGATGGTGTTGCAGGTCCATGGCGGTCCGTGGGCCCGCGACGGCTGGGCTCAATACGGTGCGTCCTTTACCCAATTCTTTGCCAATCGCGGCTATGCCGTGTTGCAGGTCAATTACCGGGGTTCGACCGGGTACGGTCGCGCATTCATGGAAAAGGCGATTGGGGAATTCGCCGGCAAGATGCACGACGATTTGATCGATGGCGTGAATTGGGCAGTCCAATCCGGCTTTGCCGATCCCAACAAGATCGCCATCTTTGGCGGCAGCTACGGCGGCTACGCGACCCTGGTTGGTCTCAGCTTCACGCCGGAAACGTTTGCTTGCGGCATCGATGTCGTTGGCCCGAGCGATCTGGCACGCTTAATTGAAACCCTGCCGGCATATTCGGAATTGGGGAAACCTTGGTTTTACCGGTATGTGGGTAATCCCGCCAATCCCGAGGACCGCAAGAGAATGGACGCCAAGTCTCCACTGTATAAGGCCGAAGCGGTTACCAAGCCGCTGCTCATCATGCAAGGAGTTAATGACCCGCGGGTCAAACAGGAGCAATCGGATACGATGGTCGCTGCTCTAAAAAAAGCCGGAAAGCGGGTCGACTACGTCGTGTTTGCCGGCGAGGGGCATGGCAACCGCAAATGGTCGAATCAGTTGACGCTGTTCCGTCAGAGCGAGGATTTCCTCGCCGCCTGCCTTGGCGGTCGTAGCCGCGGTTTCGACTATTACCAGCTCGGTGCGTGGGCGTTTTAGCCGTGCCGCCCCCGGGCCCGCGCAGCGAGCGCTTGCGTTGATGCGGTGCATCGCGCCGCGGTTCGTGCTCGCCGCGTGCCTGGTCTGTGCGCTCGCCTCTACCGCCGTTGCCGCCGACCCGTCTTCCGAGGATCCGGTCGTTCCCGATCGGCGCCGGGAACAGTTCCCGAAGGATTTCGGCTACGCGGTGTTCCCCTACCCGTACCAACTGCCCGGTATCGGCTCGGGCATCAGCCTGGTAGCCGCCGCGCAGAACATCGCGGACACGTACACGGACGCCTACGGCATCGTATTCACGGGAGGCGTCGAAGGAGGCGCGGTCGGTGTGAGGGACATCCACCTCATTCCTCGAACTCTTATCCTCGAGGCCGGGTACAGCGCCATCAGCAAGGTGACGATCCAAAGCTACAGCCAGCGCGGGATGAACACGGATAAGAACGACTTCCGCCTGCTCGAGCTGGGAGACACGGAAGCCTATGGCGCCCGGATGACCGCCACGTTTTTCGACCGCCGCTTCGAGATCTACGGGGCTGGGTACGAGCGAGCATCGAGGCTGAAGAGCATCCGGGATAAGGACGGCAATGTCATCGTCGAAGCGCAGGACCCGCCTCGCGACCGCGGCCATACCACGTTGTTCGGGGCCCGCCTCGATTTGACCGACGACAATACCGATCCACGGCGCGGGTTCCGGCTCGACGTCACGCGCACGCAGACACCGCCGCGGGGTTCGGGGCCGGACTACTACGTGATGGACTACAACACGACCGCCTACGTTCCCGTCGGGAAACGCAATACCTGGGCGTTCAACGTCCTCCGCTCGGACGCGTTCGTGACCCGTCAAGGAGAAACCGATCCGGCAACGCTTCAACAGCAACTGGGTTTGAATTGCGCCGCGGTCATCGATCCCGCACAGCAGAAATCCTGCACCGAAGTGATCGCCAATGAGATCGCAAACAACAAATTCGGCACCGCCACCTCGCTCGGCGGATTCAGCCGTTTGCGCTCTTATCCCCAAGGCCGCTATAACGGCGCCCACACGCTGTTCTTCGGCAGCGAATTCCGGTGGAACCTGACCGACGAAAAAACGCCCTTCGACATCTTCGTCATGAAGGACGTCCGCACTTCGATCCAGTTCGCCCTGTTCTACGAGGCCGGCGTCACCTCGGACACACAGAGCGACCTCACGCAGTGGAAGAACATGCGCGATTCTTACGGTGTCGGACTGAGGATCGTGACTGCATCCGGCGCGGTCCTCCGGGGCGATGTCGGATACGGCAGAGATGGATTGGGTACCGCGATCTTCATCGGCTATCCGTGGGAATTTTAGAGCGGCTTACTTATTGCCCCAATGGCATAGGATTCAGTTTATGTACTTTAGTCAACTTCAAGCGTGGATGAATGCGATACCAACTTCGCTCAAACAATTGACCAGCCTGGCGTCGGCGCTGATCATCACCACGGCCTTCGCCGGCTGTGCCGGTGCACCGGTTAAGCCGGAACACATTACGCGCGGCGACTATGAATCAACAAAGCAGTACCTCGCGCGGTTGATTCAATATGAAATGAAGAAGCACGACGTCACGGGCTTGAGCATCGCGTTGGTCGATGATCAACAAATCGTTTGGGCACAGGGCTTTGGTTATGCCGACAAAGCCAGGAACAT
>WNFG01004251.1_pt1 | contig 12030 bp, 20 predicted proteins | sample 5400431 | NCBI WGS metagenome assembly WNFG01 (sample SAMN13153346, study PRJNA577476) | soil metagenome | isolation source: 120 cm saprolite under Douglas fir tree site 2 hole 3 replicate 2 | place: USA:California | collected 2015-04-18
TGCAGTGACGCCATGTTCGTTGAGCGGCAGCTGAACGGATAAGAGATGTCCGGGTTGGGTCACACTGAGACCAAAAGTCCCATCGCTTGAACGTCCGCTACCGGTCAGCTTTCGGACACGCTCCCAGGCTTGAGCATGAGCACTGAGTCGAAAATGTCCTGTCCGCGCATTTTGATATCAGTTCCTCTTCGCCCGCAGCTCGAGCCGGCACACAAAGCGCAGAAAACTTGGACTGCTAAGGTAAGTTGCCTTTGCCCATCAGTCGGGTTCGCTCGCCCGTAGCCTGTGCAAATAGCATGCTTCTGTGTCCTCGTGCTATGGTCGAGGGTCGATCCGGGAACCTCCCTAGGGGGATAAGGTGCCCGACAATGACGCAGCGCCGGGTTCGGCACGCGGCACGCCGCACCAGGGGCGTGGCGGCCAAAGTGAACGCAGCCAAGTAGTCGTGTTATTCGCCGATCTTGTCAGCCCCGCATTTTCCGAGCGTTGCAGTGAGGAAGCCGCCTATACGCTCATGCAGCGCATTTCGGCGTTGATGACCGACGTGGTCCATGAGCAGCGCGGCACCGTGAAGAGCTTCACGGGGGACGGTATCATGGCGCTCTTCGGCGTCCCAGTTTCGCTGGAAGATGCACCGCTCAGAGTTGCCGCGCGGCACTGGACCAAACCAGCGGCAAACACCGACGGGTGAGCATGTGCTTCGGTACCGGCGTGGATGCAACCTGGCTTTTTGAGGCGGTGTGACGCCGTGAACTCGACGAGGCGTCGAACGAATGTCGACTGAAGTTAGCACCACCGGTGGCAGTGAATACGGTCCCTGGAATCCGGGTATTCATTCCGAGTTGCCGTCACGCCTCGTTCCGCTCTCGACAATCTTCAGGCCGGAGAACGTGTTTACCAGCGTCGAGCACGCCGCGGAGCTTCGCGATCTCACGGGGCTTCCGCTGGAAGACCTCGTGATATTCCGGCCCAGACGGCTCGTGGTGCATGAGCTGCTGATTCGCGTGACCGCTAATTTCTCGGTGCCCGACCCAGAGGCCGCCAGAGTCGATGACCTTGGCATCAACTTTCGCCGGATGACGCATACGATCCTTACCGAGTATGTCGAGCCTCACATGCACGAGATCGTCGCGGCGTACGACTCGCTCAAGCGAGCGCTCTCGACCCTGATCGATGCGGAGCTTTCGGTCGCGCTCTCGCCAGCCCCGCGGAGCGCGCCGATCCTGAGAGGACCACAAAGGCGTGGATGGTTTGGTTTTCTCCGTCTATTCCCAGAACGCAAGGAGGCGACGCCGAGCGGCAAAGAAGAATGGGAGCGCGAGGAGCAAGGGCTGCGGCAGTGGACGGCAAGAACTGAGTCGAGTGATGACCCATTGCGCAACGCCGCCTATCGATCGCTGGCTAGAGTCGTGTCGGCGGTCCGCGCCAAGCACGGCCGCGTCTGGGGCGACAAGTCGCTGCTCGCGTCGCTCGCCACCGATCTTGCCTGCAACGAGTATGGCAGCACGGCGATCGGCCGACTCATCGAGCCGTATATGCACGAGGCCTGCGAGCGAGAAAACTACCGTCTGCTTCCCGCGCAGAAGCGCCCCGTAGTCATGAACACCAAAGGAGCGTCGGCCTCCGGCAAGAGCACGATGCGTCCCCTGCAAAGAAAGCTTGCCGCTGAACTCGGAGTGGACTGGAGCGATTTCGCAATCATCAGTCCCGATATTTGGCGCAAATACTTACTCGATTACGCCTCGCTCGGCGACTCTTACAAGTATGCCGGGGCATTCACCGGACGCGAGCTCGCAATCATCGACCAGAAGCTCGACCGTTACATGGCGCACAAGGCCGCGGGCGGCGGGATCTCCCATCTCCTCATCGACCGATTCCGGTTCGACAGCTTCGCGCCGAATTCGGACGAGGCAGGCAGCAATTTGCTCACACGCTTTGGCGGGTTGATCTACATGTTCTTCATGATCACGCCACCGCACGAGACCGTCGAGCGGGCGTGGAAGCGCGGTTTGGAAGTGGGGCGCTACAAGGCGGTCGACGACTTGCTCGCGCACAATATCGAAGCCTACAGGGGCATGCCGAAGCTGTTCTTCACCTGGGCGTTGCGTCCTGACAAATTCGTGTATTACGAATTCCTTGATAACAGCGTGCCGTCAGGAGACCGGCCACGAACCGTCGCCTTCGGCTGGAACAACGAGATGAACATCCTCGACGTCAAATGCATGCTCGACGTCGATCGGTACCGCAAGATCGACGTCAGCGCCAACGCTCCCGAAAAGGTCTATCGGGACCGCGAAACGATGGTGGCGGCAAACAACACGCAGTTTCTAGCCCAGTGCGTACACACGATTCCAACTCTGAACTTTGCCGACCGCGACACCGGCCGAATCTACTTACGCTTTGAATCCGGACGACTCGCATGGACCAATCGTCAAATGCTCGAGCAGGCGCTCGACGAAGAGGAGACTCGCGCTGGAATACTTGCCATTGCGCCTGACGCTACGAGCAGTAGCGGCGCTATTGGCCCTATCCAAGTATTGCAGGCGAACCGATTTCATACGCTGGGCCAATGGGGAGGGGGCGCTTCGCCGATCGCATGAGCCTGGCGATGCTGCCAATCCTCCGCCTATTTGCAAGTGCCGTCCAGCCGCAGTCCGCCGGGATCGCGGCCGAGTCCGAGCGTGATCGAGCCGCCGGCGCCAAGCGGGTCTGGAGCAATTCCCAGGGCGTGTTGAAGACCACAGGAGCAGCCACAGAAATGCAAGGGTGTTGAGCGGTGATGACGAACCGGTCGCACCGGGGATCGGATGAACCCAGGGGGTCAGAGCGCCCGGAGCGCGCAATTTTGATTGAGATCCGGTCCGCGGACTTCATCAAGGCCAGCGGCACCGCACCGACAGGCCGTAGACATGACTGCACCAGACCGAACCGCATCACCGATTTTTCGCCCTTGCACCGCAGGAGCCGTCCAGATATGACCAACTCATTGTGACGCCGGCCACGCGAACGAGGGAACCGCTCCGCTGTCTCGGACGGACCCATGTGGTTGACGCGCGCAGAGGTCAGCGCACGGTCGAGTGCTAATCGAGTGGTTATCTTTAGCAGGGACAGAGCGATCGATTTCAGCGAGTGATGATAGACCTCTATCGATTTCAACGATTCTTAGTCGAAGATCCGGTGGCGCTGGCGCTTGCAGCATCGTGGTTCTTCGGCCTAGCACTCGTGCTCACCCAGTTCGGCTTGCAACACCTATCACCGCGTCGGGGCGCCTTGGTGAGTATTCCGACATCGACCGCGCTCCTTTGGGTGCTAGCGCCTTTTATGCTTGGCGGGGGCGGTGGGAATCGCTATGCCGTCGCAATCTTTCTCGCGGTGGGGCTTTTCTTTCCGGCGGGCGTGACGCTCCTGACCTTTGAGGCGAATAGGAGAATGGGGCCGAGCGTCACCGGCGCGCTCGGTAATTTGACGCCGCTCTTCGCCATTGGGCTCGCAGCGCTTTTATTCGGTGACGTCCCGCGCCCGCTACACGCAGTCGGCATGGCCGTTATTTTTGCGGGAGTAGTGCTCCTGTCGGTCGATCGACGCTGGAGCGGCGGCCGATGGTCGGTTTGGGTCATGGCGCTTCCGCTCGCCGCCGCAGCCATTCGCGGTGCAACCCAGCCTATTGCCAAGTTCGGCCTCGCATTATGGCCTAGCCCGTTCGCGGCAGCGCTCATCGGCTATACGGTGTCGAGTCTCGTTGTCGCGGGCGCCGCGCTCTTGCGCGAAAAGGAGAGATCGTCAGACCGCCCCGGAAGAGGCTTTCTGTGGTTCAGCAGCGTTGGGCTTTGCAACGGCTGCGCGGTGTTGGCGCTTTACGTTGCGCTCCAACATGGACCAGTAACGCTAGTCTCACCGCTAGTTGCGACCTACCCGCTCTTCACTCTTGTGCTGACCACGATCTTTTTCAGGGGGACACGGCTCGAGCTCAGGCGCGTCGCTGGTGTGGTAACGACAGTCGCCGGCGTGGCGGTTCTGCTGTCCGCGTGAGCATCGCTGCGCTGACCCACGCTTATCCGCGTCCCTAATTCGAACTGAGACACCCCCGGAAGCCCGCTTCAGGACAAGGCCCGGGAAACCGCCAGGCGCGGCTCGAGGGCGCCGCCGCGGGCGGGCACAATTTTGCGATGGTCGGACCGCCCGGACGGTCGATAACGTCCGACCTGACTCATGACAGACGACGGCGGAGCGGCAGTGGCACGGGCTCGGCGGCCCCTCATCCGTAGCTCTGTGCCGCCAGCTTCAGACTTGTACTCACTGCACGCCAACACCGGCTGGCACCGATGCGCTTGCGGCCAGCGCGTGCAACCGGCGGCTAAGACGCCCGCCACTTGTGGGGAAATCTTGCGGCGAGCGCGTTTCCATATCGGTCTCGCCGCGGCCAAGCGGGAGGCGGCCGCGGAAGGCGCAGAAACCTTGAACTGGCTGGGAATCGGGAGTTTCCCCATCAGTCTCCATTCGTTTGCCGCTCAATGCGGTATCTGTCTGCAGCCCGCAGCGCTCTCGACCCAAAGGATGCCATTCCGAGCCGGGCGCGAGCACTGGTGTTGGGCTCCGTGTAGAACTGCCAGTGGCCGTCTACTTGCGCATGAGAGACCGAATCAGACGACAAGGATCGAAGCCGATCGCTGCGGCAACCGCGAGAAACTCGAGCACATCGAGGCGCCGATCCCCTCCCTCGTATTTCGCGACGTAGGAAGGCGGCTTGCCTAACCGCTGCGCGACGACGGTTTGCGTCAAGCCCGCCGCTTTGCGCTCAGCTCGGAGCAACTCGCGTAACCGTTCGTACTTTTCGGTGTAAATGGTCTTTGGCAATAGGGGGCCGACGGGTTCAGTGCCCACCCATGGAAATTCCCCTGGCCGATTCTCCCAAAATAGGAGAAAGTCGTACTATCTAAGGTTGGATGCTCTGGCTGAAGCGCCGGTGCACGCGCCCGCCAACCAGCTGGCGCCGGCTGGGCCTGGGCAAGGAGGGGCACATGAGCCGAATGTATTACTGTGCGGTCATCGCCAGCCTTGCCTTTACGTGCATCCTGCCGGCACACGGGCAACAATCGTCTGCTCCGGAATGGCCCGCTGCGGTTGCGCGATACTATGCCCGGTCAAAAGATTGCTGGACTCGGTATGCCGCGAAGCAACTAAAGACGTTCACCGAAGCCACTAAATGTGAGGATGGCGGCCTGGCCGATTCCCTGGCGTTCGCGGCCTATCCGAATATGGATCTGGTCAGAGTCATCATCGCCGAGCATTTGGTGATCGCCGAAAGGGCGGACAAAAAGAAGATCACGGTGGCGGAAGGAATGGCGGCTCGGGCAGAGCTCGAAAGCCGGATGGTGGCCGAGATCCAGCGTCGCGATCTTGCTGCGCAGAAGGCCCGACTAGAGGTTGCCGAGGCCTACACCAGAGCCCAGGCTCAAGCAGATGCACAGGCCCGCACGCAAGCGGCAGCTGACGCACAAGCGAGAGCACTCGAGCAGATGCAGGCGCAAGCGTCCGCAGAGGCCGAGGCAGAAAGGCGGGCCGCACTCGCTCGCTTTGGCGCAGGGCTACTCGCCCCCACGGTGACGGGATCGTTCGGCGAGTCACTGGGAAATGCGCTAGGCGCTTATAGCGGCCGCTAGAACTCTGGCGAAAGAAGGCTTCATGCAGCAGGTATCATTGTTTGCTGTCGCGGCTTTGCTGATTTGTGTGTCGACCAGCTCGGAGGCTGCGTGTCGCTGGACCTTCGATTGTAGTTCGGGGCCATGCCGGCAAGTCCAGCTCTGCGATTCGACGCTCGACATGCCGACGATCAGGCCGCCCGCCGTCGCGCCGATCGCGCCTCCGTCCATCCCTCCAATCGGCACTCCAACGGTTCCCCCGCTGGGCACGTCTTCATGCGCACCGAACTACCTTTGCAATAGTCTCGGCCAGTGCGCTTGGCGAACAGTATGCCGCTGACGTGCGCCTGACCGGGATCGGGGCTAGGCGTGTCGGTTCAGACCTACAACACCGTCGCTGAATGGGTGGTGTTCCTCTTCATGCTTGATATGGCGTTCTGCGTCTTGGTGTTGATCGCATTCGGCGCCTTCAAACGAACCAGGGGATACGCGGGCGGTGCTGTAGTGATCGCTTCCTGGATTGCTGGCGCAATTGTTTGGAGCGGATGCGCAATGGTCACCTATGCGATTTGGGGGCTCGCGGCTCTGATCGTCGGCATTGTGCTTGCTGGAATTGGCGTGGTGCCGATGGCACTAATAGCATCCGCACTTGCACGGGACTGGAGCGATTTCTGGGCGCTCGGGGCAATGACCGCTCTGGCGTGGGGCGTGCGACTCGTCGGTGCTTTCCTGGTCGTCAAAAGCGAGGACGCTTAGACCGGATCTGCCGAGGTTGTCCCGTCGGCACTGAGGATAGTCATGTTAATGATCGACGGCGGCGGCAATCTCCTTCGGGTTAGGCGGCGTCCAGCGAATTGGGAACAACTGCAGTTACGCGACGACTACCGCTTTATTCCCGAGAATCGCCGTTGGGATGCCGACGAACGGGAGTGGATCGCCAAATCGCTCGGACTTTACGACCTGTTTGGCGCAATGATGTCCGAGAGCAACAACGAAGCATGGCTCAAACGTCGTGCATTGGAATATTGTTTACGAGGCACGATTACGCTGACGGCCGAGCCGCTGCTGCCGAGAGCACGATCGTGACCGGCGCGGCCCTTTCGACACTGATGGCCGGTGCAAGGCGCATTCTAACCAGCGCATCTATGCTTTCCCGCCCCATCCTGTGAAACCTCTCGACGAGGGGCATAATGCTGTCGCGGAGCTTGGCTACATGCTCATCGACGGCGAGACCTTTGATTTCTGGAGGCCTGCCGCCGTACACGTTTTCCCACTTCGCCCGCAGCGTCGGCTGCCCGAACATCTCGCCCTCGATGATCAGCGAGGTGTTGCCGACGATCGACTGGAGCCGCATGGCATTGGCAAAGGCGATGACCGCCATGTCGATCAGCACGTATTGCGCGATCGACGTGGCGTTGTTCTCCTCAATCAACCCGCGCCGGATTGCAAGCAGCATTCCCGTCGTCGCGGGGTCCAACAGCCGGGCTGCGCCGAGGTGGTCCATTAACGCTCGCCCACTGCGGTAGTCATCCAGCGCCTTCGAGGCGATGTCCTGCCACTCCGCCGGATTATCCAGCCCGGGTGAGAACTGCATCGCTCGGCCGCAGGCCTGAGCGTCCAACAGGAGCTGGTCGTAAACACGATCCAAATGTTCGCGGTGTTCCCGGTGCCGGGCCTCGATCTCAGTGCGCTCGGCCTCGTTCAACACCGGCGGCGGCCCCGCAGGAGGTTGACCGAGGGTGGCGTCGACGTACAGGTGGCGGTCCTTCACTTGTCCCTCCGCAGCAGCTGCGTCGCCTCGCGCAGCAAGGCTCGGATCGCTTTGCGCTGAGCCTTCGCCTCCTTGGCCCTCCCGCCGTGCCGCCAGGCCCCGTTCCGCTGCCCCGAGGGCGCGCCGGCGCGGCCGCCGTGCAGCTTGCACCTGCCGTTCCGCTTGTTCCCGATCCGCTGGCAGGGCTTCCCGCCGCGGGTCTTCGCGCCGCATCGTGTCATCGTGGCGAAAGGGTTCCTCTTTTCGGTCATCTGCCTGTCTCCTTGGATCTTTGGCGAAGGTCGCCGGCGACCGGTCTGCGGGATTGGTGCCTCGATTTCGCATCACCCCCTCCCCCTGTCGACCTTGACAGAGCCGACGACGGCCTGGCCGCCGTGCTCTACGGACACGTGCTTGACGATGATCTGCTGTGTCACGCCTTTGCCCCGGCCGTGATTGTGCGCCTCGAGGAGTTGAGCGAAGCGAGACGTCGCCTTTAGCGCCAGCGATAGGTAGAGCGCACGTCCCCCGGGCGTCTGGTCCGGGTGCATCGCACGACGCATAGCATCGAGTGCCGCGTGGTGAACGCAGACAAGCAGGGTCGCCGTCGTGGCCTCGAGCATGTCGTTGGGCCCGATGCCTTCGACCATGGCGAGCGCCTGGTTGACGACTGCGGCGTCCACGGGTTTGCCGGAGTCCGGTTGCAAGACGCCGACAAGTTGGGACAAGAGCCGCGTGGCCACATCTGGGTCGGCGACCCCGAAGATGTCGCATAGAGCTGCAGGATCGATCTCAACAGCTATCTTGCCCGTGGTTTGATCGATCCTGTACACCCTGGATCTGCTGGCGCGCCTCTCGGCCACTTGAAGCGGGCCCGTACCCGCCAGTTCGCGGCGGGTGGGGTCGCTATTCATGGGGGCGTAATCTCGCATCTGACAGATGTATTCTCGCGTCGCTTTCGGTGCGTCACGCGTAGCTCCCGATTTCGGGCAGCTCTTCCCTGCCATGAGATTTTCCCTTGAAGGCGTTCACCGGTCTGCTTTCGTGCGCTTGCGCAGTTCTGGTGCCTGTGTAGTCGCTGGAGCCGATGCCGCTCGTGCCGCTTCGCTGTCCAGCCGACCTCGCGATGCGCGATCTACTTTCCGGCTCATTTCCGCAGCAGGACGAATTACCCCACGCGGAAGGCTCTTTACCATGCACGCTAGATCGCAGTGAATCGCGTGCAGCCGATTTAATTTCACGGGCCACCGTTTCGCCGAGAGTACCATCACGTCGCGCGGGATCGGCGCGCCCGCCGCCAGAAGTTTGTCGATCGCCGCATCTGCGAGCCGCCGTGTCTCGTCCCGATCCTTCCACTTGCCCATCGCCGTACCCATGGCCTGCTGACTTCGCATTCTCGATTCCGTGACTGTTGTTCCGGAATTTGCGCCGACCGTCTTTGGCCGTTCCCGTTGTCTTGTCATCTGCATCCTCTCATCCTGTCCCTGAGTTCAGACCCGAGCGAGCTCGTAGCACGCCCACCCGCTGCCGAGTGCGGCGCGGGGGACACCTACGAGCTCAGCGACGCCTAGAGCCTGTCCCTTGAGACGAGCCCTCGCTTCGCCCGTTGCCGCGCTTTCAAGGCCGTGAGGCCCGGCGAGCACTGCCGCGGCATTCAGCACCCAGTTTCCGACCTGCTCGCGCCCTTGTGTCGGCTTCTTCCGTCCGGGCCCAACGTCGTCATTCCCGATAAACCCGGCGGGGGAAACGGCCGGGTCCATGCCCGGCCGAACGGGACGGGAGCGCGCCAGCGGCGGGCTCGGGGTCCCGATTTCGAAAATTCAGCGCTCATGCGGCTTCCCGGAGCAGTGCTCCGTTCGAATGTCATGGGCGCACTTGTTGTTCACAGGCCCATCCACTGGCGGTCTGCTGACCGCGCTTTGTTCGAGAGCTGCGCTCTCCGACTCGCGCCACGTTCATGTCTCGGCGGAGCCAGCTGCCGCCGGCTCACGGACTCGTTCAGCACTTGCCGGTCGATCTCGAATAATTGCCGAGATTTCGGCGGCGAGCGGCTGCTCCTTCAGGAACTGTTTGCGGACCAGCGGCTCGGCCGTCTCGAGCAGGTTGGCAAAGCTAACTAGCTGCGCCAGGGCCGCGTCCCATTGATCACAGAGGCTGCCGAACTGGTCGAGGTTTCGGCTGTCCCTAATTGAGGCTGTGGATCGAGCGCCGAGACTATTCGATTTGGCCGACGCCGGTTTGGGTTTTGATTTTCCGCGGCGCCGCCGTTTCAAGCCGCCGCCCATCTGAGGAATTTCCTCAGATGTCGTCTCGACCGAACCCGCACCCGGCGTTGGCCTTCCGGCTATCATTGCGCCTGAAAGGAATTCACCGGTCGGTGACACCTTCATCTGATAGGCTTGTCCTGCACGACGCACTGTCCGCGGCCTATCAAGGGTTGCTGGCACCTCCTCTGCGCGCAGTTTGGCAACCGTCTTATTGTCGAGGCCGCAGCGGCGGCCTAGCTCGCGATCGCTTTCCTTGCCCCACTCGGGATCGGCGAGCATGCGTCCGGCCGCGCGCCGCCGCTCGGCCAGGGTAAGTGGCAATCCGTGCGTGGAGTTCTCCATGATGCTCGCCAAGATGGCGTCGCGGTTGGTGCCGGGCCGGGTGGTCGCCTGGATGAAGTCAAGCCCGCCGCGCCTGGCCGCCTCCACCCGATGAAACCCATCGGCGAGGATTAGCTTCCCGTCCGACGTCTCGATCAGGATTACGGGCGGCAACCGCGGGTCACCTAGCTCCGGATCCTCGCGGAAGAGGCACGCAAACAGCGCGACGCGGTCTTCGTCGATAGTGAACCGCGCCTGCACATCTTGGTCGAGGATGATGTCCTTGAGCGCCACTACACTCGTCATGTCACCTGTCCTTGGCAGGCGCCGAGACTAGGGCCTCGAGCGAGGAGTAGATGACCAACCGCTTGCGGCCGATACTGATCGTCTTCACACGCTCGGCTCTGATCAGGCCCCACATTGTGGTGTGGCCGACATCGAGAACCTCGCATGCGCGCTTGATCGAGACAGTGAGCGGCTTCAAAGCGCCGTCAACCAACGGCGTGCCGCGGGAAGCGCCCGTGCTGTGAATGCTCATCGCTCGACCTCGTTGACGCCCGGCGAGTGGGCGCGGACGTCAGCGAAGCACAAGCCGCGGCCGTTGGATAATGCAGGAATCCGGTACTGCGGACTCTAGCGGTTTTCTACATTGGTTACCGCCGACGCGGTTCGGACGCCTGTTGCCCCTTGCTGGCGCCCGCCCGGGTGATCTCGTAGATATACGCGCCCCTGGCCCCTAGGGTGTTTGGATGTTCGAAAGGACGGCCGCTAGCGCGCGACAATTCCAAGACCTTCGTTAGCAGGACCTCAACGAACGCTGGGAAAGCACCTCCGATGCTTCCATCGGGCTTCCGTGTCACTTTCGCGTCGCGACCGGTAGCTCGCTTGTAGACAGCGGCTAGCCGGCGGACCAGCGTCCCAAAGGCGAAGTACCCCCGGGGACCACTGCTACCGCGCAAACGGAGCGCGTGCTTTAGAGCAATCTCGGAAAGGCGATCAAGCCAATCGGCCTCTGCAACGATCCTGTCCATCATCACCGTCATCGGCGGGCGAACGTTTCCGGTCACCTCTTGATGCAATTCCACCAAAGAGAGGAGCCTCGCATGACCCAAGGCCGTGAGGGCCTCAACCAGTTCGCGTTGCTCGTGCGAAACGCGCGCCGCAGCTTTCGAGACCCGGAGCAGTACTCTTTTCACCTCGCTGGGGCGCTTGCGGTCGAAGCCGTTAACAAGCAGACAGAGGTCAATTTCCGAAGCCAAATGCTGACGGAAATCTGGGCTCGCGCCGTCGAGGCCGATTATCCGTGCATATGCGTCGACATCAGGGTCATGCGGTGAAAACACGGGCACTTCTGCGGGAGTAGAGAACCGCTGCACATACGCAAGATACTCCGCCAGGGTCGTTTCACCACGGACGGCTTCATCGCACATGTGATTCTCCTCCGCCTGGCGCCAGGAGCGATTGAGAGGGCAGCACCATGCACATCCGGCTCTTGGGTCGGCATCCGCCCGAGCCGTATTAGCTTTGCTGCCGAATCGACGCGATCTTGCCGCGCAGGCGGTCCTTGGGTATGGAGCAGTACCGAGCCCACTCAGCCAGCATCCTGCGGCGCCGCTCAAATAAGTCGCCCCAGCGATAAGGCGACCTGCACCTTGTCGCCGATCGTATTCGCCAGCGCCATCTGGGATAGCCGCTGCCGGAAGATTCGCTGGCCGCCTGCAGAGGCGCCGATCGCCTTGCCATGTCCCGTTGTTCCTCGATCGAGTGGGCGGCCCACCGCCCTCGCCGGGTTTGTTTTCCCTCGGGCCAATGACGCCTGCCCGCCGGCGCGCGTGGCACACCTGCCCAGACTGAGTACCTCTCGAGTACCCAATGCCTATTGGCTGCCGGACGTCTCAGCTAAGTGATTGAAAAGATGGTGCCCAGGGGCGGAATTGAACCACCGACACCGTGATTTTCAGTCACGTGCTCTACCAACTGAGCTACCTGGGCGCCGTGCCAAACGGGCGCTGGCTTATGGCAGAAAGCGCCGGCACTGTCCAGCCCGCGCCGG
>WNFG01004255.1_pt1 | contig 12028 bp, 12 predicted proteins | sample 5400431 | NCBI WGS metagenome assembly WNFG01 (sample SAMN13153346, study PRJNA577476) | soil metagenome | isolation source: 120 cm saprolite under Douglas fir tree site 2 hole 3 replicate 2 | place: USA:California | collected 2015-04-18
TTCAACGAATATGGCTTGAAGTCCAAGATCGCGGTGCTCGGTAACCCGACCGCCGTCGACGAAGGCGTGCTCAAAAATATGGGAGACGAGGCGCTCGGCGTCACGACCGCGAGCTGGTACACCGCGACCATCGACACGCCGGACAATAAGCGCTTCGTGCAGGCGATGCTCGACGAATACAAGGTGGTGCCGGGGTTTTACACCGCCGGCACTTATACGGCGGGATTGTTCCTCGAGGAGGCGCTCCAGGCGATCAACGGCAAATTCGAGGATAAAGCCGCTTTCGTGCGCGCGCTGCACAACGTGCGCCTCACCAGCGGACCCATGGGGCCGATCCGCCTCGACGAATACGGCAAGCCGATCCTCAACATCTACGTCCGCAAGGTGGAACGTAAGGACGGCCGGCTGGTGAACACGATCGTCGAGACCATTCCCGACGTCAGCCAATTTTGGAAATACGATCCCAAGCAGTTCCTGGCGAGTCCGCCCTATTCGCGCGATTATCCGCCGGCCAAGAACCTCGAGTAGCGCGGCCGGTCCGCGGCTCCGGCGAACTCCGCGCATGTCAACGGAATCTTATGTCCATTATTAAAGTGAACGGGGCCGACGTCGATATCGAACAAATCGGCTCTGGACGTGACCTGATACTGCTGCACTCGCTGTTGGCCGATCGTTCCGCCTTCGACCGTGTCTCCCCTCTGCTCTCGAAGAAGCGCCGGCTTTGGCTTGTCAATCTGCCAGGCTACGGCGCATCGTCCGCGGCCGGCGCAAGCATCGAAGACTATGCCGGGCATATCGCCGGCTTGATTCGCGCGCTCGGCTTATCCCAACAAACCGATGTGCTCGGCAACGGTCTCGGCGGATTCATTGCGGTCGCGCTCGCGGCGAAGCACGGCGAGCTATTCGACCGGCTGGTCGTCGCCGATTCGGTGGCCGCCTTTCCCGCTCCCGCAAAGGAACCGCTGCAGCGGATGGCGGAGCGCGTGCGACTTGATGGTATGAGTGCGGTGCTTGACCCGGCAATCCAGCGCATGTTCCCCGAACCTTTTATCGCGGCGCACCCCGCTATTGTGGCGGAGCGCAAGTCAGCGCTCGCGAACGCCGATCCCGAATGCTTTCGTACCGCGTGCATGGCGCTCGCGCGCGTCGATCTTGCCCCGGTGCTTGCGCGCATCCATAATTCCGCTTTGGTAATGGTCGGCGCGCTGGACGGGGCAACGCCGGTCCCACTCGCGCGCCAACTCGCCACTGGAATTACCGGCTCGAAATTCCTCGAAATCCCGGATTGCGGACATTGTCCGCAGATCGAAAAGCCCGACGCTTTCGTGCGCGCAATCGATGAATTTTTGGATTAACAATAATCGTACGCCATGGGAAGGCCTCGACGATCTGTTGAGCCCATCCGCTGTCGGATTCTGAGTAAGGACTGTCTACCGTTAAATTGGCCGGCATACGACCGCGGTCTCTAATATATCGTGCTTATATTGGCGCCCTGGCTCATTAATGGCATTGGTTGTTAGCAGATCTCGGATCTAACAGGTTGTTGAAAAAGTCCATCCATGGCCTTTTTCAACACGCAAAGCAAAAAGCGCGGTTTTTGCTTTGCTTCATTTTTCAAACACTTAGCGTGTTTGAAAAATGGCGATACGTCCTTATACCGCGCCGCAGGGTGCTGAAAAACGAGTTTTTCAGCACCCTGCTAATCTACCGTCGCGCCAACGTCTTTTACCAGCTTGCCGAATTTGGCATAGTCCGCACGGATCAATGCGTCGAATTCCTTGGGCGTCGTTATATACGGCTCCAGCCCGCCGGCGTGGCTGAATTTCTCCTTGATGTCAGGTAGGGCGAGGAGCTTGTTCACCTCGGTGCGCAGCTTGGTCAATATCGGCTCGGGTGTGCCCGCCGGCGCAACCAGGCCAAGCCAGATGCTGTTGCTCCAACCCGGATAGAATTCGCCGATGGTGGGCAGGTCCGGGAACTCCGCCGAGCGCTTCTTACCCGTTACGGCGAGTGCACGGAGTCTTCCAGCCTTGATCTGCGGAGCGATAGAAGTGCCGGCAAACACCGCCGCGACCTCACCTGCGACCGCGGCGGTGGTGGCAGGCGCGCCACCCTTGTAAGCCACGTGCAGCAGATCGATGCCGGTACGCGCCTTTAGCATCTCCATGGTCAGGTGGTGCTGACTGCCATTGCCGGCTGAGGCATAGGCCAGCGGCGGGTTGGCGTGGCGGGCGTACTCGATAAACTCCTGGAAATTCTTAACCGGCAGTGATGGATTAACCGCGAGCACGAACCCGTTCGAGGCGACAGTAGCCACAGGAACCAGGTCCTTGAGCGGATCGATCCGCATCTTCGGGTAAAGGTGTGGGTTGATCACAATTTGGCTGTCGGCGCAAAGCATCAACGTGTAGCCGTCAGGCGCGGCCCTGGCAACCGCCTCCATGGCGATATTGCCGTTGGAGCCGGGACGGTTCTCCACTACGACTGGTTGCGCCAGCGCCTGGGAAAGCTTTTCCCCCAGCACGCGCGCGGCGATGTCAGGTGCGCCGCCGGGCGAAATGGGAACAAGCAGCTGGATCGGCCGCACCGGGTACTGCGCCAGGGCGGTAGTTACAACTAGCACAGCGAGCGCTGCGGTAGCGAGGCGCATCAGGCACTTCATCGTTTCCTCCTTCGGTGACCGGCCACCGCGGATTTTGCGCTTTCGGCGATTAAGTTCAAGGTATCGCTCCTGTCTCCTGCTCGATCAGCACGGCAATCACTCTTCTTCGACGAATACTTCATCGCGCTTTTTTTTACCGCCATCAGCAGCATAGTCAAGGACAACGGCCGGGCGAAGAACACGCTCGGGTCGCCGCACGAGAGCAGCAGCGAAGGCTGCGCTCCCCCGAGCTTTCTCTAATGACAGAACGAAACCGGATGCCAACAAAATTATTTTTCTTTTTTTCTTCGTTCACCCGCGGATATCCCATAATGACAATATTTTTGACCCAAAATCCCAACGCATGCACCATGTGTTGAACCATGTTATCTTAATTGAACAGATAATCACTGCCCGCTTGAGGCATGGGAGGAAACGATGAGAGCCACTTCGATATCCCGGCTGGTCATGTGTGCGATCGCCCTTGCCGTTACCTGTGGTCTTGCCGGCGCGGCAACAGAAGCGGAGCGGCTGTTCTATACTGCCGACCTCCCTCTGAAGCCCGGTGAGCGCAAAGCCCAAACTCAGGTGTTCTCGATGAATCCGGACGGCTCCGACATACGTCAGCACACGTCGAGCCTCGGCACCAAGGCGCAGGCTTCCCGTTGCGCCTCAAGGCGATGGATCTTGTTTCAAAATGAGGATGCCGTTAACCTCCTGAACGAGCGCCAAGAGGAAGAGACCTTCCTGTCCGCCAAAAGCGCCCAGTACCACTCGCCGCGCTGCTCCTCGGATGGCAAGTATCTTTCAGTGACCGCTTGGGACAAGGTCAATGAAAAGGGCTTTATCGAAGTCTATGAGCTGGCCACCCGGCAACGCGTCGCCCGCTGGCCAGGCGAATACGCCTCGTGGATGCGCGCACGTAATATCGTCATTTACCGCTACTACGACAATCCCGGCGGACCGGGAAAAATTTCACTCTACATCCGCGACCTGGACCAACCGCAAGCGGCGGCAAAACTCCTGTACTCAGAAAAAGTCGGCGAATATCTCTACGACATCGCCGAACCACAGATTGTTGGCCCCGCACCCACGGACTTTGTGTTCCGGGTCTACGACGAGCACGAGTATTACTATTACTTCCGACGCCTTGGCGACTCTTTCGTCCGCACCCGCAACAAGAAACCTCTCGAGCACCACAACGTCTACACAGGCAAAGGGACCTTATCGCTCGAGCAAGGGCAGCTCACGCTCTCACCCGACGGCAAATTCGCCGTCATGAACGAGCACCCCTGGAATACGCCGCCCAGTTTGTATCTGATTGATCTCAAGACGCGGGATTCCCGAAAGATCGCCGGGGGCTTCAATCCGGTGTGGTCCGCCGGCTCGAACAGCATCTTCTTCAACAAGGATCCGGATCACTACGCCCGTTACGCGAACGCGGGCAAGCGCGGAGAAGATTGGAGCCTGGTGTATCCGAAGTCGCTCGAAGGCTATGAGATCTACGTTTACGACCTCAGTACGGGAAAGGAAGTACGGCTCACCCACAACGCACACTATGAAGGCTTTCTGTAGGCATGAAAGACCCCAGCGAAGACACGCTCAGCTATAGAGGGCGGGTGCACTTGCGAACTCAACCTAGCCAGAGGAACCGTCGAGGTCGAGTGCTCGTAGGGTGGGCTCCGCCCACCATTGGACGATAACCGAAGCCGCGTACGGTGGGCGCAGCCCACCCTACAAATATTGTTACCTATGTCTCCGGTCTGTACAGGGAGAGGGAAAGTCGGTGCGGCCTCCGGCCGCAGGTTCATGGGTAGGGCCGGGGTGAGGGAGGTTGTGGAGGTGTGGCTCCATTTTGTTAGGCGCTCTTAGTTTAACAGCGCCTCGGGGTGTCGCTTCGCAATCCGCAATAAGGAATTGGGGGACCCGGACGGTTTTGCGTTCGCCGGAAGCAGACTCACGTTTACCCCGTTGACCCAGGCGGCGGCAAGGTATCGAGCTTGGCGGCCACTGCACGGCATGCCGCTATCAGGTCCGTTACGAGTTGCTGATCAATATTCAAATCGCCCTCGTACTCGCCAAGATTACGAATGTCGTGACACCTGGCCAGCACCCGCCACACCTCCGGCCCCAACCCCAGCGTGTGCGGCAACACCTGAAAGACGATGTATCGGTTGCTTGACCGGTAACCGTGCCAGCGCAATGCCGCCAGGCACAAGGCGTGTGCCGCGTTGTAGGCGAGATCGAAACGGCCCTCCAGCGAATTGGCGGTATTGGCGGCGTCGGCCAGCCGTGCCTGACCGGAGCGCTTCAGGCCTGCGAATTCCTTCGTATCCGGCGGTTCCTTTCGAAGCGACTTGCCGGGGCCGCTTAGATTTTCAAGCGGCGAAGTCATGCCGGTCCCCCATCAACCACAGCTTCGGTTGCGCCAAGACCCGCTTGAGGAAGGCATTGTCCTCCCGAACACGCTTGGCGAGTTCGTGCTGAGAGTACACCGTTGGGTTCACAGGGCGACCCAGCCGGTTCGCAGAGTCTTCCAGCGCGGCGAAGAGATCGGCATAGGACAGACTGTCGCTCACCACCATGAGATCGATATCGCTCTGCGCCGTGTCCTGCCCCTTGGCCACCGATCCATAGACGAACGCGGCGCTGACCTGCGCCGCCAGCGGCGCCAGCGCAGCGCGCAGCACATCGGCAAGACCGGAGGTCTTCAGCACCAGACCGCGCAATTCCTCGAATACCGGGGCCGCCGCATTGGCCTGATAGTGTTTCTGTTTACCGACGCGCGTGACCGTCACCAACCCGGCCGCCTCAAGGTGGGTCAGCTCCCGCTGGACCGCGCCCGTGCCGGAACCCGCGAGGGCGATCACCTCATTCGCATAGAAACTTCGGCCCGGATTCCCGAACAGCACACCCAGCACGCGCTGCTGCACTTTGGTGAAAAGCGCGTCAGCGATCCCAATCGCCGGACCTATGGGAGTCTTGGTCTGTCGTTTCTTTATTCCCATATTGGGAATGATAAACCCCGATTTGGGTATGTTCAAGCGGACCGCTACGGACCAATCGGTCGTGCAAAAAGTACCGAACTGCACCGGTTCCCCGCGATGAACCCTGGAGTCGGCAGGCTCAGAAGGTGGCCTCGAACCGAAGCTGAAACGCGAGGGCGTTCCGCAGAGACGGGTCGGTGTTCGGATCAATAACGTACTGAAGATCGGGTTGGACGGCGAGCCACTTGGCGAACTGCATGGAGTAGGTGAGCTCGATCGTTGCTTCTGAATTCCGGACCGGCGCTCCTTGCTGTTCCTGAAGCGCGATGAAGTGCGCGCCGTTGCGTGCGATGGCTACTGCCAGCCCCAGCTCGTCACTCTGGCGGCTGGAAACAAGGCCTGACGCAACCAGGCCAGCCCCGGCATAAGAACCGAATCGGTTGACGCGCGGATCGCCGAACCCAAGCTCAGTGAAGGCGGCGAGACGCCGTCCGGGACGGCCAAGGTCCCGGAATAGGACGCCATCCGCGAGAAGATAGAAACCGCCGCTCCCGCGATGCTGCACCGGCCTTCCGTTCGCGTCCACCCCGCTGAGATCGTCGAACGTGGCAGTGTAGTACCAGCCGCCGAGCGCGAGTTTCGCATCGTAAGGCGGGAGCATCGCGGACCGGCCTATTCGGAATCGGCGGCTTAAGGGGCGATCTTCGGGGGCGGGGCGCTCGAGAAACGCAGCCTCCGAAACAAAAAGTAAACCGTCCCCGCGCTGGAAAGCGGCATGGGTTCCGTCCGGCCGTTCGAATGGCACGCCATCGAGAACCGCTGCGCGTAAAACAATGCCGCGCTCCGGCTTGAGCGCGAATCGCGCCCCGAGTGAGGTAAAGGGAAAGATCGAGGGGCCCTCACGTCCGCTCTGCGAGAACTCGGGACCGACACCGAACGAGCTGTTGAGAAAGAGTCCGGCGGAATGCAGCCGATAGAACTCGCTGTTCAAATCATAACGCCCGGCGAGGACAGAGAATTGATTGGCGAACAGATTTTGCTGGAGCCAGGCCTCTTCAAGCTTGAAAGCCGCCGGTGCCTCGATACTACTCACCCCTTGCGCATCACCCACGAACTGGCTAGGGCGTCCCCCGTGAATCGACAGTGCGTCAAGATAGACCGTCGCACCCGGCCAGTCCGCGAGACGCTGCCCGTCGAGGGTGAGTTGGAGGTCCAAGTTTCCGAGGTAGGTTGAGCCCCGGCGCAAACCGCCATCCAGGTTGGCAAACGCGGCGCCCCCGTAGACCAGCGCCGGTGTGATGCCGCGATCGGCGAGCTTCGCTTGCGTCTCCTCCCAACCGTCGGCCCACGCGAGCATGGATGAAGCTATCAATAACCAGGCGGCTGCGGCTACCGTTACCGCACGTGGCCTTTCCCATCCCGTAGAAGTACGCATTTTTCTTTTTTTGATCCAATTCAACTATGAGCAGTTCGCAGAGCGCGAGTCAGGCACCTAACAATGCTGAGGCAAGGCGTAGCATCTCCCTATGTCTATGTATAGCGTGAAAAATAAAATTTGCGCCACCACTTAGAGGATGCCTGCTGCCGTTAAATGTCGCTGATAACAAGCTTAGATATCGCGCCGAGCGGCACAATCCGATGAAAGGCGTAGGAAGAACCGTGATGACGATAATCAAAGAAAAACAACAAAGGCACAAAGGGGTCACATTAAGGTATCCCCTAATACACTGTTGTCAAGGATGGATGGCATTTTTGCGCCCCACACCCGGGATTTTAAGTAACTATAAACTTGGTCAGGTGTACCGGCCATAGTATTGTATATTCGTTTTTGGATATCTCTCGATAGGCGACACGAATATCTGACCAACTATCATTGCTTCCCAGAATTGTCTTCACGTGGTTAAAAGTCCGTTTTGGATCCTTGGTGCGGATAAAAATATTGACCTCCCCAGACCCAGCGTCATGACCGTCAACCTCGCTATCTGAGTCAAGCTTCTCGATCAACATCTCCTCAATTTCGATCATTTTATCATAGTCTTTAATCGAGGATGCGGACCACTGCAAAACGAGCTGATATTTCATTTTGTCATCAATTACTCATAGGGTGGTGGTTTCAGGCCTTTGTCAATCTGTTTCTGTATGTAGAACTTTTGCCCTTCTTCAGGTCCGACGGTAAAGTTTCGTGAAGTTCTCTTTCGAGTTTTAGCATCTCTTTGCGCTCGCCCGCCAAGCGATGTCTTGAAGCAAGCTGCTGGCTTGCCATCATAGCGAGAAGTAAGCGGCCATTGATAAGTAACGCCGCTCCGCACAAAGCCGCCCGCCGCTCGCGGGCCTTACGCCTAATCCATGGTTAGCAGGGCCGCATGTATTTCAATTCCGTTCCACAGGTTTTGCAGTTTGAGGTTCTCGTTTTTGCTGTGCTGGTTATTGTCGTAATTGACGATAGGAACCGAAATCGTCGGTACCTTCAGAATGTCCTCGATCATATCCAGCGACACACTCCCGCCAGATGTCGGTTGCGACACAACGGGGCTACGTACGCTTCTAACCGCTGACATAACCTTCTGCGCAATAGGAAGATCCATCTGGGTGCGCACCGCATTATATCCGCCCGGTTCAATAACTATCTTTGCAATCTTAGGGTGCGCAAGCCGTGTATCCTCATCAGGCCTGGCAAACATCACAACCGTATTCATGGAGATGCCTTCATTATTTTCCCCTTCGTATTCTGATTCTACCGAATTTACCTGGAAGCAAAATAACAATAACCGAAAAGCTATTTAAACACTGTTTGTGCGCTACCCCTTTTCCAAGTATATAATCCCGCAAAAATGGTTGCCAACACGTAACGGAACTTAGGGGGAATTAGCGAAATTCGGGTGCCGGGGCTATAGCCCTACGCAAGGTGTCAATCGTTCGGAGTCTGGGAGAAGATTCAGTGAAACAGATTTTTCGTACTGTGGGCTTGGCGTTATCCGCAGCTCTGCTTTGTATCGCTACGGGCCAGGTCGCAGCGCAACAATATCCCAACAAGCCGATCAGGCTGATCGTGGCTTTTCCGCCATCCGGCGCCACCGATATCGTGGCCCGTTCCATCGGGCAGAAACTGTCCGAAGCCCTCGACCAGCAGGTGATCGTGGAGAATCGTCCCGGCGCCGGCGGCAATATCGGCGCGGAGGCGGCCGCCCAATCGGCCCCGGACGGCTATACCTTATTCCTGGCCGCGCTGACCAACCACGCCATTGCTGCCAGCGTCTACAGCAACCTCCATTACAATCTCACCAGCAGTTTCACGCCGGTGTCGCTGGTGGGAAACGTGCCCCATATGCTGGTGGTGCATCCATCCCTACCGGCGAATTCCGTCAAGGAGCTGATCGAGCTGGCTAAGGCGAAGCCAGGCCAGTTGAACGCGGCGTCCCAGGGCAACGGCACGCTGTCCCATCTGGAGCTGGAAATGTTCAAAGCTTCCGCGGGAGTGAATGTGCTGCATGTACCCTACAAAGGCAGCTCCAACGCCATGCCCGATTTACTCGCAGGGCAAGTGTCGCTATTTTTTGACAGCATTCCATCGGCTTTGCCCCAGGTCAAGGCGGGCAAGCTCAAAGCGCTCGGGGTATTGACCTCCAAGCGGCTGGCCTTTCTTCCGAATATCCCGACCATCGCCGAATCCGGCCTGCCTGGCTTCGAGGCCAATAACTGGTTCGCACTGCTGGCTCCAGCGGGCACCCCTAAAGAGATCGTGAATTTGCTCAATGCCGAAATCGCGAAGGTGGTGGTAATGCCGGACGTGCGCGAGCGCCTTGCCGGCCAGGGGGCGATCCTGGAGGCCAGCACGCCGGCACAACTCTCGGCCATTATCAAGAGCGATCTGGCGAAATGGGCCAAAGTGGTCAAGGACTCCGGCACGCATGTAGATTGACTTTTATCTACGATCGTAGTGCTCTCCAGGAGCAGCTACTCCAAGTCTTTCCTCATGCGCCGGTAATCTTCTTGGCTGATTTCTCCTCGGGCATAACGCCGGTCGAGAATCTCACGGGCGTTTTCTTCTCGATCATGCGACCTGTGTCCACCACACATCGCCCAGACCGGGCCTCGGAAAAGAAACAGTACGAACCCAACGAGAAAGATCAGGGGAAATATCCACATCCAATGAAATCCATACCAGGGGCCATCCCACCACATAAGTCACCTCCTTCGGCAAATTCAATAAGTGGCGATCGCAGATTTACGTATCAAGAGGCGCAAATTGCGATTCGAACATGTCGAATGCTACCAGCTTTCACGAGGGTGTATTTGATCTAGGTCAACCTGAGGCATTATGTGTCTATCTGGGTGTCCGTGGAATCGGGGATCCTCGACCTGACCTTGTGCGATGCGTTTTTTCGGGGTACTAGGTGAGCTTCGCAGTGTTGGTTGATGTGGATGGCTGTCGGGTTCACGCTCGGGCTGTCGGCGGCGGAGCGTGGGACAAAGCCGATCGTATTCATACACGGTTGGGGAGCGTCGGGCTCCGACCGAGCGCGGAATTCTTCAGTCGCGCGGCCGGGACGGCCCGCGCGACCTGCGCCCTGTCTTCCGCGACCGTGCCCGCTTGCTCGCGGCGCGCGCTTTAAGCTCTCCATATTTCATCCCTTCGAGCTTTAGACCGTTGGGGTCCAAAAAGAAAACGGCATAGTAATCGTCATAGTACTCGGCGGCGGGGTCGACGATATTGGCGCCAACCTCTTGCAAAAAGGCCTGTAACGCATCGACATCCCGGCGGCTGCGCAGCTCGAATGCGTAATGGTGGAAACCGATATTACCGGCGCGGTGCTTGTGCTTCCTGCCCTCGGCATCCGCCTGCCCGATCCAAAAGCGCGTCTTGCCGTTTGTCCAGCCGATCATGTCTTCGTATTCGTCAAGCAGCTTGAAACCCATGAACGCGAATAAACGGCTATAGAACGCCTTGGACTTTTCATAGTCGCCGACCCGGATTACAAGATGGTCGATCCCAACGACGCGGACCATACGATATCTCCTTTGCACTATCGGGTTAGATTCTGAGATCTCCCCTCAAATTCGCAGCACCGGTGGCAAGATCGCAAACACACCACGCTTACGCTGTTGGGGCTGGTTTTGGACGGTCGAACCATACAAGTCTGTAGGAAACCCAAAAATCAAAATTCGTCTACGGGTATTATGCGCCGCAGCGAGGTCCGCGTCAGCGGAAAACCACGGTACGCATACCGTTCAGCAAAATTCGGTGTTCGACATACCACTTGACGGCCCGCGCCAACACCGCGCATTCAACGTCCCGACCTACCCCTGCGCAGTCCTCCACATTCATAGCGTGGTCCACGCGCGCCACGTCTTGTTCGATGATGGGGCCTTCATCGAGGTCTTCGGTCACGTAATGCGCCGTCGCGCCGATCAGCTTGACGCCGCGGTCGTGGGCTTGCTGGTAGGGCTTAGCCCCTTGAAAGCTGGGCAGAAACGAATGGTGGATATTGATGGCGCGCCCCTGCAGGTGCACGCAAGCCCGCGCGGAAAGGACCTGCATGTAGCGCGCGAGCACGACAAGATCGCAGCGTTCCTGCTCGATTATGTCCAGCAGTCGTTCCTCCTGCTGACGCTTATTATCCGGGGTAATAGGCAGATAATGAAACGGAACGCCGTGCGTGGCGGCCAAGGATTGGAAGTCGGAATGGTTCGAAACGATGGCCGGAATTTCCACCGACAACGCGCCGATACGGAAACGATAGAGTAGATCGTTCAGGCAGTGGCCATCCTTCGACACCATGATCAAAACCCGCGGTTTGATCATGGTGTCGTATATGGCCCACTGCATCGCGAACCGTTCGCCTACAGCCGCGAATTCCTCGGATAAATCATTCTTATTGGCCGATCTCTCGGACGCGAAGCACACGCGCATGAAGAAGCGCTGGTTCGACTGATCGCCAAACTGCGCGCTGTCGACAATATTACAATTGTGCGCCACCAGGAAATTCGAGACCGCGGCAACGATACCCATACGATCGGGGCACGACAGCGTGAGCACAAAACGACGCATGCAAGTCCTCTATTTATGATGGAACGAAACGAATTTGGATTTAGTGAACGTAATTTAGCAAGTTTCGCCGGCAGTGGCGACCTAGCTATGGTTGGAGTGGTATCGCCCTGTGTCGTCGGGCCTAAGGATTTTTTAATGAATTGAATTGATTGGCAACTCCCCTATTCCTTGCAAACACGTATGGCTTTGTAGTGTGTGGCCTTGCCTTGACGCTCAGGGAATCTCCAGGCTGTCTGAAATGGGGATCTGACCAGTCGAACTCTTCGTTTTCCATCTTTAGCCACTATATATAGACGACATAACTTTAAACACGGCGAACTAGTATTGCTCTAGCGATCCAGCATTGACGAC
>WNFG01004868.1_pt1 | contig 12026 bp, 8 predicted proteins | sample 5400431 | NCBI WGS metagenome assembly WNFG01 (sample SAMN13153346, study PRJNA577476) | soil metagenome | isolation source: 120 cm saprolite under Douglas fir tree site 2 hole 3 replicate 2 | place: USA:California | collected 2015-04-18
TACCCGGGTAGGTTGGTGGGCCGTTCATGGCGCGCCCATCGCCGCATTGACGTCAATTACCAGCAGCAAATGCAATTTGCCGCTGATTAAGGCAGATGAACGCTAGATAAAGCAGCAATTGGCGATTGGCTGCGCAAAGCCAGGGCAAGGAACAGCCACAGCCGAGGGCGGCGGCTGTGCCACACGAGCATCGAGTGGGATATTCCAGAGTAAGTCGTTTAGATCTTGGGATGAACGGGGCGGGGTGGGGCCGACAGTTCATTCAATTCATCGCGCGGCATTGCCAAGGTCGAAGCAAACCTTAACCACAGAGGTCGCAGAGGAACACGGAGGAAAAGTAAAAACCGCCAACGGCGGCTGCGGAGTAGTTAAGGCGCAACCATGGCAATTGAAACCGCGCCTTCGCCGGTGGCTTGCCCCCGGAGGAAGCAGCAACGCCTTGTTTTGGATGGTGGCGGGAGAGCTGCCGATCGTGCGCATCAGGCCTTTTACCAGGCGATAGCTGGTGGTTTCTCCGTTGACGGTGGAATGAATCACGCCAGTCGCCGGATTGACGGTTACTTCAGGAGAACTCGCAGCGACGGAATCTGTCTGGCGAAGGGCGCCGCTTACTTTGTCGACCTGAAAGACGATGATCGCAGCATTACCGGCCATGATGAGAGAGTCGCCTGACGAAAGAATTCTGCGCGGCGTGTCGCCAACCTGAAAAGGCGAACCGTTAACCGGCGAAAGCCTGCCATCAGCGGCGATCCTGAACCCCTGCAACGAGCTGGAGTTCTGGTCCGCCACAAATAGAAACTCGGCCACGCGATTGGCATCCGCAGTCGAACCCAGTATCGCGGACATTCCACCGACTGGGGTCGGCGTGGGCGTGGCAGTAGGAGTGGGAGTGGTGCCCGGAATCGGCGTGGGAGTGGGCGTAGTGCCGGGTGACGGAGTCCCGGTGGGTGTTGGCGTGGCCTGGTTGTCCACGATGCGTCGCGGCGAGATGACGCAGCCAGTAAGGCTTAACAGCAATGCAGCCCCGGCAAAATACGCGAAAACGGTCCTCAACGGAGTCTCTCTATATGGGATCACCCTCTGAATGATGCTCTGAGCCTATGGTGCTGTTGGCCGAACCCAGCAGAACCTACAGTGCTTCTGGTTACTTAGCGTCTGGTTACTTAAGTGAAAAACGTGGTTTGCAGAGCTACCCCGGGGATGTGAAAATGTCTCTATATGCAAAAAACAACCTTAACTTCCTGGATTCTAGCCCTGGCCCTGATCGCGACCGCAGGATTCGCGGCAGCGCAAGGCTCATCCGCTCCGAAAACCAATCCTGCGCAAGGCGCAGCTAAGACCAGCGGTTCGCAGGCCCCCTCCGCTTCGCCCACACCGGCTGCGCACCCGGCAGCAACGCCGAACCCGAATTTTAAGTCCGACAAAGAACGCCAGAGCTACGCCGTGGGCATGAACATTGGTGAGAGCCTGCACCGGCAGCCTGTGGAGCTGGATTCGAACTCACTCATTCAGGGTCTCAAAGACTCAATGGCCGGCGGCAAAACACTGCTGACGGACGACGAAGCCAAATCTGCCTTGACAGAGTTGGGCCAGCAGGTAAGAGCCAAACAGGAAGAAAAAGTGAAACAAGCTGCAGAAACCAACAAGAAGGAAGGCGACGCCTTTCTGGCCGCGAACAAGACCAAACCAGGCGTAGTGACTACACCCAGCGGCCTCCAGTACAAGATTCTGAAAGAAGGCACCGGTCCCAAACCGACTGCTGCTGACAAAGTGGTTTGCAATTACAAGGGCACGCTCATCAACGGCACTGAGTTTGACAGCTCTTACAAACGCGGACAGCCAGCAACGTTTCCGGTTGGTCAGGTAATCAAAGGCTGGACCGAAGCTTTGCAGTTGATGCCGGTGGGCTCCAAGTGGCAGCTGTTCGTTCCTGCGGACATGGCTTACGCAGATCGCGGCGCCGGCAATGATATTGGCCCCGGCGCAACCCTGATCTTCGAAGTGGAACTGCTCTCCATTGAAGGCAAAGACGCCAACGCTAAATAGTCATCCACAAAATATAGAGAGAGGGCCGAAAGCGGCCCTCTTTTTCAGTTCAGGTGGGCCCTGCCTTCAAGATGTCCTGAGAACGGTGTAACCAATGTCGTGAAACTGTACATCTTCAGGCATGCGCTTATCATTCGCAAACCACTGTTGACAAAGCGGTTAGAATTGAACCTTGAACAGCTCTGAATTCATCCAATACTCAGCCTATGGAATTGACCGTATATTCAGCTCCCTGGTGCCGGGACTGCCACGTTGCAAAACGCTGGTTGTCTGAGCACAAGATCAACTTCAAAGAAATTAACATTGAGGAAGTCGCCGGCGCGGCGGACGAGGTGATCGCCAACACCGGCAAGCGAGCCATTCCCCAATTTGTCCTGAATGGGCAATGGATCCAGCCGTACACCCCGGGCAGCGGTTTCAAGTACGACGAAATGGCTGCACTTTTCGGCGTCCAGTCCCAGGCTCGGCTCGGTCTCTTTTGATGTCAATCTGGCCCCGGCCTCTTTTAGGATCCGTCCAGGCCAGACTTGCGGAAGCGGCTGGGAACTACCGCGCGCCACTGCAGACGCGGCGGTAAGCGCAGTTTAAGCACGCGTTCCCGGCGGTTTTCAGCTTCCATGTTGAGTTCGCGTGCCCGGAGCAGGTCCTGGATGGCTATGATTCCCACCAGCTCCGCACTGTCCCCTCTTTTCACAACGGGAAAGCGAGTGAGCGTTGTGGATGCCATACGGTCGACCACGACTCGCAACAACTCGTCAGGATAGGCAACCACTGGCGCACGCGAGATCTTGTCTTCCAGTCGAATAGTGTCCATTTCAGCAGGCGTAACTTCGTCCCACAGCTTTACCAGATCGCCGCGTGTGACCACGCCGATGACACATCTGCTTTCGTCAATCACCGGATATATGCGCTGCCCACGTTCTGAATCATGTTCCACAGAATCACGCAGCTCAGAGAGCGTCACGTCTGCGGGAAGAGCGGTCACGCTGGTGCGCATCACGTCCTTCACGTCCATGGTTTCCATGGGATCCACAATGTATTCCCTGCTCAGGTGGTAGCCGCGCCGGCTCAGACGTTCCGTCAATATCGAACGCGGCATGGTGATTGAGGTAAACGCATGCGCCGCCATGCAGGCAATCAATAACGGAAAAATGGAATGATAGTCGCTGGTAAGCTCGAACGAAAAGATCACACCCGTGAGCGGCGAACCAAGCGCGCCAGCCAGTACGGATCCCATGCTGATGAGCGGCCAAAAACCTGGTCCCTGGTTAGGTAGAAAGTGTGATTCCGCTGCGCCGAGTGCGCCGCCCATCATGAGCAGAGGAGCAACCATGCCTCCGGAGGTGCCGGAGCCCAGCGAAATGGCCCAAATAATGGACTTTACGACCAGCACGCCCAGAATCAGATTTACCGCGGCGTTACCACGCAGCAGGTCAGCAATCACGTCATAGCCCACGCCCAGTGCCCGAGGATAAATCAGGCCGCCAACTCCAATCACCGCACCGCCAATGGCCGGCCACCACATCCAGTGTATGGCCTTCAGGTGCTCAAAAGCATCTTCCGCTCCGTAAACTGCATGGCTCAAAATCGCAGCCAGGACCCCGGCGAGGACGCCGCAGAACAGACAGCTGAGCATCACCAACGGCTCAACAGACACACTGTGTGCGGGAACATTGAAGATTGGTCCCGGGCCGAGCAAATGCAGGCGAGCCGCCTGAGCAGCCACACAAGCGAACACCACCGGGATGAAGCTGCGGGGCTTCCACTCAAAAAGCAGCAGCTCAAGGGCGAGCGTAACCGCGGCAAATGGCGTGGCGAAGATAGCAGTCATACCGGCAGTGGCGCCGGCCACCAGCAGAATTTTTCTCTCCGCGGTGGTCACGTGAAAGAACTGAGCGATCAGTGATCCAAAGGCGCCGCCCGTCATGATGATGGGACCTTCAGCGCCGAATGGGCCACCGGAACCAATCGCGATGGCCGCCGACAAGGGCTTCAATATCGCAACGCGCGGCTGGACCCGAGCGCCGCGGATCAGGATGGCTTCGATTGCCTCCGGCATACCGTGACCACGGATCTTTTCCGATCCGTACCGCGCCATCAACCCAACGATCACTCCGCCTACGATGCCGATGGCGATCACCCACACGCCCAGATGGTTTCCGGCCGGAGAAGTAAATTGAGTACTGAATTTTTGATAGAAAAAAAGATTCGTGAAAAAGCCAATCAGCCTAAGCAGGCCAACCGCCACGTAGGCGGCAACTACTCCGATTACCAGAGCGAGTCCGGAGATGGGAAGCACCCGCCAGTTGGTGGAGAAATCCCGGCGCTGACTGACCGGAGGCGCGGGACGAGATGGGGGACGACGAGGTGTTACGGTGTGTGGTTGGTTCATGTACCTGCTTTCTTGATGTTTGCCAGGCGGCCTTTGTGGTCTGTGCCTCCTTTCACCGGACGCTGCTCGCCGGTAACTTTCAGCACTGAGTCAACTAACTGCTGGCCAATACTACGGAGTTCATTGCGGGCCGCGCTGCCCAGTTTTTTCAGCAGGCCTTCTCCCTCGCCAGTGAGTGAGAGCGTAACCTGCCGCCTGTCAGTGCCGGAACGCACGCGCCGGACCAGCCCGCGTTCTTCGCAACGGTCCACCAGCTCCACCATGCTGTTATGGTTGAGCTGCATGCGCTCGGCCAGACAGCTGATGGAAGGTACGTCGTTCTTAGGCAGCCCTTTGATCGCCAGTACCAGTTGATATTGCTGAGGATTGACCTGGAACTGTCTCACTTCTTCTTCCATGTGGCGCACAAACCTGCGCAACTGGAAACGGAACTCCGCCAGTGCCATGTACTCCGCCTCAGTCAGAGGCCTTGAACTCTTCGCCTTAGCCATTTTATCGTCTCACGATACATTTGTCGCGTTCTACTGGATTTGGGCAGGAACCTTCGTCCGCGCGGATTTCGCCGGGAAAAGGCCCCAAACAAGTACCTATATGGCATGCCGGCTTTGGTTCAGAAGTGTCAGTCCAGCAGCCCCCACGTAAACAACTATTGCGCTCAATTATGGTGCACAAGGGCCATTCATGCAAAGCCAAGATTGGCACTCTCGCACTCCTACCAGTTATTATCGGTATTCTACTTCGGCTTTTTACATGAGGAGAGCCTTTGATTCCCCGTTATACCCGCCCCGCGATGGGCAAGATCTGGAGTAATGACAATAAATTCCGGTGCTGGTTACAGGTGGAAATTGCCGCCAGCTTCACCTTGGCCGAAGCCGGCATTGTGCCCCAGGAGGCCGCCAGGGCCATTGCCGAACGAGGCGACTTTGATCTGAAGCGGATCAACGAAGTGGAAGCCGAGGTAAAGCATGATGTGATCGCCTTTACCACCGCCGTGGCGGAAAAAGTTGGCCCGGAGGCCCGCTGGCTGCACTACGGTCTGACCTCAAACGACGTGGTGGATACAGCCCAGGCTCTCCAGATCAAAGAAGCGTCTGCGCTGATCCGCGAGGACCTGGAACGCCTGAAAGAAGTGCTGGCCCGCCGAGCGCACGAATTCAAGCACACGCCCACCATTGGACGTACGCACGGGATCCACGCCGAGCCGACGACCTTTGGCTTGAAACTCGCCAACTGGTACGCCGAAACCGTACGCAACATCGCCCGCTTTGAGCGCAGCGCGGAAGAGATGCGCGTAGGTAAGCTCTCCGGTGCGGTGGGGACCTTCGCACATCTTGAGCCTGAATTTGAAGAGAAAATCTGCAAGCGCCTGGGACTTGAAGCGGCGCCCATTTCGTCGCAGGTCATTCAGCGCGATCGCCATGCTTATTTCGTGGCGACGCTGGCGACCATCGCTGCCACCCTGGACAAGATCGCCACGGAAATCCGCCACCTGCAACGGACTGAAGTCCGCGAAGCTGAAGAGTATTTTAGCGAAAAGCAAAAAGGTTCCTCAGCCATGCCGCACAAGCGGAATCCGATTACCAGCGAACAAATCTGCGGACTGGCCCGTGTGGTACGGTCGAATGCGCAAGCATCGTTCGAAAACGTGGCTCTGTGGCATGAGCGCGACATCTCGCATTCATCCGTGGAACGCGTAATCCTGCCGGATTCAACCATCCTGGTGGATTACCTTCTCAACAAGACCACCAACCTGATCGATACGTTAATGGTCTATCCCAATCGCATGCTCAAGAACCTGGAAAGCACCGGCGGGCTCGTATTCAGCGGTCAGTTGCTTCTGGACCTGGCGGAAAACGGTATGTCACGCGAAGACGCGTATCGCCTGGTGCAGAAGCATGCCATGCGCTCATGGAAAGAAGATCTGAACTTCCGCGAAGAGGTAATGAAGGATGCGGAGATCACTTCGCGCGTGCCACCAAAACAGATCGAGCATGCGTTCAGCATTCAGCGGCAGTTAAGAAATGTGGATAAGATCTTTCAACGGGTGTTTGGGAAGTAATTCGCCACAGATCAACGATTAGCGCCGGTCCGGAAATGTGTTAGCCGCGAATGAACGCGAAAAAACTCGAATTTATTCTCTTACATTGATGATTCGTGTTGATTCGCAGCAGATTCGCGGCCCGGTTTGCCTGATCAGTGTTATCAGTGAAAATCAGTGGTAAGAACTGTTATACCGTGATCGTAAACGACGTCTCTGTCCGCACCACCGGACGGTACATCGTGTCGCGTTCCACAGGTTCGCGTCCAGCTTCGCGGATGAGCCGCTCAAGGTCGCTGCGCCTCATGCCCTGCGGCGTTGTGGCTCCGGCGTCGTGGTAGATCTTTTCTTCGATCACCGTTCCATCAATGTCATCGGCGCCAAAGCGCAATGAGATCTGCGCGATCTTTGGTCCCAGCATCTGCCAGTAAGCTTTGATATGCGGGAAGTTATCCAGCACAAGGCGGCTGACCGCCATCTGCTTGATGTCAAGCATCCCGGTGGTGGTGAACAGGTGCTCCAGCGGCGTGTTCGCCGGATGAAATGCCAGCGGGATGAAAGTCTGGAAGCCGTGAGTTTCGTCCTGCAGATTTCGCAGGCGAATCAGATGGTCAGCCCGGTCTTCTTCATTTTCAATGTGGCCGTAAAGCATGGTCGCGTTCGACTTCAACCCGACTTTGTGGGCCGTGCGTGCGGTATCCAGCCACTGGTCGCCGTCAATCTTGTGATCGCAGATCACGCGGCGCACCCGCTCATTGAAAATTTCAGCGCCACCGCCGGGCAGTGAATCCAGCCCCGCCGATTTCAATCTCAACAACGTCTCTTCGATGGAAAGCTTGGCCCGTTTGGCCAGAAAGGCAATCTCAACCATGGTTAGGGCCTTGAGATGTACCTGCGGAAAGCGCTGCTTCAAGCCGGAAATCAGGTCCAGGTAATACTGAAAGGGCAGGTCCGGATGCAGCCCGCCGACGATGTGAAATTCCGTCACCGCTTCCGAATAACCAGATGCGGCGGTTTCATACGCTTCTTCCAGGGCCATGGTGTAGGAGCCCGCAGAATCCTTCTTGCGGCCAAAGGCGCACAGGCGGCAGGCGGCCACGCACACATTGGTCGGATTGATATGCCGGTTCACGTTGAAGTATGTGATGTTGCCGTGCATGCGCTCGCGCACATGGTTCGCCAGCCAGCCAACGGCCAGGATGTCTGCCGAGCGGTAGAGCGCTACAGCGTCGTCAAAGGTAAGGCGCTGCTGGGCAAAAACTTTCTCGGCAATGGGCTGAAGCCGGCGATCGTCAGTCTGAAAAGCATGACGGGCTGTAGTCGCAATACTGGTGGCCATGTGCTTATATGATAACGAAAAATGCGCTTTAGCGACCAACGCTTCGCCTTCAGGCACCATGAAAGAAAACTACTGCTGCCGCGCCGAAGCTCCGCACCGGACACAGTGCATAAAGCTTTCATCTGAAAACCCGGTTTGAAAGCCGCCGCGGACAATTTCCCGGTCTTTACTTGCTTGTCTCCAAAATCTCCAGTTCAATCATCTACCAGAATCCAAACTTTGCCCATGTTTCGGTATTTCATATTAAAGTAATATGAATTTTTGAAGTTTTCTAATTAACGATTCACAGCCCATCATCTCCTTGTCATGACAAGTCACTTAATTTCAGCATCTTGCAAACCTATCGATTATTCCGAATACCCGGCCCAAAAATTGCCATAAGAAACGTTAAGCGGTGACAGATCATGAGGACCGCCAAGACAAAAGGGTCTTTGCTCCTCAGTAGAAGTCCTGTAGAATCCGTCGCCAACAAAAGGTAACAACTGTTTCAGTTTCAATAGCTTGATATCGCGGAACGGTTTCTCAAGGGTCAGGCACTCAAGGCAGTTGGGAAATGCTATAGGGGATTGGCCGGCATGTTTTACCGGCAATCAGTTTTCGGAAGACTAGCTGTTGATAAAGAAAAATTGGGTGAGGGTACTGTGGTGATAGGGCTGACAGGCTGGCACTAATCTGTGCCCGAGGGCCTCTTTTCCCAACCCAATTGTCCCAAAAAGAAGAAGACTCAGGGTCCCTGAGGGAGTATTGAGTGCTGGCCGATTCCTATTTGCCAGTTCCTACCTTTCCTCACACTCAAGAGTTGGATCGTGTTGATTGAGGAGTTCAATCATGACGGCGCCGCATTTTACCGTCTCTTGCTCCTTACTCAAGAAATGGTCCCACCCGAATCTTTTCCCAGCGGTTCCGGGATCGAAAAATCGGGTGCTAGGAACGCGATAGCGGCGACCGTGCGTCGCCGGCACATCAAGAGGAGGGAATTTAAAATGAGGAAGTTGAACCACAAGCAGCGGCTTACTGCGCTTGCCCTTGCTGGCTTCATGCTTTTGGGTTGCGCCAGTATGTGGGCGCAGGTCACAGCATCATCCAGTGTGCAAGGAACCATCACAGACAAAACACAGGCCGTAATCAAATCCGCAGAAGTAACTTTGACCAACAAAGCCAATGGCGCCACCCGCACTTCAACCACCAACGGCGCCGGCGAGTATCGTTTTGAGGGTATTGCGGCCGGCGTCTATACCGTTCGCGCCAAAGCTGCCGGTTTCTCCACCGCAGAGGCGAAAGAGTTGGAAGTTCTGATTGGCAGGACCGCCACACAGGACTTTATGCTGGTGCCCGGCGGAATCAGCGAAACGGTGGAAGTCACCGCAGCCGCTCCTCTGGTTGACCGCGAAAAAACGGACGTCAGCACCAACATTACACCGCAACAGATCACCGACCTGCCACTGATTGGCCGCGACATTGCCGACCTGGCGTATCTCGCGCCTGGCGTAAAAGCAGCGGATTCTTACGATCCCACGAAGAACCGTTATGCGATCTTGTCCGTAAACGGCGAAGGTGGCCGTAACGTGAACGTAACCGTGAACGGCGTCGACAATAAGGACAACACGGTTGGCGGACCTGTGATGCAGCTTCCTGCCGAAGCCGTGCAGGAGTTTCAAGTTTCCACGCAGCGCTTCTCGGCCGTGAATGGCCGTTCGTCCGGCGCGGCGATTAACGTCATCACAAAATCAGGCACCAACAACTATCACGGTTCGGCCTTCGGGTTCTTCCGCGAACAGAATTTCAACGCCGACCAGAAAACGGCGGTTGGCGACGGCACCACTCAGAACGCCAATCCTCCGTACGAACGCCAGTTCTTTGGTGGTTCCTTTGGCGGACCGATCAAGAAAGATAAACTCTTCGGCTTTTTTGCCATGGAGCGCCAGCGCGAGCAAACCTCGATAGCGGAAAACCCGTTGGCGTTCTCGGAACTTTCACTGGTAACCAACCTGGGAGCACAGCCGATTTCGGTCGTCCCGACGCCATTTTTCGAGAATCGCCTCAACGGCCGGCTCGACTACACCATCAATAGCAAGCATTCCGCATACCTGTCGGTATCCACGCAGGCCAACAACAGCTTGAATGACCAGAGCGGCGCTAATTTTGACGCAACGGAAGGAAACTTCACCAAGAACCACCTCCAGGTCGCCAATCTGACCGTGAACTCCGCATTTTCTCCGAGCCTGGTCAACCAGTTCACCGCTGGCTTCCAGTATTGGAACAACCTGATTGACAGCACCACGCGGGCGCCGCTGTTCACCTTCAACAATGCCCAAATCCAGTTCGGCACGAACACCAACGTTCCGCAGAACTCGATCCAACGCAAGTTCCAGTTCAAGGATGACATCAGCAAGACGATTGGCAACCACACGTTCAAGACCGGCGTTGACTATATCTACACACCTTTCATGGGCGGCTTCTTCGAATTCAACCCCACCCTGGAAATCGACTACGCAGACTTGCCGAGCAAGATCCTTGCCAATGGCGGTTTTTCGGCTCCCGGAAAAGTCACTGGCATGACCATCGCCGTAGGTGATCCCACCTTCATTATCAAAGACGCGAAGCAATTCGGTCTGTATTTCCAGGATGACTGGAAATTCAGCCAGCGCCTGACATTGAATATTGGACTGCGCTGGGACAAGGACTACGACTTCATCGGCGGTTCTAAGATCGCCAACAGTCGCACCTTCCAGGAACTTCAGGCAATTTCCAAGTTCAGCCCGCTGGCGGCCTCGCTGGTGGCTAAGCAAGCCACCGATTACAGCAAGGGCTTCAGCCCGCGCGTTGGCTTTGCCTACGATCTGACCGGTCACGGTAACCACGTGCTCCGCGGCGGATTCGGCATGTACTACGACAACACGTTCCAGAACATTCCCTTGTTCATGGAGCAGCAAGCCAACAGCACGATCTTCCAGACTGCATTTTCGATCAGCGGCAGCGACAACGTGCCCGGTACCGGCCTGACCGTCGACCAGTGGCATGTTGGAAGTCCGCTGCCCACAATCCCGCCACCTTCTGCCCAGCTTACAACGGGTTCAACCGGTCGCCTCATGGACCCCAACTATCGCACCCCGGTCACCGAAGAGTTCAACGCCGGCTATACCTGGGCGATTAACAGAAGCTCTGTGATCGAAGTGGAATACGTTCACGTGCTCAGCCTGCATGAAAACAAGACCGTCAACCTGGATCCCCGGATTCCGGTGAACCCAGCCAACATTCAGACCACAAAGAAAACCGAAGACGCTGCCGGCAACGGGGCCTGTACACCGCTATGCGGTTTCTTCTTCCCACTGGATGCTGCTTTCAAGGCTGCAGGCGTACCCGTGCTGGGTAGCGTACGCGATGAAATGTCGATCGGACGTTCGCGTTACGACGGCATGAACGTCAGCTACCGTCAGCGCGCTTTCCACAAAACGGACCTGACCATGAACTACACGCTGGCGCGCGCCGTGGGCTACGACCAGGATGGCGGATCATTCCGGTACTACGCTCGTGACCCGCAGCACCCGCTTGCGGCCACCGAATTTGGGCCCTCGTTTAACGACGAGCGGCACCATCTCACCATCGCCGCGACCGCACACCTGCCATGGGGCTTGGAGTTCTCTCCGATTGTCCAGGCCGGCTCGGCACGTCCATACAACCCGGTCGCCAGCGCTAATCTGCTGAATTTTGGCGGCGGCAGTTCCGCTGGTGCGCTGGTCGTACCCAAGAATAATCAGACCAACCAGCTAGGCGCCGCCCAATGCTATTACAGCGGCAACTGCGTGGTGGCTCCTTACAATTCTCTGCGCGGCGATCCATATTTCAACATGGACGCTCGCGTAGCGAAGAACATCAAGCTGGGTGAAAAACGCAACCTCCAGCTTGCATTCCAGGCTTTCAACCTTACCAACCACGCCAATTACGGCAACAATTTCGGCACCACCGTGGATGATCCGACGCACTTTAAACAGCCACAGGGGTTCATCAATCCGACCAGCTCTCTCGCGCCAAGGTCATTCACCGGTGAGTTCGGAGCCCGTTTCACTTTCTAACCTCAACGCACCATCAACAAAAAGGGCCGGTTCGCCGGCCCTTTTTTATTTGTGTCAGGATGTCAGTAGCAGGAATAACAAACGGTCCGTTCTACCCAGTAACGGTCATTGAGCAACTACCGTTATCTAGTCGGCGCT
>WNFG01021286.1_pt1 | contig 12026 bp, 8 predicted proteins | sample 5400431 | NCBI WGS metagenome assembly WNFG01 (sample SAMN13153346, study PRJNA577476) | soil metagenome | isolation source: 120 cm saprolite under Douglas fir tree site 2 hole 3 replicate 2 | place: USA:California | collected 2015-04-18
TCCGGGAAGGCTCACATCCAGAATCAGGCAGCCTGGGCTGTCAGGGTTCTTTCTGTCCATGAACTCCTGCGCCGTTCCGAACGACTCCGACCGCAACCCCGCTGCCTTCAGCAGACCCTGAATGGAGGCGCGCACGCCTGCATCGTCATCGATGACAAAGACCGTGGGGGCGGCGGCGTCCGTCATTCATGGGCCTCGATTCCGGTGGGCAGGGTGAGAAAAAAACTTGCGCCGCGCGGCGCATTGTCGGCGGCCCATATGCGGCCGCCATGCGCTTCAACGATCGAGCGGCTGATGGAAAGTCCCATGCCGGTGCCGTGAGGCTTCGTGGTCACAAACGCATTGAATATCCGGTCCCTCTGCTCCGGGGGCAGCCCCACGCCGGTATCGCTGACGGATACCAGCAGGTGCTCGTTTTCCGCCCGCTGCGACCTGATGGCCAGTTCGCGCGTTCCCTCCAGGGCCTTCATCGCATCGATGCCATTCATCATCAGGTTCATCATGACCTGCTGCAATTGCACCGGATCCGCCATGATCTCGGGAAGGTCCGCCGCCAGATCCGTCCGGATTGATATCGAGTAGCGGATGGCCTCGCCACGGAGAAGGATAATCATGTCGCGCACAACTTCGTTGAAATCCACCGGCTCCCGTTGCGGAGTACCCTTCCTGAACAGCAGGCGAACGCGGCTGATGATGGCCGCGGCACGAGTGCCGTCTTTCACGATTCTCATAGCAGCCTCGCGGGCTTCTTCCAGATCGGGGGTGTCGCGATTCAGCCAGAGCAGGCAGGTTTTGGCGTTGGTGACCGCGGCGGCAATCGGCTGGTTGACTTCGTGCGCCAAAGAGGCGGTCAGCTCGCCCAATGTAGTCACCCGGCTGACGTGAGCAAGGTCCGCTTGGGCCTGGTGTAGTTTCTCGCGCTCTTCTTCCGCTCGCCTGCGCTCGGTCACGTCCATCACGGTGCCCACGAATTCAACGAGATCGCCGGATGGGCCGGGAACGGGATGGCCTACCACGTGGATGTCTCTGATCCCTCCGCCGGGGTGAACGATTCGGTAATCCAGTTCGAATTCCGTTTTCGCACGCCCTGATGTCTCGATCGCTTCACTGAGTTTGGCTTGATCGTCCGGATGGACGCGCTGAAAGAACGTTTCGTATCGCAGCTGTCCACCCTGCGGCTCAAGACCCACCAGGCGGTAGCATTCCTCGGAAAAATACAGGATCTCGCCCGTGGCAGGTCTCGATGCCCAGCTGCCCGTGTGGCTGAGCCTCTGCGCTTCCGCCAGATATGCCTCGCTGCGCCGCAGTTTGTCTTCGGCGTGCCTGCGCTCAATGCTCTCTGCCCGCAATGCCTCGTTGGTCCTTTGGAGCTCTTGAACTGTTCCTTTCAAATCGTCGCGCGCGCGTCTGAGCGATTCTGTGGCGCTTCTTTGTGCGGCGCTCAGTGCCCCGACAAAGAAGGCAGACATCACAAAAATGACGAGACGCGGGACCTCCTGGGTCTTTAGAGTCAGCGCGTACACCGGAGGCAGGAAATAATAATCGAAAGCCAGGGCCGAGAGGGCGGTCGCGAGCAATCCCGGTCCGACTCCGCCCAACCACGCACTGAACATGACGGCGCAGAGAAACAACGACACGGGAGCGGCTTCCAAATGAAGCGCCGGCCACCGTGAAAGAATCAGCGCGGCGATAACAGACAGTACGGCAATCCCATAGCTCCCGATTGCATGGGATCCGGGCCGCATAAGAGAATAAAACCTGGACATGCTTCCGCTCCGCAGTACAGGATGTCGATCCGTATAGGCAGAATCTTAACATCAGAAATTGCTTCGAATGCCTGAAATATGGCATTCAACGTGCTCTTATTTATCATCTGAGTTCAAGAATGGCTTCCCTCGAACCGATATCGCAGAACGACATTGTCCTGGCAACCGAACATCTGAGCCGGGTGGTGGGCGCCGTCACGCTCGTGAACGACGTTACAGTCCATGTGCGCGCAAGGGAGCTTGTGGCAGTGGTGGGACCAAGCGGTTCCGGGAAGAGCTCCTTCCTGCGGCTGTTGAACCGATTGGATGAGCCCACGAGCGGTACCGTGTACTTCGAAGGGCTGGACTATCGCCGGATTCCGCCCCGAGAGCTGAGACGCAGGCTGGGGCTGGTGACCCAGCGCGCCTTTCTTTTTCCCGGCAGCGTCGCCGAGAATATCGGCTTTGGCCCGCGGCAACGCGGTGAGCGACTGCCCGCGGAAGAAATCGACAGATTACTGGTTCAGGTGGGCCTGCCAGGCTTCAGCGGCCGGAATGTCGCCAATCTCTCCGGAGGAGAGGCGCAGCGTGTGTCACTGGCGCGCGCACTCGCCAACTCTCCCACGGTATTGCTTCTGGACGAACCTACTTCAGCGCTGGACCAGGAATCCAAACTCGGGATCGAGTTGCTCATCCAGGAGATAGCGCGGCAGCGGCATCTGACCTGCGTGCTGGTCACTCATGACGTTCAGCAGGCAGCGCGCCTGGCCGATCGGGTGATGATTCTTCAGGCCGGCCGCGTACTCAGAATCGGAAAGACAGACGAGGTGCTTCATGCTTAACATGGTTTTCAAAACCCCGCTTCAGGTCGGTCTCGCGCAGGCCGCGGTAGCGGCAATGGCGGCGCTGATCGTCGTGTTACTGGCCCGCCGGCGCGGCATCCACCTGGAGACCGACACAGCGATCGCGTTGCTGCGAGGCGCAGTCCAGATCGTCGCAGTGGGGTCGATTCTCGTGGTCCTGTTGCGCGGTCCGCGCTGGACGGGCGGCTTCTTTTTGGCGGCCATGATTCTGGCGGCGGGCGCTACGTCCAAAAAACGCGCCCGGGGCCTGCCCGGGGCGTTCAAGGTATCCACTTACGCCATTGCCTGCGGGGCCGGCTCCGTGATCGCGGTCATGACCTGGCTGGGGGTCATTGACACCGCGATTACAACTCTGATTCCCGTGGGCAGCATGCTGATCGCCAATGCGATGAATACGAATGGCCTGGCTCTCAACCGCTTTCGGGCCGACGTGATCGCGCATACCGGCGAGATCGAGACGGCATTGGCGCTGGGAGCCGCCCCGAGAGAAAGTGTGGCGCTGTTTTCGCAGGCTTCCTTTGAGGCTGGCCTGATTCCCGCGATTGACTCACTGCGCTCTCTCGGAATTGTCTGGATCCCCGGTCTCATGGCCGGAATGCTGTTATCCGGAGCCAGTCCATTTTATGCGGCAATCTACCAGTTCGTGGTCCTGGCGATGGTCCTTGCCGCTTCCGGTCTGACCGCGCTGGTAAGCACACTCCTGATCAGGACCCATGCGTTTACGCCGGCGGAACAGCTGATCGTTCGGCCCGGTGTGGAAATTCGATAAGCAATTCCACCGCAAAGGACGCGAAGGGCGCAAAGGAAAACGAAAGAATAGTTGTCGCTGATTCACGCTTAAACCAAAACCCCCGCAGAGGCGCAGAGACGCGGGGAAAGACGCAGGAAAAAGCAAAGGCAGGAAACTAAACGAATCGCGTCCAATTTTGCTACTCGTCGCGGCCCGTTATTTCCTGCTTTTGCTTTTCCCTGCGTTTTCTCTGCCTCTCTGCGCCCCTGCGGTGGGTTTTGGTTGCAGGCAGGCAAACTGAATCCAGGTGTCAACAGCCCGACGGACTGTCGAAATCGAGATGATCTTTTCCGTCAGCTCTGGTTTCAGGAATTCTCACCGCCCAATGTCTTCAACCTCCTGAAGTCATCCGGATCAAAATGACTTTGGCATTCCAAATGCAGTTTCCCGACCGCAACTTTAACATGCGTGAAACAACGGGAGACTTCTATGAAACCTCTTACAGCAGATCGGGTGAAAATCGGATTCATTGGCCTGGGCAACATGGGAAGCAGGATCGCACGACGCCTGCTCGATCACGGATACAAAATCTTCGCCTACGACATGGACCGCGCAAAGGCCGAAGCCATCGTCGCTCAGGGCGGCATCGCCGCGAGGAACATGACTAAACTGGCGGGCGCCGCCGATGTGCTTCTCTCGTGTCTGACCAACGATGAAGCGGTGGAGAGTGTCTATGCCGGGCCCGGAGGAGCTTTGGCCGGAGCGCGGCCAGGCAGCCTGGTGCTGGAGATGAGCACGATCTCTCCGGAAACCTCGCGCGAATTACACAGCCTCGGCGCCCTGCGCGGCATCGAGGTCCTGGATGTCGCCATCTCAGGCAGCACTCCCGCCGCCGAAGCGGGCTTTCTCACCCTGCTGGCAGGCGGCAGCCCGGAACTGTTCCGCGCCGCTGAGCCGATTTTCCAGACGGTGGCAAAACGATACTTTCTTCTGGGCGGCGCCGGTTCCGGAACAGCGATGAAGCTGGTCGTCAACACCCTGCTGGGTGTGGGCATGCAGGCCATCGCCGAGGCGGTCCTGCTCGGAGAAAAAGCCGGTCTCGATCGCGGGCGGCTGCTGGAAGTCCTGTCTCAGACAGCGGTGATCGCTCCGGCACATGTCGGAAAACTGGCAACGGCGGCGAACGACGATTACAGTCCGCAGTTTCCGCTGCGTCTGATGAACAAAGACTTTCAGTTAATTCTGAAGGCTGCGGCACAGCAGAAGATCCCTATGCCTGTGACAGAGGCCGCGTTTCGGGTCAATGCGGATGAGCTGGCTGACCATGATGAAGAGGACTTCTCGGCTGTCGTGCGGCGAATGGAAAAAGTTGCAGGTATCGCGGCCGTTCACGCGTCCCGGTAACGGGTTCATCCGCGCGGTTGCACGATTCAAGTCAGGAAATACTGAGGCGCGGCAGGTGACTGCGCGGACACATAAAAAACAAGGAGAAATCGAAATGAAAGTTAAATCTTTGATAACGATCGCGGCAATTCTCACATTAGGGACATTCGGGTTTGCGCAGGACGTGGCTTCGGATGTCGGCAAGGCCGCCAGAGTCACTGGCCAGGTCACCGAAAAAACAGCCGGCAAAACGACTCACGGCGCGGTGTCGGCGGCGAAGAAGGCTGCCCGCGGTGGCGAGAAGGCGGCGAAGGGGACCGGGAAAGCAGCCCGAGCCACCGCGCATGGTACTGAAATGGCAGCCGATGACACAGCCGGCGCGACTGAGAAGGCGGCCAGGAAAGCGCGGCACGGCGTGAAGGTCGGAGCCGAAGACGTGGCACACGCCGCGAAGAGAGTCATAACAAAAACCGCCGACGCGGCGAGGTGAGGAAGAGAATCTCACCAAAACCGCTCATTCCAGAAAGCAGGATTTCTCAACCTACGGGATGGGTCTGGCAGGCCATTGCAGACCCGACCTTTTTACTCTCAGCGATGCCTTACCTCTTCGAATTCGACTCCTCCCATCGTGTCCTGCGTTGCACCATGAGCGGGCCTGTCACCGATGCCATCCTGAATTTCACGCAGGTTAGTTCAATTGAGATCTCGTCTGTGACTATACGGAACCTGGCCGCTTCATCTCCCTCTCCGCAATGTGCTTCACTCCCGCAATTCATCGTGGCCCCATCCGATTACGGGTATGGGATGGCGCGCATGTTCCAATTGTGGGGACGACAAGTCCGTCCCGAACTTCAGGTAGTGCGCTCCCTCGCAGAGGCCTATGAGGCGATCGGACTTGAAGAGCCACACTTCGAGCCTATCCCGGAAAATTGACTCCATGTTTTGAAACCGGCCGGCGGGACTCGCGGCCATCTATTGCCGGCCGTTGCTCGACTGGAAGAAATCTCGCCGGAAAGGCCGCGATTCGTCGCGAGCGCCGGAGCCGGATACCCAACCATTTACAGAATCGAAGTGTCGAAGTTCCGACACGTGTCGGCGTTCGGTGATGCTTTTCCCGATTTGTTATATCTGCCGTTGTGATGGCTGTTTCTAATCAATGATTTGCCCGGATCCCGCCCAGGACAAAGTCATTGGCAACGCAAATGCTAGTTATGTCAGTAACAGTGATTTCGTCGGGCCATTGATGATCGGCGATTCCCTGTACATCGAATTCAAAGCTGAAAGTCACAACGAGGTTAATTTATGTGGATTGTTCGACTCGCGCTCAGGCGGCCCTACACCTTCGTAGTGCTCGCAATACTGATCTTGATTCTGGGAACGCTTGCAGCGCTTCGCACTCCCACGGACATTTTTCCGAACATCAACATCCCCGTCGTGAGCATCATCTGGAACTATACCGGTCTCGCACCGCAGGACATATCGAGTCGAATCATCACCCTGCAGGAGCGCAACTTAACCACGACCGTCAACGATATCGAGCACCTGGAGTCGCAGTCGCTGAATGGTGTCGCCGTGATCAAGGTCTTCTTCCATCCGGGAGCGAATATCAGCACCGCCATTGCACAGATTGCAGGTCAATCTCAGACCCAGCTCAAACAGCTGCCGGTGGGAACGACGCCGCCCCTGATCATTACTTACAGCGCTTCCAGCGTTCCGATTCTTCAACTCGCGCTCTCCGGCCCCACGCTTTCCGAACAGCAGTTGAACGATCTGGGACTGAATTTCATCCGTCCCCAGCTTACCTCCGTACCGGGCGCGGCCATTCCGTATCCCTATGGTGGCAAGCAGCGGCAGGTGCAGGTGGATTTGAACACGGCCGCACTGCAGGCGAACGGGCTGTCTCCGCTCGACGTGGTGAATGCCATCAGCGCGCAAAACCTGATTCTCCCGGCCGGAACGGCAAAGATCGGGGCCCTGGAATACAACGTGGAAATGAATGGCAGTCCGGCAACCATTAAGGAGCTGAACGATCTGCCCATCAAGACGGTGGGAACGTCGACGATCTACATCCACGATGTCGCCTTTGTGCGCGACGGGTTCCCGCCGCAGACCAATATCGTGCGCGTCGATGGCAGGCGGTCGACGCTGATGACCATCCAGAAGATCGGCAACGCTTCCACGCTCGACATCATCGCCGGAATCAAAAAGGTATTGCCGCTTGTCAAAAACACGCTTCCGCCGGACCTTCAGATTCGCACCGTGGCGGACCAGTCGGTTTTTGTGCGCGGGGCCATTTTCTCCGTGGTGCGCGAGGCGATCATCGCCGCCTGCCTCACCGCCGCCATGATTCTTCTCTTTCTCGGAAGCTGGCGCAGCACGGTCATTATCGCCATTTCAATTCCTCTTTCGATTCTGTGTTCGATCATCGGCCTCAGCCTGCTGGGGGAGACCATCAACATCATGACGCTGGGCGGCCTGGCGCTGGCCGTTGGCATTCTGGTGGACGATGCCACCGTCACCATTGAAAACATCCACCGCTATATCGCCGAAGGCCGGGACCTAGAGCAGGCGATTCTCGATGGCGCGCAGCAGATCGCCATACCAGCGCTGGTTTCAACCCTCAGCATCTGCATTGTGTTCGTGCCGATGTTTCTTCTCACCGGGGTGGCGCGTTATCTCTTCGTGCCCATGGCCGAGGCCGTGGTCTTCGCCATGGTGGCTTCTTACCTGCTGTCGCGGACCCTGGTGCCGACCATGGCCAAATATTTCCTTAAAGCCCACGCGGAAGGCGAGACCGGTGCAGCCAGGAATTTTCTGGCGCGCTTTCAGGCGTGGTTCGAGCACGGTTTTGAGAGTATCCGAAGCGCTTATCGCACACTGCTGGAAACATTCATCGATCATCGCCGCATTTTTGTCGCGGGCTTTCTTCTGGCCTGTCTGCTCTCCTTCGGTCTGCTTCCGTGGCTGGGGCAGGATTTCTTTCCCTCCGTGGACAGCGGCGACTTCACCCTGCATCTGCGCGCCCCGACCGGAACGCGCATTGAAGAAACGGCTGCCCTGTGCGACCGGGTGGAAGATGAAATCCGCAAACAGATACCGCCCCGCGAGTTCGCCGGCGTCATCGATAACATCGGCCTGCCCTATAGCGGCATCAATCTCTCCTACAGCAATTCGGCGCCGGTCGGAACCCAGGATGCCGACATCATGGTCTCGCTCTCGCCGAAACACCGCCCGACAGCAGGTTACGTGCACGATTTGCGGCTAAAACTGGCACAAGATTTTCCGGGAGTTACCTTCTATTTCCTGCCCTCGGACATGGTGACGCAGATCCTGAACTTCGGGCTGCCCGCTCCCATCGATATTCAGGTGGTGGGAAACGACCTGGAAGGCAACCGGCAGTTTGCGGACAAACTTCTGGCGCGCGTAAAGAACGTTTCGGGAACAGCGGACCTGCGCATCCAGCAGACCTTCGACCAGCCGAAGCTGCATATCGACGTGGACCGGACGAAGGCGGGAGCGATCGGCTTCACCCAGCGCGAAGTTGCATCCAATCTGCTGGTAACGCTCAGCGGAAGCGCCCAGACCTCACCCTCTTTCTGGCTGAACCCGAAGAACGGAGTGAGCTACCAGATTGCGACACAAACGCCCCAGTATCGCGTTCAATCGTTCCAGGACCTGGGCAATATTCCGATCACCGGCGCGGGCAACGCGCCGCCCGCCATCCTTGCAAGTCTGGCCTCTTTCAGCCGCCGTTCAGACCTGAGCGTGGTCTCACATTACAACGTAGCGCCGGTGATCGACATATTCGGGGCCGTACAGGGCCGCGATCTCGGCGGCGTCTCCAAAGAAATCTTTTCGATCGTCAACAGCAGTCAGAAAGAGCTTCCGCGGGGGTCGCAAATCATTGTGCGTGGCCAGATTCAGACCATGCGCTCGTCTTTCCTGGGTCTGTTGACGGGTCTGATCTTCGCCATCGGCCTGGTCTACCTGCTCATCGTCATGAATTTTCAGTCGTGGCTTGATCCGTTCATCATTCTTATGGCGCTGCCCGCGGCCCTGGCCGGAATTGTCTGGTTTCTGTTCGCGACCCACACCACCATCAGCGTGCCGGCGCTCACCGGTTCGATCATGTGCGTCGGCGTGGCCACGGCCAACAGCATTCTGGTGGTCAGCTTCGCGAAAGAACAATTAAGCGCGGGACTTAGTGCGACCGAAGCGGCTCTGCAGGCCGGATACATGCGCTTTCGGCCGGTGCTGATGACGGCATTGGCCATGATCATCGGAATGGCACCCATGGCGCTGGGACTGGGTGAAGGCGGAGAGCAGAACGCGCCTCTGGGACGCGCCGTGATTGGCGGATTGATGCTGGCCACTGTCTCCACGCTGTTCTTCGTGCCCGCAGTCTTCAGCGTGATCCATGGCCTGCGCCTCAAGAGTACCGAAGCCGGAAATCGGCAATAACACTTTTTTCGAAGGAGAATTGAAATGCAATCGCAAACACAAAGCAACGCTGTTCAGCACGAACCGCCGGTGACACGCACCGCCGCATCGCCTCGCCGTCTCAAACGCGGATGGCTTATCGGGGGGACAGTTGTGCTGGTCCTCGCCGGGACCGTCGTATTTGGCATTCTCACGCGTCTCTCGGATGCTCAGACGGTGCGTGCCGAAACCATACAAATGGCGGTGCCGTCGGTGTCGGTCATTTCGCCCCGGCGCTCCGCTTCCGCGCAGGAACTGGTATTGCCGGGGAACGTGCAGCCTTTTATCAGCGCTCCTATTTATTCCCGCACCAACGGATATCTCAAACGCTGGCATGCCGACATCGGCGATCACGTAAAGAAAGGGCAGCTGCTGGCTGAGATAGAAACGCCTGAAGTCGACCAGCAATTGCAGCAGTCGAAAAGCAATCTTTCGACCGCCGAGGCCAATCTGAAGCTGACGGAGATCACCAGGAACCGGTACCAGGGTTTGCTGGCAACTCATGCGGTAGCGCAGCAGGACGTCGATAACGCGGTCGGCGCCTACAACGCCAACCAGTCGATCGTTGAAGCCAGTCAGGCCAACGTTAAACAGCTTGAGACCCTGCAATCGTTCGAAAAAATCTATGCGCCTTTCGATGGAATCATCACGGCCCGCAACACCGATATCGGGGCGCTCATCGCTTCCGGCAACGCCGGCGGCGTGACCACCGATCTCTTTCATATCTCTCAGCCCGGCAAGCTGCGGGTCTACGTGAATGTGCCGGAACAATACTCTCAGGCCGCCACTCCGGGGCTGACAGCGGGGCTGTCGCTGGCGGAATTCCCCGGCCGGCAATTCCAGGGCAGGCTGGTCCGCACTTCCAACGCCATCAACCTCACCACTCGCACTCTGCTGGCGGAAATTGACGTGAACAATCCCGGTGGCGAGTTGCTTTCCGGTTCCTATACCGAGGTCCATCTCAAGGTACCCGGAGAAACTTCCTCGTACCTCGTGCCGGTATCGACTCTGATATTTCGCTCGCAAGGGCTGCAGGTCGCAATTGTGAAAAACGGCAGCGTGTTGCTGGTTCCGGTAACGCCTGGTCGTGATTTCGGTGAGCAAATCGAGATTGTTTCCGGTCTCAAAGGCGACGAAGCGCTGATTGTCAATCCGCCGGACTCCGTGGTCTCCGGAGAAAAGGTGCAGGTCGTGCAACCTGCTGCCGCGATAGGAGGCGCACAATGAACGCCCATCGCATTCCTGTCTCGAAGGCCCGGAGCCGGCGGTTTGGTGCAGTGGCCCTCTGTTTTGCCGGGATACTCTCACTTGCCGGCTGTGTAAGCGGCCCCAGATACCAGCGCCCGACCGTCGAAGTTCCGCCGGCGTATAAAGAAAACGGCAACTGGAAGGCGGCCCAGCCGAACGATCAAAGGCTCGGCGGCAACTGGTGGGAAATATTCCAGGACCCTCAGTTGAACGCACTGGAACAGCAGGTCGGTATTTCCAACGAGAACCTGAAGGCCGCGCAGGCCCGGTATACGCAGGCCCGCGCGCTGGTTCGCTATAATCGCGCCGACTACTTTCCGACGCTGGCCGCCGGTGGGTCCGCGACACGCGGACGAGTATCGAATAACCGCCCGCCTCAGGGCGGCGTTACGTCCTCTGACTTTCAACTACCCTTTGAGTTGTCCTACGAAATCGATGCCTGGGGAAGAGTGCGCCGCAATGTGGAGGCTTCCCGCGAAGAGGCGCAGGCCGGCGCCGCCGATCTGGCCACGGTGAATCTGAGCGTCCATGCGCAACTGGCTCTGTTCTACTTCCAGGCGCGCAGCCTCGATGCCCAGGAGCAGTTGCTGAACTCGACTGTCGCCCAGTATGAGCAGGCCCTGCAGTTGAACCAAAGCCGGTTTCAGGGCGGAATCGCCTCCGAGGTGGAAGTCGAACAGGCCAGAACGCAGCTTGAAACAACCCGCGCTCAGGCAACGGATGTCGGAGTGTTGCGCGCCCAGTACGAGCATGCCGTCGCAACTCTAATCGGCAAGCCGGCGGGATCGTTCAGCCTTTCGCCGCTGCCGCTGCGCACTCCGCCGCCTCCGATTCCGACGGGCGTGCCGTCTGAACTGCTGGAGCGGCGGCCTGACATTGCATCGGCCGAGCGACTGATGGCCGCCGCCAACGCGCGGATCGGTGTGGCCAAAGCCGCGTATTATCCGCTGCTGAGCCTGACCGGGGCCGGAGGTTTTGAAAGCGGCTCGATTACCACGTTGTTGTCGGGACCCGGCGCGTTATGGAGTCTGGGGGGCCAGGCGCTGCTCACGGTATTTGACGGAGGCAGACGGCGAGCAGCCTCAGACCAGGCAATTGCAGCCCACGATGAGACCGTGGCCGTATATCGCGAGACCGTGCTCACCGGCTTTCAGCAGGTCGAAGACAATCTGGCCGCATTGCGCATTCTCGAAAATGAAGCGCAGACGCAGAATCTGGCGGTCGCCGCCGCCCAAAAATCCCTGGAACTTTCCATCAGCCGATACAACGGTGGTGTCACCAGTTATCTGGAAGTGACCACCGCACAGAGCGCGGCCCTTACCAACGAGGTTACCGCGGTCAACATTCTGGGCCGGCGAATGGTCGCCGCTGTCCAGTTGGTCCAGGCCCTTGGCGGAGGATGGGACAGTTCAGGCCTTCCTCAGCATCCTGAGTGTTGCGGGAAGCTTGTAAGCGCATCTTCCGGGAAGGCTCGTCCATGAGCGTCCCCCCATGCAACGTGTGCAGTACGCAGGACGTTGGATTCTCGTATACCCACGCCGCATTGGCTGCGCCGATTGATCAGATCTGCGCTCTCCC
>WNFG01004519.1_pt1 | contig 12021 bp, 9 predicted proteins | sample 5400431 | NCBI WGS metagenome assembly WNFG01 (sample SAMN13153346, study PRJNA577476) | soil metagenome | isolation source: 120 cm saprolite under Douglas fir tree site 2 hole 3 replicate 2 | place: USA:California | collected 2015-04-18
ATATTCCAGATTTGGGTGCGATCCGGTGTTTGCGGAGACGCCTGCGCCCTCAGCTTCGCTAAAGCTGTGGTATGGGCAATTTTCTGGCCCCTGTCGTGGATCGTTTACATTAGAGGGATGCTTTGAACAATGTCCACCAACCGCAATCGCCCCCCGCCCAGCGACCCTGCGGACTACACCCGCGATGGCGGCTGGCGTGACCGATCGCCTCTCGGAAATCAGCGACGTTGCAGAGGTGCTTGAAGCGGGGGAAGCAAGCGAGCAACGAAAGGCGACTTAAGCCGTGCCACAATCAAAAGAGCCCCACTACCGGGCAATCACCCATCGGGACAGCGCGTTCCGCATGCGCTATCATCCGATCGGGGCAGGGGCTGCTTCAGGCTTGCCGAGGAGGCAAATATGCGGGCCCTCGTTCTTGTCTCGCTCACGCTTGCCACGATCGTGTTGACGGAAACCGCTGCCGGCGCCGGTAGTGGTACTTGGTGCGCGACCTACTCCAAGCGCGGCACCGAAAATTGCACCTATACGTCGTTCGAGCAATGCCGGGCTACGGTGCAGGGCGTCGGTGGGTTTTGCCGGCCCAATCCCTTCCCCGGAACGGCGTTCGGGACCAGCGGCACCTGGTCGTCGCCGCGGCCGAATCGAGGCTATTAGGGCGTCCCTGCCCCGCGCCGGACGGGCGTGACGTCGCGACAGCGCGCCGCTACTCGACGCGCAGTCCGAGCTTGCCGATGAGCACGCGCCATTTCGCCTGCTCGCGCTCGATGTCGGCGGCGTGCTCCTCGGGGGTGGTCACCAGCGGCTCGCCGCCCTGGGCGGCGATGCGCTGCTTCGTCTCCTCGCCGCCGGCGATCAGCCGCAGCTCCTGGTTGATCCGATCGATGATCGGCCGCGGCGTCCCCGCCGGTGCCAGCAACCCGTAGCGCACCGCGGCCTCGAAACCGGGAAGCCCCGATTCCGCGACCGTCGGCACATCGGGCAGCAGGCTCGACCGCGTCCGCCCCGCCACCGCGAGCGCGCGCAGATTTCCGGATTGGAGGTTGCCGAGGGCCGGCGCGATCGTGTTGAAGGCGACGGGGATGTGGCCGCCGACGAGATCGTTGGTCAGCGGCCCGGTCCCCTTGTAGCTGACGATGGTCATGGGGATGCCGGTCATCGACTTGAACAGCTCGGCGGCGAGATAGTTCTCGGTGCCGGGCGGCGGCGTGCCGACGTCGAGCCCGCCCTGCGCCTTTGCGAGCGCGATCATCTCGGCGATCGACTTCGCCGGAAACGACGGGTGCGTCATCACGACGATCGGCGCCGTGGCGACGAGGCCGATCGGGATGAAATCCTTGAGCGGGTCGTAGCCGGGATTGACGTAGAGGCTGGGGTTGATCGAGGTCGTGCCGCTGGTGCTCATCACCAGGGTGTAGCCGTCGGGCGCGGTCTTGGCCGCGGCGCGGGTGCCGATCACGCCGGCCGCGCCGCCGCGGTTGTCGATGATGACCTGCTGGCCGAGCGCCGCGGTGAGCCGCTCGGCCACGATCCGACCCATGGCGTCGACGCCGCCGCCGGCCGGAAACGGCACGATCACCGTGATCGGCCGGGAGGGATAGACCTGCGCCGATGCGCTCGCCGTGCCGAGCGCGATCACGACTGCCAGCAGCAAGCGGCGCGTCCCCGTCATGACGATCTCCTTGCCGGACACTCCTTGCCGGACTTGGCGTGGCCGGAGGCTATCGCAATGGGCGCAGCCGTTCCATGCCGGCCTTCGGTCGGGCAGCGGGCCTGCCCCACGCGCGCCACATCGCGCGATCAAGGTGGCGTTGCGGGGGATTCCCTCGCCGCCGATCCGCACCACGATTTGCGGCAGCGCAACACGATGGAAGGAAGCACCATGTCGAATTCCGTGAGGACAGTCTTCGCGATGACGCTCGTCGCTGCGAGCCTTTCGCCGGGGGTCGCGGGCGCGATGCCGTTCGCGGATGCGCTCGCGATCAAGGACGCCGCGCCGGCCGCCACCGAGACCGTGCAATGGCGCCACGGCTTGGGATGGGGCCTGGGCGCGGGATTCGTCGCCGGCGCGATCCTCGGCGGAGCGCTCGCGGCTCCCTATTACGGTCCCTACTATGGGGAGCCCGTCTATGTGGCCCCTCCCCCGCCGGTCTATTACGGTGGGCCGGTCTACGGCGCTGCGCCCGGCGGCGATGCCGTCGCCTACTGCATGCAGCGATACCGGTCCTACGATCCGGGGAGCGGAACGTTTCTCGGCTACGACGGTCTTCGGCATCCCTGCCCCTGAGCGGGTCGAGAGCGAATGCGCGGGGCCGCCGCTCGGGCGGCCCTTTTTTCTTGCCCCGCACGCCGCAGGCTTTTTTCCTGAAAATGCTTTAAAAACGTCGGCGGGGCGTTGGAGCGGCGATTGGCGAACGGCGGCGCACTGCCGATCCTGGTGGCGGGCGGCGGCATCGGAGGCTTGGCCGCGGCGCACGCGTTTGCGTGCAAGGGCTTCCCGGTGCGGGTGCTGGAGCAGGCGCCCGAGTTCCGCGAGATCGGCGCCGGCATCCAGCTCGGCCCCAACGTCTTTCGCGCGCTCGAGAAGCTCGGCCTCAAGGAGGCGGTGCTCGCCGACGCGCATCGGCCGCCGGCGATGGAAATGCGCTGCGCGCTCTCGGGCGAGCGCATCACCCGCATTCCGCTCGAGGATCCGCGTTTCGCGGCCGCCTTCGAGCAGCCCTACGCGGTCACCCACCGGCACGACCTGCATTCGGTCTTCATCGATGCCTGCAAGAGCAACAACCTCATCGCGCTGGAGACGCAACGCACCGTCGAGGACTTCGAGCAGGACGACGACGGCGTCAGCGCCGTGCTGCACTCGGGCGAGCGCATCCGCGGCCGCGCGCTGATCGGCTGCGACGGCATGTGGTCGAAAGTGCGCGACAATATCGTCGGCGACGGCAAGCCGCTCGTCTCCGGCCACATCGCCTACCGCGCCGTGCTTGCGCGCGACGAGGTGCCGGCGGACCTCTGGCGCCCGGACGTCATCCTGTGGGCGGGTCCGCGCACGCACCTGGTGCACTATCCGCTGCGCCGCGGCGAGATCTACAACCTCGTCGCCGTGTTCCATTCCAAGCGCTACGTCGAGGGCTGGAACGCGGAAGCCGATGCCGGCGACCTCTGGGCCCACTTCAACGGCCAGCGTCCGGAGGTGTTGCGCATGCTCGAGCGCATCGAGACCTGGCGCATGTGGGTCCTGTGCGACCGCGAGCCGGTGAAGGAGTGGAGCAAGGGGCGGGTGGCGCTGCTGGGCGATGCCGCGCATCCGATGCTGCAATACCTGGCGCAGGGCGCCTGCATGGCGATCGAGGATGCCTGCTGGCTCGCCGACAAGGTCGCCGCGTCGCCGGACGACCTGCCGGCGGCGTTGCGCGCCTACGTGCAGCAGCGCTACCTGCGCACCGCGCGCGTGCAGATCATGGCGCGCGTCTACGGCGACTTCTACCACGCGCGCGGGCCGGCGGCGGAGCTGCGCAACGAGATGCTGCGCGCGCGCACCCCGGAGCAGTCCTACGCGGGCGTCTCCTGGCTCTATGGCGGCATGTAATACCGACGGCGCTATCTCTCGACCCGTCATGCCCGGGCTTGACCCGGGCATCCATCAGAAAAAGAGCTTCTTGATTCAAGATGATGGATTGCATCGGAACTCGGGCTTGCCCGAGTTCCGCATTATTGAGTGCCGCAAGTCGGGCCAGCCCGACTTGCGGTGTCAAGCCCGGCAATGACGAGGGGAGAGTCGAGTTCCAGCGCCGTTGGTATGAGGCGGCGAGGCGCGGCTACGGCAAGCCCGCGACGGCGCGCGCCTCGCCGGTCAGCTCGAGAATGTGCATGCCGGTATTGGCGCGATCGACCACGTAGACGTAGCCGCGGTCGTCGCTCTCCACGTTGTTGCTCTGGATCGCGGTCTTGCAGCGGTCCTGCCCGTCGACCTTGATGCAGCGCTTGTCGGTCGCCTCGGTGATCGCGGGAATGAAGTAGCCGATTTCCTTCGGCTCATAGGGATTGCGCACGTCGAGCGCGCGCACCCCGGCATTGAAGTAGGTGATGAAGGCGACCCTCTTGTAGAACACCGGCGCCATGCTCTCGTTCGAGGAATGCGCGCCGAAGCGGCCGCCGCGCTGGCAGAAATTGCCGCTCGCCTCGGGCACCTGGAAGTTCGCCACCACCATCGGCTTTGCCTCGACGGTGACGTCGACGAACCAGACCAGTTGCCGCGCCTCCTGGCACTCGTTGAGGATCTGCTCGTCGACGATCATCACGAAATCGCGGACCTTGCCGTCCTTGTCCTTGGCGAATTCCGCGACCGGCATGCCCGGCATGGGAAACACCGTGTGCGCGCCGTTGAACGGCAGCAGGTCGAGCCGCCCGACCTCGGGATAGCGCAGGTTGTCCGCCGTCGGCTCCTTCGGTCCCTTGAGCAGCTTCTCGCGGTCGACGATCTGCAGGACGCCGCCCTTGTTGGTGCCGTAGCCGAAATAGACGCGGTTGCCCTGCGGCCCGGTCGACATCGCTCCATGCAGCTCGATCGGCACCGCGCCGGTCGCGCCCGGCTCCTGCCCGACCAGGCCGAAGTCGCGGATATGGACCGGTTTTCGCGGATCGCCGAGGTCGAAGACCTGCGTCATGCGCTTGACCCGCCAGTCCTCGATCCCGGAGACGAGATAGGCGATGCCGGTATCGCATTCCCACCAGTTCTTGTGGGTGTCCTTGAGCCCCTCCAGGATCTTGGTGAGCAGCGCGGGCTTTGCCGGATCGGTGACGTCCCAGATCTCGTGCCCGCGGCCGCCGAACACGCGCAGCATGTAGGTCTTGGCGGGGTCTCCCTTCGGCAGCGTCTTGCCGTCGCAGATCCGCACCATCTGCGCGCCGCCGGCCTCGTAAGTGCCTTCGAGGCCCGGGATATGCGTGAGATATCGCGGATGCGCCGGATCGGTCACGTCGACGATCGAGGTGCCGTTGAACTCCGCCTGGCCGGTGAGCCGGTTGATCGGCTTCGGCACGTCGCGGGTGCCGCCATGGTGCCCGATATAGGCGATGGTGCGCTCGCCCTGGCGATGGATCGTCGGCTGATAGGCGCTGCGCTCCTGCAGGTCGCTATAGCCGACGAGCCGCATGTTCTTGGCCTCCGGCGGATCGCCGATCTTCGGCGACTGCGCGAGCACGGGCAGCGCCGCCAGCGCCGCCACCGCGGCGGCGCCCGCCGTCAAACCGAAGATCGAGATCGCGGGTCGCATCATGATGCTTCTCCCCGTGCCGGTCCTTACGCGAGCGCCTTCTTCACGCGCTCGGCCGTGAACGGCGTGTGCCGCAAGCGCACCCCGGTCAGCTCCGCGATCGCGTTGCCGATCGCGGGCGCTACCAGCGGCGTCGCCATTTGACCGGCGCCGGTCGGCGCATTGTCCGTCGATATGACCTCGATATGCATCGCCGGCACCTCGTTCATGCGCGGGACGCGATAGTCGTAGAAGTTCGATTGCTCGACGGCGCCGTCCTTGATGGTGATGCGCTCCATCAGGCTCAGTCCCAGCCCGTAGACGATGCTGCTCTCGCTCTGGGCCGCCACGTTGTCCGGCTGCACCGCGATCCCGCAGTCGATGGCGCACCAGAAGTCGTGCACCGTGACCTGGCCGGTCGAGCGATCGACCGAGATTTCCGCGGCGCCCGCGACCAGCGAGTCGGAGTAGTTGATGAAGGCGAAGCCCAGGCCGCGTCCGTCGCGCTTCTTGCCCCAATCCGCCATGCCCGCGACGGTCTCGACGACCTTGCGCCCGCGCGGCGTGTCCTTGAGCAGCTCGAGCCGGAAAGCCACCGGATCGATGCCGCGTTTGCGCGCGATCTCGTCGAGGAAGGTCTCGGTCGCGAACTTGTTGGCGGTGAAGCTGATGCCGCGCAACGGCGCCGTGCGCACGCCGGTGTCCCGGTACAACTGCTCGACCAGCTGGTGCGGCACCGCGTAACCCGGGAGGTCCGCGCCGGCCATCAGGATGAAGTCCTTGCGGCCGCGCCCTTCGTAGCGCACGGGATCGAAGGCCGGCGTCACCCGGTCGCCGACGAGCCGATGATGCCAGGCCACGAGCCTGCCCGAGGCGTCGAGCCCGGCCCGCAGGTAGTGGGCCGAGAGCGGGCGGAAGCGTCCGTTGTGGACGTCGTCCTCGCGTGTCCACATCACCTTGACCGGCTTGCCGACATCCTTCGCCAGCCACACGGCGTCGACGACGAAGTCGGCGTCGCGCGGCCCGCGCCGGCCGAAGCCGCCGCCCATCAAGGTGTAGTTGAGCTTGACCTTGTCGCGGGCGATCCCGAGCGCTTGCGCGGTCGCCTCCTGCGCGGTGGTTTGGCCTTGCGTGCCGCACCAGATCTCGGCCGCGTCGCCGGACGGCGCGACCGATGCGACTGCGTTGAGCGGCTCCATCTGCGCGTGATAGGCATAGTCGCAGAGGTAGAGCGCCTCGACCTTGCCGGCGGCCTTGGTCAATTCACCGGGCACGTCGCCGGCCTTGAACCAGTCCGTTCCCGGCTGCGACAGGTCGCGGGCCGCGGCCGCGAAGGTCTCGAGGCCCTTCTCGCTGTCGAAGCCCCAGGCCTTGCCGGATTTCGTCCAGGTGATGGAATTGGCCAAAACGCCGCGCGCCGCGAAAGCCGCCCATGGCGTATCGGCAACCACGCCCACCGCGTAAGGGAGCCGCACCACCTTGACCACGCCGGCGACGGCCTTCGCCTTGGCCTCGTCGATCTGGTCCGGCGCGGCGCCCTCGACCGGCGCGCGCAGGATCGCGCCGTAGAGCATGCCGGGGACCTGCACGTCGATCGAGTATTGCGCGCTGCCGTTCACCTTGCTCGGCAACTCGATGCGCATGACGTCGTTGCCGATCAGCCGGAACCGGCTCGGCGCCTTCAGCTGCTCCGGCTTGATCTCGGGCGCCTTGTCGGGAACTTCCGCGAACGCCGCGATCTCCCCATAGCTCAGGCGCCGGCCGGATTTGGCGTGCAGCACGACGCTCGGCTCGGTCGTCAGCTCGTCGGCCGGCACCCCGAGCTTGCGCGCCGCGTTGTCGATGAGCACGCGCCGCACCTGGGCGCCGAACGTGCGCAGCGGCTGGTAGTAGCTGCGCACCGCGTTGGAGCCGGCGGTGTACATCATGCCGCCGAAGCCGGGATTGCCGTAGATCTTGTCGATCGGCGGGGCCGGCACGATGCGCACGCTCGACCAGTCGGCGTCGAGCTCCTCGGCGAGGATCAGCGGCAGCGAGGTCATCGACCCCTGCCCCATCTCGGTGGCGGCCGACATGATGGTGATCGTGCCGTCGGGCGCGATCGAGACCCAGGGGCTCAGCGCCGTGCCGGCGCCTTCGCTCGCGAGCACGGCGGCGCGCGCCGCCCGGCCGGAAAGCGCGACCGCGAAGGTCAGGCCGGCGGCGCCGACCATGACCTGGCGGCGGGAAACCGGCGAGCTCAGCTTGGACAAATCGATATGTCGCGTCATGGCTCAGGCCTCCTGCGCCGCGCGCTCGACCGCGCGCACGATCCGCTGATAGGTTCCGCAGCGGCAGATATTGCTGCTCATGTGCTCGACGATCTGCTGCCGCGTCGGCTTCGGGTTGCGTGCGAGCAGGTCGGCGGCGCTCATGATCTGGCCGGACTGGCAATAGCCGCACTGCGGCACCTGCTCGGCGAGCCAGGCCCGCTGCAGCGCATGCGAGCTTGTTTCCGACAGCCCTTCGATCGTGGTCACCGACTTGCCGGCGATCTCCGACACCTGGGTCTGACAGGAGAACGCGCGCTTGCCGTCGATGTGCACCATGCAGGCACCGCACAGGCCGGTGCCGCAACCGAACTTGGTGCCGGTGAGCTTGAGACCCTCCCGGATCACCCACAACAGCGGCGTCGCCGGCGGCGCCTCGGTCGACGCCGGCTTGCCGTTCACAGTGAAGTTGATGGCCATGCCTTCCTCCCTGAGGTTTTCTTCTCAGTGCAGTTTAGACGACAGACGACAGACGACGGAGAACGGATGGCGATGGCTTTCCGTCTGCCGTCTGTCGTCTGTCCTCTGTCCTCCATCGTCCGTCATCCGATCGCCGCCTTGACCCGCGCCGGATGGAGCGGCAGGTCGCGGAGGCGCTTGCCGGTCGCGTTGGCGAAGGCGTTGGCGACGGCGGCGACCGCGGGACCCGACGCGCCCTCGCCGGCGCCGAGCGGCCGCTCGTTCGGTCGGTTGATCAGCTCGATCTCGACCTTCGGCACCTCCGGCATGGTCAGGATCGGGTAGCTCGCCCAGTCGCGCGACAGGATGCCGGTCTTGTCGAAACGCACCTCCTCCTTCAGCGTCCAGCTCACCGACTGGATGATCCCGCCTTCCGTCTGGTTGGCGAGGCCGTCGGGATTGATGATGAGGCCGGCATCGACCGCCGCCCAGACCCGCGGCACCCGCACCATGCCGGTCGCGCGATCGACCTCGGCCTCCGCCACCACGGCCATATAGCAGGCGAGGTTCTTGTACTTGGCGAAGCCGATGCCGCGGCCGCGGCTGCCGGTGCCCTTCTCGCCGTCCTTCCAGCCCGAGATCCTGGCGACCGTCTCGATCACCGCGCGCGCGCGCGGATCTTTCAAGTGCGCGAGCCGGAAGGCGATCGGATCGGCGCCCGCCGCCGTAGCCAGCTCGTCCATGAAGGATTCGAGCGCGAACACGTTGGCATAGGCGCCGAGCGTGCGCAGCGCCGAGACCCGGACCGGCATGTCCTGCACGAAATGGTGGATCACGCGCTGGTTCGGGAAATCATAGAGCGGGATGGCGTTGCGGTCGCCGCCGCCCGCCGGCTGCGGGGGACTCGTCGGCGGTCCCATCGCCTGCGGCTCGGCGAGATACCAGGATGCCAGCACGTTGGCGCCGGTCGTCGATTGCGGCCGGGTCGAATGACTGTTGCTCCAGACCTCGTAGCTCCAGTCGGCGATCTTGCCGTCGCCGCCGAGCGCCGCCTTGGCGTGCATCACCATGGCCGGGCCATAGGGCTCCCAGCCGAACTCGTCGTCGCGCATCCATTGCATGCGGACCGGCCGGCCCGCCACCACGCGCGCGAGCAGCACGGCGTCGAGCGCGACGTCGTCGGCGCCGTTGTGACCGTAGCAGCCGGAGCCTTCGGTATGGACGCAGCGCACCGCCGCGGCCGGCATTTTCAGCGCCTTGACGAGCTCGGCCCGCAACGGGAAGACGCCTTGCGAATGCGTCCATACCGTCATCGTGCCGTCCTTGAGCTCGGCGACCGAGCAGGACGGCCCGATCGAGCCGTGGGCCAGATAGGGCTTGGTGTAGACCGCCTCGAAGGTGCGCACATCCGCGGGCGCTGCGCCCTGCTTGACGCCGATCGTCGAGTCCTTGCTGGGGAGCGATTTGATCACCTCGAAAATGCGCGCGGGATCGGGCAGCTCCGGGCCCAAGGTCCATTTTGCGCTCTCGCGCAAGGCTTCGCGCGCCTTGATCGCCTGCTCCTCGCGTTCAGCGACGACACCGAGGAAGGAGCCGTCGCGCACCACCGCGACCACGCCGGGCATCGCCTTCACCGCCGCCTCGTCGACGGCCGCGAGCTTCGAGCCGTAGCGCGGCGGTCGCACCACGCGCCCGTGCACCATGCCGGGAAGCCGCAGATCCTGGACGTAGGCCGCGCCACCGGTGACCTTGGGCGGGATATCGAAACGCGCGATCGGCTTTCCCACGATCTTGTGGCCGGATACCGGCTTGGGCGGGCTCTTGGCGGTGGCCTCGCGGCTGAGATCGAGATCGGCGACGAGCTCGCCGTAGCCGATCTTGCGACCGTCGGGCGCGGAGACGACGCCATCGGCGACCGTCAACCGGTCGGCCGCAACGCCGAGCCGCTTGGCCGCGAGATCGACGAGCAGCGCATGCACCTCGGCCCCGGCCATGCGCAGCGCCGTGCCGCTGTTCTCGACCGACTGGCTGCCGGCGGTCTGACCTTCGTTCGGCGTTCGTCCGGTATCGCCGGAAATCGTCGTGATGCGGGCGAGCGGCAGGTCGAGCTCCTCGGCCGCGATCTGGCGCAGCGCCGTGAGGATGCCTTGGCCGAGCTCGACCTTGCCGGTGAAGACGGTCGCGGTGCCGTCGGCATTGATGCGGATCCAGCCGTCGAGGCGGCGATTGTTCTCGAGGCTTCCCGGCAGCCGTTCCTGCGCAATGGCGAGTTTCGGATCGAGCGAGAAGGCAACGACGATCGCGCCGAGGCCGGCGGTAACCTGACGCCGGGTGATGACGGGAGCGGTCATGGTCAGATCCTCCCGTTGGCCTTGGCGTTCATTTGGGCGGCGCGCAGCACCGCGCGAACGATCCGGTTGTGGGTGCCGCAGCGGCAGAGATTGCCGGCGAGCGCCTCGCGCACCTCCGTTTCGCTCGGGCGCGGATTGCGGTCGAGCAATTCCTTCGCCGCCATGATCATGCCGTTGATGCAGTAGCCGCACTGGACGGCCTGCTCGTCGATGAATGCCTGCTGCAAGGGATGCGGCTTGTCGATCGAGCCGAGGCCCTCGATGGTGGTGATCTTGCCGTTCGCGACCGCGCTGATCGGGGTCACGCAGGAGCGCGTGGCCTTGCCGTCGACCAGCACCGTGCAGGCGCCGCATTGCGAGAGCCCGCAGCCGAATTTGGCGCCGTTGAGTTGAAGATCGTTGCGGAGCACGTACAGCAACGGCGTATCCGGCTCGGCTGGAACCAAGCGGCGCTCGCCATTGACGTCGAGGCTGATGGCCATGATCCGGGGTCTCCCGATTGCCGGCGCTTGCCGCGCCATGTCGTTTGGAACGGTTCGATTTTGCGCCGACGGCGACGCGCCGTCGAGGCCCCTTCCCGCCCGCTGACGATTTATTGAGCGGTGCCTCCGGAGTTCCCGGAGAGGCCGCGCCCCGCTCTCTCACGACGCCGGCAGGTCGCCGCGCGCCCAGCCTTCGCGCGCGGCGGCGTGAAAGTCGGAAAAACGGCCGGCGGCGATCGCCGCGCGCATGCCCGCCATCAGCTCCTGGTAATAGGCGAGGTTCACCGTCGTGAGCAGGACCGCGCCCAGCATCTCGCCCGCTTTCACGAGGTGGTGGAGATAGGCGCGGGAATAGTCGCGCGCGGCCGGACAGGCGCTGCCTTCGTCGAGCGGGCGCGGATCGTCGGCATGGCGTGAATTCCTGAGATTGATCGGCCCGAAGCGGGTGAAGGCGAGCCCGTGGCGGCCGTTGCGGGTCGGCAGCACGCAGTCGAACATGTCGATGCCGCGCGCCACCGCCTCGACGATGTCCTCGGGCGTGCCGACCCCCATGAGATAGCGCGGCTGCCCGGCGGGCAGGACCGGCGCCACTTCCGCAACCGTGCGCAACATCTCTTCCTGCGGCTCACCCACCGCCAGGCCGCCGATCGCGTAGCCGTGAAACCCAATATTAACGAGTGCACGGGCACTTTCGGCCCGCAAATGCTGATCGTCGCCGCCCTGCACGATGCCGAACAGCGCCCTGCCCTTCGGCGCGGTCTCAAACGCACGCTTGCTCCGCTCGGCCCAGGCGAGCGAGAGCCGCATCGCCCGCGCGAGCTCGCCCGCCGGCGCCGGCAGCCGCACGCATTCGTCGAGCTGCATGGCGACATCGGAGCCGAGCAGGCTCTGGATCTCGATCGCACGCTCGAGATGGGAGCGGAAGGTCACGCCCGCGTCCTCGACCTTGCGCAGCGGCGACAGCGACATGACCTGGAAGCCGCCGGAATCGGTGAGGATCGCGTGCGGCCAATGCATGAACGCATGCAAGCCGCCCAGCGCCGCGATGCGCTCGGCGCCCGGTCGCAGCATCAGGTGATAGGTGTTGGCAAGCACGATATCGGCGCCGCTCGCGCGCACCGATTCGGGGGCGAGCCCTTTGACCGTCGCCTGCGTGCCGACCGGCATGAAGCAAGGCGTGGCGACGGTGCCGTGCGGCGTCGTCATCTCGCCGCGGCGGGCGTCTCCG